>Ga0066709_100005738_pt1 | contig 10310 bp, 6 predicted proteins | sample GraSoiAngelo_158_FD_79665 | JGI IMG/M metagenome (GOLD analysis project Ga0066709, IMG submission 79665) | Grasslands soil microbial communities from the Angelo Coastal Reserve, California, USA - 14_1009_16_30cm | ecosystem: Environmental > Terrestrial > Soil > Grasslands | place: USA... | reverse complement strand
AGCGCCGGAATGACCGGATACCCCGGTGTGCGAAAGGCGCCGGGCTCCCGGCTCGCGACCGGGAGGCGCCGGCGGAACACGAAGATCGCGGCTCCTGTCAGCCCGAAGAAGATCCAGTCGCCGAAAACGACCGAATCGACGAGCTCAGCGAAGGTCCCGGTCAGCGCGAGGAGGATTCCCCATCCCGCCTGGAGGAGGATCGCGAGCGCCGGTGTCTGGAACTTCGGATGCAGGCGCGCGAGGCCGGGCAGGAACACCCCGTCGCGGCCCATCGCGAAATAGATGCGCGTCTGGGCGAGCAGCGTCAGATCGAGGAACCCGAACGCGGAGATCGCGATCGCCGCCGCGACCAGCCGGTCCGCCCCCGGTCCGTAGATCCGGCGGAGAGCGTCGGCGGCCGGCGTCCCTGTGGCCGCCAGGCCGGGGCGCGACAGCACCTGCAGGTAGACGACGTTCGCGAGCATGTAGACGAGGATGACGATCGCCATTCCGGCCAAGAGCGCGATCGGAAGCGTGCGGCGTGGCTCCCGGGTCTCCTCGGCGACCAGGTTGACGCTCTGCCATCCGCCGTAGGCGAAGAGGATGGGGACGAGGGCCGCGCCGAGACCGAGCCAGGCGGAAGTGGGGGCGGGCCCGGATGGCGCCGGTCCGTTGGAAGAGGCTCGGGGAAGGAGCAGTCCGCCCAGGATCAGGGCCCCGAGCGCCCCCATCTTCGAGATGACCAGGACGTTCAGCAGCCGGCTGCCGGGCTTCGCCCCGAGCACATTGACGGCGGCCACGACGGTGATCGCCGCGGCGCTCCACGCGGCCGCGTTCGAAGCGTCGCGGCCCATCCACGTCAGAGCGTAGTGCGCGAACGTGACCGCGACCGCGGCGAGGCCGCCCCCCTGGATCATCAGGAGCGAAGCCCAGCCGAACAGGAACGCGACCAGCGGATGGTACGCCTCGCGCAGATAGGCGTACTCCCCGCCGGCCTGCGGGAAGAGCGCCGCGAGCTCCGCGAACGCGAACGCTCCTGCGAGCGCGATCCCTCCGCCGACGAGCCACGCCGCGAGAACGAGAGCGGAGGTCGGGAGCCGCTGCGCAACGACCGCCGGGACGACGAAGATGCCGGAGCCGATGATGCCGCCGACGACGACCATCGTCGCGTCGAAGGGACCGAGCGCGCGTTTGAGCGACATCCGTCTGGCGAAGCCTAGGGTCTTCCAAACTCCCGTACAATCGGTCTTCGATGCCCGCCGACTTCGTCCATCTCCATCTCCACACGCAGTATTCGCTTCTCGACGGCGCCAACCGGCTGGGAGAGCTGTGCCGCCGCATCCGCGAGCTCGAGATGCCGGCGGTCGCCGTGACCGATCACGGCAACATGTTCGGGGCGTTTTCCTTCTACCACGAGGCTCTCAAGCAGGGCGTCCGGCCGATCCTGGGCGTCGAGGCGTATATCGCGCCGGCGGACCGGCGCGACCGCGAAGCGCAGGCGTCGAGCGAGTCGGGCGACGGGTACGCGTATCACCTGACGATCCTGGCCGCGACCCAGACGGGTTACCGGAATCTCGTCCGTCTCGTGTCCGAAGCCTATCTCTCGGGTTTCTACCACCGCCCGCGCATGGACAAGGCCCTCCTGCGGGAGAACGCGGAGGGCCTGATCGGCCTGTCCGGGTGCTTGAAGGGTGAGGTCGCAGGAGCCCTGTCCCGCGGCAACCGGGGCGCGGCGGCGAGGGCGGTCCGCGAGTACCAGGAGATCTTCGGCAAAGACAATTTCTTCATCGAGCTGATGGACCACGGGCTGCCGAAGCAGACCGAGATCCTCCCCGATCTCCTGCTTCTCTCGGGCGAAACCGGGGCTCCGGTCGTCGCGACGAACGACGCCCACTATCTGCGGCGCGATGACGCGTTCGCGCACGAGGTGCTGCTCTGCATCGGCATGGGCAAGACCCTCGAGGACGAGCGGCGGATGCGCTTCTACAACGACGAGTTCTACGTCAAGAGCGCAGACGAGATGCGCGAGCGGTTCCGGCGCTGGTCCGAGGAATCCCTGACGAACACGGTCGCGGTCGCGGAGCGCTGTGGCGTGACGTTCGACACCGAGGGACTCCACCTTCCGAGCTTTCCGGCTCCGGACGGGAAGACGCCGGGGGAGCACTTCGCGGATCTCGCGCGCGAGGGGCTCGAACACCGCCTCGCGGGCCTTCAGCCCTTTTTCGCGGCCGGAAAGATCCCGAACCCGCCGGAGAAATACCGGGAGAGGCTCGAGTACGAAATCGGCGTCATCGAGAAGATGGGATTCCCCTCCTACTTCCTGATCGTCTCCGACTTCATCCGGCAGGCCCGGGAGAGCGGCATTTCGGTGGGGCCCGGTCGCGGCAGCGCGGCCGGCTCCATCGTCGCATGGTCGCTCAGGATCACAGAGATCGATCCGCTCCGCTACGACCTCCTCTTCGAAAGGTTCCTGAACCCCGAACGGATCTCGATGCCCGACATCGACATCGACTTCTGCCAGGCGCGCCGCGCCGAGGTGATCGAGTACGTCACGAGGAAGTACGGCCGTGAGAACGTCGCGCAGATCGTGACGTTCTCGCAGCTGAAGCCGAAGCTCGCCGTCCGCGACGTCGCACGGGTGCTTTCGCTCCCGGTCGCGATCGGCGACCGCATCGCGAAGCTCATCCCGGACGGCGTCGACGTGAACTTCGAAAGGGCGCTGAAAGAGTCTCCGCCGCTGCGGGAAGCCATCCAGGCGGACGAGTCGGTCGCTAAGGTCGTCCGGATCGCGGAGCGGCTGGAGGGCCTCTCGCGGCATGCCGGGATGCATGCGGCGGGCGTCGTCATCGCGCCCCGGCCGATCACCGACTACCTCCCGCTCTACCGCACCAACACGGGCGACGTGACGACCCAGTTCGACATGAACGCGGTCGAGAAGATGGGCCTCTTGAAGATCGACTTCCTCGGCCTGATCACGCTCGACGTCATGGACGCGGCCGTGGCGGGCATCCGGGAGCGAACGGGGGACGTCGTCGAGCTCGATCGCATCCCGCTGAACGACGAGAAGACGTTCGAGCTCTTCCGGTCGGGCAAGACCGCGTGCGTGTTCCAGTTCGACTCGTCCGGCATGCGGGATCTCCTGCGGCGCGCGAAGCCCAAGGTGTTCTCGGATCTCGCGCTCCTGAACGCTCTCTACCGGCCGGGCGCGCTCGACGTCGGGATGGTCGAGGAGTACGTCCGTCGGCGCAACGGAACCCGGAAGGTTACCTATCCGCTGCCGGAGATCGAGGACATCCTCAAGGAGACGCTCGGGATCCTCGTCTACCAGGAGCAGGTGATGTTGATCGCCTCGCGGGTCGCGGGCTACTCGCTCGCCGAGGCGGACCTCCTGCGAAAGGCGATCGGCAAGAAGAAGCGCGAGATCATGGCCGCGGAACGGGAGAAGTTCCTGGGCCGGGCCGCCGAGCACGGCACGACGAAGGAAAAGGCGAAGGAACTCTGGGCTCTGATCGAGCCGTTCGAGCGCTACGGTTTCAACAAGTCCCACGCGGTGGCGTACGCGCTCGTCGCCTACAAGACCGCTTTCTTGAAGGCCCACTACCCGGTGGACTTCCTGGCCGCCGCGCTCTCCGCGGAAATCGGCTCGACCGACGGGATCGTCAAGGTGATCGGAGACTGCGTCGAGATGGGGATCCCGGTGCTGCCACCGGACATCAACGAATCTTCCAAGAATTTCGCGGCGGTTTCTTCCGCGATTCGTTTCGGTCTCGCCGCGATCAAGGGAGTCGGGGACCAGGCGGCGGAGTCGATCCTCGAGGAGCGGCGCAGCCGGCCGTTCGCCTCGTTCAGCGACCTGGCCGATCGGCTGGACCTGCGCGTCGTCAACAAGCGCACCCTCGACGCCTTGATCTGCGCCGGGGCGCTCGACTCGCTCGGCCGGAACCGCGCGACGCTCGCCGCCAATTCGGAAAAGGTCGTCGCGATGGCCGCGCGGCGGCGGGAGGAAGTCGAGCTCGGTCAGTCCAACCTGTTCGGCGCGGGGGAGGACGAAGACTTTCCCTCCGACCAGTTCTCCGAAGAGCCGGAGTGGTCGCTCGAAGAAAAGCTCCGTCGGGAAAAAGACGTTCTGGGGTTCTACGTCACGGGGCATCCGCTCACGAAGTACCTGGAAGAAATCGACCGGTTCGCCGACGTCCGCGTCCAGGATCTGCCGTCCCGCGTCGACCAGACCGTGCGGATCGCCGGCGTGCTCGTCAACGTCAAGAAGCAGAAGATCAAGAAAGGCGTCAACGAAGGCAAGACGATGTTGAAGGCGACGCTCGAGGACACGACGGGCGGCGTGGCGGTCTGCGTCTTCGCCAACCTCTACGAGAGAGTCGCCTCCTGGATCCGCGCCGACCTGCCGGTCCTCGCGACCGCCGTCGTCCGCGAGTCCGGCGGCGCTCTCGAGCTGACGGTCTCGGACGTGGCGCCGCTCGAGGGGATCCGGGAGCGGCTCGCCCGCGAGATGGAAATCCGCATCAACCTGACGCTCGCCGACGAAAAACTCATGGGCAGGTTGAAGGAGCTCCTGAAGCTGCACTCCGGCACCACGCCGCTCGCGCTGCGTCTCATCCGACCCGGCGATTTCGAGGTGAAGCTGAAGGCGGCGGATTCCATACGCGTCACGCCCTCGCCCAGACTGACCGGAGAGGTGCGGGCGTTGACGGGCGAGGACTCCGTCCGCTTCCACTTCGAGTGACCCGGCCGCCGGTCGGCGCGCTTCCTCCCGATGTCCTCCGGCGGATCGCGCCGGTCCGGAAGCTCGCCCTCGAGACCGGGACGACCCTCTACCTCGTGGGTGGCGCGGTGCGGGATCTCCTTCTCGGCCGCGCGATCACGGACCTCGACCTCGTCGTCGAAGCCGACGCGGTCGTCTTCGCGCGCCGGCTCGCGCATGATCTCCATGCCGCCGTCGAGACCCACCGCCGCTTCGGTACCGCGGTATTGCGGCTTCCGGAGGGGGAGCGTCTCGACGTCGCGACGGCGCGGGCCGAGGACTACGAAACGCCGGGCGCGCTGCCGAGAGTCCGCGCCGGTTCCATCGACGACGACCTCGCGCGGCGGGACTTCACGGTCAACGCGATGGCGATGCGAATCGGCCGATCGAACCGACCGGATTTCCTGGATCCGTTCGGAGGACGGAGGGATCTTCGAGCGAGGCTCGTGCGCGCTCTCCATCCGCGATCGTTCTTCGACGACCCGACCCGCGCCTTTCGGGCCGTCCGCTATGCGAACCGGCTCGGTTTCCTAATCGAGCGGTCGACCCGCGCCGCGATCCGCGCCGCGGTCGCGGCCGGCGCGGTGGACCGGATCTCGGGCGACCGGCTCCGACGGGAGATCGTCCTTCTCTTCGCGGAGCCGGACCGGGCCGCCGCCGTCTCCGAAATGGCGGCCCTGGGTCTTTCCCGGACCATCCATCCCGCTCTCGCGTCCGACCAGGGCGTCGCCCGGCGACTGCGCCGCGCCGAGCGCATCGCGACGCAAACCGGCCGGAACGGGAGCTGGCTCGTGTACCTTCTGTCCTGGATGGGGGACCTCCCGACCGACGCCGCCGCCGCGGTCGCGCGCCGGCTGAACCTTTCGACCGCCCCGGCGAAGGCCGTCCGCGGCTGGCCGATGGCGCGGAAATCGCTCGGCGAATCGGCTGATTTGGGCGCCGCCCGGCTCGCCGAGCGGATCGAGGCGCTCGACGACGACTCCGTGGTCGCGGCCGCCGCGGAGGCGTCGGCGCCGCTCGCCCGCCGGATCCTTTCGATCGCGGAAGCTGCTCCGCAGTTTCGGCTCACGATTCGCGGCCAGGATCTGGTGGCGGCCGGGATTCCGCCGGGTCCCGCGATCGGCCGCGCGCTGTCGGCGACGCTCTCGGCCCGACAGGACGGCGCGATTCAGCCGGAGCAGGAGCTGGCGTTCGCACTGAAGGCCGCCCGGTCGTGACGGCGGTCGTTGCGCTCCTTCTCTTGAGTGCCCGTTCGACGCCGGCTCCCGGGGCCGTGCCCTCGAAGTCGACTTTCTGCGTGGAATGGGTGCGGCAGTCGCGCGAAGGCTACGAACGGATGACGCTCTTCTCCGACCGGACGGTCGTGTGGAAGACCTCGGATGCACGAGGGGAGGAGGTCCGCCGCAAGACCGTCTCTCCCGAGGAGCTCGCGTTCTACTGCTCGTACTTCTCTCGCCGCGAGTTCTGGGAGTTGCCGGACGATCTACGCAGCGGCCTGGGAAGCGAGTTCGCGGGAAAGTCTTCGGTGACGCTCGCGCGCTCCGACGGGTTTCAAAAGCGCGTTCGCTTCGACGACCTGTCCGCGCTTTCGGCGGACGCCGGCGGCCTCCGCGCCGCGCTCGACGGGCTGAAGACGATCTTCACCAACCCCCTCGCGCCGGCTTCGCGATTTACCCCAGACGTGCTGGCCCCCGGAACGCTCCTGAAGCGCTTCGACGGAGCGGTCTTCCGCGTCCGGAGGCTCGAGAAGGAAAAAGGGTTCGTCGAGATCGTCGGGGTGATCGAGCCGTACTCGCAGTTCGTGAAGATCGAGGAGCTCCGGTACCAGTTCTCGCCGCCGGAGTGAAGCCTCCTTCCGCGGTCCGCATCGTGGCCGGCCGCTGGAAGGGGAGGAGACTGGTCGTTCCGCGGGGCGCCCGGCCGACTTCGGGTCGCGCCCGCGAGGCCCTCTTCGACATCCTGCAGGACTCGGTCGCCGGGATCCGCGTGCTCGACCTCTTCGCGGGAAGTGGCGCGATCGGACTGGAGGCCCTCTCGCGGGGGGCCTCGGAGGTCGTATTCGTCGAGAGCGACCGGGACGCCCTCGAAACGAACCTCGTCCGGCTGGCAGCGCGCGAAGGAGAGGTCCGGGTCCTCGCGAAAGACGCGCGGGCCGCCGCGACCGATCTCGCGCGCGCGGGGGAGCGGTTCGACCTCGTGTTCGCCGATCCGCCCTACGGTCGGGGAAACGCCGGTCTCCCGCGATCGATCGCAGACCTGGTCGCCGCGGGAGGCAGACTCGTTCTCCAGACCGACTCGGACGAATCGCCCCCGGAGGTCCGCGGCCTCGAAGTCGTGTCGAGGAGGGCGTACGCGCGCAACGTTTTCTGGTTCCTGGCGCGAACCGGCGGCTGAGCCGTTGCTCTCGTCCGGCCGGAATGCTAGTCTGCCGCGTTTTGATCCCGCCTCGACCCAAGCAAGGAGTGCGTTGATGCTCAACAACGGAAAACACTTTTTCACCTCGGAGTCCGTCACCGAAGGACATCCGGACAAGATCGCGGACCAGATTTCCGACGCGATCTTGGACGCGGTCCTCCGCGACGACCCGACGGGCCGCGTGGCGTGCGAAACGCTCGTGACGACCGGCCTCGCCTTCATCGCCGGTGAGATCTCGACGAAGACCTACGTCGATCTTCCTTCGGTCGTCCGGCAGACGATCAAGGAGATCGGCTACACCCGGGCGAAGTTCGGCTTCGACTACGAGACGTGCGCGGTGATCTCTTCGATCGACCCGCAGTCGGCCGACATCGCGCGGGGGGTCGACACGGGGGGCGCCGGCGACCAGGGAATGATGTTCGGGTTCGCCGTTCGCGAGACCGAAGAGTACATGCCGCTCCCCCTGACGCTCGCGCACGCTCTCGTCCGGAGGCTCTCGGAAGCGCGCCGCAAGGGGGAGCTCGACTTCCTCCGGCCGGACGGCAAGTCGCAGGTCACCATCGAGTACGAGGGCCGGCGGCCCGTCCGCGTCGAGGCCGTCGTCGTCTCCACCCAGCACGCGGAGGCGATCAAGCACCACGAGTTGAAGGAAGCGATCATCGAGGAAGTCATCCGGCCGGTCATTCCTCCCGATCTCCTGACGCGGGAGACGAAGTTCCACGTCAACCCGACCGGCCGGTTCGTGATCGGAGGCCCGCAGGGCGACAGCGGTCTGACCGGACGGAAGATCATCGTCGATACGTACGGAGGGAGCGCTCCGCACGGGGGCGGATCGTTCTCGGGCAAGGACCCCACGAAAGTGGACCGCTCCGCGGCCTACATGGCGCGTTACATCGCCAAGAACGTCGTCGCCGCCGGCCTCGCGGACCGCGTCCTCCTGCAGCTCGCCTATGCGATCGGCGTCGCGGATCCGGTCTCCGTACACATCGAGACCTACGGAACGGGCAAGCTCGCGGAAGAGAAGATCGTCGATCTCGTCCGCGAGCATTTCCAGCTCACGCCGCGCGGCATCATCGAAACGCTGGACCTCCGGAGGCCGATCTACAAGGCGACGGCGGCTTTCGGACACTTCGGGCGGCCCGAGTTTTCGTGGGAGCGGGTCGACCGCGCGGCCGATCTCGCCGCGGCGGCGGGCGTCGAAGTGCACGCGGCCGCGCCGGCGTCGCGATGACGACCGCGGTCGCCGGCAGGACGGCGCATCACGTCCGCGACCTGTCGCTCGCGCCCGCCGGCAAGCTCAAGATCGAGTGGGCCGACGCGAGCATGCCCGTGCTCTCGCGGATCCGGGAGCGATTCGAGAAGGAGAAGCCGCTCGCCGGCGTGCGGTTGTCGGCCTGCCTCCACGTGACGACCGAAACCGCGAACCTCGCGAGGACGCTCGCGGCGGCAGGAGCGGACCTTCTCCTCTGCGCCTCCAATCCGCTCTCGACCCAGGACGACGCCGCCGCGTCTCTCGTGGCGGATTACGGCGTCGCCGTGTACGCGATCAAGGGGGAGGACCACTCCACCTACTACGACCACATCCGCGCGGCTCTCGCGCACCGGCCGAACCTGACGATGGATGACGGCGCGGACCTGGTCTCAACGCTCCTCTTCCTGGCGCTCGGCAAGGACTCCGACGTCGATCCCGTGATCCGGCAGTGGGCCGCCGCCCTCGCGGCGGAAGATCGGGCATCGCTCCTGGAAGGGGTGCTCGGCGGCACGGAAGAGACGACCACCGGCGTCGTGCGGCTTCGCGCGATGGAAGGCGCCGGGGTGCTCAAGTTTCCGGTCGTCGCGGTGAACGAGGCGAAGACGAAGCACTTCTTCGACAACCGCTACGGGACCGGTCAGTCCACGATGGACGGCATCGTCCGCGCGACGAACCTCCTCATCGCGGGCACCAACGTCGTGGTGGCCGGATACGGCTGGTGCGGCCGCGGCGTCGCGATGCGGGCGCGCGGCCTCGGGGGGCACGTCATCGTCACCGAGATCGACTCGACCAAGGCCATCGAAGCCGCGCTGGACGGCTACCGCGTCCTGCCCATGGAGGAGGCGGCGCGCATCGGCGATCTCTTCGTCACGGTGACCGGCAACAAGTCGGTGCTCCGCGACGAGCACTTCCGGGTGATGAAGGACGGCGCCGTCGTGTGCAACTCCGGCCATTTCAACGTCGAGATCGAGATCCCCGCGCTCGAGGCGCTCGCCCGTTCCCGGCGGCGCACCCGCGAATTCGTGGAAGAGTTCACGCTCGCCGACGGCCGCCGGATCCATCTCCTCGCGGAAGGGCGGCTGATCAACCTCGCGGCGGCCGAGGGGCATCCCGCGTCGGTGATGGACATGTCGTTCGCGAACCAGGCGCTGGCCGCGGAGTACATGGTGAAGAACCACTCCAGCCTGGAGAAGCGCGTTTACCCGGTGCCGGAGGAGATCGACCGCGAGATCGCGCGACTGAAACTCGCTTCGATGGGGATCCGGATCGACGTCCCGACCGCCGCGCAGGAAACCTACATGACCTCGTGGGAGGAAGGGACGTAGGTCGGGTGCTGAAGACCTGCTCCCCGGCTTCGCCGCTCCCCGGAGAAGATCTCGCCGCCGAACTCGAGTCGGGCAAGATCCTCTTTTTCGCCGAGCCGCCGTTTCCGATCCCGGACCGCGAGCTCTTCAACGGCCTCGATCCGGGTCGCGCCCGTTTTCACAAGAACATCGCTTACCGTCCCGCCAGCCGCCGCCTGACGGGGGCGTCCGGCATCCCGTCCGGTCAGCGGGCGCCTCTGCGATCGGCGCTGGAGCGATACTCGTCGAACGCCATCTCGTTCCTGGCCCGCCTCTTTCCACGCTACGCGCCGGCCTGGCGGATCGACTACGCGAGCTTCCGGCCGTTCGAGGAGGAGGGCCGCCCGCTGTCGCCGAAGGCGAGAAACGACCTGGTCCACGTGGACTCGTTTCCGAGCCGCCCGACCGAGGGCGACCGCATCCTCCGTTTCTTCACGAACGTCCACCGAGAGAAGCCGCGCGTGTGGATCTCGGGCGGGACGTTCGACCGTCTGGCGGAGCGGTACGCGGTCGCCTCGGGGATCCTCCCGCACGTCACGGCGATCCGGCCTCCGGGGGTGCT
>Ga0066709_100005737_pt1 | contig 10310 bp, 10 predicted proteins | sample GraSoiAngelo_158_FD_79665 | JGI IMG/M metagenome (GOLD analysis project Ga0066709, IMG submission 79665) | Grasslands soil microbial communities from the Angelo Coastal Reserve, California, USA - 14_1009_16_30cm | ecosystem: Environmental > Terrestrial > Soil > Grasslands | place: USA... | reverse complement strand
TGTACGCGTCGATGCTCGGCTATCTCGTCCACCGGATCCTGATCATGATCCCGACGCTGATCGCCATCAGCCTGCTCATTTTCATCATCATCCACCTGCCGCCCGGCGATTATTTCTCGACCTATATCGCCGAATTGCAGAGCCAGGGCGAGCAGGCCAACCTCGCCAAGATCGCCTTCCTGAAGGCGCAATACGGTTTCGATCGCCCGCTGTGGCAGCAGTACCTCTACTGGGTCATCGGGCTGATCCAGGGCGATATGGGGTATTCGTTCCTCTATGATTTGCCGGTCAACAAGGTGGTCGGCGACCGCCTGTTCCTGACCTTTCTCGTCTCGTTCACGACGATCGTTTTCACCTATCTGGTCGCGTTCCCGATCGGGGTCTATTCGGCGACCCACCAATACTCGATCTCGGACTACCTCTTGACCTTCATCGGCTTTCTCGGCCTGGCGACGCCGAGCTTTCTGCTGGCCCTGCTGCTGGTTTATTTCGCGAATGTCTATTTCGGCATCTCGGTCGGCGGGCTGATGGACCCGCGCTATGTCGACGCGCCGTGGTCGTGGGCCAAAATCATGTCGGTGTTCGCGCATATTTGGATACCGGTCATCGTCATCGGCACCGCCGGCACCGCCGGCATGATCCGGCGGCTGCGCGCCAATCTGCTCGACGAATTGCAGAAGCAGTATGTCGTGACCGCCCGGGCCAAGGGTGTTCCCCCGACCAACCTGCTGTTCAAATACCCGCTGCGGCTGGCGCTGAACCCGTTCATCTCCGATATCGGCTCGCTGTTGCCGCATGTGATCTCGGGAGCCGCGGTGGTGTCGATCGTCATGTCGTTGCCGACCACCGGGCCGATGCTGCTCGACGCGCTGCGCAGCCAGGACATGTTTCTTGCCGGCTCGTTCCTGATGTTCATGGCGTTTCTGACGGTGATCGGCGTGTTCCTGTCGGATCTGGCATTGGCCGCGCTCGACCCGCGCATCCGTCTGCATGTCGGGCGCCAGCAATGAGCGAGATCACCATCGGCGCCGGCTCGCCGGCTCCCGACAAAGCCGCCCGCCAAACCGCCAGCGGCGAGGCATTGCCGCATTACATCTCGCCGGCCCCGTTCGACCCCTATTCGGTCGATGTCATGACGGCCGCGCAGGAGCGGTTCTACCGCGCCTCGCAATGGCAGCTGATGTGGTGGCGCTTTCGCCGCCACCGGGTGGCGGTCTTCTCGGGCGCGCTGCTGCTGGCGTTCTACGTGATCATCATGTTCAGCGAGTTTCTCGCCCCCTACGCGCTCGACAGCCGCCACACCGATTTCATCTACGCCCCGCCGCAGCGCGTGCGCCTGTTCGACGAGCATGGGCTGCGCGCGCCGTTCGTCGTCGGCTACGATTACCATCTCGACATGACCAATCTGCACCGGGTGTACACGCCGAACGCAGACAAGCCTCAGCCGATCCAATGGTTCTGCCGGGGCGACCCCTACAAATTCTGGGGCTATATCGACGGCGACCGGCACCTGATCTGTCCGGCACCGAACGGCCAGCTGTTTCTGCTCGGCACCGACCGGCTCGGCCGCGATCTCTTATCGCGGATCATCTATGGCGCGCGGATCTCGCTGACCGTAGGGCTGCTCGGCGTCATCGTCAGCTTCACGCTCGGCATCCTGATCGGCGGCATTGCCGGCTATTACGGCGGCTGGACCGACATCCTGATCCAGCGCTTTATCGAGGTCATCCAATCCTTCCCGCATTTGCCATTGTGGATGGCGTTGTCCGCGGTGCTGCCGGTGACCTGGAGCCCGATCCTGGTCTATTTCGGCATCACCCTCATCCTCGGCATGATCGAATGGACGCATCTGGCGCGCGCCGTCCGCTCCAAGCTGCTGGCGTTGCGCGAGGAGGATTTCTGCACCGCCGCGGTGCTGATGGGGGCGACCCCGGCTCGCATCATCGGCCGGCATCTCTTGCCAAGCTTTATGAGCCACCTGATCGCCTCGGCGACCTTGGTCATTCCGGGGATGATCCTCGGCGAGACCGCGCTGTCGTTTCTCGGCCTCGGGCTCAGGCCGCCGATCACCAGCTGGGGCGTCCTGCTGAACGAGGCGCAGAACATCAGCGTCGTCGCGCTCTATCCCTGGCTGATGCTGCCAGTCGTGCCGGTGATCCTGACCGTCCTCGCCTTCAACTTCTTCGGCGACGGGCTGCGCGACGCCGCCGACCCGTACCATTGAGGCCAGAGCAAGGGGCGGTGCCGGCCCAGCAGGTGAACGGGAGCATCAATCCGGATTGTACCAGGATGCGCTTTCGTATCACAATTAATCCGATGCGCTTTCGTATCACAATTAATCCGTATTGTCAAGTTAAAAATGCGATTTGGCGAAGATTTCTTCGGCCGGCGTGTCACAGCATGGCGGAATGCCGTTTCGCTTTTCTGCCCTACGATGCCGATATAGGCAAGCCACGGATATTGCGCAAGGACCATTGCGGCTTGCGGTCTAAATTAAATCCGCGTCCCGGCGAAAGCCGGGGACCCACCGATCCGCTTCCGAGGCGCTCAAGATGGGTCCCCGCTTTCGCCGGGACGCCGATGTAGCGTCAGCGGGAGTGAGGCTACGGGCGGAGGACCAGGCCTTCTTGCGCGACGATCGTGCCGGGGCGGGCGGCGGCGGCCTCGGCGGCGATCCGGTCCATGAAGGCATCGTCGTGGTCCGGGTCGTGATGGAAGATGACGAGCGTGCCGACCTGCGCCGCGTCGGCCAGCCGCACCGCTTCCTGCCAGGTCGAATGCCCCCAGCCGCGGCGCGCCGGGTATTCCTCATCGGTGTAGGTCGCGTCGTAGATCATCACATCGGCGCGCTCGACGAGCCGCAAGATATTCGCGTCGCGCTCGCCGGGGCGGTGTTCGGTATCGGTGATGTAGGCGGCCGACTTGCCATTGTATTCGACGCGGTAGCCGGTCGCCCCGTCGGGATGGTTCAGCGGACCGGTGCGCAAGGTGATGCCGGGATGCGGCTGCAGCACCTCGCCGGCCGAAAAATCGCGGAAGGAGAGCTTGGCGGCGAAAATGTCGATCGGGATCGGGAACAGCGGCGCCGACATCATCTTCTTCAGCACCGCCTTGACCCCGGAAGGCGGCGTCAGGTGGCCGGCCCAGAAGCGGATCCGGCTGCGCGCCTCATAGCAGGGTGCGAAGAACGGCAGCCCGACGATATGGTCGAGATGGGTGTGGCTGTAGAACAGGTCGAAATCGAGCCGCTGCCCATCGCGCATCAGCTGATTGCCGAGCGGCCGCAACCCCGAACCGCCATCGAAGATCAGCAGACGATTGCCGCAGCGAATCTCGACACAGGCGGTGTTGCCGCCGTAGCGGACGGTTTCGGGCCCCGGGCAGGGAATGCTGCCGCGCACGCCCCAGAACCGGACGGTTAGATCTGGGTTGCGCAAAGCGGACCCCGTTCTGCCATGCCGTTACATAAAATATGAACAATGAACAATCCGCAAAGGCCGTAGCGGCGCGGCATGTTGCCGATGGGCGGCTTTTTCGGAATGTTTTGCTCTAACTCGTCGTTAACACCTCCGCGTTATGAAGGGGCCCATCGCTCATCCATTGAGAGAACCCCCCGATGTCCGAAAACGAGTATGCCGCCGCGGTCGCCGAATTCCTCCGCAAAAAAGGCGTGACCCGCTGCCCGACCGCCTGCGTCGTGCCGACGCGTGCAAACGTGCCCGCCGCCGACCGCGCCGCGCTGCGCGATTACGACGCCGCCCGCGAAGTCGCGCGCCAGGAAAGGCTCAATCGTTACCAACAAATGATCGCGTCCTAAGGCCTCCGGCGCCGCGATCAGCGGCCCTGATAGCGCGGCCTGCGCTTCTCCTTGAACGCCCGCACCCCCTCGGCCGCGTCGGCGCTGTTGCGCACCGCGGCAAGTTCGGCGCCGTAGCGCGCCGCCAGCTCCGCCGGACCCTTCGGCAACACCCCGTCATTGACGAATCGTTTCATCGCGGCCAGCGCCAGCGGCGCGAGGTCGACGATCTTCTCGGCCAGTGCCAACGCTTCCTCGATCTCCTTGCCGTCCGGCACGACCCGGTTCGCCAGCCCCACGTCGTAGGCGCGCCGGGCATCCATCGGCTCTCCGACCAGCATCATCTCCATCGCGATCTTGTGCGGGATGCGCGCCGCCAGCCCGGCGATCATGCCGCCGGTAATGCCGACCTTGCCTTCGGGGTAGGAGAATTTCGCGCTGTCCGCTGCGACCAGCAGGTCGTACATCATCGCCATCACGAGGCCGCCGCCGATGCACCAGCCGGCGACCGCGGCGATAATCGGCTTGTCGGTCGCGATCCCGACGGTCGGCACGCAGCGCCACAGCTCGGGCAAATCGGTCACATCGGCGCCGGCCGAAAAGGCGCGGCCGCCGGCGCCTGTGAGGATCGCAACGCGCTGCGCCGAACGATCGAACGCGGCAAACGCCTCCTGCAATTCAACGGCGACGGCCTTGTTGATCGCGTTCAGCTTCTCCGGCCGGTTGATGCTGACGACCGAGACCGGCCCCCGCTGCTCGACGCCGACGACGCTCATGCCTATAGCCCTTTGCTGGAATTGAGACCGGCAACACTAGCGCAGCCAGCCAAAAAGGCGGAATTCGCCCAAACGCTTTGGATTACAAGACTTTACAATTTGAAACACACCTTCGGCTCCCCTCGTCCTTATATCCCCGATTGAAAAGGCACGGGGATCTCGCCTATGGCGGCAAAGCGTATCCTTCTGGTCGAGGACGAAACCGGCATCAGCGATTTCCTGACCATCGCCTTGTGCGGCGAAGGGTATGAGGTCGACGTCGCGGCGACGGCTAGCGAGGCGTGGGCTTTCCTCGATCGTCATCGCTACGAGCTGGTCATTACCGATTGGCGGCTCCCCGACGGCGACGGCATGCTGATCGCCGACGGCGCGGCCCAGCTCGGCGCGAAAACCCTGCTGATGAGCGGCTATCTGTTCCACATGCCGGGCGGCCGGGCGGACACGCATGAAACCCTGATGAAACCGGTCCGTCCGAGCGAAATGGTCGCGGCCGTCCAGCGCAGCATCGGCGCGGCGGCCTTCTCCTGACAGGAAGCAGGCCGGCAGCGGTCACCAAATCATCTTACCTAAGATCGTCATTCCGGGTCGCCGCGCAGCGCCGAACCCGGAATCCACGAACACTGGCCTCTGGAAAATGGATTCCAGGCTCTGCCCTTCGGGCAGCCCCGGAATGACGATCCTGTAAGGGCCGTGCCTGGAAGCGTCGGGGTCGAGGGTTTATAGTCGGCGGCGGCAAACCCCGAGAGATCCCCGATGAATTTGTTTCAAGAGCAGGGCGTCAAAGATTACGCCGCGGCCGCGGCGCAGATCCCGGTTATCGATTTCGGCCCCTGCTTCGCTGGCGAGCCCGGCGCTCTCGAACGCACCGCCAAGGTGGTCCGGCATGCCTGCGAGAATGTCGGCTTCTTCTACGCGCTGAACCACGGCGTGCCCGAAACGGTGGTCGAGCGCGCCTTTGCCGCGTCGCGGCGGTTTCACGCGCTGCCGCTTGAGGAAAAGCTGCAGCTCCGGCTCAACGAGAACAATATCGGCTATCTGCCGATCAACGCCTCGGTGCAGGGCGCCTCGACTGTGCACAAGGCGACCCGGCCGAACCAGAATGAGAGCTTCTTCATCAGCCACGACCGCGGCCCCGACCATCCCGATGCGATCGCCGGCGCGCCGCTGCGCGGCCGCAACCAATGGCCGGAAGGCGAGCCGGAACTGCGCCGCGGCATGATGGCGTATTTCCAAGCGCTGGGCGCGATGTGCGACCGCATCCTGCCGGTTTTCGCGACGGCCCTCGACATGCCGGCCGATTTCTTCGCGCCGTTCTTCGCTGATGAAGCGCATGCTAATCTGCGCTTTCTGCATTACCCGCCGCAGCCGGCCGACGAGGACAATCTGTTCGGCCAGGCGCCGCATACCGACAACAGCTTCATGACCGCATTGGCCCGCACCGACGTGCCGGGACTGGCGGTGCGGCTGCCCTCGGGGGAATGGTTCCCGCCGCCGATCATCCCCGGCACCTTCCTGATCAACCTCGGCAACATCATGCGGCGCTGGTCGAACGACCGGTTTCTGTCGACGCCGCACGGCGTGCTGAACGATTCCGCGGCCGACCGGTACTCGATCGCCTATTTCCACAGCCCCAATGTCGACAGCGTCATCGAATGCCTGCCGAGCTGCGTCAGCGCCGACAACCCGGCGCGCTACGGGCCGGCGGTCTATCGCGATCTCGTGCTCGATTTTTACCGCGCCAATTATTTCCACCAGAAAGGCCACCGCTCCGATGCAGCCGCGATGGTCGGAGCGGCGGCGGAGTAGCATCCTGGCGAGGGGATTGCTTCGTCGCTCCGCTCCTCGCAATGACAAACTTTGCTGTCATTGCGAGCGAAGCGAAGCAATCTCCCGGCTATCGGGGCGCTGAGGAAGGGAGGGGGCCGTGTTCGAGCTCGACCGTTTTATCGAGGAGTGCCGTGCCGCGGTGCGCGAGGATCCGAGCCACAAAGCGGCTCGCGAGGTCGTGGCGCGCGCGGTGTCTGATCCGGCTAGCGTCCTTGCCGGGCTCGGCGAGCCGCGCCGCGCCATGGTCGACCCGCTCTACCGCGGCGACGATCTGACGATCCTCAATGTGATCTGGGGACCGCGCATGACGATCATGCCGCACAACCACCTGATGTGGGCGGTGATCGGCATTTATACCGGCCGCGAGAACAACATCTTCTGGCGACGATTGCCGAGCGATGCGGGCGGCAGGATCGAGGCGGCCGGCGCGAAGTCATTGGGCGAGCACGATGCCGAGCCGCTCGGGCGCGACATCATCCACACGGTCACCAACCCGCTGCCGCGGCTGACCGGTGCGATCCACATTTATGGCGGCGATTTCTTTGCCGTGATCCGCAGCGAATGGGACCCCGAGACCCTGGTCGAAGGGACCTACGACGTGGCGAAGAACATGCGGTTGTTCGAGGAAGCGAACGCCGCATGAGCCTCAAGGTCTACGCCTTCACCTGCGGGCATCTGACCGGCGAGCTCGGCCATCTGATGGAGGGCGGCGAGGGCCGCATCCGGCTGCCGATCCCGGCCTATCTGATCGAGCATCCCAAGGGCGCGGCGCTGTTCGACACTGGCATGCACCCGGATTGCCAGCACGACCCGGCGGCGCGGCTCGGCGCGCGCCTCACGAGCCTCTTCGATTTCGATTATCACCCGGGCGAAGAGATCAGCGCACGTCTGACGGCGCTCGGCCGCGACCCGGCGAAGATCGACCTGATCATCAACTCGCATTTTCATTTCGACCATGTCGGCGGCAACGCACAGATCCCGAACGCGACGCTGCTGGTGCAGCGCCGCGAATGGGATGCCGGCATGGACCCTGACAGCGCCGCCAAGCGCGGCTTCAATCCGCGCGACTTCGATCTCGGCCACAAGCTCCGCCTCGTCGATGGCGAGCACGACGTGTTCGGCGACGGCTCGGTCGTGTGCCTGCCGACCCATGGCCACACGCCGGGACATCAATCGCTGAAGCTGCGCCTGGCCGGCGGCGACATCGTGCTGGCGGCCGACAGCTGCTATTTCTGCCGGACCTTGCGCGAGCGCCGCCTGCCGCGATTCGCGCACGACAAGGAGGCGATGCTCGCCGCGCTCGACCGCCTCGCGGCGCTTGAGGCCGGCGGCGCGCGGATCTTTTTCGGCCACGACCCGGAATTCTGGCACAGCGTGCCGCAGGCTCCGGCAGCACTACTCGCGTGAGCCGGATCGGCGTAGTGCGTCCTTCGAGACGACCGCTGCGCGATCTCCTCAGGATGACGGAGTTTTTGTGTATGCCATCTAAGAAACACGTCATCCTGAGCGCGAGCGGAGCGAGCAGTCGAAGGACGCAGAACGTTGATGCAGGCATGCGTTAAACTAGAGGGATGAACAAGCTTCCGCCGGCGATCCTGCTCGATCTCGACGACACGATTCTGTCTGCGTTTGGCCAGGCCGAGGGGCAGTGGCAGCGGGTCATCGCCGAGTTCATCGAGCATTTGGCGCCGCATCCGCCTGACGATATCGTCGCCGCGGTGCAGGCCTATTCGCGTTTTCTGTGGGCCGACCAGGCGCGGCACAAGCATTGGCGGCACCGGATCGGCGAGGCGCGGCGCCACATCGTGCAGAACGCTTTCGCCGAGCTGTGCGGCAAGTCGGGCCAGGCGGCGCCGTCGGGCGAGCTGTGCGACGCAATCGCCGCCCGCTTCAACGAGCTGCAGGAAGCCGAGTTGCGGATGTTCCCGGGGTCGCACGAAACGCTCGACCGGCTCAAGGAGCTCGGGGTCAAGCTGGCGCTGGTCACCAACGGCGCCGGCCCGCCGCAACGCAAGAAGGTCGTGCGGTTCGCGCTCGAGCATCGCTTCGATCATATCCAGATCGAGGGCGAGCACGGTTTCGGCAAGCCCGAGGAACAGGCCTACCTTCACGCGATGAAGGCGCTCGGCGTCGGCCCTAAGGACACCTGGATGGTCGGCGACAATCTCGAATGGGAAGTCGTCGCGCCGCAGCGCCTCGGCATTTACGCGATCTGGTATGACGGCTATGGCATCGGCCTGCCGCCGGATTCGCCGATCCGCCCCGACCGCATCATCCGCAGCCTGCCGGAATTGTTGCCGTGATCTGCCGAGGAAGCGGTTCCGCCGCCTTTACCCGTTAGTTAGAGTATGGGCCGATCCTGTCCGCCCGAACGCGAGGCCGCCCACCCCTGATGTTGAGATTGCCGTCCCTGGGCCGCGACGGCCGGGTCAATGCCCTGATCGGCTGCGGTCATTTCCTGTCGCATTACTACCAGCTGTGCCTGCCGCCGATGTTCATCGTGTGGCAGCAGGCCTTTGGTGTGTCCTACGCCGAACTCGGGCTGGCGATGGCGCTGATGTCCGGGACGACGGCCGTGGTTCAGGCGCCGATCGGCTTTCTGGTCGACCGCTACGGGGCGCGCCGCTTTCTGATCATCGGCACCTCCTTGATGACCCTGTCGATCGCCGGGATGGGGCTCGCGACCGAATACTGGCAGATCGCGCTGTTGGCGATGTTGTCGGGGCTCGGCAATTCGGTCATCCATCCCGCCGATTACGCGATCCTCAGCGGCTCGGTCGATCCCGCCCGCATCGGCCGCTCGTTTTCGCTGCATACCTTTGTCGGTCATGTCGGGTTTGCCGCCGCCCCGCCGATAACCGCGGCGCTGATCCTGCTGATCGGCTGGCGCAACACCCTGCTGCTGGTCGGATTGCTCGGCGTGCCGGTGGTGCTGTCGATCATTTGGCAGAGCCGCATCCTGATCGATCACCGCGGCGCGCGGCAAAAACCCAAGACCAGCCTGCGCGCCGACGCGCGGTTTCTGTTCTCGCGCTCGATCCTGTCGTTCTTCGCGTTTTTCATGGTGTCGTCGATGGCCGGGGCGGGCATCCAATCCTGGCTGATCACGGTGTTGCACCGGACCCACGGGTTGACCCTGGAAGCCGCCTCCTCGGCCCTGACCGGCTACATGATCGGAACGATGAGCGGCGTCCTGGTCGGCGGGTGGGTGGCCGATCGCACCGACCGGCATCTCAGTTTCGTGCTGGTGCTGACGATCGCCGCGGCGTGCCTGTTCCTGTTTGTCGACCTGACGGCATTGCCGCAGCTGATGACAATCCTGCTGCTGTTCGCGAGCGGGCTGATGATCGGCGCCAGCCGCACGCCGCGCGACGTGATGGTCAAGGATGCGGCGCCGCCGGGCCAGATCGGCAAGGTGTTCGGCTTTATCAGCGCCGGGCTGTCGCTGGGCGGCGCGATCATGCCGGTGCCCTACGGCATGCTGATCGATGCCGGCCGGCCCGAACTCGTGCTGGTGCTGGTCTCCGGGCTGTGGCTGACGAGCCTGTTGTTTGTCGGCAATGCCCGCGCCGCGGCACGCCGCGAGGCGGTGCCCGTCGCAGCGGATTGAGCGCGTCTTGCCATTGCGCTCCCCGGTCCGGGTGAAGTAGACCGGGATCGCGGCCTTTCGGGGCCGCGCTTTCGTTCGCGAACGTTCACCGGCGATGCCCAACGATCTTCCGGCTTCCGGACCCGCCCTGCCGCGAGCCGCCGCCGAACCCGATGGCGGTGGTCCGACGGAGCTGTACCGGGAGCGGGTCCAGCAAGGCTCGATCCATGCTGATCCGGCGCAGCAGCGCGTCGTTGCTCGGCTGCAGCAATTGCACGATCAGCTGCGGCATTACCGGCCGCAGGACGGGCGGCGCGGCTGG
>Ga0066709_100005736_pt1 | contig 10310 bp, 7 predicted proteins | sample GraSoiAngelo_158_FD_79665 | JGI IMG/M metagenome (GOLD analysis project Ga0066709, IMG submission 79665) | Grasslands soil microbial communities from the Angelo Coastal Reserve, California, USA - 14_1009_16_30cm | ecosystem: Environmental > Terrestrial > Soil > Grasslands | place: USA... | reverse complement strand
CTCCTACGATTAGTATATTGCGCAGACTGACGTCTATGGCTGATGCTCGCTACCAACCTATCCAGCCGACAACCTTCACGTCTCGGTCACCAAGACTGTATTCCAGACCGTTCGGCAGCCGGTGGAGGTCAGATCGGGAGCCGTCACCGACTTCAGGGTCGCTTTAGTGCTGGGCGTCATCACCGAAACGGTGGAGGTCGTGAGCGAGCAAGGCGTCGTCAACCCGCGATCTGCGACGACCCAAACCCTGGTGACGCGCGATCAACTCGAGAGCACGCCGGGCGCTCTACGCGCCAACAGCCTCGACATGGTCACGCAATACGTGCCCGGCGCAACCCTCGTCCACGACTTGCTCCACATTCGCGGTGGACACCAGATTTCCTGGTCGATCGACGGTGTTCCGGTGCCCAATACCAACATCTCGAGCACCGTCGGACCGCAGTTGGATCCCAAGGACGTCGAGACGCTCGAGGTCCATCGGGGAGGCTACTCGGCGGAGTTCGGCGATCGCACCTACGGCATCTTCAACGTCGTCACCCGGTCGGGGTTCGAGCGGAACAAGGAAGCTGAGGTCTTCGCGAGCTACGGCAGCTTCAACGAAACGAACGACCAGTTCAGCCTTGGCGATCACACGGAGCACTTCGCCTACTACAGCAGCTTCAGCGTCAACAGGACGGACCTGGCGTTGGCCACGCCGGTACCCGAAACCATCCACGCGCAGGGGTCGGCTGTCTCCGGGTTCGTCTCGCTTGTGTCCAAGTCGACAGCGACCGACCAATTCCGCGTTTCGGCATCAATTCGGTCCGATCGCTACCAGATTCCCAACACTCCCGATCAACAGGCCGAGGGCATCGACGATCATCAGCGCGAGCGTGACAGCTTCGTCAACGTCTCGTGGATGCGCACTCTGGGCTCGCAGGCTTTTCTCACGGTCTCGCCGTTCTATCACTACACGCAGTTCGCATACGAGGGCGGTCCGAATGACCCGCTCGTGACGACCGACCGCCAGGCCTCTCACTACGCGGGTGGGCAGGCCGTGCTCGCCGCCTCCAAAGGACCTCATACCGCGAAGTTTGGCGTGTACGGCTTCTATCAACACGACGACGATCTCTTTGCCCTTCAGCAAGGGGGCGGCGGCCTTGTCTTGAGCCAGACGCAGGGGGTCGGAGGCAACCTCATCGCAGTCTTCGTCGAGGATCAATATGCCGCCACGGGCTGGTTGACCTTGAACGGCGGGCTGCGGATGACGCGGTTCTCGGGTCCGCTCACCGAGAGCGCAGTCAACCCGCGGGTGGGGGCCGTCGTCCGGATTCCGCGATGGGCCTGGGCCGTGCGCGGCTCCTTCGGCCAGTACTATCAGGCACCTCCCCTCACCACTGTCGCCGGGCCCCTCTTCGACCTGGCCGTCTCGGAGGGCTTTGGCTTCCTGCCGCTGCAGGGCGAGCGCGACAACCAGTACGAAGTCGGCGTCGCCGTTCCGGCGCGAGGCTGGGCCCTCGACGTCGCGGCGTTTCGAACCAACGCCCGCAACTTCTTCGAACACGACGTCATCGGGAACTCGAACATCTTCCTCCCGCTGACCATCGACACGGCGCGAATCCGGGGACTGGAGGCGTCCGTTCGCTCGCCTCGTCGCCAGCGCGCGCAGTTCTATCTCACCTATTCACTCCAGTACGCCGAGGGCAAAGGGGCCGTCACAGGCGGGCTCACGGACTTCTCGCCGCCTGAAGAAGGCTACTTCTTCCTCGACCACGATCAGCGCCACACGCTGGCCGCCGGACTCGACGTGGCGCTGCCTGCGACGACGCGTCTATCCGTAGCCTTCGGCTACGGCTCCGGCTTCCTGCAAGGAGACGGCCCCGGCCACCTGCCTCAGCACAACACCGTCAACATTCAGGGGAGCAAGTCCTGGGGCGCTCGATGGGCGCTGGTGGCAACGGTGCTGAACGTCGGGAACACACGCTTCTTGCTGGACGAGAGCAATACGTTCGGTGGGACGCACTACAACAACCCGCGGCAGTTTTCGGTCGCGGGCCGCTATCGGTTCCGCTACTGACGAACGAGGGAAGGAACGTAAGGTTGGCGCGCCCGGGGGGATTCGACAAAGGTTGCACGACGAAATTCTCAGGCATTGCGGCCTGAGCCTGCCCCCGGAGCACGGCGCGTCCTAGAATAGCGTTCGGCGGCGGGACGGGAATAGCTACCTCGTCCTGACGGCCGGATCTCCGCCCCGGCCTGCCGCCGCTTCCTTCCTTCCAGGCGGACGGCGGAGCACGCTGATGCCCATCATCAGCCGTGGTGGTCTGCTCGTCTCGATGGACGGCTGGCCTCTCACCTACCCGGCGTGGTTCTCGGCGCTCGACCGCCGACTGATCAACGACGCACTCGACGCGGCGGCGGCATCGGCCACCCTTCAGGCCACGCCCGCGACCGCGTCGGGGGTCCGCGTCATGACCGGCCCGGTTCAGGGACGCCTGTTCGCCTCGGAGGTCGCCGCCATCGAGGCGTTGCTCCAGGTCTTCACGGTCGTCGTTCGCGTCCTCGCGGCGCCGCGCGACCCGGAGCCGGACGACACACGCCGGCGCGTGGCCGACCAACTGATGGATGAGCTCGTCGTCTGGATCGGTGATCTGACGCCCGCGATCACGGCGTACGACGCCTTTGCGGAACGCGTCCGCGAGGCGCGCGAGACGTGCACGTGGTGGACGGCGTTCGCGGCGCCGACCTCGACAGAGTCGCTCCCGGCGTCCCTCACGGCTCCGCTGAACGACGACTCACCGCTGCTGACGCTGGAGGAAGCGACGGCGCAGCTCGGTCTTAAGTCCCCGAAAACGCTCAAGGCGATGGCGAAAAAGGGCGAAATCGACATCATCCGCGTCTCCGAGCGCAAACTCCGAGTGCGTCAGTCCGAAGTGAACCGACTCCTCGCCCTGAACAAATACCGCTACCGCTGATCGACCTGATCCGCCCATTACGGCCCGTTACCGGCCCTTACCCTCCGTTATCGACCGCAAATTTTAGCCAGTGCGCGCGCGATGCGAAACTCGCCCGCGTCATGTCAGACGAACTTACACGCGGACGCACGTTGTCGGTGCGGTTGCCGAACCGACTCGTCACCGAACTCGAACGACTAGCCGAGCGTGAAGCGAACACATGGAGCGCCGTCGCGAGGCGCTTGCTCGCGGCCGGCTTGGCACGCGAAGCCGATCACGACCTCGAACGCAGACACGACGAGCCCGTCGCGTCATGAAGAGCGAGTTGCCGCCCTACGTGACGCCGACGGGCGACCAGCCCCTCGACGCGGTTCAAGAGGCGCTCGTCCGATGGGCGACGGCGATTGTCGTGGCCCGGATTCGCGCCGCGGGTGCAGGGCTGCCGCCGAGTTGCCCCTCGGGCAGCAGCCGTGTCGAAAGGACAGGTGATGGAGAACAACAGGGTAGCACAACATCCGGGACCGCCCGGTCCACCGTCTAGCCGCGAGGTCATCGCCGAGCTCCGAGCGCTTCGGGCCGAAGTCCACGGCCTGTGCGAGCGGTTCGACCGATTCGCCGCGGCGTACCTCGCCGCCAAGTTTCCATTCGGCAGGCCGACCGACGAGTGGGCACGTCGCCGTGGGTGACGCGCTGTTTCGGAAGACCGAGGACGGCTATCGCGCGGCGTTTCCCAAGGTGGAGATCGAGTTTGCGATTGATCGCCTGCGTTGGGATCGCCACGAATTGTTCGGACAGTTGTCGGTGTCGTGCGGCCTGGCCGGCGCGCGTACCGTCGAGGATGGACTCGTCTCGGCGGGCACCTTCAACTTTTCGAGTACACGCGCGCGACGCGACCGCGCCCGAGAAATCGCTGACCGAGTGCGGGCCAAGCCGCCGATCGACTTCGTGGGCCTGCTGGAGGAGGTGTCGTACGGCGTGCTACGAGCGGAGCTCCATGGCGAACCGGCGGTGCTCCTGCGGACAGTCGTGCCGGTCCGCGACGAGGAATTCACGTTGGATGGGTTCGCGTTCCCGAAGCGCCACGCCACCATCCTGTTCGGCGACGGCGACAGCCTCAAGTCGTTCCTCGCGCTCTGGGTCCTCGGGCGCCTCGCGGGGGACGGCTGGAAGGTCGCCCTGTTCGATTGGGAGCTCGATGCCAGCACGCATCATGTGCGGCTCCGCCGCCTGTTCAGCGATGCGATGCCCGACGTGCGCTACGTCCGGTGCGATCGACCCCTCGTGCAGGAGGTCGATCGATTACGCCGCATCGTGCGCGACGAACAACTCGACTTCGCCGTCTACGACAGCATCGGGTTTGCCTGCCTCGGACCACCCGAGGCCGCGGAGCACGCGCTCGGCTACTTTCGAGCGGCGCGGCAGGTCGGCGTCGGCGCGCTGCACATCGCGCACGTCCGGCAGGGCGAGGATAACGACTTGAAGCCGTTCGGGTCCGCCTTCTGGCACAACGGCTGCCGCAGCAGTTGGTGCGCCAAGCGGGCCGACGACGAGGCCGCGGCGCACATTGGGCTGTATCACCGCAAGGCCAACCTAAGTGCCCGCCATCCGGCGGCGGCGTTCACCGTGACCTTCTCCGAGACGCAGACCGAGATCACCCCCACGTCGATTGCGGCGATCTCCGCCCTAGCCGAGTACGCGCCGCTGTGGCAACGCATGAAGGACGCGCTTACCCGCGGACCACTCACGCTGGTGGACCTCGCCAAGGAACTGGATGCCAAGGTCGAGACCCTCGATCGGACGGTGCGCCGGAAGAGCGGGCTGTTCACGCGCGTCTCGGCGTTCAAGGACGGCATCACCCGGATCGCCTTGGTTGAGCGGCGGGCGTCATGAGGGCTTATGGCCGAGGTGCCGGACATGTCCGCTTTCGTTGTCCGACTGTCCGCTCACGGACCGGACGGACAACCCCCCCTCTTTAGAGGGGGGTTGTCCGGTGTCCCGTGTCCGGAGCACAGAAAAGAAAGCTGAGCTGAGTCAGTGAAGCCCGAAGACGCTGAGGAGTACACCCAGGCACTCGGCCAGGTCGTCGCGGGCGGATGGCGACAGATCGCCCTCGGGCAACGGTTGGGCGTGCCGAAGGCCCTGAAGCTCTCCGTTGAGGATTGGGTCAAACAGCGGCTCGGCGGCTACGTAAAGTACTCCGTTGCCGAACGACAAGAGGCGGTGAAGGCACTCGCGGCCGATGGACTTGGCGAACGAAAGATTAGGGGCGTTCTCGGGATCGACCGGAAGACAGTCCGGAAGGATCTCGGGCGCAGTGGTCCCAAAGGGACCAGTCAGAACAAACTCGCCAAGGGACCCAACGTCGCGATTGGTCCCAAAGGGACCAGTGAGACCGCGCCGCTTGACGTGCTAACGGGCCTGGCGGCAACGGACGCGCTGCGTAAAGAGGCCGCCGGGCACGTCACGCGACAACAACGAATCGAACGGCGCGAGGACACGGCCGCGCGGCTTCGGCGCCAGGTCGAGCTTCCCGATGCGAAGTTTCGGGTTCTCTACGCGGATCCGCCCTGGCGTTACAACGACAAGGCGGATGCGGGATCGGTGCAGAGCGGCGGCGCTGAACAACATTATCCGTCGATGTCGCTCGACGAGCTCTGTGCCCTCCCCGTCGCGGCGATCTGCGAACCGAATGCCGTGCTCTTTCTATGGACGACGTCGCCGCTCCTCGAGGATGCATTCAAGGTGGTCAACGCCTGGGGCTTTTCGTACAAGGCCTCCTTTGTGTGGGATAAGCACGCGCATAACATGGGCCACTACAAGTCCGTGCGGCATGAGTTTCTCCTCGTCTGCGTGCGTGGGTCTTGTCAGCCCGACGTGCGACGAATGTTCGATTCGGTGCAGAAGGCAGGACGGACGGAACACACCGAAAAGCCGAGCGTGTTCCGGATCATCATCGACACGTTATATCCGCACGGCAAACGGGTCGAATTGTTTGCCCGTGAAACGGTGGACGGCTGGACGGCGTGGGGCAACGAAGTCCATGGGGATGCGAATCGGTGATGGTCACGGACCTGGCGGCCGGTTGTGATGCACATTGTTCCGCAGCGCCCGCAGTAACGGGGAGAGCACGATGGAAACTTTATTCGGAGCGGAGCGCGATGAGCGGATCGACCCGCGTCGCCCGATGCCCTGGAATCAGCGTCGCCACGAGCGTAGCCATCACGAGCACGAGCAGGGTCACGCCCAGCACCAACGTGTCACGAGGCCGAAAGTCGAACGGCCCGGCCAGGCTCGGCGTGAGGCCCAGAGCGAGACCGATGCCCACACCCACCCCGAGACCCACAACCCCCACGGCCTGTCCCAGTACGAGGCTGAGCACGCTCCAGCGACTCGCGCCGATGGCGATCCGGATGCCGATTTCGCGGGTGCGCTGAGTGGTCAGGAAGGACATGACCCCATAGAGCCCGACGACCGCGAGGAGCAGGCCCAGCAGACCGAGCGCCACAAACATTTGCGACGTCAGCCGAGCCGGAAGCATCTGCCGTGACTCGAAGATCTGATCAAGAGTCCGGACGTCGAAGGTCGGCACGCCGGCACCGACCGCCTGCACTTCGCCGCGGATGGACGCCGCGAGCGCCGCGGCGTCGCTGTGCGACCGCACCACCATCGTCATCATCGACCGAAAGTGCTGCGAGAACGGCAAGAAGACAAACGGCTGATACGGCTCGGCAATCTCGCCGTACTTGCCATCCTTTGCGATGCCCACGACCTGCACCGGGAGCCCGGTGCCATCGCGCAGGCGGAGCGTTTTGCCAAGCGCATCCTGCGTGGGCCAATATCGCTTAGCCATGGTTTCGTTGATGATCGCCACGCGGGGATTCGATAGGGTGTCGCGGTCATCGAAGGCACGACCACGCACGATCGGCGTCCCCATCGCACGCCAATATCCAGCATCGACCACGCTATTCCGAATCGTCACTTGATCTTGCCCGGGCGGCATCTCGTACCCATCGACGGCCAGAGAAATGGATCCCCAGTTTGCCGCGAGCGGGATGAATTGGGCCAACCCAACCGCTTGTACCCCGGGAAGCCCTTTGGTGCGCTCGGCGAGCTCGTGATAGTACCGCCTCGTCTGCGACTGGTCGTACTTGATGAGGCTGGGATTGAACGTCATTGCGAGGACATGATCAGTCCGAAAGCCCGGATCAATGCGCTGCTTGTCGGCGACGCCCCGCACCGCCAAGCCGGCCACCGTGAGCACGACCACCGACAGCGCGACTTGCGCCGCGATCAGCGCGTGACGAACGCTGAACCATCGCCGGAGGAGCCCCGTCGTGGATATGTGCGTTTTCAGAGCCGGAATCAAATCGACCCGCGTGGAATGCAGCGCCGGAGCCAGACCAAAGATGACGCCAGTCGCCAGCGACACCGCCGTCGTGAACAGCAGTACACGTTGGTCGAGTCGCACATCTAGGGCGAGGGGTAGGTCCGTTGCCGACATGATTGAGCGGGCGATGCCCGCGACGTACGTGACCCCCCAATACGCGAAGAGGAGGCCAACGATGCCTCCCATCATGGACAGCAGAACACTCTCGGTGAGGAACTGGCGCACGAGTCGCCCGCGGGAAGCACCGAGCGCCAACCGCATCGCGATTTCTTTCCGCCGGCTGGCCGCGCGCGATAGCAGGAGATTGGCGATGGTCGCGCAGGCAATAAGCAGCACGAACCCGACGAGCGCCAGCATGAGTGCGGCGCCCTGATACCCGCCGGCGTCGAGACGGCCGCGCGCCGTGACCTCCGGCAGCGCAAGGGCCGTCCGGTTTCGGTTGGTCTGAGGATAGGTCTGCTCGAGCGAGCGGGCGAGCGCTGCGAGCTCGGCGCTGGCCTCGCGCGCACGTACGCCCGGCTTCAGACGTCCCAACACCGTTAGCCAGCGGTCGCCTCGATCGTCCAAAAAGGCTGCCGGAATGTTCACCTCGACGGATCGGGCCATGGCAATTGGCACGTAGAGGTCGGGATGGAAGTAGAGTTCGGTGCCTCCAAAACCGGGGGGCGCGACACCCACAATGGTGAACTCACTCGACCCTAAAGTGATCTGGGTGCCGACGACGGCTGGATTGAACGAGAAATATCGTTGCCACAGGCGATGGCTAATCACGGCGACCGGACTGGCCCCCACGCGCCCGTCATCTTCGTGGAAGCCTCGGCCAAGGGTCGGCTGAACCTCGAGCACAGAAAAGAAGTTCGGGCTGACCAGCCACGCGCCAAAGAGTTGAGGCACGTCGGCGCGCTCACGGGACAACGGGACGAAGGCCGTGTCGTAGGCCACGGTACCGGCGAATGTCGTCGTTCGTTGGCGAACATCGACGTAGTCGGGATAGGACAGGCGGCCGTACTCGAGATCCTTGGCGCTGCTGAAAATCCGCACGAGCTCGCTGGGGCGGGGGACATCGGGTGGGCGAAACGCCGTCGCGTCCGCGAAGCTGAACATCGCCGTGTTCGCGCCAATGCCGAGCGCCAACGTCAGGACAGCGACGAACGTGAATCCTGGATTCTTGAGCAAGCCACGCCAGGCATAGCGCACGTCCTGCCGCAGATCATCGATGAGCTTAACCCCCAAGGCCTCGCGCGCCTGTTCCTTGATGAGGGTCACGCTGCCCATGCCACGCAACGCCGCCGCCCGCGCCTCCTCGACGCTCATCCCAGCGGCACGGTTCTCGTCAATCTGCTGCTCGAGATGAAACTGCAGCTCGGCGTCGAGCTCGTCCTCCACACGGCTGCGTCTGAACAGGGACCGTAGGCGCATGGTGAGTGTGTTTAACCAGCGCATGGAGCCTCAGTCAGCCGTCTGTACGACGAGGTTGATGGCGCTCGAGAGCCGCTCCCAGTTCGCCCGCTCGGTCTCGAGGCGCTTTCGACCGGCACGGGTCAGTGTGTAGAACTTGGCTTGGCGCCCCGTCTCGGTCTCGCGCCAATCGGCTTTGATCCAACCCTGCTGCTCCACACGGTACAAGGCGGGGTACAAGGAGCCTTGCTGCACCTGCAAGACGTCCTGTGAGACTTGCTGAATGCGCTTGGCGATCGCCCAGCCATGCTTCGGCTCGAGGGACAATGTGGTGAGAATCAGCAGATCGAGGGTGCCTTGCACGAGGTCGGTCGGTTTGCCCATGGGTTATACCTTGACCGTTGACACTATCAGGCCTGTTTGTAGATGGTCAAGGCATTCTGGCGGTGTTGTTGCCCGTGTGAGACTACGGCTCAGCATGGCGCTCGGGCTCATGCCCGGGAGGGCCTTCTCGCAGCGAGAGATCGATCCGACTGCGTCTACACCATCGGCCTCAAAAGACTGGTCCCAACACACCGGTACGTAACTATTGACGTAGTTGAGTGGACGTCGTATATAGTCAACTGTGATGCGCCCTCCGAAACTGACGCGGCTTGAATTGCAGATCATGGAAACCCTCTGGACGCAGGGGACGTGCTCGGTCCGCGAGATTCACCACGCGTTCCCGGCCAGCGATCGACCGGCCTTCACCACGGTCCAGACGACGATTTACCGCTTGGAGCGGAAACACGCCTTGCGGCGGGTCAAGCGGATCAGCAACGCAAATATTTTTGAAGCGGTCATCTCGCGGGACGGGGCGCGAGGCCGGCTCATCGACGACCTGGTGAGTCTCTTTGGCGGTCGGACCAAACCCGTGATGGCCCACCTGATTGAATCCGGGAAGCTCACGTTGGACGACATCAAGGAAGCCGAGCGAGCGATTCGAGCCCTTGCACGAAAGGACAACAAGCGATGAGTCTCGGGGACTTCGCACCGTTCGCCAACCACGTGTGGCAATCAACCCTCTTCGTTGCCGCGGTGTGGCTCCTGGCGCTCGTATTGAAGAAACATCACGCACAGGTGCGCCACTGGCTGTGGCTGGCCGCCTCTATCAAGTTTCTCGTCCCATTCGCGGCGTTGGCGGCCATCGGGAGCCAGATCCGTTGGTGGTCAGCCGCGGATCTCCTCCAGTCTCCTGTGCCATTCGTCATCGACGCGATCAGTCAGCCGTTCTCCCAACCGGAATTCCACACCGTCTCCGGGCTGGCTCCTGGTATCGTCACCCTTCCGATCTTCATCCTGGCGGTCTGGATTGGCGGGTGTGCCCTGAGTGTTCTGGCATGGGTGGTCCGCTGGCGGCAGTTCGCCGACGTGGTGCAGCACGCATCCCCCGTCCACGCGGGCCGAGAACTGGACGCGCTCCGCCGTCTCGAACGCCTCATCGGCATCCGTCATCCGGTGACCCTCGTGTCATCGACCATCGCACTCGAGCCCGGCGTGTTTGGCATGCTCAAACCCGTGCTGGTGTGGCCTCGACGCCTGGGTGAGCGGCT
>Ga0066709_100005734_pt1 | contig 10311 bp, 9 predicted proteins | sample GraSoiAngelo_158_FD_79665 | JGI IMG/M metagenome (GOLD analysis project Ga0066709, IMG submission 79665) | Grasslands soil microbial communities from the Angelo Coastal Reserve, California, USA - 14_1009_16_30cm | ecosystem: Environmental > Terrestrial > Soil > Grasslands | place: USA... | reverse complement strand
TGTTTAGCGTGCTGGCCGCGCCCGTAGCGCAGACTTGCAGTCTGCTGTATCGCAGGTTTTTAACCTGCCGAATGTCGCCCGCGAGCAACGTTCTGCCGACTACAAATCGGCCATACGGCAGATTAAAAATCTGCGCTACGCTGAACACATAGTTGCCGGAGGTCTCTGACAAGCGCGGAGAGTCGTTCGCGCGCGGGAGCGGCTTGAAGGCGCCCGGAGGCCGCGCTCCCTTTTCCCGCTTCACGCCTTACCGCCGAAGCTGACGAAGTCGTCCAGTTCCAGCGCATCAGCCCAGGTTTTGATGTCTTCGCGGGTCTTGGTGAGTTTCGCGACGTACTCGGCGAAAAACGCCAGCGTCTCGGCATCGCTGTCCGGGCCGCGGCGGTCCATGTAATCGCTCCACTGCTGGATTTCCCAGGGGGAACGTTTGTGTTTCGCGTTGGTCTGAATCCATTCCAGGATTTCACCATCGCCTTTGCCTTTCTTCAGTTCCGCGAGCAGCTTCTTCGGGTCGATGCCCACGAAGCTGAGGAAGCGCTGGTCCAGCGGGCAGTTGAAGTGATACTCACCGTTTGTGCCGGCAAGGGTGGCGCGGCCTTTGTCGAGCATCCGGGGCAGGAGCGCGTAGCCGCCGAGGCGGGAGCGCGGGCTGCGGGGCGGACGCTGCGTGAGGTCGGGCGCGCCAAGGTTTGCAACGCGCGGGGTCACAGCTCGCTTGTTTGGATTTCTCGATCCACGGGTAGCGGTTTCGTAATTGGTTTGATTGGGTTCAATGGTCGTTTTCATGTTCGTTTTGAGTGGATGGTTTGAGTGATGTGTTTGCCTGTTGACGTTGGACGATGGCGTGAATCCGTTCGTAGTTGCGGCGAAACAGGGCGAGCGCGAAAGGAACGTCCTCTTCGCCATGCAAGTAGAAACTGATCCATCCCGAGTCGGGCACGTGATGGTGCGGAGAGACTTTGCCCCTGGAAACGAGTTCATCGCGTATCGCGCGCGGGAATGGGAGATCCGCCACGGCGCTGCCGTGGAGATGGCCAATTTCCCGTTTGCCGATGCGGAATTCGCGCCCGCCGAAACGATGCTGTCCGACGGTTACGTCCGGCCAACTCAACAATTCGCGTTCGATTGCTTCGCTGATTTCAACGTTTGGTTTCATGGGTCAGGTCCTGATTGAGAGGTGAGCGTGTTTTCGTTCAACCGGCGTATGCCGCGGCGACGACAGTGTTGCACTTCCAGCCAATGGCCGTTCAGGTCGCGAATTTGAAGGAGTTCCGAGCCGGTCTCACCGAGTTCTGTCCTGGCATCGTAGCCGGCGAGTGGCGCTCGGTTTCGGAGGCAGTAGAGAATTTCCGCCTCTGGAACTTCCAGGCGATACGAGATCAGTCCGACGCTTTTGCCCGGTGGAGGCTGATCGCCTGCCCAGGTGTTGACGGCAACATGGTGATGGTAACCGCCGGCGGAAAGGAACAACGCGCCGGGATACGAACGCTGCGTCACCGCCAGGCCGAGAAATTCGTGGTAAAACCGCTCAGCGACAGCCAGGTCAGCGACATGTAAGTGAATATGCCCGAGGTCAGTCTGTGGTGGAACATGCGGGAGTGCAGGCTGGCCTTCTGTCGAGGCGAGGAGGTTGTCAATATCCAGAGGTTCGGTTGTCATGGCGATCTGACCTTCGCGCCAGACCCATTGCGAGCGCGGACGGTCCGCATAAAGCTCCACGCCGTTATCATCGGCATCGCTGAGATAGATCGCTTCACTAACGCTGTGGTCCGAAGCGCCCTGGATTGGATGGTTGCCTCGCACAAGCCGCTCGAGGGCATGGGCAAGGTCGCGCCGCGTCGGATAACGAATGGCCAGATGGTAAAGTCCGGTCGCTTTCGGTGGACGCGGCGTGGCGTGGCGCTCTTCACGGAGCACGATCATCGCCGGACTGTTTCCTGTTGCCGAAATTCCGACTTGGCCTCCAATCCGCTCCACGATCCGCAATCCGAGCGCGCCGGTGTAAAAGCCAAGCGCGCGTTCAAGATCGCCGGTGCGCAGGCGTATCTGGCTGATGTGGGTTTCGTCTGGAAGAAAGGCACTCATGGACAGTGTTATTGCTAACTCTGTGCCAAGCGTTGAGCCGAAGCCCGAAGTCGGAGGTAAGCCATTGATTGGAAATGGCTAACCCATTTTTAAGAGCGCCCACGTCGCATCGAAAACAGCAACGCTTTATCGGTGTCACCTTGGAATCGTTGCGGGAACAACGAACCGTCGTTGCGCCCGTCCGATTCCTGCGCGATGGTTGGCCCTATGAAGTTGCCTGAGACTCAAACTGAGGAATTCGTCGCTGGCTTTCGAACTGAGCCTGAAGTTTTCTACCGTACGGTTCTCGAAAGCCTCTCGGAGGCTGTCGTGCTCATCGGCGCCGATCGCCGGATTTTTTACGCGAACCGGATGGCTACAGAGATTACCGGTTACGCACCCGAAGAACTGCTTGGCCAAATTGGTGATCAGCTCCTCCTGCGGAGTCCCGATATGTCGGGACAGCCAGACTGTTCAACCACGCATCCGGTCCTGGGGAAGACCGAATGCTTTGAAGTCGAGATAAAACGCAAGAACAGCCAGTTGCATTGGGTGCGCGTCAAGACGACGCCTTACCGGAATGAACAGGGCGAAATCGGCGGCACAGTTTTGGCATTCAGTTGTCTCAAGCGGCAGAAATGTCTCGAACTGGAAAATGAATTTCTCCAGGACGAAGTCCGTGAGAACTTCGGCGACATCATCGGGCGCAGCGCTGCAATCCAAAAAGTCCTCGCACAAATCTGGACCGTGGCACCGACCGAAGCCAACGTGCTGGTATTGGGCGAATCGGGCACGGGCAAGGAACTGGTGGCGCGCGCCATCCATGACTGGAGTGCGCGCAAAGGCCACGCGCTGGTGCGCGTCAACTGTGCCTCCATTCCCAAGGAGTTGTTCGAGAGCGAGTTTTTCGGCCATGTGCGCGGCGCATTCACCGGCGCTATCAAAGACCGCGTGGGCCGGTTCGAACTGGCTGACGGCGGCACATTATTTCTGGATGAGATCGGTGAAATCCCGTCCGACCTGCAAAGCAAACTGCTTCGCGTCTTGCAGGAAGGTCAGTTCGAGCGCCTTGGCGATGACCGCACGCGCACGGTTCAGGTACGCCTCATTGCCGCCACCAATCGCGATTTGCTCGCCGAAGCCAAAGCGGGCCGGTTTCGGCTCGACCTGTATTATCGGCTCAGCGTTTTTCCCGTCGAATTACCGCCGCTGCGTGAGCGCCTGGAGGACATGCGGTTGCTGGCAGAGCATTTCATCAAACAATCCGCCCGGCGCCTGGGTGTGCCGCGCCCGCGTTTGAGCAAACTTCATCTCCAGGAATTGCAAACCTACGATTGGCCCGGCAACGTGCGCGAACTGCAAAATGTCATCGAACGCGCGATCATCCTGTCGCGCGGCGGACACCTGCAGTTCGAGTTGCCGCGTCGCAGCATTCGGACCGGGCCGTCTTCGACGCGAACGGCTGCCTCGGACGGTGAGGCTGAGGAGGACCTTTCTCTGGACGAGTTGGTCGTGCGCGAGCGCACAATTGTGGTCAAGGCGCTGGAGCGAAGCCGCTGGAAGATCTACGGCGCTGACGGCGCTGCTGCTTTGTTGAAGATAAAGCCCACAACGCTGGTCTCGAAGATGAAGCGACTCGGGGTCCGAAGAGAAACGGCTGAGAATCGCATCGATCCGTCCACGTAGCGGCTCAAGCCAACCGCCTCTACTGCGGGTACGTGATTCTACCTGACGCCCGGGACGACGCCGTCGGGTGATGGAGAAGGTCACGATTACGAGGCGAGCATCACCCATACAGACGTTGAAGCGGTCTTAAGCCCGCGCACCTGCCAGCACCAAAAACATGGGGACACACGGACCCAATTCCGCGCAGCAACCTCCCTCCCATGAGTCCGATGGCACCGTGCACTGGTCGCTTGACTCCCATCCCGCGACTCTCAACTCTCAGAACGGCATGATCGCCCGTGTCACAATGGAAATCGCGTTCCGGAAGGAGTTCGATTACCTCATCCCGCCGGAACTGGAGGGGCAGGTCGAGGTCGGCACGCGTGTCAAAGTTCCGTTCGGTCCGCGTCAGGTGATGGGCTGTGTGACGGCGCTGGTCGAGCAATCGCCCCACACGAATCTGCGGCCGATTTTGAAAGCCGTCGGCACGCAGGCCCTGGTCACGCCGAACATTTTGAAACTCGCGCGCTGGATGGCCGACTATTACTGCTGTCCGGTTGAGATTGCGTTGAAAAGCGTCCTGCCCGAAGTGGTGCGCAAGGAAGAGGAAGGCTGGCGTGAGCGATTGTTCGTCCGCGCGCTTCCTCTCTCGGGAGACCTGCCCAAGCTGACCAAACGCCAGCAGGAAGTCTGGAACGTGATTGAAGAATGGCGCGAGCTGCCGTTGCAGGAGTTGCTCGGACTGGCGCAAACCACTCCCGATACGGTGCGCAAGCTGGAAGACAAGGGATTGGTCAGCCTCGGCCCGAAGATTTCCGAACGCGATCCCTACGCGAACGAACACATCCTGCCCACGCAGCCGCTGGGGCTGAATTCCGATCAAGCCGCCGCGCTGAGGAGGATCAAGGGAATGTTGGATGGATCGGGTAGCACCCGCGTCCCGCGGGTCGCTTCGGGCGTCCCGCCCGAAGCCTCCCAGGCGCGCGCATTCAAGCCGATTGTGGAGTTGACCGTGCGCCAACGCAGCCTCCCGCACTTCGAAATTCCAGGGCGGACGTATCACGTGACGTGGCGCACGCAAGACGGTCTGCAGCTTTCACCTGAAGCGCGTGTTAAAACGCTCGCGGCCTGTCACTATTGGCACGGTAGCAAGATACGTTGCCACGTCGCCTGCGTAATGCCCGATCACGTCCATCTGCTTATTCAACCGTTGTGCGTCTCGGAAGATAAGCAACAAGGCGTGCACTCGCTCTCGGAGATCTTGCACTCCATCAAGTCGTTCTCGGCCCACGAGGTCAACAAAGTCATGCAGCGGAACGGACCGGTCTGGCAGGACGAGTCATTCGATCGTCTGATCCGATCCGAATCCGATCTCCACGAAAAATGGACTCATATCTGGAATAACCCTCGAGTCATTGGATTGGTGGGACCGACAGAAGATTATCCTTTCATTTGGGCGCCCGGACCGGGGGCAGACACGCGGGGTGTTCGGCGGGACGCCGAACACGACCCGCGGGACGCGGGTGCCACCCAGCAGAGCAGAAGCGCCGGCAGCACCTTCCTCCTCCACGGCGTCACCGGCAGCGGCAAGACCGAAGTGTATTTGCAGGCCATCGCCCATTGCCTGGAGCAGGGAAAAGGCGCCATCGTGCTGGTGCCGGAAATCGCCCTCACGCCGCAGACCGTCGAGCGGTTTAAGGGCCGCTTCCGTTCCGGTCCGCTGCAAACGCTCGTGGCGGTGTTGCACAGCCATTTGTCCGCCGGCGAACGGCACGACGAATGGCACAAGATCCGTCTGGGCCGCGCGCGCATCGTCATTGGCGCGCGCTCGGCGATTTTTGCGCCGGTGGACCCGCTCGGACTGATCATTGTCGATGAGGAACACGAGCATACCTACAAGCAGGAGGAAGCGCCGCGTTACCATGCGCGCGATGTCGCCGTCATGCGCGGCACGATGGAAGGCGCCGTGGTCGTGCTCGGCTCGGCCACGCCGTCGCTGGAAAGTTTCTACAACGCGGAGAAGGGAAAATATGCGCTGCTCGAACTGCCGCAGCGCGCGGACGACAAAAAAATGCCGCTCGTGCGGGTCATCGACATGCGCCAGGAAGCGCGCAAGGAAAAGGGCACGCCGATTTTCTCCCAGAAATTGAAGGAGGAGATCACCCGGCGCCTGGAACGACGCGAGCAGGTGATGCTGTTCCTCAACCGCCGCGGCTACGCGACCTCGCTGCAATGTCCCAAGTGCGGTTACGTGGCCGAATGCCCCAATTGCAGCCTGGCGCTGACCTACCACCGGGCGAGGCAAAAAATCTGCTGCCACATCTGCGGGCACGAGTCCCCCGCGCCGAGCCTTTGTCCGAACCCAAAGTGCCGCAATCCGGCGATTCGTTACGCCGGCCTGGGGACGGAAAAGGTCGAGGACACGCTCGCGAAACTGTTCCCGCACGCGCGCGTGCGTCGCATGGATTCAGACACGCTGAAGCGCAAGGAGGATTACCGGCGCATTCTCGGCGATTTTCGCACGGGCAAGATCGACCTGCTGGTCGGCACGCAGATGATCGCCAAGGGGCTGCACTTTCCGAACGTCACGCTGGTCGGGATCATTTATGCCGATCTCAGCCTGCATCAGCCTGATTTCCGCGCCGGCGAACGGACCTTTCAATTGCTCACGCAAGTGGCCGGACGCGCCGGGCGCGGCGACGTGGAAGGCGAAGTGATCGTGCAGGCTTTCACGCCGTTTCACCCGGCGATTCAGTACGCGCGGCGGCACGATTTCAAGGGCTTTTACGAACAGGAAATTGAGTTTCGGGAGCAGCTCAAGTATCCCCCGCTCACGCGCGCGGCGTTGCTCACGTTGAAAGGCCGGAACGAGGAGAAAGTGAAGTTCTCGGCGGAGCATGTGCGGAAGGAACTGGAGAAGCTGGACGGTGGAGAAAGGGAGAAAGGGGGAAAGGGGGCAGAGGGGAATGGGAACAAACGGGCCGCGGAGGGCAAGACCCTGGAGCCTTCCATTTCTCCTCTGCCCCTTGACCCCTCTGCTCCTTTGCATGATTTGATCATCGCCGGTCCCGCGCCGGCGCCGCTGTTGCGCGCCGAGACGTACTACCGCTATCAACTGATGCTGCGCACGCGGCAGATGACCCGGCTCAGCCAGTCCCTGGCGGGACTGTTGGAAAATGTGTCTTTGCCGGAAGGCGTGTCGCTTACAGTGGACATTGATCCCGTGAATTTGATTTGACGGGTAGCGCTACCCGTTCCATTGCCGCAGGGGTTGCGCAAGAAATTCAAAGTAGCGCGTCTCTGTCATTCCAACTGTAATCCGGATCCACTCTGCTTATCTCAATACGCTGGATCGCATCCGGGAGCTCGCCGATCAGCCTCAGCGAGCTTGGGAAGTTCCCTGATGATTTCTGCTGCGCTCATGCCGGAGAATCCAGTCGCCGACAGAGGAATTGTCATTCGCCAAATTCCTGAAGCCGGCGCGGAAAATTGCCGGAAGAAGGCGCCAAGAACGCAAAATCTCGACCACGGGTTTCACGGATTGCACGGATTCAATTTCTTCCCATCCGTGCCATCCGCGTAATCCCTGGTTGAATTCAGAAAAAGCAGTTAGCCACGAAAAAGCACAGAAGGCACAAAGGAAAGAAGATTTTGCGCAGGCAGAGACTCTCACCGGATTGATGACGACTTTCTCAACTCCACCTTTCTCGTTTTGTGCCTTTTGTGCCTTGTTGTGGCCATCAACTGCCGTTTTTTAGGTTGAATCCTTCGTGGGGGACTTTATTGGCGTTTCTAGAGCCGGTCGGAGCGCAATGCGGTCTCGAGTTGGCGAAGGTCCTTCGCCAATTCGGCGGTCCAGGCCATGCGCGAACCGGGTTGATCCGGGTGTTCGAGGCTGAGAACTTCGGCGTGCAAGGCTTGACGCGGGAAATCGATGGGCGCGTTTGCGTCATCCTGGCCGCGATAGGCGGGGTTATATGTGCGGTCGCCGATCAAGGGGAGTCCGGCGTGGGCAGCCTGGACACGAATTTGATGTTTTCGACCGCTTTCCAGCCGGAGCCGCAATTGGGTGATGAAACCTTTGCCGCCGGCGAGCGGATACTCGGCGATGACTTCGAAGTGCGTGATGGCCTCCTGGACCTCGGACCCGCGGGCTCTTGCTTGTGTATCGAGGACGACATGCTGGCGCAGTTCGTCTTTGCTCAATTGCAGCCATTGCCGCCAGGTGCCTTTGGGCGTGCTCGAACGCCCTTCCACAAAGGCCACATACTCCCGCTTCATGGTGTGCGCCTTTAATTGCTCGATGAGGTGGTGCCGCGCGGCGGGGCTCGTGGCGATGCAAAAGGCGCCGCTGGTATATTGGTCGAGGCGATGAACCGGCAAGGGTTGGAGCCGGCGATACGCGGGTGGCAGTGACTTTCCTGCGCCACCGGGGCCGCGGGCTTTCAGCTTACCCGACAGGAAATCGGCGAGGATGCTCAGAGCGGAAAGACTGCAATTCGGCGCAGGTACAGAGATGAGGCCGGGCCCCTTATTGACGATGGCGAAGGCGGAATCCAGGTGAAGCAACGAAACGCGCGGATGAATCCGCCACCCGGAACCGCACGCCAGAGTGGCGGCATGGCGATCGCCCAATTCCAGTGTCTCGCCCGGGTCCGCGATGGTTTGATGGGGTTTGCGGATGACGACGCCATTGACGCTGACCCGCCCCGCCAAAATCCATTGTTTGGCGCGGCTTTTCGGCGTGTCCGGATGTTTCCGCAGCAACCAATCCAACAGGGGGCCGGTCTTAGTTTCGTTCACAACTCAGGTAGATGATGTCGTCATCAATCCGCTGCCAGTTCCTGCTTTTGTCGGAGCTGCGCCACAGGCCGAGGCCGACGACTTTGATGGTCACATCCCCGTTCGTTCGATTTACCACCACGCCTGAACATCCGCCGGGCCACGGCGGCTTGGCGCCGCTGTTGGTCAAACGCTCCAGTAACGGACTTGAAATATCAGTCCACCGATCCGCCGCGTCGGCGGAAAAGCCCGGCGCGATCACGCAACAGGTCAGCAGCACAACGGCCCGCCGCAACGCCTGAAACGTGAGAGAAAATACTGTGTGCATTGGCATTATTTGCCGAAGAATTGCGCGCTCATTTCTCCGCCCCTCCGGCGTTTCTTTCAAACAACCGCTCAGCCTGATTTCTCACGGTTGGGTCGGGATCGTTCAACATGTTTGTCAATGCCGCCCCTACTTCTGGAAACGAACTGAAGCGGCCGAGCAGTTCGACCGTCCATCGGCGCACTTGGGCGTTGGTGTCCTGGAGGCACCGGAGCACCCCGGGCGCAATGATGTTCGCCAGGTCTTTCTCCTTCGAAAAGCTCTGAAGAGTGAGCAATGCCATCACACGGACATTAGCATCCGAATCCCGGGTGGCAGAAACAAGTGCCCCGGCGATTTCCGTAGTTCGGATTTTTCGGGAGATCCAAAGCGAGTGGGCTGCCGCCTCGCGAACGTGAGGCGAACGGTCTGTGGCCATTACGTTGGTGATGACAGAGAGACCTTCAGGGCCAGAGTAAACCAGCGCCCAGGCGAACGGTTCCAATGTTCCCAAGACGTTATTGGTAAGGGAATATGCGAGGTCGGGAATGGCCGCCCGGATGTCAACGTCATTCCATCCTCCGAGTACACAACACGCTCTGGCAGCACGATATTGAAACTCGGCGAGCTGAAGCTCGGGCGGTCGAAGTAGATGAAAACGGACGGCCAGGGCTTTCGCCTTCGCCACTAGCGGCGGATCGGCGCGTTTGTGCAGAATACGGATGAGACCCGGCATGGCCTTCTTCCCCATGGCCTGAAAAGCCCTCTCAGCAGCCTCGTTCTGGGCCTTGTGTTCGGTTTGGGAATCCAGGAGGACCACCCACTCGGATAAAGTCTTGCCTTCGTAAACCTGTTCGCTTTCGTGGGGGCGAGACTGCCAAATGAAAACGCCAAGAGCCGCTACAATAAAGGCAGCCAAAATGATAACCCCTTTCTTTGAGAGTCTCATTTCTCCACGGCCTCTTCCTTTTCCACCAGTGCGACGATTTCGCGGAGGTCGTCCACCACCGCTTCGAGTTCGGTGATGGCTTCGGCGGCGAGGTCCGGCGGCTCGGGCAATTCGTCGGCGTGTTTCTCACGAGTCTTTTGTGGCTTCTTCACCGTTACTGCAATTCTCGGTTGTAGGCGCTGCCGAAGAGGGTGTCGAGTTTCATTTCGTCTATTTCTCCGTCGGCGTGGATGGCCAGAACGTTTTGCGCAAACACTGCATTTTCATTGTCCCGGCAGGGTCGGCGAGATACGGTTGCATCGTAACCACCAGCGATACGATTGATGCCATGAAAACCATTATTAACCGCCGCAGTTTCCTGTCCAAATCGGCGAGGGCCGGGGCCGGACTTCTGATTCTCCGCAACAGCAGGCTGGCCTTTGCTTACGAGGCCAACAGCAAACTGAACATTGCCGGGATCGGTGTCGGCGGTCAGGGACGGGGCAGTCTCGATGCGTTTCATGGCATGGGCAACAATCTCGTCGCGCTCTGCGACGTGGATGCGAAG
>Ga0066709_100005733_pt1 | contig 10312 bp, 9 predicted proteins | sample GraSoiAngelo_158_FD_79665 | JGI IMG/M metagenome (GOLD analysis project Ga0066709, IMG submission 79665) | Grasslands soil microbial communities from the Angelo Coastal Reserve, California, USA - 14_1009_16_30cm | ecosystem: Environmental > Terrestrial > Soil > Grasslands | place: USA... | reverse complement strand
CCGATCGCCTTGGTGCATATCCGTCTTGGCTTTTATCTTCGTGTCTCATATCTGCTCTCACGCTCAGTGAGGATCCCGGCGAACCGGGACGTACGACTGAGGTATCTGGAAGGTAAACGAATCCCGAAAACCTGTCAAATCTTTCTTCAAAAAACTGCAATTTTTGCCCATTTTTCGCATAACTGATTAATTCCAAAGTACCTATCTGGAATTGGGCGCGAAATCGCCGCTGGCGTGCCTGAAGTCAACTGGCCCGGTGCCTGCCGGCGGCCGTGCCTGCGAGTTCATCCTGCCTTTCGCGTGCCAGCATGACGATGAGCCGGGCAGTCTCTTCAATACCCATCGCCGTGTTGTCGACAAGGACCGCATCGGCAGCGCGCACGAGCGGGGAGACCTTTCTTTCGCGGTCGCGGCGGTCGCGCTCACGTACCTCGTCAAGAACTTCGGCGAGAGTGAACTTCTCGTCCTTTTCCTGATGTTCTTTCCAGCGGCGCTCCGCGCGCACTTCCGGCGATGCGTCCAGAAAGATCTTCAGCTCTGCGTTGGGAAAAACGACCGTGCCGATATCGCGCCCTTCCATCACCACGCTGCCACCGGCTCCGGCACGCTGCTGCTCGGCAACGAGTACACGTCGCACGCCTGCGACGGTTGCCAGCCGCGAAGCTGCCTGCGCTACCTCGGCAGCGCGAATTCCATGCGTCACTTCCCTCCCATCGAGGAACACGCGGTTTTTTGCGCCAGCTACTTCGAGCTCCGGTGTGGGCGGTTTCAGCTCGATGTGAGTTTCTTTTGCCAGCGCTTCAAGGCGGGCTTCGTCGCTGAGAGCCACTTTTCGCTCGAGAGCTTTCAGCGCCAGTGCGCGGTACATCGCGCCGCTGTCGAGATAGGAATATCCCAGGAGCGCCGCAATGCGCCGCGCCACGCTGCTCTTGCCGGAGCCTGCCGGACCGTCGATAGAGATTGTCAGTTGTCTGGGCATTCGAAGAATGGGTTTCAGCTTTCAGAATCCCATAATGTTGTAGCCGCAATCGACGTAAATGGTTTCTCCGGTAATGCCAGAGCCCGCTTCGGAAAGGAGAAACGCGGCCGTGCTGCCAACTTCGCCGGGGTCGACGTTGCGCTTCAGTGGGGCGCGCTCAGCGTGCGATTTCAGCATGTCACTGAGTCCGGAAATCCCGCGTGCGGCAAGTGTTTTGATCGGGCCCGCGGAAATAGCGTTTACGCGAACTCCCTTCGGACCAAGATCGTTGGCCAAGTAGCGGACGCTCGCCTCCAAAGCGGCCTTGGCGACGCCCATGACGTTGTATCGAGGCACCACTTTTTCCGCGCCGTAATAGGTGAGCGTAACGATGCCTCCGCCGGAGGTCATCAACGGAGCAGCAGCGCGTGTGACGGCGATCAGCGAGTAAACACTGATGTCGTGCGCGATGCGGAAGCCTTCCCGCGTGGTGTTCACAAAGTCGCCCTTCAATTCATCGGCGGGAGCAAACGCGACGCTGTGTACGATTCCGTTCAGCACGCCGTAGCGCGCTTTCAATTCTTCGAAGAGCTTTGCAATTTGATCGTCGAACGAGACGTCGCACATGAATCCCGAAGCGCCGGGAAGATCGGCGATCAAATCTTTGGCTTCCTGCTCGAGCCGTTCATTCTGATAGGTGATGGCGAGCTGCCAGCCGGCTGCATGCAGCTTCTGCGCGATGGCCCAGGCGATGCTGCGCTTGTTGGCCAGCCCAAAAACTACCGCCGTTTTTTGCGTTTCGGACATGCTCCCCCTTTAACGAGCGCTCGCCACTCGTCACTTCGTCTAAATGCGGTGAAACGCTTTCTCAATTTCTCTCGTAGAATAGCGCAGCACTACTGGGCGCCCGTGCGGACAGCTCATCGGGCAGTCCGTTTTTGCCAGCGCGTCCAGGAGCCATTCCATTTTGGATGGCTCAAGCGGCATGTTCACTTTAATGGCCGCATGGCAGGCGGTCGATGCAGCAATTTTCGCTTGCAGCGTTTCGATGGAAATCGCGGCGTTCTCGCGTTCGATGCCATCGAGAATTTCACGTAGCAGCTTTTCGGCGTCTGGCGCCACCACGCCCGCGGGAACCGCCTGAATTGCCACGCTCTTCGGTCCCATCAGCTCGACTTCGAAGCCGTTCGCGGCAAGCTCTTCGGCGATTTGTTCAAACGTGACGATCTGCCGCGGCGAAAGTTCAATCACCAGCGGCATGAGCATGCGCTGCGCTTCGATTTTCCCGGTGCGCCGTGCCTCCAGGTGTTGTTCGAAAAGCACGCGCTCGTGCGCTACGTGCTGGTCCACGATCCACAAACCTTCGCCATTCACCGCGACGATGAAGCTGGAGTTAACCTGCCCGAGCGGCTTTAGGTCGGCAATTTGTTCCGGGCGCGGAAGCGTTGCAGGAGCGTCCGCGTTTGGAGCTGCGAGATTTCCGGCCCAAGTCGAGGCCGCGGAAATTTGTGCGGGAGCGATGGCCGTTCCGAAGGCGCCGCCCGAGCGGAAGGGAATGCGCTGCTCGACCGGTTGCATCGGCGCGCTGCTGAGGTCGAATCCGCCGTCGGGGCCAACACCTGAGCCCAGGCCCATTTCCTCCATTGGCGGGATTATCGCGCGAGGAACCCCTGATTCCGCAGGCGCGGGCGTGATTCCGCCAGGAAGCGCTCCATTTCCGAAGCCAGATGCTTGTGGCGTCGCGGTTGCTGCAGCTGCGAAACTGGCGATCGGTCGCACGCTCATAAGAGCCTGGCGAATGGTGTCGCGCGTGAAATCGTGCACAAAATTCGAACGCCGGAAGCGCACTTCGATTTTTGCCGGGTGCACGTTGACGTCCACTTCCTCGTAGGGCATCTCGAGAAATAGCAGCGTCGCGGGGAAAACTGTCGGCGGCAAAATATTGCGGTAGGCCTCGTGGATCGCGTGGAGGATTAGCCGGTCGCGCACCAGGCGGCGGTTCACAAAAATGTAAATGCCGTTGCGATTCAGCCGCTGCACTTCGGGACGTGACGTGAAGCCGGTTACGGTGAGCGACGCCATTTCCTCTTCCGGATCGAGTTGTGGTTCGGTGATGGCCGCGCGGAACGGCGCGGATACGGAAGGAATTTCCACCAGTTCATCGAGCGCTTGCCGGCCAAAAAGCTGATAAACGCGGTCGGCCAGTTTTTCGGCGGGCGCGCAGTTGATGATCTCCTGCGTCGGGGTCGAGAGAATGAATTGTCTGCCAGGGTTTGCGAGTGCGTAGTGCGTGACGAGCGATGCGATGTGGCCGAGTTCCGTGGTGTCCGACTTCAGGAATTTGCGGCGCGCGGGGATGCAATAAAAGATGTCGGCGATGCTGACCGTTGTTCCGGCGGGGAGTCCCGCGGGCTTCACGCCGATGAGTTTTCCGCCAGCGAATTCCACGCGCGTGCCTTCGCCTTCGGTTTCGTCGCGCGTTTCGAGCAACAGCCGCGAGACAGCGGCAATCGACGGCAAAGCTTCTCCGCGAAAGCCAAGCGTGGCGATGGAAAGCAGGTCATCGGCAGTCTTGAGCTTGCTGGTGGCGTGGCGTTCGAAGGCCAGCAGCGCATCGTCGTGCGTCATCCCATGACCGTCGTCGGTCACGCGGATCATGTGTTTGCCGCCCTGCTCGACTTCGATGCGAACGGTTTTCGCGCCGGCATCGAGCGCGTTTTCGAGCAGCTCCTTCACCACCGACGCGGGCCGCTCGACAACTTCGCCCGCCGCAATTTTGTTCGCAACGGATTCGGGAAGTATGCGAATGCGGCTCATTTAGCTCCAGGCTTTCCGCGTTCATTATAGCGGCGTACAGAACGAATCACCTGCACGGAACGAAAAGCGAACCATACCAGAAGTGGCAAGACCAGGGCTATGGCGACGGTGAGATCAATACGATTCGCGGGCATTTTAAAATACAAGGGGTCGTAAACGACGAGCCCGGCAATCACCAGGACGGCAGCCAAGTACCCGCCGATTGTAATCGGCAGAACGAACGAATAGCGGTCTTCGCTTGACATTTCAGGCCAACCGTTCGAGCCATCCCAAAACACCTGCTTGCAGTGCCAGCAAGCTCGCTCTCCTGTGCCCAGCAAACTGTTGAAAGGCCCCCAAGTGATTCTGAAGATCCATCGACAGTAGGGACATGGGTACACTGTGCATCGGAAAATGGACCATAGAGAACCCCATCGGAGGGTACTCCATCGGAGCCCTTTGCCTCCGAGCAGAGCGTAGTCATTCCCGATCGCGCGAAGACAATCCATCTCGTCTACTCGGCGGCTTTCTTGACTTCAGGCTTGGTGGCAAGGCCGAGTTCTTCGAGTTGGGGGGGGTCCACTTCACTGGGCGAATCGGCCATGAGGTCCTGCGCGGCGGTGGTTTTGGCGAAGGCGACGACTTCGCGAATGGATTTTTCGCCGGAGAGGAGCATGGCGATGCGGTCGACGCCGAGGGCGATGCCCCCGTGCGGCGGCGTGCCATAAGTGAGCGCGTCGAGGAAAAAGCCGAAGCGGCGGCGAAGCTGCTCCTCGGTCAGGCCGAGGGCTTTGAACAAGCGCTCCTGAATATCCTGGCGGTGGATACGGATGCTGCCGGAGCCGAGCTCGTAGCCGTTCAGAACGAGGTCGTAGCCCTTCGAACGCACTTCCCAGGGCGTGGATTCGAGCTTTTCCATGTCTTCGTCGACGATGCCGGTGAAGGGATGCTGCGCGCTGACCCAGGTTTTATCGGTCTCGCTCCACTCGAACAGCGGAAAGCCGGTGATCCAGAGAAATTTCCATTGCGACTTGTCGATCAGGTTGAGCGCTTCGCCAAGCTGCAGGCGTAATTGTCCCGCGATGAGCGCAGCGGCCTCGGTGCCTTTGATTTGTTCTTTTGCGGAAACCGCGACGAGGAGGTCGCCGGGTTTCGCGCCGCACGCTTCGGCGAGTTTCTTCACACTTTCGGCGCCAATCAGTTTTTCGACCGTCGACGCCAAACCCTCCGGCGCCACTTTCACAAAATATGCGCCGCGTGCTTTCAGCGCTTTGGCTTTTTCGGTCAAGTCGTCGAGCTGTTTGCGCGAATAACCCGCCGCGCCCGGCGCGGCCAACGCGAAAACGTGGCCTTCGATTTGCAGCTTCTGCTTGGCTTCCTCGGGAAAGCATTGCGTGACTTCATGCAGTTCCATGCCGAAGCGCAGGTCGGGTTTGTCGCTGCCATATTTGCGAATCACATCCTTGTAGAGCATGTGCGGAAACGGTGCGCTTACTTTAACGTCCGCGACGGCGCACGCGCGCACCATCACCGTTTCGATGACGTGAAAAATATCTTCCTGGCGCGGGAAGGACATCTCCAGGTCGAGCTGCGTGAACTCGAGCTGGCGGTCGGCGCGCAAATCCTCGTCGCGGAAGCACTTCACGATCTGGAAGTATTTGTCCAGCCCGGCGATCATTAATATCTGCTTGAAAATTTGCGGCGATTGCGGCAGCGCGTAAAACTGTCCGTGATGGATGCGGCTCGGCACCAGAAAATCGCGCGCGCCCTCCGGCGTCGAGCGCGTGAGCATGGGCGTTTCCACTTCGATAAAGCCCAGCTCGTCCATGACCTTGCGCATTTCCAGAATGATTTTGTGGCGCCGCACCAGATTGCGGTGCGGCTTGGGGCGGCGCAAGTCGAGGTAGCGGAAACGCAGGCGCGTCTCTTCTGCGGCGTTGATTTCGTCTTCGATGGGAAACGGCGGCGTTTTGGCGTTGTTCAGGATGTGCAGCTTGGTAGCGACGAGTTCGATGTCGCCGCTGGCCAGGTCGGGGTTGGCTTTTTGGCGCTTGACGACCTTGCCTTCGACGGCGACGACGAATTCACTGCGTGCCTGTTCGGCTTTAGCGTGGGCCGCGGGCTGCGCTTCTTTGTTGAAGACCACTTGGACGAGGCCGGTGCGGTCGCGCACGTCGAGAAAGAGCAAATTGCCTAGGTCGCGGCGGCGATGCACCCAGCCCATGACGATGGCGTCGCGGCCTTCGTCCTTGGCGCGCAGTTCGCCGCAGTAGTGTGTGCGCTTCAGATTGCCGAGAAAATCGAGCACGCTTCTATCCCTTCCACAATTTCAAATCGCCGACTGTAGCACCGGCATTCTTGCCTGTCTCAACTCAATTTCAAATCGCTGTCATGCTGAGCGAAGCGAAGCATCGCAACTGACGATTACACCTCGGCGTCGCTTAAGTTGAGATCCCGCGGGTCCGACAGCGTCGGACCCTCAGGATGACAAGCCTCTTGCTTTTCGCAGGTGGTCGAGCAAGTCGGCTTCTTTGAATTTGGCTTGTTCGCCGGTCGCCAAAGTCTTTAGCGTCCATTCGCCGCTCGAGACTTCATTATCGCCGAGAATGAGCGCGTAACGAGCGCCCAATTTGTCCGCCTGGCCGAGTGCTTTGCCGAACTTTTGCTCGGCGGGAGGAAGCTCCACGCTGAGCCCCGCGGCTCGTAAATTCTTCGCGACACGAACGGCCATGGCATATGCCTTCTCGCCCATCCAAGCGATGTAAACGTCGCGCCCTTGAGGCGCAGGCGTTTTGCCAGCCTCTTGCAAGGACAGGATCAGGCGGTCTTCACCGATAGCGAAGCCTGTGGCGCGGGTCGGCGGTCCGCCGAGCAGTTCCATCAGGCCGTCGTAACGCCCGCCGCCACAAACGGCGTTCTGTGAGCCCAGTCCTTTCGCCGTGATCTCAAAAGTGGTGCGCGAGTAGTAGTCGAGACCGCGAACGAGCCGCCAATTCTCGCGATAATTCACGCCGCGCAGTTCGAGCTCCTTCTTCACGCCGCGATAATTTTCCGCGCATTCCTCGCACAGGTGGTCGGCGATGTGCGGCATGCCTTCGATGAGTTTTTGCTCGCTTTCGAGTTTTGAGTCGAGGACGCGCAGCGGATTCGTCTCGATGCGCCGCTGGCTGTCCGGCCCGAGCTTGTCTTTCACTTTGGAAAGCTCCGCTCGAAGCAATTCCGCGTATTTCGGGCGGCACTTCTTGTCCCCGATGCAGTTGATATCGAGTTGAACGCCTTCCAGCCCCAGTCGATCGAAAAACGTCATCACCATTTCAATCAATTCGGCATCGATGCCGGGAGCATCGCTTCCGCCCAATACTTCCGCGTCGATCTGGTAGAACTGGCGGTAGCGCCCCTTCTGCGGCCTCTCACGCCGAAACATCGGGCCAAAGGTGTACAGCTTCACCGGCTGCGGCAGTTGCTGCATGTTGTTTTCAATGTAGGCGCGACAGACAGATGCGGTGGCTTCGGGACGGAGACTTATGAATTGTACTTTCTCTTCGATCGAAGATTGGAATGCCTGCTCGAAATTCTTCAGATCACCGCCAAGGCCAGCCTGCAATGCATCCTGCACCAAACTTTTAATCACGTTAGCGGGGTCAGTGAACGAAAACATTTCTTTCGAGACCACATCCGTGTCGAGGCCAATAGAACGGGCGAAGAGCTCCGTCGGCTCGAAGATTGGCAAACGAATTTCGCTGAAGCCGTAGGAGGCGAAGACTTTTTGCGCAATTTGTTCAACGCGATTCCAGAGAGCGGTCTCTGGAGGCAATAGATCGCGTGTGCCTTTGATGGCCTGAAATTTACGCCGTTCTTCTTTCTTGGCTGTGCCTTCGCTCACGGGGTGGGTTCCTCGCGATAGATATTTTTGTAGCCGACGTAGCGCTTGGCGTAGGCGTCGATGGTGGCTTTGTCGATTTCCCGCAACGGGCGCTTCACTTTGCCGGGCGAGCCCATCACCAGGCTGCCCTGCGGAATCACGGTGCGTTCGGTAAGCAGCGTGCCCGCAGCGACGATGCTGCCGCTGCCCACCAGCACGCCATTCAGAATGACCGCACCCATGCCGACCAGGCAGCGCGACTCGATGGTGCAGCCGTGCAGCGTGACGGAATGGCCGATGGTGACGTCATCGCCGAGAATCAGCGGATACTCGTCGCGCATCACGTGACAGATCGAACCGTCCTGAATGTTTGTTCGCGCGCCAATGCGAATGTAGTGCACGTCGCCGCGAATCACCGAGCATGGCCACACGCTCGAATCCTCACCAATCACCACGTCGCCGATAATCACCGCCGCCGGGTCAATGTAAGCCGAAGCCGCGATTTGCGGGCGCTTGCCGCGATAGGAACGGATGTCGGGCTGGCGCGTCATACTCGTTTTCAATTCTGGCTCTCAGTCGATCTGGAACGAAGGTCCGCCGATGGCGCCGGCAACTTCCTGGAGGCGATTCGCTACCGCGTGTGCCACTTTGTAGAGGCTTTGCGCGGCAGGGGTGGACTCGCCGAGCGCAGCGACGGGTTGACCGGTATCGCCACCGACTCGAATGCGCGGATCGATTTCAACTTCGCCGAGGACGGGCACGCCATAGGCGACGGCCGTCTTTGCGCCTTCGCCGTGGCCAAAAATATCCACGGGCTTGCCGCAATGCGGGCACGCGAAGGTGCTCATGTTCTCGACGACGCCGAGCACTTCCACGTTGACCTGGCGAAACATTTCGATGGCTTTGCGCACATCGGCCAGCGCCACGATGGATGGCGTGGTGACCACGACGGCGCCAGTCACGGCAACGGTTTGGATGAGCGTCAACTGCACATCGCCAGTGCCCGGCGGCAGGTCGATGATCAGGTAATCGAGCTCGCCCCATTCCACGCTGCGGAGGAACTGCGTGATCACGCTATGCAGCATCGGCCCGCGCCAGATCATGGGCTTGTCGCCGGGATTCAGCAGGCCCATGGAAATAATTTTCAAGCCCTGTGATTGCACGGGAATGATGCGCTTCTCGTGGGTGGCCTGCGGCTCCTGCGTGGTGCCGAGCATGATGGGCACGTTGGGGCCGTAGACGTCGGCATCGAGCAAGCCGACTTTGTGGCCTAGGTTTGCCAAAGCGAGCGCGAGATTCACGGCGACAGTGGTTTTGCCCACGCCGCCCTTGCCGCTTGCGACGGCGACAAGATTTTTTACGCCAGGAATCGGCTGGCGTTCGGGCATCTGCTGGGGTGTTGGGCCTGGTGGCATACCTTTACGTTTTCTCCTTGCAGAAGCGGAAGAGAGATTCATCGTGCAGAATGCGCACGATGGCGCAGAGTTCCTCGACTACGCGGTCCGACGCTTCGCGAGAGCGAAGCGCAAGAAAAGATCGGCCTGCTTCGCTCGGCATGACACTCTTACAGTTGTCCTGCATCAGACTCCTACGCGCCGTGGCATTTCTTGTATTTTTTGCCTGACCCGCACGGGCAAGGATCGTTCCTGCCGACCTTTGCTCCCGCGCGCACCGGTTTGGGCGCTTCCGCCTGCGCCGGTCCTGTTTGGTATTGCAGTTCGCGTTGTTGCCGTTGTTGGCGGCGTTCCATTTCGCGCGCGAATCCCGGCAAATTTGCGGGTGGCTCTTCGCTCGCTCGCGCGGCGGCGCTGGCAATGGCCGCGGCAGCGCTGGGTGGTTGGCGGGGCGGCTCCGGCCGCGGCTCGCGCGCCTGCGGCGGTTCGCCTTGCTGCAATTGAATATGGAAGAGATAGCGGATCGTCTCATTGTCGATGCGCGCCATCATGTCTTCGAAAAGGATGAACGCTTCCTTCTTGAACTCAACCAGCGGATCCTTCTGTCCATAACCGCGCAGGCCGATGCCCTCTTTCAAATGGTCGAGCGAGAGCAGGTGGTCTTTCCATTGCGAATCGACCACGTCGAGAATGATGCGGCGCTCGAGCCAGCGCATCAGGTCGGCGCCAAACTGTTTTTCCTTTTCCTCGTAGCGCTTGGTGACGGCCGTGACCGCAGCCTCAACGAGCGCGTCGTGGCCCAGAGAGCCGGGATCGGCGCCAGCCGCTTTCATGTCGACGCCAAACTGTGCGTTGGCTTCGGCGAGGAACTGCGCGACGTTCCACTGATCGGGATGCTGCTCGCGCGGGCAGTAGGTCTCGACCAGTTCGCGCGCAACGTCTTCCGCGATTTCCAGCACGTAATCGCGCTGATCTTTTCCTTCCAGCGCGGACCGCCGGATCGCGTAAATCGTCTCGCGCTGCTTGTTCATCACATCGTCGTACTCAAGCAAATGTTTGCGGGCGTCGAAGTTCTGCGCTTCCACGCCCTTCTGCGCTTCCTCGATGCGTTTCGAGACCATTCTCGACTCGATGGGCACGCCTTCGGTCATACCCAGGCGATACATCAGCTGCTTCACGCGCTCGCCGCCAAAAATGCGCGCCAAATCATCTTCAAGCGAAATGAAGAACCGCGACGAACCTGGATCGCCCTGACGACCGGCGCGCCCGCGCAACTGATTGTCAATGCGCCGCGCCTCGTGG
>Ga0066709_100005732_pt1 | contig 10313 bp, 8 predicted proteins | sample GraSoiAngelo_158_FD_79665 | JGI IMG/M metagenome (GOLD analysis project Ga0066709, IMG submission 79665) | Grasslands soil microbial communities from the Angelo Coastal Reserve, California, USA - 14_1009_16_30cm | ecosystem: Environmental > Terrestrial > Soil > Grasslands | place: USA... | reverse complement strand
TGGTGGTCGAGTCGTTGCTCACGGGGGAGGAGCTGCCGGTGCTCGCGATCACCAACGGCCGGGAGCTCGTCCTCCTCCCCCCCGCCCAGGACCACAAGCGGCTCCAGGACGGCGACCGGGGGCCCAATACCGGCGGGATGGGGGCCTACAGCCCGGTCTCGCTCGCCACTCCGGAGCTGATGGAGCGGGTGGAGCGGGAGGTGCTGTCCCCGGCGCTCTCCGAGCTGGCCCGGCGGAACTCCACCTTCACCGGCGTCCTCTACGCCGGGCTGATGGTCGATCCGGCGGGCGCTCCGGTCGTGATCGAGTTCAACTGCCGGCTCGGCGACCCCGAGGCCCAGGCGGTGCTCCCCCGGGTGACCTCGGGCCTGCTCGCCGCGTTCGGCGCCGCGGCCTCCGGCAGCCCGCTGCCCGCGCTCGAGGTCAGCGAAACCTCGGCGGTCACCACGGTCCTGGCCGCGGCGGGGTATCCCGATTCGCCCAGGTCGGGGGACGTTATCCGGCTCCCCGCCGACATGCCCGCGGACACGATCGTCTTCCAGGCCGGCACCCGGCTCGACGAGCGCGGGAAGCTGCGAACCAACGGTGGCCGTGTCCTCGGTGTCACAGGAATAGGGAAGACCTTCGACGCGGCCCGCGCCGCGAGCCTCGCCGGTGCCCGGGCGATCAGCTTCGAGGGGATGCAGTACCGCCGCGATATCGGATGGCGTGAAGCAAGACGGCGAGCGAATAGCGAGTAGCGAATAGCGAGGAGGGCCCCGCACCCTCACCCCTCCCTCTTCGCTCTTCGCACTTCGCTCTTCGCTACTGGAGAGAGCGATGCCCCGGCTCCTGCTCTGTGCCCTCGGCGTACTCGCCACCGGCTGCGTCCAGCCGTTCCACCTGGCACGGGACGACTCACCGACGGTGCTGGCCCACCAGCTCCTCACCGCGCCCAATCCAGCCGACCCGGGCCCCTACCGGGTGCGTACCCTTTACTACGGAAGCGGGAAAGACCGGCGCCGGCTGGAATTCCGCGACGGGGTCGCTCTCCGTACCACCGCGGTCGACGGGAGCAAGCTCGCCGCCGCACCCACGCCGGCGCTGGGCCGCTCTCGTAAGAAGTACTGGGGGTTCGGGTTCGACTCGATGCCGCGAAACGGGCGGGTCTGGTACCCGGAAGGCCCCGGACCCTTCCCTCTCGTTCTGATCGTTCACGGCAACCACAACATGAAGGACTTCTCCGACCCCGGCTACGAGTACCTGGGCCAGCTGCTGGCGAGCCGCGGCTTTATCCTGGTGTCGGTGGACGAGAACTTCCTCAACGGGAACATCCGGGGCGAGAACGACGCGCGGGGCTGGATGCTGCTTCAGCACCTCGCGGCGTGGCGGCGATTCAACGACTCGGCGGGGAGCCCGTTTCAGCACAAGGTGGATCTCGACCACATCGCGCTCATGGGCCACTCCCGGGGTGGCGAGGCGGTCGCGGTGGCCGCCGCGTTCAACCGCCTGAGCCGCTATCCCGACGACGCCACCATCAAGTTCGATTTCGGGTTCGGCATCAAGGCGCTGGTGGCCATCGCGCCGATCGACGGCCAGTACGAGCCGGCCGGGCGGCCGACCCCGCTCGCCAACGTGAACTACCTGGTCATCCACGGCTCCCACGACGGCGACGTCTCCGCCTTCTCGGGGCTCCGGCAGTACGAGCGAATCCGCTTCACCGACGGTCAGCCGTGGTTCAAGGCGGCGGTCTGGATGTACCGCGCCAACCATGGCCAGTGGAACACGGTGTGGGACGGCAAGGACAACGGACCCCAGAGCGCGCGCTTCCTCGACCTGCGCGGGCTGATCAACCCGGAGGCCCAGCGGCAGATGGCGCGGGTGTACCTCTCGGCGTTCCTGGAGGCGACGCTCCGCGGGCGCCGCGAATACCTGCCGATCTTCCGGGACCACCGGACCATCGGCGAGTGGCTGCCGAAGACGATGTACATCACCCGGTTCCAGGAGAGCGGCTTCCGCCCGATCGCCGGCTACGGCGAAGACGTGGACGTCACCTCGGGCACGGCGGCCGGTGCCACGATCGCGGGCGACAGCCTTGCCACCTGGAAGGAGGGGATGGTCCCGCTCCGCTGGAAGGACGCGAACATGGGCCACTCGGCGGTCTGGCTGGGGTGGAACAACCGGATAGCCGGGGACGACACGACCAAGGTCGGGAAGCCGGCCTCCTACGGTCTCGCGCTGACCGACTCGCTCCGCACGGCGTGGCACCCCGGGCCAGCGACCGCGCTTGAATTCTCGCTCGCGCCGACCGACGCGGTGCCGTCCCCGCGGAAGGCGGCGACCGACACGACGAAAAAGCCCGGCGGCGCCGGAAAGCCGGAGGCCAAACCGAAGCCCAAGCCTCCGCCGAAGCCGGCGGCGAAGGATACGGTGCCGATGGATCTGTCGGTCGAGGTGGTGGACGCCAACGGCGCCTCGGCGCGGCTCCCGCTCAGCCGCTACGGCGCGGTCCGGCGGCCGCTCGAGGTGACCGTCATCCGGCGGAAGGGCCGGGACAAGAAGAACTTCGCGAACCTGTGGGAGCTCATTCCCCAGACCTACGTGATCCCGCTCGCCGATTTCACCGCCGCCGAGCCGCACTTCGACCCCGCCCGGCTGGCCGCGGTGCGCTGGGTGTTCGACCGGACCAGGGCCGGCACGGTCGTCCTGACCGACATCGGGCTTTCGGAGCTCGACCCGGCCTTCCTCATCGGCGGGCGGCGCGCCGTCGGAGGGAACGAGCCATGATCCGGACGCTCCTCCGCGCGGCCCTGGCGGTCTTCCTCGCGACTCCGCTCCGGGCCCAGGGCTCGACCGCGCCGCTCGTGCTGCGCCTGGCCGGCGGCACCCGCGGACTCGGCTTCGGCGACGCGTACGTCGCCGGCCGAGGTCCCGAGGCCGTCTTCTACAACCCGGCGCAGATCTCGACCGCGACGGGGATGACGCTGAGCCTCGAGCGCTTCGGCTCGGCAAGCAGCCTCGGCAGCTACGCCGCCACGACCTCGCTCGGCGGGGCGTTCGCCGCGGGGTTCGGCGCGCAGTATCTCGACTACGGCGCCGCCACGGGCGTCTTCCCAACCTGGCCCGGCTCGCTGGGACACCGGGGGCCGCTCGACGCGGCGAGTCTTGCGGCCACCGCGGCCCTCACGGTCCGGTGGAAGGGCTTCCGCTGGGGAGCCGGCGGCAAGTACCTCGCCGAGCGGGTGCCGGCGGGCCGGGGTGACGGCGCCGCGCTCGACCTGGGCGCCGCGCGCGATGTGGGGCGGTTCACCATCGGGCTCGCGGCCCAGAACCTCGGCAGCCACCTCACCGTCGCCGGGCAGCGCGCCGACCTCCCCACCCGGGTCACCGCGGGCGCCGCACTCAACCGGTATCCCATCTCGACGTACTTTGATGTCGCCGCGAGCGCGGCCGTCTCCCGCGAGCGGGACGGCCGGATCGTCCCGGCCGGCGGCGCCGAGCTCAGCTACGTGCCGCTCGAAGGCTGGCTCTTCGCGCTCCGGGCCGGGGCGCGCCGGGTCGAAGGCGGCCCGACGCCGCATCGCCAGCCATACACCTTCGGCGCCACCGCGGCGCTCGACCGATTCGCGCTGGATTACGCCTTCGAGGCGATCAGGGGCGGGCACGCGGCGCATCGGATCGGGATACGGATTCAGTAATTAGGGAGTAGCGAAGAGCGAAGCGCGAAGCGGGGGCAGGGGGGAGGAGGGCCCCTCCTCGCTCTTCGCTCCTCGCTCTTCGCTAGTTTAAGTATGCCCGAGCTCCCCGAAGTCGAAACCATCGTTCGCGACCTCCGCCCCCGTCTCCAGGGGCGGCGCTTCGTCGGGGCCACACTGTCCCACGACGACGTGCTGCGCGGGGTGAGCCGCCGCGCGCTGCTCGCCGGGCTCCGGGGCGCCAGGGTCCGCGGCCTGAGCCGCAGGGCCAAGCACGCGGTGATCGAGACCGACACCCGGCGCCTGGTCGTGCAGCCGGGGATGACCGGCTCGCTCCAGGTCCGGGAGCGGCCGGCCGGCGGCGCGGACGGCGACTACGCCGTGCTCCGGGTGGCGCTCGACGACGGCCGCGAGCTCCTCTACCGCGACGTGCGCCGGCTCGGCACGCTGCTGTGGCTCGACCAGCGGGGCTGGGACCGTTATGACGCCGCGATCGGCCCCGAGCCCCTCGACGAGGGCTTCACGCCGGCCGCGCTGGTCGCGATCCTGGCCCGCTCCCGCGCCGCGGTCAAGAAGGTGCTGATGGACCAGCGGGCCCTCGCCGGCGTCGGGAACATCTACGCCAACGAGGCGCTCTTCGCAGCGGGGGTGGACCCGTCGAAGCCGGCCCGCGAAATAACCCGCGTCGCGGCGCGCCGGCTCCACCATCACCTGGTGCGCATCCTCCGGGCGGCGATCGCCTCGCAGGGCACCACCGTCCGCGACTACCGGACCGGCACCGGACAGCGGGGCCGCTTCCAGCTCGAGCTCCTGGTGTACGAGCGCGAGGGAGAGCCGTGCCGGCGCTGCGGCACTCCCCTCACCGGCACCCACGCCATCGACGCCCGCATCACCGTGTTCTGTCACCGGTGCCAATCGTGACCGCTCTGGCCCGGGTTCTCGCGCTGCCCCTCCCGGCGGCGGATCTCGAGGGCCTCCGGCTCCGAGTGCGATCCCTGGCCGAGCAGCGCCCCGGCATCTACCGGATGCTCGACGCCTCGGGAAGGGTGCTCTACGTGGGAAAGGCCAAGCGGCTCCGCTCGCGGCTGCTCTCCTATTTCCTCGCCCGCTACCCCGACGACAAGGCCGCCCGGATCCTCCACGCCGCGAGCGACCTCGGCTGGGAGTACGTCCCCAGCGAGTTCGCGGCCCACCTGGCCGAGCTGCGCGAGATCCGGAAATGGAGGCCGGCGTACAACGTCCAGATGAACCGAAAGCGGGAGGCGGTCTTCGTGGCGGTGTCGGCGGGAGCGGTGCCCAAGCTCACCTGCGTCGCGGCGCCCTCGAAGGAGGGGGTGCGGTACTACGGACCGCTGCCGTCGCAGGGGCGGACGGTGGAGGCGATCCGGGTGCTGAACGACCTGCTCGGCCTCCGCGACTGCGCCGACCGGATGCCGATGGCCTTCGCCGAGCAGGGTGACCTCTTCGAGGCTCCGCGGCAGGCGGCGTGCCCTCGCTACGAGTTCGGCACCTGCAGCGGCCCGTGCGCCGGTCTGGTGACCGAGGCCGGCTACCGCGGGCGGGTGGCGACGGCGGTGGCGTTCCGCGAGGGCCGCACGATCGCGCCGGTGGACCGGATCATCACCTGGATGATGGCCGCGGCGGACCGGGGCGAGTTCGAGGCCGCCGCGCGTTGGCGGGAGCGGTTCGAGGCGCTGGAATGGATGCTCGGGGCGATCGCCCGGGCCCGCGCGGCGCTCGAGCTGCTGACCTTCGTCTACCGGGATCCCGGCTTCCACGGCGACGACCGCGCCTACCTCATCCGCCGCGGGCTGGTGCGCGCGAGCTATCCGTGGCCCGAGACTCCGATTGAGCGCGAGGCGTTCCGCGGGGTCGTGGCCGGAGAGCTCGGCGTGGTCGACCCGCCGGGCCCGCTGGCGACGGCGTCCATCGAGGAGATGCTGCTGGTGATGAGCTGGTTTCGCCGGCACCCGGAGGCGCTTCGCCGGGCCACGCCGCTCGCGGAGTGGCTGCTCACCTAGACCGAGGCGACGCGATGCCGAGTCCAAGCGTGGTCGAGACCATCCGGACCCGCCTCGCGCCCCGGCTCCCCGGCGCGGTGGCGCTTCTCGACATCGCCGATTGCAAACGTCGGAATCTCTACCTCGGCTGGCGTCGGGTGGACGCCGACATCCGGGAGGTGGACGGCCTGGTGACCCGAACCGCCGAAGCCGCCGGGTGCCGGGTCGCGGGAGACCAGTGGCTGATGGCGGGGAACCTCACGCGGGAGGTGCTGGGCGGGCTCCTCGCGCGCTTCGACCATACCGAGTCGATCGAGGTGCGCTGCATCTCCCGGGGCCGGCAGGGCAGCGGACCCTGGAAGGAGTCGATCCACGCCGAGTCGATCCCGATCCGCCGCGCGCTCCGCTGCCTCTATGTCCCGGCGCGACTGAGCGCCGACGCGCTGCTCGCCGAGTGGGAAGCGCTCCAGGAAGCCGTCAAGAGGGCGCCGGTCGCCGCAGTGACCGAGCTGGGCGGGGTTACGGCGCCGGCCGCGGGGCTCGACCAGCGCTGGCGCGCGGCTGCGGACCCGTGCGGCGAGTGGAAATGCCTCTTCTGCGGCGGGACCGAGTTCACCTGGACCGGCGGGGCCGACGACGCGTCGGAAGGCCTCTGCTCCGCGTGCGGCGCCGAGGTGGATTTCCGGATTGCCGGGGAGTGACGGGCACCTGATTCCCGGAGGAACGCCATGGCGGGGTACAGCGGAAGGCCGCTGGTGGAGAAGCTCGGCCTCAAGGCCGCGCAGCGGCTCGCGCTGGTCGGCGCGCCCGGCTGGTTCGCCCGCGAGCTCGAGCCCCTCCCCGCGGGCGTCCGGCTCGGCGCGGGCCGGGGGCCGCTCGACTGCGTCCTCCTCTTCGCGCCCGACGCGGCCACGCTCACCGGCGGCTTTCCGCGCTGGGCCGCGCGGCTCACCCCGGCCGGCATGCTGTGGGTCGCATGGCCCAAGAAGGCGGCGAAGATCGCGACCGACCTCGACGAGAACGTGGTGCGCCGGATCGGCCTGGCGGCGGGGCTGGTGGACGTCAAGGTCTGCGCGGTGACGGAGGTGTGGTCGGGGCTCAAGTTCGTCCGCCGGCTTCGCGACCGGTGACGGCGGACCGCCCCGGGCCCCGCCCCGCACGGGCGGGGCTGGTCCGCGCGATCCGGCGCTGGGACCTGGTCGCGATGGCGATCAACGCGATCATCGGCGCCGGCATCTTCGGGCTCCCCGCCGAGGCGTTCCGCCGGATCGGCGTGTACAGCCTGCTCGGGTTCGTGGTCTGCGCTCTGGTGGTCACGCTGATCATCCTCTGCTTCGCCGAGGTGGGCAGCCGCTTCACCGGAACCGGGGGCCCCTATCTCTACGCTCGCGAGGCGTTCGGGTCGCTGGCGGGATTCGAGGTGGGGTGGATGCTGTGGATCGCGCGGCTCTCCGCCTTCGCCGCCAACTGCAACCTGCTGGTGGGGTATTTCAGCTTCTTCGTGCCGGCCGCCGGCGGCGGGGCCGGGCGCGCGATCGCGATCTGCGGGGTGGTCCTCGGCCTCACCGCGGTGAACCTGGTCGGCGTCCGCCACGCGGCGCTGCTCGGCGACGCGTTCACCGTCGCCAAGCTCGTCCCGCTGCTCTTGTTCATCGGCGTGGGCCTCTTCGCCCTCCACCCCGGCGCGTTCGCGCTCCCGCCCCGGCCGGCGTTCGGCAGTTTCTCGGTCTCGGTGCTCCTGCTGGTGTACGCGTTCAGCGGGTTCGAGATGGCGGTGATCCCCGGCGGCGAGTCGAAGGACCCACGGGCCGACCTGCCCCACGCGCTGCTCACGGCCATCGCCGTGGTGACGGTGCTCTACGTGCTGATCCAGGTGGTCGCCATCGGCACCCTGCCCGACCTGGCCACGTCGACTCGGCCGCTGGCGGACGCGGGAGCCCGGGTCCTGGGTCGGGCCGGCGGCGCGATCATCTCCGCGGGCGCCGTGGTGTCGATCGTGGGAAACCTCAACGTGATCATGCTGGTCGGCGCGCGGCTCCCCTACGCGATGGCGGAGCGGGGCGAGCTGCCCCGCTTCTTCACCGCGGTCCACCCGCGCTTCCGTACACCCCATCTCGCTCTCTACGTCACCGCGGCGGTGGTGCTGGTCCTCACGCTCACCGGCACCTTCGTGTACGCCGTGACGGTGAGCGTCATCGCGCGGCTTCTCAGCTACTCCGCCACCTGCGCCGCCCTGCCGGTCCTGCGCAGGAAGCCCGGCGCTCCCCCCGCAGCCTTCACCGCGCCCGCCGGCGTCGCGGCGGCGATCGCCTCGCTCCTGCTCGCGGCATGGCTCCTCTCCAACATCACGGGCACGCAGGCCCGCGACGCGGCGATCGCGGCGCTCCTCGGGCTCGGGATCTACTTCGCTCGCCGGCTGCAAACTGGTGCCTAATTCCGATGGTCGGGCATCGGATTGAAGCGTTTGAGAGCTAACCCGGGCGCGCCGCCTTCTCCAACCGCCCAAGTCATTATGGCCCAGCGGGCAGCCCGAAGGCACGGAGTTTGCCACCTCGACTCCACCGCTGATGAAGGAAGGGTCAGCGCGATGGACGTGGATTGCGAGTAGGAGGGTAAGCAAGTGCGGCATCTGAATCTCGAACTCGAACGGCTGGAAGAGCGGATCGCCCCGTGGGGCGTCCCGACCCTCAGCCTCGGTGTTGGCGGTTGCGGTACCGGTGCGACCAACCAGAGCGACGGGACCGGCGAGAGCCACAACACGAAGAGCTCCAAGAGCAAGAAGTCCGGCTCTTCAGGCTCATGACAATCGAGGCGGCCGAAGTGGTCACCAGGCGAGCGGTCCAGGGCGCCTGGTGACCATCGCTGCGCTAGGGAGGGTCCTGCCAGGGATGGTTCCGTAGGGTTCTTCCGCAGTGGCAGGCGGCGCTCCGCGCCATGGTGACCTCTACTCCGAGGCTCCGCCGAGACCTGACCGTCAGCCGCCAGGAGGCGGCCGGCCGATTCTCGCTGGTCGTCAAGGATCCGGCGAGCGGGCGCTATTACCGTTTCCGTGATGCCGCGGGGTACATCGCCGAGCACCTCGACGGCGAGACGCCGCTCGAGGAGGTGCGGCGCGGCGCCGAAGAGCGATTCGGCGGCGCGCTCCCGGAGACGACGCTCCAGATCTTCCTCCAGGGCCTGGGCGACACCGGGCTCCTCGAGAACGTCGAGGCGGCCGTCTCGAAGCAGCGCCGCCAGGGACGGATTCGCGGGAGCCCGCTCTATCTCCGCCTCGCCCTGTTCGACCCCGACGCCTCGTTCACGCGATGGGAGCGCCGGCTGCGGTTTCTCTTCACGCCCCAGTTCGTCGTCTTCTCCGCGGCGGTGATTCTCGCGGCGGTGTGGGTGACCATCACCCAGTGGTCCGCAATCGCGCAGATGCTGCCGCGGGTCTTCACCTTCTCCGCGATTCCGCTGATCCTTGCGGTGTGCTGCGTAATCGTCTCGTTCCACGAGGGCGCCCACGGTCTCACCTGCAAGCACTTCGGCGGCGAAGTGCACGAGACCGGCTTCATGCTCATCTACCTCCAGCCGGCGTTCTACTGCAACGTGAGCGACGCGTGGCTCTTTCCCGAGCGCTCGAAGCGGCTCTGGGTGGGATTCGCGGGCCCCTGGTTCGAGTTGTTCCTCTGGGCCATCGCGACGCTGCTCTGGCTCGCGAGCGACCTGGAGAGCGCGGTGAGCCGGATCGCCTACATCTTCATGACGGTCTCGGGGGTGAAGACGCTCTTCAACTTCAATCCCTTCATCAAGCTCGACGGCTACTACCTGCTGAGCGATGCGCTCGACATCCCGAACCTCCGGCGGCGCTCGTTCCGCTACGTCGGCGGGCTCATCAAGCGCGGGCTTGGGTTCGGCCGCCCGGCGGCCCTCGCGGCGCGGCGGCGGGAGCGCCTGATCTACCTGGGCTACGGCGTGGTGGCCACGGTGATGTCGATGCTCGCGCTGGGCTACGCCGGCGCCAAGGTGGGCCGTTACCTCATCGACAACCACCAGCCCGCGGCGCTCGCCGCCGCGTTCGGGCTGCTGGGCATGAAGTCGCGCCGCCGGTTCCGCAAGCTCTTCGGGGGGAAGCCGGCTCCCGGCGATCCGGAGGATGACGGCGACTCGTTCGTGGCCGCTGCCCCGGATGATGGTGACAGCGCGCCCGAGCCCACCGCCGAGACGACGCCCCCCACCTCGACCGCGCTGATTCCCTCGACACCCCCGCTCCCCTCGGCCCTACCGGCTCCTGCGACCCCGCCGGTGGTTTCGATCCCGCCGGCCCCGCCGGCGCGCCGTCGGTCGAAGCGGCTGGGCCGGTGGCTCCGGCGCGCCGTGTGGCTCGCGCTCGCCGCGGGCCTCGCGGCCTATGTGGCCGTCGGCCAGGGCCAGCTCAAGATCTCGGGCTCGTTCACCGTCCTGCCGGCCCAGAACGCCGACGTGCGGCCGGAGGTGGACGGAATCATCGCCGAGATCAGGGTGAACGAGGGCGACACGGTTCGGTCCGGCCAGGTCATCGCGCGGCTCTCCGACGAGGCGGCCCAGGCGGAGCTCGCCAAGGTCGAGGCGTCGATCCGGGAGAGCGGGGCCAATCTCAAGATGCTGGAGGCGGGACCGA
>Ga0066709_100005731_pt1 | contig 10313 bp, 12 predicted proteins | sample GraSoiAngelo_158_FD_79665 | JGI IMG/M metagenome (GOLD analysis project Ga0066709, IMG submission 79665) | Grasslands soil microbial communities from the Angelo Coastal Reserve, California, USA - 14_1009_16_30cm | ecosystem: Environmental > Terrestrial > Soil > Grasslands | place: USA... | reverse complement strand
GTCTCCGGGGGCGCGCCGGCCGGGTCCTCCCGAGACAGCACCAACAGAGAGTCGATCAGCCTTGCCAAGCGGGCCGTGTCGTCCTCGAGGTCGATCACCACGTCGTCGCCGGGGGACGCGCCGAAGCGCGCCAGGTACCCGATATTGCCGCGGAGAGCGGTCAGCGGTGTCCGAAGCTCGTGCGAGGCGTCGGCGACGAACCGGCGCTCCCGCTCCTGCGCGCGTTCGAGTGAGCCGAGCATGCCGTTGAGCGTCTCCGCCAACCTGCCGATCTCGTCCTGCGTCTCGGGCGCGGGCAGGCGGCGGCCGGCGTCAGCGGTTCGCTCGATTTCCGCGGCCGCGGTCGAGAGAAGCCCGAGCGGCCGGAGCGCCCTGCGAAGCAGCACTGCGGCGGCCAGAGCGGCGAGCCCCGCGGCGGAGAGCGCAGAGAGCAGCAGCACGTCACGGAGCCTGGCCATCGTCTCGTCCAGCTCGTTCGTCGACGAGGAGACGATCACCGCACCACCGGCTGAGCGACCACCGATGTCCGCCAGCGGCGCGACGTAGAGACGTATGGCGTCGCTGCCGAGAGTCGCGTTCGTGTAGCCGCCGACGCCCTGCTGGATCGCGCGCTGTACCAGCCGGCTCCCAGGCAGGACGCGACCGCCGAGCGCCAATGATCTCCCCACGATCCGCCCCTGCCGGTCGAGCACCTCGACGGACAGATCCCGGCCGTCGAGCGGCGAGTCGAGGGCGCCGGGTGCAGTCAGCAGGGTCGGCGCCGAGACAGCGAGGCGAGCAACATCCGCGGCACGGTTCCGGAGGGTCAGGTCGAGCGAACGATGAAGGTGACGCCCCACCAACACCTCGACAGCCGCGCCCAACACGGTGATGGCGAGCACGATCGACAGCGCCACCGCGACGACCACCCGCGCGCGGAGCGTCCGCAGTCTCATCGCCGTAACGCGAAACCGACGCCGCGTATCGTCTCGATGATCGCCGGCGGGCCGAGCTTGCGACGCAGGTAGGCGACGTACCGGTCGACCACGTTGAGGCTGCGCGCGCTCGTCTCACCCCAGACACGCTCGAGCGCAAGCTCGCGCGTAATCACCTGTCGCGGGTTGAGCATGAAGACCTCGAGCAGATCCGCCTCGCGCGGTGTCAGACGGAGGTCGCGACCACCGCGGCTCGCGACCCGGGACTCGAGATCCAGGAGGATGTCGGCAAACATGAGCCGCTGCCGCGGCTCCCGGCCGCGTCGCAACAGCGCACGCACTCGCGCCGAGAGCTCTTCAGGCGCGAACGGCTTGATCAGGTAGTCGTCGGCGCCGGCGTCGAGCCCGGTGACGCGATCGGAGACCGCGTCCCGCGCCGTGAGGAGAAGAACGGGGACAGCGAGGCCCTTTGCGCGGACCCGCCGGCACACGGCCAAGCCGTCGACGCCGGGCAGACCAATGTCCAATACGACGACATCGGGTGCGGACCGCTCGATCGCGGCAAGCGCCGCTCCCCCATCCGCCACGCACGACACCGCATAACCCTCGGCGCTCAAAGTCCGGTCGAGCATGCGCCGGATCGGGCCGTCGTCGTCAACGACGAGAACCGCGGCCGCCATCACGACGCGAGGGTAGCTGCCGTATTAGTCAGTCCACCAGCCCGGGATGATGTCGCCGTCACCCTCGTGGTGCGGCCCGAACGCGAGCACCTCCAGGCCCTTGGGGCCGCCCTCGAACTGACGGATCACGCGGGGCGTGACCCGGACCGCATCGAGCGGCTCGAGATCGATGATCTCGTCGTCGAGCTTCATCTTGCCCGCCCCGGCAAGCACCACGTACACCTCCTCGGCCTCGTCGTGCTTGTGGGCGAAACCCTGGCGCTTTCCCGGCTTGACCCGGTGATACGAGACGCCGATCTCGCCTGATCCAAGATCCTTGGTGGCGAATCTGGCCTCCTGGACCTCGCCGTATCCGAATCCGGGCGCCGAATCCTTGACCTCGGGTAGTTTCGTCAGCGTATATCCAGCCATCCGGCCTCCATTCGTTCTCGGGAGCCGTGATACCCGTTTTCGACATCGTGCAGACTGGCACCCTGTGAGCGTGGACGACGCCGTGAGGTCGCGCGGCGAGGCGCGCTCGCACGCGGCGCGCGTGGCGGCGAGAGACGGGTACTTCGCGCCGGAGAGCGTGATCCGCCGGGTCGGCAACTCGCCGCTGGTGCCGCTGCTCGGCGGAGGCTCGGCTGTTCTCCTGCAAGTCGCGCACCCACTCGTCGCCGTGGGCGTCGTCGAGCACTCCGACTACCAGCACGACCTGTGGCGCCGGCTGCTCGGGACGCTGCGTGCTCTCTATCTGATCACCTATGGCACGAAGGAGGAGGCCGACCGGGCGGGACGCGACGTTCAGACCGTCCATGCTCGCGTGCACGGACAAACGCGCGCGCAGCTCGGCGTGTTTCCGGCCGGGACGACGTACTCGGCGTCGGATCCCGATCTCATGTTGTGGGTGCACGCGACGCTCGTGTACAGCTCGCTCGGCATCTACCACCGCTTCGTGCATGCGCTCAACACTGACGAGCAGGAGCGGTACTACCGCGAGATGGCGCTCGTCGCCCGCATCTTCGGCACGCCGGCCGACGTGATCCCGGCCACACTGGCTGACTTCCGCGACTACCTGCGCGGCCGGCTCGATGGCGACGAGATCCAGGTCACCGAGCCCGCACGGCAGGTCGCGCGCGTGATCCTCCGTGCCCCTCTCCCCCTCCCGCTGCGACTGCTGGCCCCGGCCCACCGCCTGTCGACGACAGCCCTGCTTCCAGACCGGCTACGCCACGAGTACGGGCTCGCGTGGACACGGAGTCGTGCAGCTGTGCTCAGGGGCGCGGCACAGGCAATCAAGGTCGCCGCGTACCCGCTGTTTCTCGCTGCGGCGCGGATCACGCCGCGGCCAGGGTCTGGCCTCGCGGCCAGACCCGGCTAGAGGCCTATGTCTTCGCCGGATGAATCGGCGAGGCCCTCCCTGGTCGAACGGCACTCGGATGCTTCTCCTTCGCGCCCAGGAATCCGCAGGATTCCGGGGCTGCGAATGGGCCGCGGGCGGCCCTCTTCAGGGGCGACGGGGCGTTGAGGGACGGGCAGAAGCGAGATTCGCGGCGACGCGAATCTCGCTTCTTGCAGACAAATCAGGCGGGCAGTCCCCCGTGGATAGAAGGAGCTCACGCCCCGACTTCCCCTCGGCTGCCCGCCGGTCCAGCTATCGGCAGACGACCGGCCCAGGGTTAGCGGCTGGCCCCGTGTCGTGTGGACAGGCGAATCAGACGTCTGAGCCCGGCGCCTCGGGGCCACAGAAGCTCCGCACCTGGTCCGGAAGCTCAAGGACGCTGATCGGCTTCTCGAGGTAGCCGTCGAAGCCGGCGGCCAGGAACACCTCGCGGTCTCCCTTCATCGCGAGCGAGGTCAGCGCGACCACGGGGATGTGCGCCGTCCGCTCGTTGCCCTTGATCTGCCGCGCCGCCTCGGTCCCTTCCATGTCCGGAAGGCGGATGTCCATGAGGATCACGTCAGGCAGGTGCTCGACGGCTTGAGAGACGCCCTCGCCGCCGCTGGCGGCCTCGACTGTGCGGAACCCGGCGAAGCGGAGCACGTCCCTCGCGAGCCTGAGGTTCTTCTCGTTGTCGTCGACGATGAGGACGAGCTCGTCTGCCATCTCGCTCAGCTCGCCGTGCCGACGGGCAGCGTGAAGCGGAACGTGCTCCCAGCACCCTGGACGCTCTCGACCCACAACCGCCCCCCGTGCAGCTCGACCAGCCTGCGCGAGAGCGGCAATCCGAGCCCGGTCCCCTGGTGTTGCTTCCCCGACTCCCCGCGCACCTGGCCGAACTCCTCGAAGATCAGCTCCTGATCCTCCGGGGCGATGCCGGTGCCCGTATCGGTCACCGCCACCTCGATGACACCGTCGGCCAGCCGGGCCGCAACGTCCACGCGGCCGCCTGACGGCGTGAACTTGACGGCATTGGAGATGAGGTTGAAGACGACCTGGCGCAGCTTCCGCTCGTCGGCTCGGACCGCGATCTCCTCCGGCTCGAGCGTCAGCGCGAGCGCGACGCCCGCCTGGGCTGCTCGGTCGGCGTGCATCGTCACACCGCTCTCGAGTGTGTCACGTAACGAGAAGTCCGACACGTCGAGCTCCATCTTCCCGGCCTCGACCTTCGACAGGTCGAGGATGTCGTTGATCAGCGCGAGCAGGTGGCGGCCCGCGTCGAGCACGTCCTCCACGTAGCCGGCCTGCTGCTCGTTCAGGTCCCCCGCCAGCCGCTGCCCGAGGAGCTCGGAGAAGCCGATGATCGCGTTCAGCGGCGTTCGCAGCTCGTGCGACATGTTGGCGAGGAACTCCGACTTGTGCCGGCTCACCGTCTCGAGCTCCTCGTACAGCCGCCGGAGCTCGTCGTTCATCCGGTTCAGGTTCACGGCCAGGGCGCCCAGCTCGTCCCGGTTCGGCACCTCGACGTGCCGCGAGAAATCCCCTGCCGCGATCTCGGCGAGCCGTGCCTCGGTTCGCTGGATCGGGCCGACGAGCGACCAGGAAAGGATGAAGCCCAGGCCAAGCGCGAGCAGGACGCTCGCCGCACCGACGCCTATGAAGAGGTTCCGCGAGCTCGTGTACGAGTTCCCGCTCTGGGCGATCAGCCGATCCGTCTGCGTGCGCGTGGTCGCAGCGAGCTGGTCGGTCTGGAAGCCCAGGTCGGTGTCGGCGTTGATGGCCGCAGTGAGGAGCGGCTGGCTTTTCTTGCCCGTCGCCCCCGCTCTGTCGGCGGCAGTGATCCGATCCATCAGACGGGAGAACGTGCGGTAATCGGACCGGATCCGCTCGAGCAGGCGCTCGTCCCCGGGGGGAGGCACGAAGCCGAAGCGCGACTCGTTGGTTGCCGGCCCGAGCTGCGAGAGCGACGCGTTGATCGCGAGATCGACGAGCGTCCAGGTCTTCCCACCGAGAACGCTCGGGTCGCGGCCTCCGACCATGATGCTGATCCTCGGGTCCGACGCGACTCGGACTGCGAGCAGCTGGCGGAGCTGTTGCGCCTGCGTCTGGACGCTCTGGTACGTCGCCGCGCGCTTCTGGAGCGTGCCGAGCGACTCGGCACGGGAGTTCGACTGGCCCAGGACCCGCAGACCGAGGACGGCGACGGCCACGAGAAGCGCCGCGATGCCCACGAAGGCGACGAGCAGCTTCGTCCGGACCGTGACCGGCAGACGGCCGACGGCCCGGACGAGCGGGTTGTCCGCTCCACCCCCGAGCACTGCACGGGACGCGAGCGGCGGCCCACCGAGCGCGTCGGACCTGGGCATCAGCGGCCGTTCAGGGCCCGAGTTTCGGTGTCGCCGCGGAGAGGCTCGTGATCAGCCATTTGCCGTTGATTCTCTCGACGTTCTGATCGGCGCCCACGACCAAGACCACCTTGCCGGTCTTCACGTCGACGTAGTGACACTCGAAGTAGAGAGTCCCCTTGTCGCCGCTCACCGTCGTGCGGATCTTGAACGCCGGCGTGTCCGAGACCCAGTGGTTCCCGGGTTGGAACGGGCCAGCCTTGTGTGCCCAGAAGGCCCGGATCTGTGCTTTGCCTCGTAGCGTCTCGGTGCCGAGGTTGAAGGTCGCGTCGTCGGCCCAGATGCTCATCATCAGGTCGACATTCTGTGTCGACGCGGCCTTGTGCCACGTCCGCTCGATCTGGTCGATCGCGTAGAGGTCCGACTGCTGCTGAGCCTGCTGCTCGGCTGCGGATTTCTTGCCCGATCCACCGCAGGCGGTGAGCAACACGGCCAGTGCCACGCCGAGCATCGCCAACCGTTTCATGTCCCCTCCTCGTTGTCCGCGCTGACCTGTCCGGACGCTGCCGCATGACTGTGTTCACGCAGTCGGAAGCGTGCGTCCAGAGGCTCGCGCGCTGTCGTCGTATTCTTCTCCAGGTGCCAATCCGCCTCGTGCTCGCGGAAGACCACTACCTCGTCCGCGAGGGCGTGCGACGCTTGCTCGCGACGCAGGCCGATCTGGAGATCGCCGCCGTCTGCGAGGACCTCGATTCCGTCCTGGCCGCTGTCGACGCGGAGAGGCCCGACGTCGTGATCACCGACATCCGCATGCCTCCCGGCCGTTCGGACGAGGGCATCCAGGTCGCCGAGCGGCTGCGGACGACGCACCCCGACGTCGGCGTCGTCGTGCTCAGCCAGTACCTGGAGCCGCGCTACGCGCTCGCTCTCCTCGAGGGCGGCACCGCCCGGCGTGCATACCTGCTGAAGGAGCGCGTCGAGGACATCGAGCAGCTCGTCGTCGCCGTTCGCACCGTCGCCGAGGGGGGCTCGGTGATCGACCCGAAGGTGGTCGAAGCGCTGGTCACGGACAAGGCCCGCTTCGAGGAGTCGCCCCTGAACGAGTTGACGCCGCGGGAGCACGATGTCCTGCGGGAGATGGCCGAGGGAAAGAATAACGCCGCGATCGCACAGTCGCTCTTCCTCACCGAGCGCTCCGTGGAGAAGGTGATCCACTCGATCTTCCTCAAGCTCGGGCTCGGCTTCGAGACATCGGTCCACAAGCGTGTGAAGGCCGTGATCCTCTATCTCTCGGAGGATCACTAGGACACGCTCCCGAGGGGGATCGTCCCGCCGACCCGGGTGCCCGCCCCGGGCTCCGACGTGATCGTCAACCTGCCGTCGAGCGCTCCGAGCCGGTCGGTCATCCCGGTTAGGCCGGCACCCGGCCGCCGCACCGACGGATCGAACCCCACCCCGTCGTCGACGACCTCGAACTGCAGTGAGTCGCGATCCTGCCACACGCGCACGATGGCTCGGGCGCGGGCGCCTGCGTGGTGGGCCGAATTTTCGAGGGCCTCCAGACAGCAGAAGTAGACCGCCGACTCGACGTCGGGCGGATGGCGATCGAGCGCTGCCGCCTCGACACGCACCGGAATCGCGGCTCGACGAGCCGCTCCCTTGAGCGCATCCGTGAGCCCCCGGTCGAGGAGCAGCGGCGGGTAGATGCCCTCCGCGAGCTCCCGCACGCCGTCGAGAGCCTCGCGAACGTCCGCGCTCATCTCTTCGAGGAGCGCCTTGGCGGCCGCCGAGTCGGTGTCCGCGAGCTGTAGCGCGAGCTGCAGGTTCACTGCCAGCGCAACGAGATGCTGCTGCACCCCGTCGTGGAGATCGCGCTCGATCCTGCGGCGCTCGGCATCGGCAGCCGCAACTGCGCGCGCCCGTGACACGCGCAGCTCGTCGAGCTCCGAACGCAGGTCGTCCAGCGACCGGCGCGCCTCGTCCACCATCGGGCCTCCCTGCTCTCGATCTTGAAAGAGAGTTGTCCGTGATCGAAGGCCGGGCGTCAAGGGGGCCAGCATCCCTGCAGAACGACGTGCCAGCGCGCTGTCGAACGGCCTGCGACCACCGTGGGCGGCCGTGCTGCCCCGGCCTAGCGTCTGCCCGAACGGGACCGCGGAACGCGATCCCGGCCAGGCAACGACAAGGAACAGGAGGGTGATCATGCGCGTCCTGCGCTCGAAGAAGCTTCTCGTCCTCTGCGGCGCGGTTCTGGCAGCAGCCGTTCTGGCCGCCGTCGGCATCTCTGCAGCGACCTCGCAGACCGTCATGTCCGACGGGACGAACCTGCACATCCGGATCGTGAAGACTGCGGCGAACGACTTCGACTCGGGCTGGCACATCCATCCGGGTCCCGCGATCGTCCAGGTCCAGCAGGGGTCGTTCCAGATCACGCAGGGGAGCTGCACCGCCAAGACGGTCGGAGCCGGCGAGACGTTCATCGAGGTTCCGTACGTCCCCGTCCGGGCCGTCGCCACCGGCAGCATCGTGTGGACGACAACCCTGCTCGGCAAGTACGAGGACCGGCTCCTGACGCCGGTCGTGAGCCCCTGCTAGGGAGCTCGTAGACCCGGACAGTGGCGCCCGGCGCGAGCCGGGCGCCACTGTCCGCGGGCGGGATTGTCGTCCGCACCTCGTGGCAATCTGCTCGAGCGTGACGAGACTTCTGTCGACAGTACTCGCGGTCGCGGCGCTGGCTCTCACTGGAGGCATATCCGGTGCGGCCCCCACGTCGAATCCTGTCCCCGCCTGCCAGGAGCTCGAGGGATGGAGCCACAGCGGGCAGCCGCTCGTGATCGACAGCGGCACGCGCGTCCAGCTCCGCTGCGTCTACGAGCAACCGGGGCGCGCGGAGCAACCGTCGTTCGACGCGTTCTGGTACACGCCGGCGGCCCGGGACGTGGACATGAACTACGCGGACTGCGGCAGAGCGGCGAGCGGCGGGTCGTACTACCGGGACATCTGGAGCAAGACGCACTTCGTCAACATCGAGTACCGCGTGACCGGCGGCAACGCCAACGCGGCCGTCTTCCAGGCGGAGCGCGAACGTCTCGACAAGACCGCGCTCGCGCTGCTCGCAGGCGCCGAGGGGGTTGCCAAGTCGTGTACGAAGACCGTCCCGAAGGCCGTGGACACGGTCCGGCCGACCGTCAGGGTGCGCCCGGCCAAGGGGCGTGCGGGCAGCAACATCATGTTCCGGTTCTCGGTCGGCGACAACAGCGGCTCGGTTCGCGTCGTGCTCACGATCTACAAGAGCCGCGCCGACCGGACCGTGCTGCTCCGCAAGAACTACGGCCGGGCGAAGGCACCGGCGGCAAGGCGGGCCTACACGGTGGTAATCCATGCAAGGAACGCCGGCAACCGCTTCTGGTGTATCACGGCGACGGACGCTGCGGGCAACAGAGCGACCGCCTGCACGTCCCTCGTCGTCAGCTGACGCTCAGCCCTCGCGGCGGCGTTCGGTGACGTAGCGCCGGAAGAATCCGGAGCACTCGGCGGTACCACCGATGCCGGTCGCGCCGATCACCCCGCCGAGAACCTCGGTCGGTGTCGCGGCAATACCCGCGTGCCGGAGCTTCCGGATGCTCGCGACCGTGAGGTCCGCCAGGCCGCGCCTCGTGTTCGCCGGGCAGTCGGCGGCGAGAATGTCGAGCAGCGAGGCGAAGCGCTTTAGCGTCGAGTCGACGTGGTCGGGTCGTTGACCGAGCTGGATCGACGTGAGGAGCATCTCGGGGCTCGCCGGTGAGAACGTCACCGTCTGCGCGCGCGCGGACGACGGGCCCTCGCGATGCTTCTGGACCTCGAACCCCGCGAACAGGAGAAGCGCAACGACAGCGACCGTGACGAGCTGCACACGACCGACCGGCTTCACATTCTGGCCAGACCCGGCCACAGGCCTGGGAGTATCACAGCCGCGGTGCCTTCCTAGATCAGGTCGCGCAGGCCCCGCAGCAGATCGAATACGCCCGCGCCGACCCACACCACACCCAGCAGCCTGAGCCCGGCACCGACGAGGAGCCGCGAGCCGGCACGCCTGAGCCCTCCCCCGCCAGCCCGAGCGTGGCCGGAAAGACGTGCGAGAAGCAGCGGGCGAACGCGCTCGCGGTCGAAGGCGAGGACGAGCCCGGCGGGGATCAGCACGGCAGACAGACCGATCCGGAACCCTGCTCTCGGGCCGTGGTGCGGAAGAAGCAGGTCGGCGTTGAGGATGACGAGGACGAACGAGATCACGCCGAGCCACCAGGCCGCGTAGACAGCGGCCGCACGTCTCGCCGAGACGGCGGGCGTCGGCGCGGCCACGCGACCGGCCGTAGCCTGGCGGCGCCGAGCCTCGAGCACGAGATCGCGCGCGATGGCGCGCCCCGTCCCGGCCAGGTAGCGCCCGGCCGCCCGCGAGATCAACCGACCGAGGGGCACACCGGGAACGTAGCGGGCCCGCGTCGAGCGAGCCCGCCTTTGGAGCAATCCGGCCGAAGGCCAGATCGATCTACGGATACGGGTTCGGGTTGGTGTACGTGGTCGTGGTCGTGCTCGTCGTGGCCGGAGGCGGCGGAGCCGCGGCACCCGGTAGGACGACGGTGCGCCACGTGCCGCCGAGGTCCGTTATGCCCTGGCCACCGGCCTGACCGCGTTTCGTGTCGCTCTTGAAGCGGTAGAGCGGCGCACCCTTGTAGGTGACCTGTCTTCCGCCATCGGGCCGCCTGATCGTCCCGAGCTTCGACCGCGCCACGCCGGCTCCGGCGGTGGGCTTGGCCGTGCCGCGTACGAGCAGCGGCGGCCAGAGCGTCCGGCATTGGCCGACGCAACGGATCTTCCTGGTGGCCCGCTCCTTGCTGTTCGTGTAGAGCGTGAATCCGGTGCCGGTGACGAGGATGGTCTTGCCCAACGTGCTGTTGAATGCTTTCTTGACGGTCGGGGTCTTCGTGCTGGTGCCGCTCGCGGCGACGGCGATGCCGCTCGCCAGACCGCCGGCGAG
>Ga0066709_100005727_pt1 | contig 10315 bp, 12 predicted proteins | sample GraSoiAngelo_158_FD_79665 | JGI IMG/M metagenome (GOLD analysis project Ga0066709, IMG submission 79665) | Grasslands soil microbial communities from the Angelo Coastal Reserve, California, USA - 14_1009_16_30cm | ecosystem: Environmental > Terrestrial > Soil > Grasslands | place: USA... | reverse complement strand
TTGAACGGCGCGTGTCCGTTCCGCCGCGCTGGCTTTGCCAGCCGCGGCACGGCGGTGGCGCGTGACGTGAGCGCCACACGCTCGCGTCTGTGTCCGCGACCCAAGAAGTCTTGGGTCGCGCTCTAGCCGACGTCCGTCTCGGCGCCGCGCAACTTTCAATGGGTTGCCGCGGGCGGTATAGAACGGGCGTCGATGCGCGTTCTTCGCCATCTGCGGCGTGTGGCGCCGCCCATCCCGCGCGTCGTGCTGACGCTCGGCAACTTCGACGGCGTACACGTCGGCCACCAGGCGATCCTCCGTCGCGCCGTCGAAGAAGCGGCTGCGCGCGGAGCCCGCGCGGTGGCGCTCACGTTCGAGCCGCATCCGATCGCCGTGCTCGCGCCGGACCGGGCCCCGCCCATCCTGCAGCCGCTGCACGACCGGCTGGCGATGCTGCGCGAGCTCGGTCTCGACCTGTGCGTCGTCCAGCGCTTCACGCGCACCTTCGCCGCGCTCACGCCCGAGCAGTTCGTCGAGGAATTCCTCCTGCGTCACCTCGAGCTGGTGCACGTGGTGGTCGGCTACAACGTGAGGTTCGGGCGCAACCGCGGCGGCTCCGTGCAGACGCTCGAGGTTCTCGGCGCCCGGCTCGGGTTCGGGGTCGACGTCGTCGGGCCGGTCGAGGTGGACGGGAGTCAGGTGAGCAGCTCGCGGCTGCGCGAGGTGGTGGCGGCCGGCGACATGCGCCAGGCGCGCCGCCTGATCGGCCGCCCCTACTCGCGGCGCGGCCGCGTCGTCGTGGGCGAGCGCCGGGGCCGCACCCTCGGCTTCCCGACCGCCAACCTGCATCCACGGCGGCGGGTTCTCCTGCCGCCCGACGGCGTGTATGCCGTCTCGGCGGCGATCGACGGCCGGCGGGTGGCGGGTGTGCTCAACATCGGGATCCGGCCGACCTTCGGCGGCGCGCGGCGCACGGTCGAAGCGCACTTCCTGGACTTCGCGGGTGATCTCTACCGGCGGTGGCTGGTCGTCGAGTTCATCGAGCGGCTGCGGGGCGAGAGCGCCTTCGCGGGCCCCGAGGCCTTGAAGGCCGCCATCGCCGCCGACGTCGTGCGGGCCCGCCGTGTGCTCGCCGCCGAGCCGACGCTCGCCGCCGGCGGGCGGTGAAGGGTTGCCGCGAGTCGTCGTCGTGGTGCCGCCCGACGCCGCCGGGCAGCGGCTCGATCGGGTGGTGGCCGCAGCGCCGAGCGTGGGCACCCGCTCGCAGGCGAAGCAGCTGATCGACGCCGGCTGCGTGCGCGTCGACGGGGTGGCGCGCAAGGCCTCTCACGCCGTGCGGCCGGGGGAGCGCGTGGAGATCGCGGCCCGCGAGCCGGAGCCGTCGGCCATCGAGCCAGAACCGCTGCCGCTCGTCGTGCTCTACGAGGACGCAGACCTGCTCGCGATCGACAAGCCGGCGGGGATGGTCGTGCATCCCGCGCCGGGCGCCCGGCGCGGGACCGTCGTCCACGCGCTCGCGTATCGCCTGGGTACGCTTCCCGCCGCGGGAGAGCCGGAGCGTCCCGGCATCGTGCATCGGCTCGATCGCGACACCTCGGGCGTGCTGCTGGTCGCGCGTACGCCGGCGGCACTCGAGGGGCTCGCGCGGCAGTTCCGCGAGCGCTCGGTCGAGAAGTGCTACCTTGCCCTGGTGTACGGGCGCGTGGCCCGGGCGAGCGGGACCATCGACCGGCCGATCGGGCGCCATCCGCACGAGCGCAAGCGGATGAGTGTGCGCAGCCGGCGGCCACGGGCCGCGGTCACGCAGTTCGAGATCCTCGAACGGTTGCCCGGGACGACCCTGTTGCGCCTGCGTCCGAAAACGGGGCGCACCCACCAGCTCCGCGTCCACCTCGCCGCGCTCGGCCACCCGATCGTCGGCGACCGCGTCTACGGCGTCCGTTCCCGAGGGCGCGGCCGGGCTCCCTCGGCCCTGGCCGGCGCGGTGAGTGAGTTCCCGCGGCAGGCCCTCCATGCGGAGGAGATCCGCTGCCGGCACCCGGCCTCGGGGAAGCCGCTTGCGGTTCGCGCGCCCCTCCCGCCGGACCTCATGGGGCTCATATCGCTCCTCCGCCAAGCCACCGGGACGGCGACGAAAACACCCCGTTCTGCTTGACAGTTCCGGCTCGATTGCCTAGGTTGCTCAAAGCCGCCACCACCCAGGGTTGCCCCCCGAAGAGAGGAACCGTTCTCTCCCGTCCCATACAACCGCCGGCGCTGCACGAGCTGGCGTGATCCCATCGTCGATCACGAGTAGCCACCATGCCTCGGGAGGGGAATGACTTGAGTACGAACCCCGTCCGCTCGCGTTCGAAGGCCGACGCGGCTGCGCCGGAGGAGCCGGGCGCGCTCAACCTCAAGTCGCTGAAGGAGAAGAAGATCGCGGAGCTGGCCGCCCTCGCCAAGGAGATGAACATCGAGGGCGCAGCCGCCATGCGCAAGCAGGAGCTCATCTTCTCGATCCTGCAGGCGCAGACCGAGCAGAACGGCTTCATCTGCGGTGAGGGCGTGCTCGAGATTCTGCCCGACGGCTTCGGTTTCCTGCGCGCGCCCGACTACAACTATTTGCCCGGTCCCGACGACATCTACGTATCACCCAGCCAGATCCGGCGCTTCAATCTGCGGACCGGCGACGTGGTCTATGGACAGATCCGGCCGCCCAAGGAAGGCGAGCGCTATTTCGCCCTCCTCAAGGTCGAGACGATCAATTTCGAGGAGCCGGAGAAGGCGCGCGAGAAGATCCTCTTCGACAACCTGACGCCGCTCTACCCCGACGAACACCTCCGGCTCGAGTTCGACCCGCAGGAATTCACGACCCGCGTCATCGATCTGCTGGTGCCGATCGGAAAGGGGCAGCGCGGCCTCATCGTCGCCGCGCCGCGCACGGGCAAGACCGTGATGCTGCAGAACATCGCGCACGGCATCACGTCGAACCACCCGAACGTCGTCCTCATCGTGCTGTTGATCGACGAGCGGCCCGAGGAGGTGACCGACATGCAGCGGTCGGTCAAGGGTGAGGTGGTGAGCTCGACGTTCGACGAGCCCGCCACCCGCCACGTGCAGGTGGCCGAGATGGTCATCGAGAAGGCCAAGCGGCTGGTCGAGCACGGTCGCGACGTGGTGATCCTGCTCGACTCCATCACGCGGCTGGCACGCGCCTACAACTCGGTGGTCCCCCCCAGCGGGAAGATCCTGTCGGGTGGCGTCGACTCCAACGCGCTCCGCGGCCCGAAGAAGTTCTTCGGCGCCGCGCGTAACATCGAGGACGGCGGCAGCCTAACGATCATCGGCACGGCGCTGGTCGACACCGGAAGCCGGATGGACGAGGTCATCTTCGAGGAGTTCAAGGGCACCGGCAACATGGAGATCCACCTCGACCGGCGTCTCATGGACAAGCGGATGTTTCCCACCATCGACCTCACCCGCTCGGGGACGCGGAAGGAGGAGCTGCTGCTCCCGCGCGACGTCCTCAACCGGGTCTGGATCCTCCGCAAGCTGCTCTCGCAGCTGAACACCGTGGAGGCGATGGAGTTCCTGCACGACAAGGTCAAGGGCACCAAGGTGAACCAGGAGTTCCTGGACTCGATGAACCAATGACGGCGTTCATTGCCTTGGCGGGTCGCTTTCTGCTAGTCGGTGCCTTTTCCAGTTCTCCGAGAAGGGGGGGGTCGCCCACAGGTATCGTATGACGGATGTCACCATGAAGAACCTGCTCGAGGCAGGGGTACACTTCGGGCACCAGACGAGCCGCTGGAACCCGAAGATGAAGCCCTACATCTTCGGCGCCCGGAACGGCATCTACATCATCGACCTCCAGCAAACCGTCAAGATGTTCCGCGACGCGTACAACTTCGTACGCGACCTCACGGCGCAGGGCGGTCAGATGCTCTTCGTCGGCACCAAGAAGCAGGCGCAGGACGCGATGCGCGAGGAAGCGGAACGCTGCGGCGCGTTCTACGTCAACACCCGCTGGCTCGGCGGTATGCTCACAAACTTTCAAACCATCAAACAGTCGATCGACCGTCTCAAGAAGCTCGACGAGATGCTCGAGGATGCGCAGATCGCCCAGGCGCTCACCAAGAAGGAGCTGCAGTCGCTCAGGCGGGAGCGCGAGAAGCTGCTCTCGTCGCTCGGCGGCATCAAGGGGCTGCGCAAGCTTCCCGACGCGCTGTTCGTGATCGATCCCAAGAAGGAGGAGATCGCGGTCAAGGAGGCCAACAAGCTCGGCATCCCGGTGGTGGCGGTGGTGGACACCAACTGCGACCCGGACCTGATCGACTACAGGATTCCCGGCAACGACGACGCCATCCGGGCGATTCGGCTCTTCTGCGCGGCGATTGCCGAGGCGGTGATCGAAGGGCGGAATCTCTACGAGGAACGGCAGCGCGGCGCAGGCCAGGAGCCCGAGGTGGCGGGCAACGGCGGCGCGGTCGCGACGCGCGCCATGCGCGGCGGGGCGGAGGCCGAGGCCACGCAAGCATGAGTCTCGCCCTCGTCAGGGAGCTCCGGGAAAAGACGGGGGCCGGGCTGCAGGATTGCCAGAAGGCGCTCGGCGAGGCCGCCGGTGATCTCGACAGGGCGGTCCGTCTGCTGCGCGAGCGCGGGCTCGCCAAGGCCGCCAAGAAGGCCAGTCGCGCGGCCACCGACGGCGCCATCGGCGCCTACATCCACCCGGGCGGCAAGATCGGCGTGTTGATCGAGGTCAACTGCGAGACGGACTTCGTCGCCAAGACCGTCGAGTTCCAGCAGCTCGTGAAGGACCTCGGCATGCAGGTGGCCGCCGCCGCCCCGCGCTACGTGAGTCGAAGCGACGTCCCCGCGGAAGAGCTCGAGACGGAGCGCGAGATCTACCGCGTGCAGGCCCGGCAGTCCGGCAAGCCCGAGAAGGTCATGGAACGCATCATCGAGGGACAGGTCGAGCGCTTCTACAAGGACGTCTGCCTCCTCGAGCAGCCCTTCATCAAGCAGAGTGATCGGACTGTCGAGGAGATCGTCAAGGAGGCGATCGTCCGGTTCGGGGTGAACGTCGCGGTGCGCCGCTTCGCTCGCTTCCAGCTCGGGGAGTCGCTCGAGCGGCGCTCGGACAACAAGGAGATCCCTGCTGGAGGCGCGCTCGGAGCCTGAGCCCCCGGCCGCCTCCGTGGCCGCCGGTCCCACCTATCGCCGCGTCCTCCTCAAGATCAGCGGCGAGGCGCTGGCCGGTCCGGCCGGATACGGGATCGACCCCGAGGTGCTGGCCGCGTTCGGGGCCGAGCTGAAGGACGTCCACGCGCTCGGCTGCGAGCTCGCCCTGGTGATCGGCGGCGGCAATATCTTCCGCGGCCTCGCGGGCAGCTCGCACATCGACCGCGCCACGGGCGACTACATGGGGATGCTGGCGACGGTCATCAACGCGCTGGCGCTCCAGGACGCGCTCGAGAAGCTCGACGTGCCCACCCGGGTGCTCTCCGCCATCGAGATGCAGCAGGTGGCCGAGCCCTACATCCGGCGCCGGGCGACCCGCCACCTGGAGAAGGGCCGGGTGGTCATCTTCGCCGCCGGCACCGGGAATCCCTTCTTCACCACCGACACCGCAGCCAGCCTGCGCGCGATGGAGATCGGCGCCCAGGTCATCTTCAAGGCCACGCGTGTGGACGGCGTGTACGACGCCGACCCCATGAAGCACCCCGGGGCGGTCCGCTTCGAGCAGCTCTCCTACATCGACGTCCTGAACCGCCAGCTGCAGGTGATGGACGCCACCGCCATCTCTCTTTGCATGGACAACGGTCTCCCGATCCTGGTCTTCAACATGATGCGTCCCGGGAACATCAAGAAGGCGGTGATGGGCGCGCGCATCGGCACCCTCGTGCACGGGCGGCCGGCATGACCGAGGACGTCCTCACCAGCGCCAAGCAGGACATGGAGAAGACGCTTGCGGCGCTGCGCCGCGAGCTGTCCCACGTGCGCACCGGGCGTGCTTCCACCTCGATCCTCGAAGGGATCACGGTCGACTACTACGGCGCCAAGACGCCGCTCAACCAGCTCGCCACCCTCTCTGCCCCCGAGCCGACCCTCCTGGTCGTCACGCCGTTCGACAAGAGCGTCATCGGGGCGATCGAGAAGGCGATCAAGGCCTCGGATCTGGGCCTGAATCCCCTGAACGACGGCAAGCTCATCCGCATCCCGATCCCTCCCCTCACCGAGGAGCGCCGGCGGGACCTGGTCAAGCATGTGCGCAAACTGGCCGAAGACTATCGGGTGTCCATGCGCACGCACCGCCGGGACTCCCTCGAGATGCTGAAGGAGCTCGAGAAGGACAAGGAGATCACGGAGGACGACCGGCGGCACGGCTCCGAGAAGGTGGAGGCGCTCACCAAGCAGTACATCGAGCGCGTCGAGCAGGTCCTGAAGGTCAAAGAAGACGAGATCATGGCCGTCTGAATGGTGGAGCTCGATCCCTCTCGCATGCCGCGGCACGTGGCCGTCATCATGGACGGCAACGGCCGCTGGGCGCAGCAGCGCGGTCTCTCGCGCCTGCACGGCCACCGGGTGGGCAAGGACTCGGTCCGCGCGGTCGTCGAGACGGCCCGCCGGCTCGGAATCCCGTATCTCTCGCTCTACGCCTTCTCGAGCGAAAACTGGCGCCGCCCGCCGCGCGAGGTCGACGGCCTGATGTCGCTGCTCCACCGCTACCTCGAGACGGAGCTCGGGAAGATGATGCGGCATCAGATCCGCCTGCTCGCCGTCGGCAGCCTGCGCCGCCTGCCGCCGGCCGTGCGCGACGCGCTGCGCAGCACCATCGAAGCGACGCGCAACAATACCGGGATGACCGTGATCCTCGCCGTGAGCTACGGGGGACGCGAGGAGATCACGCGCGCCGCGCGTGCCATCGCCCGCAGCGTGCGGCGCGGCGAGCTGCGCCCCGAGCAGATCACGTCGGCAGTCGTCGGCCGCTACCTCGGCACCGCCGGCATTCCGGACCCGGACCTGCTCATCCGGACGAGCGGCGAGATGCGCATCAGCAATTTCTTCCTCTGGCAGATCGCCTACACGGAGATCTGCGTCACCGACACGCTCTGGCCGGATTTCCGCGAGCGCGAGTTCCTCCAGGCGCTGGCTTTCTACCAGCAGCGGCAGCGACGCTTCGGCCGGACACCCGCTCAGGTGGAGCGGGACCAGCAGCGGCTGCGTGCAGTTAATTAACCACCGGGGCCCCGTGCGGTGCTCGCGCGCTGCGCTCCTCCGATGGCCCCGGACCCCGTCGCTCGGGCGCGGCGAAGCCGCGCCCGGCTCCCTTCGCACTCGAGCGGGGTGGCTGGCCCGTGCTACGCACTAGGCTACTTACCGCGGCCGTCGCCATTCCGGCGCTGTGGCTGATCGTCTGGAAGTTGCCGGCGCCGTTGTTTGCGGGGTTCTTGCTGGCGGTCACGGCGAGCGGGCTGTTCGAGTACTTCGCGATGGCGCTGCCGGGGGAGCCGGCGGAGCGGGCGGCGGGCATCGTGTGGGGATTGGTGGTGGGGGCGGGGATCGTGTCGCGACGGCCGGAGCTCTGGGGGGCGGGACTCGGCCTCACCGTGATCGGTGGGCTCGTGTTTCCGCTCGTCCGAAACGACGACCTCGCGGGCGCGGTGCACCGGCTCGGGCTGACGGTCCTGGGGGTGCTCTACGTCGGCTTCGTCACGCCGCACATCGTGCTGCTCCGGCACGGGGGACCCGACGGCTGGCGCTGGGTGCTGTTCACCGTGTTCGTCGCCATGGGCTCCGACTCGGGAGGCTTCTTCACGGGGCGCGCCTATGGCCGGCGGAAACTCCTCCCCGCGGTCAGCCCGAGCAAGACCGTCGAGGGTGCGGCCGGTGCCGTCGCCGGCGCCATGCTGATCGCCATGCTCTGCCGTATGATCTTCTTCCGGAGGCTCGCGGTGGAGGAGGCGCTGGCGCTCGCTGGTGCCATCAGTCTGCTCGCCCAGCTGGGCGACCTCTGCGAGTCGGCGCTCAAGCGGGCGTTCGGGGCCAAGGATTCCGGCTGGATTATCCCCGGCCACGGTGGCATCCTGGACCGTCTGGACAGCCTGCTGTTTCCGATGGTCTTCGTCTACTACTACACCGCGTTTCCGCGCGGCTAGTCCGAGAAAGGCCCATTTCATGACCGGACCGCTGATCTCGTTGCTCGCTTTTGCCGTCGCGCTCGGGGTGCTCGTCTTCGTCCACGAGCTCGGCCACTTCACAGTGGCCAAGCGGCTCGGAATCCTCGTGCAGCGCTTCTCGATCGGCTTCGGCCCCGTGGTGCTGTCGCGCCGGCGGGGCGAGACCGAGTACGCCCTCTCGGCCATGCCGCTCGGCGGCTACGTCAAGATGCTCGGCGAGGAGGACGAGAACGACCCGGCGGTGATTGCCGCGCCCGAGCGTGCGTTCTCGACGCAGCCGGCCCGGCGGCGCGCCGCGATCGTCTTCGCCGGCCCGGCGATGAACTTCGTCTTCGCCTTCCTCATGTACGCGGTCCTCTTTGCCACGGTCGGCGCCGAGGTGCCGTCCCACGAGGCACGTATCGGCGGCGTCTCGGCGGGCATGCCGGCCGAGCGCGCCGGGCTCCAGGCCAACGACCGCATCGTCGCGGTCGACGACACGCCCATCTCGACGTGGGAGCAGCTCTCACAGGCGGTCCTCGGCTCGCAGGGCCATCGCCTCCGGCTGACCGTCGAGCGCGACGGCTCGCAGTTCCCGCTCGAGGCCACGCCCGAGCTGACGGACAATCGAACGATCTTCGGCGAGGACGCCGGACGCGTCTACCGCATCGGCATCGAGGCATCGCGGGACTGGATGCCGGTGAGCGCTCCGAAGGCCGTCGTCATGGCCGGCGAGCAGACCTGGTCGGCGTCGGTGGTCGTGGTGAAGGGCCTCGTGCTGATGGTCCAGGGGCGTGTCTCACCGCGCGAGCTGGGTGGCCCGATCGCGATCGCCCGGGCCGCCGGCCAGCAGGCCCGCGCAGGCGCACGCTATTTCCTGACCATGCTCGCCTTCCTCTCGATCAACCTCGGCGTGCTCAACCTGCTACCCATCCCGGCGCTCGACGGCGGCCACCTCGCGTTCTTCGCCATCGAGGGACTCCTGCGCCGTCCCCTGCGCCAGCGTCATCGCGAGCTCGCGCAGCAGGTGGGGCTGCTGCTGCTGATCACGCTGATGGTCTTCGTCTTCTACAACGACATTCACCGGCTCGTGCAGGGCTGATCCCACGGATGATCGCGCCGCCGGTTCGCTGACGGTCCTCGGGCTCGACACCGCCACCTGGACGGCGGCGGTGGGCGTCGTGCGCGACGGCGTGGTCCTCGCCGAGGCGGTCCAGCCGGAATCACGTTCACACGCGCAGTCTTTGCCGTCGATGGTCGCGCGGGTCCTCGCCGACGCGGGGCTCGGCATCCAGGCGCTCGACGGGCTCGCGGTCTCGATCGGGCCGGGTTCCTTCACCGGGCTGCGGATCGCGCTCGGCTATGCCAAGGGGGTTGCGTTTGCCGGTCGCGTTCCGCTGCTCGCCGTCCCCACGCTCGAGGCGCTCGCCTGGGCCGCCGACGCGGCACCCGGGGAACGCGTCTGCGCTGCCCTCGACGCCCGAAAGGGCGAGGTGTACGCCGCCGTCTTCGAGTCGACGGTCGGCGGCCCGCGCCGCCTGACCCCGGACGTCGCCCTCCGCCCGACCGAGCTGGCCGCCCGCCTCGAGCCGCCGTGCGTGCTCGTCGGCGACGCGGGAACGGTGTACCGGGACGTCCTCGGCGGGCGGGCGGCCATCCGTCCGTTCACGACGCACCATCCGCGCGGCGGTATCGTGGCGCGGCTCGGCTGGCAGCGTCTCGTCGCGGGAGAGACGGCGAACCCGGGCGATCTCGAGCCCGTCTACGTCCGTCCACCCGAAGCGGAGCTCGCGCGCTCGGCGTCGCGTTGACAAGCCGTTTTACCCCGCGATAAGGTTTTTCACGCGATGGAGAAGAAGGACGAGGAGCTGATCCAGTCGCTGTTCGAGCGTGAGCCCGAGCTCAAACAGCACTACGACGAGCATGTCGATCTCGAACGCCGCCTCGCCGTGTACCAGCAGAAGGTGCATCTCACCACGGAGGAGGAGATCGAGAAGAAGCGGCTGCAGAAGCTCAAGCTCGCGGGCAAGGACAAGATCATGGAGATACTGGCCCGCTACCGCCCGCACTGAACCCATGCGACACACCATCTCCGTCCTGGTCGAGAACGAGTTCGGCGTCCTCGCCCGAGTCGCCGGGCTTTTCAGCGGACGCGGCTTCAACATCGAGAGCCTGTCCGTCGCCGAGACGATGGA
>Ga0066709_100005725_pt1 | contig 10316 bp, 5 predicted proteins | sample GraSoiAngelo_158_FD_79665 | JGI IMG/M metagenome (GOLD analysis project Ga0066709, IMG submission 79665) | Grasslands soil microbial communities from the Angelo Coastal Reserve, California, USA - 14_1009_16_30cm | ecosystem: Environmental > Terrestrial > Soil > Grasslands | place: USA... | reverse complement strand
GAGCGGCTGCCACGCGTCGAGGACGCGTCCCGAACCGTGATCCGCATCGCGTAACGTCGTCCCGGCACGAGCTGGACGTCGTCGGACCATCCGGTGTCGAGCCTTCGCCTGACTTCCAGATTCCACTTGCCGGCCGCCCAGCCTCCCCGCGCGAGCACATCCATCTGGCTCAGGGTCGGGAAGATCAGCTCGTAGCTCGGGACGTAGTCGCCGGGGTTCCAGGTCTTATCGCGGACGCTGCTGTCGTCGACGCGGATCGGGTTCAAGCTGTCGCAGGCCGTGAGCGCTTGATGGACGTAGCTCCAGATCGTATAGGCCACCGGGTGGCCGCGATTGAGCCTCGTGTCGCGGGATCCCTTCGAGGCGAGAAACTTCGGGACGATCCCGTTGGGATACAGCGTGAAGTTCTCGCGGTAGCACAACCGTCCCTCGTCGGGAACGGGACCTCCCCCCACGTCGTACCGGTCCTCCATGAAACCCGCCGCCGGATGCGTGAACTGGCCGAGGCTGTCGCCGTCCGAGGCGGCGTTCAGGAATTCCACGGTGGAAGACGGGAATACCGGATCCGTGGTGCCCGCACCCCAGCGCCAGTTGTCCGCCGGAAAGGAACCGAGCGAGTCGGAAAAAATCTCCACCACGACCTGATCCTCTTCGATGCTCGAGCGGTGCCAGGACGTGGGGCGGACGAGCACGTCATTCCCGGGCCGGACGACGTTGCCCAAACTGTCGTACTGCGCGCGGCAATCCACCAGAAGGTTCCCCAGATCGTCGAGAATATCCACCGAATCGTTGACCACGGGACGTTCGAGCACGCTGGCGGAAATATCGGGCCACTGGAGGAGGAGGTAGAAGGCCGCAGGGGCGCCGAAACGATCGGAAGTCCAAAGGCTCCGGACGGCGAGATAGAAATCGCCCGCGCCGCCTTCCCCGTGCATGAGCACGAAGGTCGGCGCGCCGCATATGTTCCATTCGATCGGAGTCGGGCGGCCGTCCACGAGAAGCTCGCGCGCCTCCTGTTGGGCCGACGTGAGGTACTGCTCGGGGGCGGGTACCGCGGTAATCGACTGGGGGAGCCCCGGCTGGGTGGCCGTCTTCGTGCCGCAAGAGATGGCGAACCAAGGCAGGATGGCAAAAAGAATCCCAGCACGAATCGCGCTGCGTCGGGGCATATGTATTCCTCGGATCAAGCGGACCTTAGGGGGGAACGATCCGTAGCCTACGTTTCGATAACGAGCACTGTCAAGCGAAAAGCCCTGGATCGAGCCCCGGGAAGATTGGATCAAGCTCTTCCAGCTCCGCCAGTTCGGCCGGGTCGATCCGATTCGCCTTGAGGCCGCCCGCGAGGCGCTCGAACCGCGACAGGTGAAGCTCGGTCCGTCGAACGGCGTAGGGAACCAACGTGCCGGTCCGCATGATGAAGGCCCAGTCGCTCGCCTGCGCGAGCAAAAGCTCCCGGCCCGCTTGGACCAGCGCCCGCCTCACCAGAGAATCCCCCCGATCCCCCGCCCGCGCCAACGACTGCATCGTTTCGGCGGCATGGTTCAGGTGGCGGTAGATCCAGTCGTTCGAAGGGTCGAGCCATACCGCCGAGTACCCTCCTTCTCCCCAGCTCGAGGGGTGGAGCCGGCCCTCGGTCGCGCGCGGAAGGGCTCCCACCGCCTCCATCGGATCCACCGCTTGGATCTTGGAAGCCGCTCCGGCCGCCTCGTCCAGCACGTGCCCCAGCCACTCGGGCCCCTCGTACCACCAATGCCCCATCAGCTCCGCGTCGTACGGCGCGAGGAGGAGCGCGGGCTGTCCGATCCCGTCCGCGACCGCCTGGGCCTGGACGGAGCGCTCGCGCACGAAGTGAGCCGCGTGCTCGAGGGCGCGCGCCCTGGCGCGCCCCGGCTCGTAAGGCTCGCGATGGTCGCTCCGTCGATCGGTGATGCGGTAATACTTGAGACCAAGGTGCGTCCGCGTTCCGCCCGAGGGCAGGAACTCGCGGACCTCCTCCATCGGAAGGTCGAACCCCTGGTCGCGATAATACTCGCGGTAGGACGCATCCCCTGGATAGCCCTCGGTCGCGCTCCACACCTGCCTGGAGGAATCGGCGTCCCGCCCGAGCGCCAGGACACGGGCCTCGGTGCGAAACGGAGCGTAGGTGCCGGGAAGCGGGCGCGGGCAGGCGTGAAGGATCCCGTGCGTGTCCACGACGAAGAAGCGGATCCCGAACTCCGCGAGCACCGATTCCACGCCGGGCGAGTACCCGCACTCGGGAAGCCAGATTCCTTCGGGCCGGCGCCCGAGATGGCGCTCGAATTCCCGCACCGCCGCGCCGATCTGGGCGCGCCACGACGGCGCGCCGAGGCTCATGAGCGGCAGGAATCCGTGGGTCGCGCCGCACGTGATGAGCCGGACGGCCCCTGCATCGAAGAGCGCGCGGAACGCCGAGATGACGTCCCGCCGGTATCGCTCCTCGAACTGGCTCAGCCCGGCGCGGAAGCGATCCCGGTAGTGGATCGCGAGCGCATGAAACCGAGGATCGTGGCGGGTCCGGGCGACTTCCCGCTCCGCGAGCTCGAGAAGGCGGCCGAGGCGAAAGGCGTAGCGCTTGCGAAGGAGCGGGTCCTCGAACATCGCGAGGAGCGTCGGGGAGAGCGAAATCGTGATTCGGCCGCGCGCCCCGCGTTGCGCGCGCTCCTCGAGCATGGCGAGAAGCGGAAGATAGGTTTCGGTGAGCGCCTCGAAGAGCCACCGCTCTTCCAGGGAGTCCTCGAATTCCGGATGGCGCACGTAGGGGAGATGCGCGTGAAGAAGAATGCACAGGTAACCCCGTGTCATCGAGCGACCCCGATCAGGGACGAGGCTTTCCGGGAGGCGGAGGCGCGAGATAGCGGGCGGCGGAGCTCGGACCGCCGCCGGGACCGCCCTCCGCGCGCGAGCGCTCGAGGAGCCAGGCCCGCGCCTCGGGCGTCAGGCTCCACTCCCCCTCTTCGGCGCACGGGCCGTCCGGGGGGACCGGAACCCACGAGGAGCGAAGCAGCACCTCGAAGGCATCGTGGAGGGCGAGACCCAAGAGAGCGCGGCATTGCCCGCCGGCCCGCGGCAGCTTCACATACCAGCGCTCTCCGCCCAGCGCATCGGGAAGCTCCACGCTCGTCAAGACCGCGCCAGGCGCTCGCTCCTGCTCACGGCGTTCGATCCGAATTTGATACCGCAGCGGGCTCTTGTGGTCCCGCGCGATTCCCTGCGCCCGGGCGTGGAGCCCGGCGGTCAGCTCCCAGACCGCGAGGACAGAGCGGGGATCACGGACGTGGAGGTAGAGGCGGTCCTCCCCGTAACGGCGGCCGCGGAGCGTCGAGAGAGGCGGCCCCCCGACCGCGGGCTGTGCGGGAGCGAGACGGTCGAAGGAGCTCATGAAAGGCGCAAACCCCGGTTAGCGTGAAATCACGAGGCGGCGGTTCAGCGTGGCGCCGCCCACTTCGATCGAAACAAAATATAGGCCGCTGGGCAGCGCCGCGCCACCGGCAACTCGGCCCTCCCAGCGCCAGTCGGCCGTGCCCGACGAGGGTATCTCGATGCGCCACCGCGCCAGCTCACGCCCGCGAACGTCGTGGATACGGCCCCACCCTCTGCTCCCCGGGGGCGCCGCGAGCGTGAAGCGCACCGGCCCGGGGCTCGGCGTTGGGCCGAGACGAAGCGAGAGCCCGCGCGACGCCGACGCTCCCCCGCCCGCCCCCGCCGGGGTCGACGGCGCCCGAAGCGAAACGAAGGTGACGGGGTTTTCCGCGCTTCTCAAGCCGTTCGAATTCCAGGCTTCCCACTCCACGGAATAGTCGCCCGGTGGGAGCGCGGGAAGAGTCACGGTGACCGATTCGCGGCCCGAATCGAAAGCGCCGTCCAGGGGCGCAGCCCGGCCGGGAGGGCCGCCGTCCACGCGGTAGATCACAGAATCGATGCTCGCGATCGAGATCGTGTCGCCCGCGAAGTAATGGTACGGGTTCTGATTGGGGAGCGCGAGCTCGAGCGCCCGGCCGCGCAGCGTGATCGGCGAGCCGGCCACCGCGCGGTATTGGTCGGAATCGGGAAAAACGGCGGGGCGGGTCTCGATGAGATCGGGGACCCCGTTCCCGTCCCGGTCCGCCCAGCCGATCTGCCGCTGCGTGAAATCGCAGAGGCTGTCCGGCTGATTCGCGTACATGAGGCAGCCCCGCCGGTAGCCGCAGTAGCCGGGCGCCGGCACCACGGAATTGGAGTTGGGCTGGTTCAAATATCCGGTCGTGAGCTGGCACGACCACCACCCGTTCGAAGGAAAGTGCTCGTCCAGGGCCCAGAAGATGTGGGCCATCTCGTGTTCGATGTAGTAGTCGAGGGGCGCGCTCCTCGTGTTCAGATTGTTGACGGGAGTGACGAAGAACGGCCCGCCGAGGCGCGCGTGGGAAATGAACCCGTCCGCGAAGGCTCCGTCCGGATCGGTGTCGTTTTGCACGGCGAAGATCAGCGCGCCCCACTGGGCGCCGAGCCGCGACCGCGCCGCGTTCGCAACGTCGTACTCGAGGGTCACGGCGTCGCTCCGGTAACCGGTGAATCCGGTCAGCACGTCCTGGATCCAGTTGTCCTCTTCGGCGACCGTGCGGTCGATCGGCTCGTAGCGGGTGGCGAGCCCGGTGTGCACCTCGATCGCGAAGCTGAGCGCGATCTGTCGCTGCGCGGCGAAGACGCTCCACTTCGCGAGCCCCCGCACGGCGGAGCGAACGACCGAGTCTCGGAGCGCGGGGGTCCAGTCATACCGGTTGGGATCGGTCGTGCCGTCGCTCTCCGGGAAAAGAATCGAGACCGCGACCCTGCCGATCATGAACTCGCTCGTGTCGGTCCAACGCGCCCCGAAAGGGAGACCCTGGAGCGCCGCCGCCCGAGGAGCTCTGGCGCGAAGCGCGGCCGATACCCGCGAGGCCGGAGAAACCGGAGGGAGCGCATCCTCCCTCCCCTGGAAAGGATCGGGATCCATGCCGCCCGGAGCCTGGATGAGCTGCTCCGGAGCGCCCGAGGGCCCGGTCATCGCCCGCAGCGACGCCGCGCGTTCCCCATCCTGGAACGAGAACCCCGCGGGCAGGAACGCCCGGCCGGGCCCCTCGCGGCGCACGTAGTACGCGTGAGGGGGCAGGGCGACCGCGACGTCGAATCCCGCGCGCTCGAGCCGATCGAGGGCCGCGGCGGGATCGCTCGTGCTCGCGTTCCAAACCAGGCGGAGTCCTGGCGGCTCGGGCGAGGAAGCGAGCGAGGAGGCCGCATCCCATCCCTGGGATTCGGCCGCGCGCGCCGGCCCCGTCAGGGATCCGCCGGCGAGCGCCCCCAGAAGCACGGCGGCGATGGCGTGCCTAACGCAGCCGCACGAGACGCACCGCATGGCGCTCCCCTCCCGATTCCGCGATGAACCAATAGACGCCGCTCGCGACCCCGCGCCCCCGTGAATCCAAACCGCTCCAGCGCAGGAGGATTCTCCCGCCGGGAGCGTCTCCATCATACAGCCGGGTGACGAGGGCGCCGCGCGCGTCGAATACCAGAACCCGGACCCGCGCCCCCCCCGGCGAGACGGGCACCTCCACCGGGATGCTGAGCCCTCCCGAAAATGGATTCGGCCTCGCCGGCCCGACCCGCATCCTGCTCGGAGGCGCCGGAGGCGGCTCGGGCGTAGGCCCGGGGAGACTGTCGACCGAGGTCGGCGCCAATCCGATCACCCGCGCGAGGATGTCCGAGCCGCTCGAAGCCGAGCGCGTATCCGCCCAGACGAAGATCGCGTGCCCCGCGGCATCCATTCCGGCCGCCGGATCGAGCTGATCCCCTTGGCCGGGATCCTCGTCGACACGAACCGAACCGGTGATCGGATTCACGCCGCCCTGGAGCACGCGCATCCAAATGCTCCAGTTTCCGTCCCGCTTCTCCTGCCACGTCACCACGGATCGTGAATCGAGGGCGACGATGGCGGGCTGAGTCCGCGCGCCCGAATAGGCGGGGTCCCCGATCTCCAGCACCGGACCGAGGGGTACAAGACCCGACGTCAACGCCAGTTGGTATACGGCTCCCAGCCCGGATGCGCCCAGCCCTTGCCAGACAATTTCCAGGTGCCCGTCGGTGGACACCGCGAGCCTCGGATCCTGCTTGGGGCCCGGCAACCCCGACCCCACCTCGACCGGGACCCGGTCCGAATCGAGGAAGGAATCGAGATGCGCGATCCAAAGCCTCTGGTCCGCCGACGCGCCTTCCGCGTAGAGGAGCCAATAGCCCCCCCCGAGCTCATCGGAAGCGAGGTCGAGATCGAAAGGCGGATCGGCGGGTTCCACGGGGAGCAGCGCATGGTTCTCCCCGAGACGCGCCCCCGTCGGGGAAATCCGCTGACCGTAGATTTTCGGGGCCGCCTCCCGCGAGTCGATCCAGGCAACCGCGAACTCGCCGGCGCGGGTCGCGATCACGGGGTTGGCCTGCGAGCTTTGAAGAGAGTCGCTGATCCAAAAGGTCGCGGTGGGGCCGTTCCCCGGCGCCGAGAAGAGGAAGCCCCGAATCTCCCCCGCGTCCGAGTCCCGCGTCACCTGGGCCGCGGCGAGGGCCGAGCCGCCCGAAGACACCGCGGCGTTGCTCGCGACCGGGCGAGTGACTCCCGTGTCGTTATAGAGGAGGACATTCGTGCCCTGGCGTCCGCCGTCTGCGTCCACCCATTGTCCGAAGAGGTCGTTCGATCCGTTTCGCCGGTCGATCCACGTGAGAAAGTATCGTCCGAAGCCACGACCCAAGCGGGGACGCCACTGGTCGTTCGAGGCGGCGTCGTCGTTCAGCTGCGTGTCGAAGCCGCGCCTTAAGCCGCTCGGGAGGTAGGAAATGGCGTAGATATCGGGGGCGCCGTTCCGGGAGTCCTCCCATGCCGCGAGGAACGCATCCCGGCCGTCCCAGACGGCGCTCGGGGTCCCTTGTCTTCCGGGCGTGCTCGCATTGACGCGGAAATTGACGCCCGGCGCCGAGCTGTCGTACGGGACGCGGGCCGACTCGACGTTGGAATCGAGACCGAACGCATCGCGCAGATCCTCCCAGAACAGGTACGCTCCGTCCGGGCCGGCCGCCCCCCGGACGTTCTTCTGATCCCGCCCGAGCGGGTCGTCGTTGACGCGCACGTTCGTTCCAATGAGCGATCGATCGGAACCGAATCGCTGAGCGTACACATCGCCCGGGTCGGTCGATGTACCGAGCCTTCGATCGATCCACGCGACGACGAACCCCTGGGTCGGATCCGCGACCACGGCCGGAGACGCGTCCTGTTGGTTGGTGCTCGTGGAATTGATCTTGAAATTCCCTCCGATCAGGCTTCCCGCGGAATCGATCCATTGCCCGTAGATATCGAAGGTCGCTCCGAAAACGGTCCCGCCTTCCCTTCCGTCCAGCCAGACCACCAGGGTCAGGCCGCTCCCGTTGGTGGCGATTGCCGGCTCGCCCTGAAAGCTCCCACCCCCCGGCACCGGATCGGGCGAGATGATGAAGTTGGGCCCGAGGGGCGCGCCGTTCACGTTTCGGTAGGAACCGTAGATGTCCGACTGTCCCGTTCGTTGATCTCCCCAGACGATGAGATATCGATCCGAGCCCACCGCGGCGATTCGAGGGTTTCTCTGCTCGTTGAAGCCGGCGTCGTCGTTGATCCGGAGATTGGGCGTGGTTCTGAATCCCAGCGAGTCCATCGCGGTCCCGAAGACGTCCTGGTTCCCCGCGCGGCTGTCCTCCCAGACGCAGAAAATCGTTCCCGACGGGCTCGAGGCGATGTCGGGCAAACCCTGCAACGCGCCGGCAACGTCGTCATTGATCCGACGATTCACGGTGGAGCCCAACGCCTGCGGATCGCGGATGGTCATGGCGTAGATGTCATAGTCGGCGAAGGCGGTGCCGTTTCGCCCGTCGGACCACGTGATCACGAGCGCTCCCGTCGCGCCGAGCGCGAGCCGAGGCCCAAATTGGGCCCGGGGCAGCCGATCATCGTTGATCAGCAGCTCGTCTTGAGCCCGGGCCGGAAGCGGGGCGAGGGTGGAGGAAACGAGGAGGAGTACGGCGACGGCGCCTATGCGCCTCATGCGTCGGAACAAGTAGGGTCTCGAGAGTGACGCGCCGCGGCCGGGCTGGGACGCCAAGGATTCGCTTTCCTTCCGGCGCGATGCGAGGCGCGGCGCTCAGACTTGAAGCGCGGGGACCGTCACCTCGGGAAACGCGGCGAGCACGTCATACACTTCGCGCGCGATCGCCTGAAGCCGCTCCTTGCTTTTTGCCTCGAAGCGCGCCACGAGGACGGGCTGCGTGTTCGATGCCCGGATCAGGCCCCAACCGTCACCGAACTGGACCCTTACCCCATCCACGTCGATGACGTCGTACCGGGCCGCGAAGTGCTCGCGGACCGCATCTACAATAGCAAATTTGCGCTCGTCCGTACAGTCCAGGCGCAGCTCCGGCGTCGATACGTAGCGCGACTGCGGCAGCTCGTCCACTCGCGCGGAGAGCCGCGCCCGCCCCGACGCCACGATGCGGAGCAGCCTCCCCGCCGCGTAGAGCGCGTCGTCGTACCCATAGAACTCGTCGGCGAAAAACATGTGCCCCGACATCTCTCCCCCCAGGGGCGCTTTGGTCTCGCGCATCTTCGCTTTGATGAGCGAATGCCCCGCCTTCCACATCACCGGCTCTCCCCCCTTCAGGCGCACCCACTCCACGAGACCCTGGGAGCATTTCACCTCGAAGATGATCGGGGCCCCGGGCCGTGAGGCGAGGACGTCCGCGGCGTACAGGCCGAGCAGCTGATCCCCGTAGAGAAGCCGCCCCTTCTCGTCCACCGCGCCGATGCGATCCGCGTCTCCGTCGAACCCGATCCCCAGATCGGCGCCGGTCTCCTGGACCCGATCTTGTAACGAGCGCATCAACGACGGCACCGTGGGGTCGGGCAGATGATTTGGGAATCGGCCGTCCGGCTCCGCGAAGATCGCGTCGACCTCGCATCCGACCGCGCGGAGAAACTCCGGCCCCAGGACGCTCGCGGCGCCGTTTCCCGGATCCACGACCACTCGGAGCGGCCGCTGAAGCGAAATGCGGGACGTGAGGCTGCGAAGGTATTCCTCATCCACGGAGACCTCTTCGACCGTTCCGCGCTTGGGAAGCACGCCGGCGGAATGGGCTCGGTCGCGCAGATCCTGAATCTCCAGGCCGTGCAGCGAGGAAATCCCGTCGGAGAGCTTGAGCCCGTTGTATTCGATCGGATTGTGGCTGCCGGTCACCATCACGCCGCCGTCCGCCTCGAGGTGGAGGATCGCAAAGTAGAGCGCCGGCGTGGGCACCTGTCCCACATCGATCACCCGCGCGCCCTGATCGCACAGCCCCTCGACCAGCGCGGCGCGGATTCGCGGCGAGGAGAGCCTCACATCGCGACCCACTGCGATCACCTTCTTGCCCGCGTCGCTCATCCTCTGCGCGAACGCGGCGCCGATGGACCGGACGACTTCGTCCGTCAGGTCGCGCTCGGCAACCCCGCGGATATCGTACTCGCGGAAAATCTGCGGATTGGCTGGGCTCACTTGGGCTCCTTCAGTCTCAGGTAGGCGTCGATGAAGGGATCCAAGTCCCCGTCCATGACGCGCTGGACGTCGCGAACCTCGAGGTCGGTGCGGTGATCTTTGACCAGCGTATAGGGATGAAAGACGTAGGAGCGGATCTGGCTCCCCCAGGCGATGTCCTTCTTGCCTCCCGTGAGCACTTCCCTCTTCTTCCGATCCTCCTCGATCTTGAGGGAGTAGAGGCGCGCCTTGAGGATCTTCATCGCCGCGTCGCGGTTCCTGTGCTGCGAGCGCTCGTTCTGGCACTGCACGGCGATTCCGGTCGGAACGTGCGTGATTCGCACAGCCGACTCCGTCTTGTTGACGTGCTGACCTCCGGCGCCGCTGGCGCGGAACGTGTCGATGCGAAGTTCGCCCTCGGGAACTTCCAGGTCGCCATTCCCCTCGGCCAGCGGATAGACGAACACCGAGGCAAAGGAAGTATGCCGGCGGTGATTCGCGTCGTAGGGGGAGATCCGGACCAGCCGATGGACGCCGCGCTCCGCTTTGAGGTAGCCGTAGCCGAAAGGCGCGTCCACCTCGACGGTGGCGTCCTTGATGCCCGCCTCTTCACCGGCTTGGAGATCGAGCACCTGGGACGGAAATCCCTTCCGTTCCAGGTAGCGGGTGTACATGCGGAAGAGCATTTGGGCCCAATCCTGCGACTCGGTCCCCCCCGCGCCCGGGTGAATGGTCACGATCGCGCCGTGCGCGTCGCTCTCCTCG
>Ga0066709_100005724_pt1 | contig 10316 bp, 9 predicted proteins | sample GraSoiAngelo_158_FD_79665 | JGI IMG/M metagenome (GOLD analysis project Ga0066709, IMG submission 79665) | Grasslands soil microbial communities from the Angelo Coastal Reserve, California, USA - 14_1009_16_30cm | ecosystem: Environmental > Terrestrial > Soil > Grasslands | place: USA... | reverse complement strand
GACATCGGCCACTGCGAAGCGTTGAGAGTTGAGGGACGCAAGCAGACGGTTCCAGAGCCAGGCAAGCACGACGGCGGCGGTTTTGCCGAGCCCGGTCGGGATGTTGATCAGCTTCGATTCGCAATTCGTGCCGTGGCTCAGCCAATCGTCGTCGCGCTCGCCCTGTGGACGTTCACCACAGGCGAGCCGGCGCTGGTAATCGAACGGGCCATTGGCTATCCCTGTCGCTGCGGAAAAGAATTCGGCGAAATTCATGCGCGAGGGCGAGATTCAGCAGAAATGAAAGCCAACATCAAGCGGTAGAACTTCCGGCGCGAACCGCTCCCGAGCGGCATGCATCCCTGAGAGGGTATTTGAAAAATCGTTTTTGGTAGCACAGGCGACCCGCCTGTCCCGTCCGGCGACTCGCCGGACGGAATGGGAGCAGCGGTTCGAGCCAATGGGGGCGGCCTTTTCCCAAGGTTGCTATCCGCAGTTGCGGTCGGCGGGTCGTCCCGACTCCGAGTCGGGAGCGAGTCGCCCGCGCTACCCATTTTCAAAACACGCTCTGAATTGTTGGTGGAAAGGCAGCGGGTTAGAGCAGGACGCCGCGTGAGGGCACGCGGCCTACAGGACGATTCTGTAGGCCGGGTCCCCGGACCCGGCGCCCAGGTGAGCACCAGCCTAAAACGCAAGGACTAACAACTCGGGATGCACCGTCCCGTGCGCGGCCCACTGAAGCCGCTTGAAAGCGCGGCGCCGTTGAAACAAGACTGTCCGCGTGACGAAGGTTCAGGAAATCGAACAGGCGATCGCGAAACTGCCGCGAGAGGAGTTCTTCGACCTTGCGCGGCATATGCGCGAGCGTCATGCCCAGGAATGGGACCGCCAGATCGAGGAAGACGCCCAAAGCGGAAAGCTACGCCAAATTCCTGCCGAATCAATCTTCACGTTGTGGCAAAAGCGGGGGTGGATGCATGGGTGCTCCAACAGAAGCGCGGCCTAGCCACCAACTGGACCCATACGGCGCTTTCCCACAAGTAGAACCGAGTATTGACTGCATCACCGCGCCTCCGAGGCCGTCGCGTTTTTCCGGTTCTTCCAGACTGTTAAAGATTGCGCCGGCTTCGAGCTGGCTCTTAATCTTGCCCCGTCATGCTTTCCCAACACGAAGCTCAAGCCAGCTCGGAGCCTGAGAGTGTTGCCGTCCCGGACCATGAATTAATCCAGTGTATCGGCCGGGGCAGTTACGGGGAAGTGTGGCTGGCCCGCAATTTGATGGGGATGTATCGCGCGGTCAAGGTGGTCTACCGCAAAAACTTTGGGCACCAGCGACCGTTCGAACGGGAACTGGCCGGAATCAGGAAGTTTGAACCTATCTCGCGGTCCCACGAAAGTTTCGTGGACATTTTGCACGTGGGCCAGAATGAAAAAGGCGGCTATTTCTATTACATCATGGAGTTGGGCGACGACGCGACGACGGGCCAGAATATCAACCCGCGTTGCTACGTCCCCAAGACCTTGGCTAAAGAGGTCGCCTTGCGCGGAAGACTGCCTTTGAGTGAATGCGTGCAGCTGGGTCTCTGCTTGAGTGCCGCGCTGGATTCGCTGCACGCCCATGGGCTGGTTCATCGCGACGTCAAACCCTCGAACATCATCTTCGTGAACGGGGTGCCAAAGCTGGCCGACATTGGGTTGGTCGCTGACATCAGTGAAGCACGCTCCTACGTCGGCACCGAAGGATTCATTCCGCCGGAAGGCCCCGGCAGCGCCCAAGCGGACATTTACAGCCTGGGCAAGGTCCTCTACGAAATCAGCACCGGCAAGGACAGACATGACTTTCCAGAATTGCCAACGCTGTTGGATCAAGCAGCCGATCTCGATCGTTTTCTGGAGTTGAACGAAGTGATTTTGCGCGCGTGTAATTCCGACGTGGGCCAACGCTATCCCTCGGCCTGGGACATGCACGCGGACCTTGTGCTGCTCGCCAATGGCAAGTCCGTCAAGCGACTCAAACTATTGGAACAACGCATCGCCAATCTGAAGAAGATCGGCGGTATCTCGGCCATCGTCCTGGTCGTTTTGGGAGCCATCCTCTTTCAAATCTACCGCGAATGGAATTTCGTGCGCGAAGGCCGGCAACGGCAAATCGGAGCGGAAGTGGCTTACGGGACGCGCGCGATGGATGAAGGTGATCTTCTCAACTCATTGCCCTCGTTCGCCGCGGCCTTGTATTTGGACCGCCGCTCTGCCGACCGCGAGAAAATCCATCGCCTACGACTCCGCGCCGTCCTGGGCCAGACTCCTAAACTGCTTCAGAGGTGGTTCAACGATCACCAGATCAATCCGACTTCGTTCAGCCCCGATGGCAGCAGAGTCCTGATCGTCGAATCGATGGGTAAGGCCCGGCTCTTCGATGTCGCGACGGGCGGACCAATAGCTGCGCCCTTTGGTCAAGGTGAAGGACTGGCAAACGGACTTTGGAGCCCCGATGGACAATGGGTTGTGACGGCCAGCTACGATGCAACGGCCTGCGTCTGGAATCCCAACACTGGGGAACGATTCATAACTCTGTCGCATCCGGACGCGGTTTTCACCGCCGTTTTCAGCCCCGACGGTTCGCGCATTGTCACCGCGTGCAGGGACAATATCGCTCGCATCTGGAGTTTTCGTACCGGGAAGGTAGAACAGGAACTGAGAGGTCATACCGATGCGGTGCTGTTTGCCGCATTCAGCAACGACGGCAGGCTGGTGGTCACCACCAGCCGTGATCATACCGCACGGATCTGGAACACGGAGACCGGCAAGACTTTCGGACCACCCTTCGAGCATCGCCGCTGGGTCCGCTACGCATCTTTTAGTCCGGACGACCGAAAGCTCGTGACGGCCAGTGACGATCAAACGGCCAGCGTGTGGGAAGTGGGCAGCAGCCGGAAAATTTTGCCCGACCTCAAACACCGCGATGTGGTCATGAGCGCTGAGTTCAGCCCCGACGGCCTGATGATCCTGACCGGGTGCCTGGATGGCAGTGCGCGACTTTGGGACGCCGACTCGACGCGGGCTGTGGATCTCAACCCCATCCTCCGGCACAGTAGCCACCTCTTGCGCGCTTCCTTTGCCCCGGACGGACATCGCATCGCGACGGCCTGCGACGACGGTACGACTTGCGTGTGGGATTTCGCGGGTAGCAGCGAGCTGCCAGCAACCTTTACCGGGGCGGTCAGCCAGGACGGCACACGTCTGCTGCTGAAGAACAAGAACTCTTTCCGCGTTTTAGATTCCGCTTCGCTGAAGTCCATTGTGCCCGCCGTTCAAGTCGAGTTGCCACTCGTCGAGGCCAGCCTCAGTCGGAGTGGCAGTTTCGCGCTCACTGTCGCCGCGGAGGAGAACGGGGCGGATTCATCAAAACGGCTTGTGCAGGTGTGGGATTGCTCGAGTGGATCGGCAATTTCTGGTCAGATCACTCTAACGAATCGGGCTGCGCGATTTTCCCTCAGCAACAACGGCCAGCAGTTAGTCTTGTCCACTGGCAAAGGTGCGCAACTTTGGAGCGTCTCGAAAGGCAAAACGGTTGGCCCCGTCATGGTGCATGATGAGCCTGTGAAAGGCACCGCACTTAGCTCAGACGGACGGCGCCTGGCGCTGTTTGGCGGGAATCTGGTCTCGTTGTGGGACACCTCATCCGAGCGCCGCGTTTGCGAACCATTGCGCCATCGCTTGCCGGTCAGTGTTGCGGAATTCAGCCCCGACTCTTACAGCCTCGTCACCGCTTGCAGGGACACGCAATTGAGCCGGTGTGAAGCCCAGGTCTGGGACGCCGTGACAGGGAAAGCGATCGGCCATCCGCTCCTTCATCGAGATGGCATCGTTTGTGTCGCCTTTAGCCGCGACGGGGGCCGAATTATCACCGGCGGCGAGGATTTCAGCGCTCTCGTTTGGGACCTCCGCACCGGCGAACCAATCACTCCGCCGATGCTTCACGGAAATCAGGTCCACGGTGTAGCTTTCAGTCCGGATGGGCTCCGCGTGGCAACCGCTGCAGCGGATGGGACAGCCCGTGTTTGGGATGCAGTTACGGGTGAACCCTTGACACCACCTCTGAAGCATTCGAGCGTGTTGCGATTTGCAGGCTTCAGTTCCGACGGCTACGAGCTGGTCACCGCAAACAGTTCCGGTTCCATCTGGTGCTGGGATTTGCACCCGGAACAGCGTCCAATTGACGATCTTCGCTTGCTGGCGCAACTGTTAACCGGCTTTCCGAGCACTTCTGCCAAGTCGCCCAGCCCCCGCAGCGAGGTGGAACGGCATGCGGTCTGGGAGAGGCTGCGTCACGCTTATCCCGGGGATGTCGCAGTGTCGCAAGAGGAGGTCCTGGCCTGGCATTCTCGCTGCGCTCAATTCAGTCAGACTCAGCGCCATTGGGCGGCCGCCGTGTTTCATCTGAACCATCTCTTGCAGTCAAGTCCCCAGGATGCCGCGCTCTTGGAGCAACTCAAACAAGCCCGGAAGTCCCTGTCTGAGGAAGAGCGTCGCTGAATCGATGAGTCTCACGGTTGCGGTCGGCCGGGCCGCAAGACCGGTTTGGATGGAGGCTGATTGGTTGCCTTGGACTTGAACGCGGAGCGCAACAGCCAGTGACGTTTAAGGCCCTGCACCAGTTCGTCCGTGTGCGTGACGGCAGCAGAGATTTCCGCGAGGATATTCGTGTTGATTTGCACTTGCGTGTTCAGGTTGCTCGTGATGTTGGCTAGATTGTCCAAAGAGAGTGTGAGTTTCTCCGCGATGACCAGGAGGTTTGTATCGACATTGCGGAGCGTGGCATTGGCGTTGGTTGCTGCCAGCTCAAGCTGCTGATTGAGGTTGGTTGAAAAAAGCCAGCGGCCGAGCGAGCCGTTGAACTCGCGCAACTGCGCGGTAATTTCGCTGAGGTTGGTGATGGTCGGTTGCGCGTTCAGGGCCAGTGCGGTCAAATTCGCGGCGGCCTGGGCGCTGTTGGTCAGGACCTCCGTCAACTGGTTGGTGAGATTCAGAATATGAGGCAATGCCTGCTCCACCTGCCGGGCCACTTTTTCCAGCCGCTCGGTCAACGCCGGAGATTCGTCAGCCAACAGCCAGTACTTGGAATCCTTCGTGTAGGGAGCATACTTGCCCTCCTTGTCCAGCCACATGCCGGTCACAACCTTCTTGCCCTTGATCGTTTCATCCCGGTAGGTGGCGTGATAATCGTAATTCGTCGAGCCCGAACTACCGCCCTTGGTCACTTCCAAATAACGGTTCCCCAAAAAATCGGTGGCCGTCACTTTGACTTCCGAATCGGGAAACCAGATGTAGCCGTAGTTGGGTTCTTTGATTTTGAATTCGATGTAAACGTTGTACTGCGAGTTTGGATCTTCGGGAAGAATTTTGGTGATCTGACCCGCTTCGAATCCCATCAGCTTGACCGGGTCCCCCACTTTCAACCCATCGGCGCGGTCCACGTACGTGAAGTAAGTCACCTTGGTGAGGAACCAACCCTTCCGCGTGGCAGTGTGGTAAAGGTAGTAAAAAAATCCGGACAATAACAGCAATGTCGCCAGTCCGACAAAAATCCCCACCGCGCGTTCCATGCGGCTGAGCCGCGTGCGCAATTGAGGAGTCAAATCCTGCAGTGCCATGGCTCAATCAAATCGAGTGATGGCACAATGGAGCGATGGGGCCATCTCTTCGGATGTCACAAATTGGACGGTGGAATTGGCGACACTCGGTTCCCCCTCACCCCGGCCCTCTCCCTTGGGGAGAGGGAGAACGGTCCCCCGCCTCTCGATCACAACCGGGGCGGAGTTTGGCGAACAGTTTTTGGCCGAACACACGTCAAAAGCCCGCTGTTCCCTCTCCCTGAGGGAGAGGGTCAGGGTGAGGGGGAAATACTCTGTCGCAGATGCAGAGTGAAGCATATCTCACGGACTTCTCAGTAACCGCCAGGCTGGCCGACGCCGAATTCCGTTGCCAGCAACTCATGCAACAGAGGCTCGTGGCCGCAAGTCAAATCCGCTCGGCCGCCGACGGCCAGCCAGCGCTTTTGCTTCAACAACGCGAATTGTTTCCCCTGGTCTGCCCACGGCCGCAGGTCGTGACACGCAATCACCAGCGTCAACGGACGGCCGCGCAGCAATTCGTGTCCGCTCGCGAGCTGGGCGAGGAAGTCGCGCCACCAGCGCGCCTCCGGCAGGCCAGGCCCACCCAGTGGGTTGTCGAGCAACAACACTTCGGGACTCATGGCCAGGGCGCGCGCCAGGGCGACGCGCTGGCGCCGGGCGAGGTTGATCCGGCCCGCCGTGCTCGCCGCCCACGGAGTCAACCCGGTGGCATCCAGAATTGCCTTCACGCGTTCGCCGGCTTCAACTGCGGTCTGGCCGCGATGATAGCGCAACGGCAGGGCCACATTCTCCGCCACGGCGAGCTGGTTGAACAGGCGTCCGCCGCCCTCAAAGACCAGGCCGATCCGCAGACGGGCCGCCATGAAATCGTCCTCGCTCAACGCCCCGACATCGCTTCCAAAAAGTTTCAACGTCCCGCTCAGCGGGCGATACAGCCCGGCCAGCGTCGCCAGCAAATCGCTTTTGCCCGATCCGGGCAAACCGCCAACGACCCAATAATCGCCGGCCGACACGCGCCAGTGGATTCCCTCCAGAGCAGCCGAGTCCGGCCTGCCGCCCGCGGCGACGCTCACGTTCAGCAGTTCAATGACCGGCCCGCCGACGCCGGCAACCCGCGTTGGGTGCGGTGAGAGAGTTTCGTTCACATCACCAGGTAAACCACGATGAACAACACGTCCAACAGCACGCACGCCACGACGCTTTGGACCACCGCGCGGGTGGTGGCCCCGGACACGTCCTCGATCTGCAGCGGCTGGGCCAGACCCTGGTAACAGGTCACCACGGCGATGACGATGCCAAAGCCACAGGTCTTGAACGCCAGCAACGCAAAGTCTTCCCACGTCAGCGCCACGGCCAATTGCTTGAAATAATCCCCGGGCAACAATGGCACGTCCTGCACGAACGCAAACAGATAACCGCTCACCAGTGTCACCAGGATGAAATAGACCGTGAGCGAAAAAATCGCGAGCGCCAGCCCGACGACTCGCGGGAGCACCAGATAATGGATCGGATCAATGCACAACGCCTCCAGCGCTTCGACTTCTCCGAGCGCCCGAGCGGCGCCCAATTCGATGACATACGCGGCGCCCGCCCGCGCCAATACCAGCAGCGCCGCCGCCAGCGGCCCCAGCTCGCGCACGACCACCGTCACCATCACCGTGCCGGCGAAATTCTGCGCCCCAACGCGCGTCAGCAACGCCACCATTTGCCCGATAATGACCAGCCCGAGCGCACAGGCCAGAAAACTGGTCATCGGCAGCAACCGCAATCCCGCGCGGTAGATTTGCGCGCGCACCAGCGGATGAATGACCCGCGTCGAGGCGTTAAACTTCGTGAGGGCGACGCCGAGGGTGATCAAGGCGAACGCGACCAACCCCTCGACCGTGTGCACGAAATGGAGGATATTCCGTCCGATCGCATCGAGTTGCCGCAGCCACCACGATGGGGAGACCGGTTCGCCCTCCGATTTGGGAAAGTTGGTGGTGACGCCGCCGGTTTCCACGGCGGGACAGTAGTTTTTTTGACGGGCCGGGTCAAAATCTGATTTTCGCGCGTTGCCAAATTCACTTCGCCGGCGGTGGCGTGAACAGTTCGATCACGTGCTGATCGGGGTCGCGCAGAAAAACCTGCCACGCGCCATCGGGCCGCCGCTTGCGCGGGAGACGTTCTGCGCCCAGGGAGTCCAGGTGCCGCTCCCAGGCGTCGAGGTCATCCACTTGCAGCGCGAAATGATTGCCGCGGTTGTGCGCGAACACCGGTTCGCTGCGGCCGCCAATAATGTGCAGCTCTTGATTGGCTCCGAGCCGAAACCACGCGCCCGGAAAGGTGAAGGCCGGACGCGGCATGGGCTCGAGCCGCAGGACCTCGTGATAAAACCGGATACTCTTCTCCACGTCGCTGACGTGAATCGCGACGTGGTTCAATTCTTGAATTTTCATGGACCCTGGTTTGCCGGTTCGGACAATTTCAAACCACCAACGGGGGCTCGAGACTGCCGTCCGCGCGCGCATGGCGGGCTCGACGCTCCTGCGCCATCAAGAACGCTGTTCGCCGCGCCTGGATCTGCTGTTGCATGCGGGCGCGAGTTCGCTCGTCGCGGCAGGTTAACAGCGCCTGATCCAGAGATTCTGCCTCTTTAAGCAACTCGAGTTCCGGCGGCAACGCGCCGGCGCTCTTGAGAAGAGAAAACGCCATCCGATCGGCAGCCGGGGTGGCAAAGTAATCTGACAAGTCGAGCGGCTTGCCTGTGCCAGGCAGATGGTCGAACTCGCCGCGCTCGAAGGCTTCCAGAATTCGATTTTCGGCAATGAGCTGCCACGCCATTGAACTCATGGTCGAGCAGCGTAAGTCCGTGGATCAGCCGGTTTCAAGTCAGCACCTTCACTTTCGGTGCATCCCGAATTTGTTGGAAACGGAGCGCGGCGTTTACGCCGCTTCAACTTAAGCGCGCCACCCGCTACGGTGCGGAAACTTTGGCGTTCTTCCCATCCCGACGCCGAGGCGGGCTGAAGCCCGCGCTCCCACCGACAACTTGGGAATGCGCGGTTTCACCTCGAAACGTCCGGCAAGTGAGCCGCCCAATGCGTCAATCGCCGAAAAATCTCCCAGTTGTCCTGGCCTTTGATCGCGACGCCGCCGATGCCTTCTTCGTTGAACGCCCAGTCAGCGAGCCAGCCGGAATCGGTCACGACCACCACGCGGCCTTTGCCCGGTTCGGCGGTGGCGAGCAGACAGCCGGCCTGGTCGCGGGTGCCCTTGGGAGGCTTTTGGCTCAGATCGTTCATTACGAGCGCGCGTGGTTTCGCTGGATTCGTCGGGTCCAGCAGCAGCAGATTGCCCGTGTAATAAGCCCAGCGAAGGCCGCCAATAAGGGGCGTCTCCTGTGGCAGCACGAGCTTCTTCGCGTCGGTGTAGAGGTTCGTCGCCTGAATGCCAAATCGCGCGAGCAGCTTGTTCATCTCCTCGACCTCGAGGTTGTGGTTTTCCTGGTTGCCTGAAACGATCAGGCCGCCGCCTTGCCCGACGAATTCCGTCAGCACTTTAATGTCCGCAACCGAAACGTGCGGTGGCGCAGCGTGGTTGCCGACGGCTTTGTCGCTCGGATTGACGATGAAGAGCAATTTGACGCCGGCGAGTGTTTCCCGGGTGAGTGGTTGGTTGTGGACGCGCACGGCGAAGTCCTGCCGCAGCCGTTGGATGACTTGTTTGTAGGTGTCGTCGGGCAGGTAACGGTTTTCCCCTTCGGCGTTGTAATAACGGCTGTAAAGCAAGACCGGTTTTGCAGCTGAATCAGCCGACCATCCGCTCGAGGTCGAAGCGGCCAGGCCGCCCAGAATCAGGCTCAGAGCCTGTTTTGAAAATGGGTGGCGCGGGCGACCCGCTCCCGACTCGGAGTCGGGACGACCCGCCGACCGGAACTGCGGCGAGCAACGTTGCGAAAAGGCCGCGGCCATTGGCTCGGACCGTCGCTCCCATTCCGTCCGGCGAGTCGCCGGACGGCACAGGCGGGTCGCCTGTGCTACCAACGAACCATTTTTCAAACACGCTCTCAGTGCTAGCAGAGAAGATGGTGGTTTCATAAGATCGATTCGTTCCAAGAGTTCTGGAGGGTGCGTTTACCGCGGCTTCAGAATGGCCGCTTCCGCGAAGACCGCATGACGGACCACCGTTCGCTCGTCCGAGGTGTAAACCACGTGAATCTTCCCGTCGCGCGTCTGCACTGCCGTTGGATAAGCAAAGTCACCTGGTCCTTCGGCGATGTTCCGTCGGTAGGGAAACGTCTTTGCGTTGTCAGTCGAAATCGCCACCGTCAATGGCGTGCGGTTGGTGAAGCTGTTGTTGAACACGAGGAGCAGGTGGCCGTTTCTCAATTTGATGAAGTCCACCGCGGCGTTCGGATTGGGGAACTCCGAGTCGGCGCCTTCGCTCCAGGTGCGCCCGCCGTCGGACGACTCGGTTCGCACCAGCCATCCGTCCGGACGGCCGGCGTAGTCACCCCCGCGCCGGCAGAAGCCGAGGAGGTGATTCGGCTCGATCTCGGCCGCGGCCGGTTGAATGTTCCCCAGTCGCGAGCGGATGCGCTCCCCTGGCTGCCAAAGTTTGGTCGCGGGATTGAATCGGAGAAAAAGCGAAGTGCAGTTGGCATCCACCTTTTCCGTGTCGCGTCCGACTTCGTGGTAAATCGGCAGCAGAAAATCACCG
>Ga0066709_100005723_pt1 | contig 10316 bp, 7 predicted proteins | sample GraSoiAngelo_158_FD_79665 | JGI IMG/M metagenome (GOLD analysis project Ga0066709, IMG submission 79665) | Grasslands soil microbial communities from the Angelo Coastal Reserve, California, USA - 14_1009_16_30cm | ecosystem: Environmental > Terrestrial > Soil > Grasslands | place: USA... | reverse complement strand
GCGGCCGGAGCCCGCCAGGCACCGGAGGTGCGAGCGGGCATGCGCGCCATCTTCGCCGAGCATGCCGTGCCCGTTGCCCTCGCGGCGCTGGTCGAGCGGCTCGGGCTGAAGATCGATCCCCTGCGGCAGCGGGGAGTCGCGGCCATCCCGTGGCCGGCCGATGGGCGCGACTGGGGGAGCATCGTCGACGAGATCCTCATCCAGTCGCACCGCCCCCGCGAGATCGTCGTCGAGAGGGGCTTCGAGCCTGGGCCCGCGGAGCACGCCCTCGATGCGTTGCGATCGGCCGGCGTCGCGGTTCGATTCGTCGATCAAACCGACTCGTGGGCACGGTTGGCCGCCCTGGCCGGTGCCGCGACGACTCCCTGGGTCGCCGTCTGGGGGTCAGAGCATGGACGGGGACGGGACTACCTGCTGGACCTGATGGTGGCTGCGGAGTCGTCCCGCGCCGATGTGATCGGATCGGCGGTCGACGGGGCCTGGCGGTACGTCGACGATCTGTCAGTGGCTGGGTCGGTGGTCTGCCGCGAGCTGCTCGCCGGCGGTCCGCCGGGCGAATTCGACGAGCTGAGCGGCTCGCCGAGCTTCCGGCCGTGGGCGCGGCGTGGCGTCAAGCTGTTCGGCATCCCGACGACCGGGGCAGGCGGCGTGTAGTGGCCGGCCGAAGCAGGCGGGTTCTCGTCTACGGGGATGTCAATCTCAACATCATCGATGGGTCGGCCATCTGGGCACAGTCGACGGTCGAGACATTCGCCCGCGCTGGCTGCGACGTCACCATGCTGCTCAAGACGCGCATCCGAACTCGACGTCTCCTGGAGCCCCTCGAGCGCCTTCCCAGCGTGACCATCGCACGGCCATTCGAGGACGAGCTGCTACCCGGACTCGCCGGCGATCGGCTCAGCTATCAGCAGGCGTCGACGATCATGCGCGAGCTCGACGAGCAGGAGCGTTTCGACGTCATCCTTCTGCGGGGCCTCCAGCAGGTCTATCAGGTGGTGGCGGACGGTGCGCACAACGGGCGGCTGTGGACGTATCTCACGGATATTCCCCAGTCGGTCGTCGCCCTGGACACGGAGACGCAGGATCGCCTGTCGGAGATCGCCTCCGCCTCTCGCTACATGCTCTGTCAGACCGAGGAGCTTCGGTCCTTCCTCGAGGCCACGGTGCCTGAGGCCTGCGGCCGGAGCGTGATCTTCTCGCCGGTCGTGCCCACGCCGGAGTTCGAGGTCCCGCCGCCCCGAAGCGCGGCGGGTGATCCCTTGAAGCTCGTCTACTCGGGCAAGTTCGCGCCCCTCTGGAAGACCCTCGAGATGACGGCGCTGCCCAGGCAGCTCGGGGAGCACGGCGTCACTGCCGAGCTGCACGCCATCGGCGACAAGGTCCACAACGACCTGGACGATCCGGACTATCGAGATCGGATGGAGAGTGCCTTGCGCTCATCCCCCGGTGTCCGCTGGCACGGCGGCCAGAGGCGCCAGGAGGCAATTCGCCTTTCGGCCGAGGCCGACATCGGCTTGAGTTGGCGTGACCCTGCGCTGGATGCCAGCCTGGAGCTCTCAACGAAGGTCCTCGAGTACGGCTCTGTGGGGCTGCCGGTCGTCCTCAATCGCACGCCCATGCACGAGGCCCTGCTGGGCGCCGACTACCCGCTCTTCGTTCGCGATGACGCCGACGTGATCGAGGTCATCCTGGCCGCCGTTCGGGAACCCACGGTCTACGCCGAAGCGGCGGCTCGATCGGCGTCGGTTGCGGCCCGTTTCGGTCTTCCGCAGGCGGTCGACCGGGTGCGAGCCCTGCTCGAGCGGGCGTTCCCAGAGGCCCCTGCCTTCGCGGGACGCAGCCAGCCACTGCGGGTCGGCGTGGCCAGCCATGACCTCAAGTTCTTCACCCGGATCCTCGACCATCTTCGGGCACTGCCCGGTCTCGAGGTGCGAACGGACAGGTGGCCCGCCCTGTCCAGTCACGACGAAGGAGCGAGCCAGGCGCTCGTCGATTGGGCAGACGTGCTCGTCTGCGAGTGGTTCGGGCCCAACGCGGTCTGGTATAGCGCCCACCGCCGGCCGGGGCAGCGCCTCGTCGCCCGGCTCCACCGCTTCGAGCTCTACCGGCCCTGGCCGGGCCAGGCGTCGATCGATCGAATCGACCAGGTCATCTGCGTCAGCCCCCACTACGCCAGGCTGGCGCTCGAGAAGACAGGCTGGCCCGCCGCCAAAGTTACGGTGATCCCCAACTTCGTCGACGATATCCAGCTCGACCGCCCCAAGCTCGAGGGTGCCCAGTTCCACCTCGGCTTCATCGGAGTCGCCCCCGCGCGGAAACGGATGGACATCGCGCTCGACGTGCTCGCGCAGCTCAGGCAGGACGATCCCCGGTACCAGCTCTTCGCCAAGACGAAGCTGCCCTGGGAATATCCATGGATCTGGGGCGACGTCGACGAGCGCATCGCGTTCGACGATGTCCTGCGCCGGTCCCAGACCGATGCCCTGCTGCGCGGGGCGGTCACCTTCGACCCGTTCGGTCCCGACGTCCCCGCCTGGCTGAGGCGGATCGGATGGGTGCTCTCGACGAGCGACGACGAGAGTTTTCACCTGGCTCCGGCGGAAGGGATGGCGTCGGGCGCAGTCCCCGTCGTGCGCAACTGGCCCGGCGCCGACACGATCTACGACCCGAGATGGGTCCACCCGGACGCGTCCACGATGGCCGAGGCGATCGCCGACATCGCCCGGACCGGACGATGGGCGGATGAGGGACGCCTGGCGCAGGAACAGGTGCGCTCTTCGTATGCGCTCGACCTGGTCACCGAGGCGTGGACGCGGATCCTGGTCGAGGATCTGCCTGGCTTTGCCCTGCCGGCGACGCCCGCCTCAGCCCAGCAGTCAGTCGCCTCCGCGTAGCTCGCGGGCCTGGTCGTCGGTCCGCTCCCGAACGAACTGATCGAGAATCCTGGCGATTCGCGGGCCCGCCCGGCCATCCCACAGCGGTGGTCGCTCTGGGGGCCAGTCGATCCCTCCGGCCAGAATCGAGGCTGCCGCCCCGCCGACCTCATCGGGCGTCACCAGGCGGTTCGTACCGTGGCTGATCGTGATCGGGCGCTCGGTGTTCGGCCGGACCGTAAGGCACGGGATGCCGAGAATCGTCGTTTCCTCCTGGATCCCGCCCGAATCGGTGAGCACCAGGGCCGCGCCGCGCACCAGCGAGAGGAAGTCGACGTAGCCCAGCGGCTCGATCACGCGCAGGCGCTCGCTCGCGGTGAGGCCGGCAACCTCGAGGCTCGCTCGCCCGCGGGGATGCAGCGGGAGCACAGTCGGGAGCAACGCCGCCAGCTCCCCGAGGGCATACACGAGACGACGCGCATCCCGCGGGGCATCTACGTTCCCCGGGCGATGCAGGGTCGCCACGGCGAATCGCTCGGGCAGCGAGAGCGCAGAACGCGCGCGCGCCGCGTCGAACCGATCGAGGTTGGCAAGGAGGGTGTCGATCATGGGGTTGCCGACGAAGTGGATGCGCTCGGTTGCCACGCCTTCGCGGGCCAGGTGCGCGATCGCATCCGGACTCGTCGCGAAGCACAGGTCGGAGAGCGCATCAGTGACCTTGCGGTTGACCTCTTCGGGCATCGTCATGTCGAAGCTCCGAAGGCCGGCTTCCACGTGCGCGATCGGAATCCCGACCTTGGCCGCCACGAGCGCCGCTGCGATCGTGGAGTTGACGTCGCCGTACACGACGACGACCGCGGGGGACGCCTCAGCGAAGGCCTTCTCCAGGCCGACCAGCAAGACAGCCGTCTGGGACGCGTGGGAGCCGGAACCGACGCCCAGATTGATGTCCGGTTCAGGCAGGCCAAGCTCGCGAAAGAAGACGTCGGACATCCCGGCGTCGTAGTGCTGACCGGTGTGGATGAGGATCTGCGTCGCGGCCAGGTCCCCCAGGGCACGGACGACCGGGGCGGCTTTCATGAAGTTGGGCCTGGCGCCTACCACGTGCGCGATCACCTGGCTCATGAAACCGGCCAAGGTCTAGCCACGGGCGAGCCTGTCCACGAGCGCGACGAATCGACCGGAGACCCGTTCCCAGGCGAGTTGCTGAACGGCCCGCGTGGCCCTTGCCGCCCGGGCGCGTCGCGCTCGCGGATCGTCGACCAGGCCGAAGATGGCGCTCGCCAGGTCGGCGGGATCGCCAGACGCGTACAGCGTGACAGCGGCGGATCCAAACGTTTTCTCCACCAACGGCAGACGACTCGCCACGACCGGCTTGGCCATGGCCGCGTACTCGAAGATCTTGGTCGACAGGCTGAGCGCCGTGAACGCATTGACGCGGGTCGGCGCGAGCCCGATATCCGCCCCGGCAATCCGAGCCGGAACATCGTCGAGCGGAATCCGTCCGTGAAGCCGGACCGCATCATCGAGCTCGAGCCGGGATGCGCAGTCCCTCAGGCTCTCCTCGGCGTCACCTCGGCCGAAGATGTCGAGCGTGACCGGCAAGCTCGGGCGTTGACGCCGGAGCTCCGCGACCGCGGCGATTGCCACCTCGAGCTCGTACACGGGGGTGACCGCGCCCGCGTACACGAGCCGCAACGTGCCATCGGACATGAATCGCCGCCGCCGATGCCGGGAGGGATCGAAGCGCGCGAGTGATGGGCTGTTCGCGACGACGCTGACCTTTTCCGCAGGGACTCCCTGACTGACCAGCCGTTCGGCCAGAGCGTCATTGACGGTGAGGACGTGGCTCGCCATGGCGATTGACAGTCGTTCCTGAGTGCGCAGGAGGGCACCCGTAAGGCGCCCGGACGAGCGTGGAAAGCGCATTGCGAAGAACTCTGGCATCGCTTCGTGGAGGTCGAGCAGCACGGGCGCCCCGGCGAGTCGGACGGGAATCGCGGCGAACACGAGGAAGTCGGGGAGGGTATGGACCTGGACCAGCCCATACGGTTGCCTGCGGTGGGCGCGGCTCAGTGCCAGTCCAGCCCGGAGCAGGAAGGACAGGTACTCGCTCACATAGGTTCGCAGCCCGGCGCCCTGGTGGCGTTGAACGTCGACCCGGCGGATCTGGACTCCGTCGAGCTCTGCGAGCGGACCGTCGGAGGGCTTGCGCAGGGCGAAGACGTGCACGGGGCGCCCGCTCGACACGAGCGCCTCGGCCTCGCGCCGGACGCGCGGATCCTCTTCGTAGTACGAGTGCGTGAGCATGGCTACGGGACGCGGAGAGGCGCCCTTCAAAGGGCCCTGCCGTTCCTGATCAGCTCCCCACGCGCGGTCCGAGCCCGCACTACCCGGCCGCGGCGGCAACGGATGGCAGCCGTCCCGAATGCTCGTCGACGGCCGCGGCCCCCTGGTCGGCCAGCCAGCGCATTCCGCCCGGGGCCGGACGGGCGAGCCCCGAGGCCACGACGTGTTCCGCCGCGAGATAGTCGATGCCGTCGAAGCAGACGACCTCGATATCCGCTCCCTCGCCGAGCGAGGCCCGGAGATCGGCGGTCGCACGGCCGACGGCAGCGCGCATCTCAGCGTCTCTTTGAAGACCGCTGCTTCGTGCTCGCACAAAGGCAACCGCCATGTGCGCAAGCTGGATGAGTCGAGAAACGGCGCCTGAGCGTCCTCGCTGCACGACCCCTTCCGAACCGAAGCCATCCCGGCCGCCGAGATCGACCGCGATCACGCGGCCGAGGCCGGATGGCAGCTCCGCGGCCGCGCTTCCCGCGGCGCAGACCACCCACAACCTCGACCCGACTGACGCCGGCAACGCAGCCAGCCAGCGAGCGGCCTTTGCCGTGTCGAGGGCCACTACCAGCGTGCCGCCCGTCGGGGTAGCGAGGCCCTCCGCGGGCGGCGACCAGGTCGCGCTTGCGGTGGCTCGCGGCGTCGGACGCCCGGAGCCTTCTGCGAGGACCTCCTCATACAGCCGAACGAGGCGACGGGCGACGGCGGAAGCTCCGAATCGTTGCTCGACGGACGCTCGAAGCACCTGAGGATCGAACGTTTCCCGCGCGTCGAGGGCCACCGTGATCGCGTGGGCCAGAGCTCCGGCATCGCCGACAGGCACGAGTGCTCCGAAGCGCGCGGGCTCGTCGCCGAGGATCTCCCGTAATGGCCCGGTTTCGGTGGCGATGACCGGCAGGCCGGAGGCGAGGGCCTCGACCGGGGCAACGCCGAACGTCTCGTGCCGGCTGGCATGCACGAGGAGGCTAGCCCGGGCCATGGCATCGGCGACGTCAGGGCGGAGCGCAGGACCCTCGAAGCAAACGGCCCGGCCGAGGCCGAGGTCGTCTGCCAATCGGCGCCAGCCCTCTTCGACCTCGTCGCTGGGCGATCGACCCAGGAGCCGAAGCGTGGTCGTCGGCCGAACTCGATGGACAAGGGCGAACGCCTGAAGGAGGGTATCCATGCCCTTGCTCTTTGTTCGATATCCCACGTAGAGGAGCTCGTTCGGGTCGCGCGACACAACGGGCGCCGCACGAAACTGGTCGACGGCGACCGCGTTGGGGAGGACGACGAGTTTTGGGGCGCATTCGGGGATCGCCGCGCGTAGTTCGTCCGCGAGGGACTGGCTCACGGCGATCACCCGAGCCGCACGGCGCGTTGCCGCCACGTACTCGCGGCGCAGTTCCGGCTGGCCGAGCTGCTGCCCGAGATACGTGGCGTGCTCTGTGATCACGAAGGGGGCTGCCAGCCGGTCGGCGAGGGTGGTGGCCGCGGCTCCGTCGGGGTAGCCGGTATGAGCGTGCACGACCGTTCGGCCATCGGCCGGCAGGAGCCCCGCCACGGCGTCCAGCGCGATGCGCCGGTCCTGGGCGTGGTGCGTCCGCGCTCCGATCCCGCGCCCACCGCTGGCGATGGGCAGGCGGGCGACCGGTACGCCCGGGGGGCCGCTCCAGCCGGACGAAGAAAAGACTGCGCCGCCGCTGCGGGTGGCTTCCCGAGACACCCTGTGGACGGCAGCAGCCTGGCGCCGGCGATCGAGCGGGCCCCCCGTCAGGCGGGCCGGATCGAAGGAAATCAACAGTGGCTCGACGGCGCCGGTTGCCCGCAGTGCGTCGACCTGATCGGCCACGAAGCGACCCTTCGACGAATCGTCGAGCGCAGGAAACCAGCTCGAGACGACGACCGTGCGAATGGGGTGTCCCGACGACGACCCGGGTTCGGACATGGCCGACAGTCTATCGTCGCCGTTTCGCCGAGCCGCCAGCGAGTGCAAAACCCGGACCCGCCGGGCCGTGGTGAAGAGAGGCCATGCTAACCTACCGCGCGCATGGCTACGACCGACACGACGCCCGCGCCGAAGGCTGCAGGCGTGCCGGAACGAGTGGTCTACCGGGGCACGCGGCCGGGACCAATCGAGCTCGTTGCCGAGGGATTCCGCGACATCTGGTCGCGACGGCGCCTGGCCCGCTACCTGGTCCAGGCAGACCTCAAGAAGAAGGGCTCGGACACCCTACTTGGCAACATCTGGTGGGTGCTCGACCCCCTGCTCCAGATGGTCGTGTACGTCGTATTCGTCTCGATCCTGACCCGCAGCAGCAAGCCCGACTACCCGCTCTTCATCTTCGCCGCGATCCTGCCCTGGAAGTGGTTCGCGAGCAGCGTCAACGACGCGACTGGATCGGTGGTCTCGCAGGAGCGGATCATCAAGCAGGTCCACTTCCCCAAGATCGTCCTGCCGCTTGCGTCGACCGTCAGTGGAATCGTGAACTTCGCGTTCGGCCTGATCCCCCTGTTTGCCCTGCTCCTGTTCCTCTACCGGGACCGAGCGAGTCCCACGGCACTCCTCATTCCGGTCATCGCGCTGCCGCAGTTCGTGTTCACGCTGGCTTTCTCCATCTTCGTGGCAGGCTTGAACGTCTTCTACCGGGACGTTGGGAACCTGCTGCGGCACCTGCTGCGCCTGTGGTTCTACCTGTCTCCGGCCCTCTATTCGGCCGATCAGCTCGCGCACCTGTCGGAGTCGCATCCGCAGGTTGCCCACCTGCTGGCCCTCAACCCGTTCTCGATCATCTTCGAGTCGTATCACGCGATCATCTACGACGACGTGCTGCCGGACTGGGGTGGCCTCGCCGGGCTGCTCCTGGTCTCGTGCGTGCTCCTGGCCCTGGCGATCCTGTTCTTCAAACGGGTCGAACCGGCATTTGCGAAGGTCCTGTGAGCACCGCCCGGGCGGATCCGTACGCCATCGACGTGCGCGGTCTCGGCGTCCAGTACAGCCTTCGCCTGACGCGCAAGACGACGATGCACCAGTCGTTCATCCGGGTGCTGCGGCGCCACGAGGGGCCCACTCACTTCTGGGCCTTGCGGGACGTGTCCTTCCGAGTCGTGCACGGCGAGTCGCTCGCTGTGATCGGCCCGAACGGTGCCGGCAAGAGCACGCTCCTCCAGGTCCTCGCCGGCATCATCATGCCGTCCGAGGGGATCATCGACGTTCGCGGCCAGGTGTCGAGCCTGCTGACGCTCGGGGCGGGCTTCGATCAGGAGCTCAGCGGCCGCGACAACATCCTGCTGGCGGGGGCCTTCCTGGGGATCGACCATCGCGAAATGGAGGAACGACTGGAAGGAATCATCGAGTTCGCCGACATCGGCCAGTTCATCGACGCGGCGATCAAGACCTACTCGGCGGGCATGCGCGCCCGCCTCGGCTTCAGCATCGCGACCGCGGTCGATCCCGATGTTCTCCTTCTCGACGAAGTGCTCGGAACCGGCGACCAGGCGTTCCGCGCCAAGAGCCAGGTGCGCATCCGCGAGCTCATCAAGGCTGCCAAGGGAATCGTGCTCGTGACGCACGACATGAACTGGGTGACCCAGTTCTGCAACAAGGCGATGCTCCTCGAGCGAGGCCACATCGTTGCCGAGGGCGACCCGGCCGACGTCGTGCGGATCCATCAGGAGCGCTCCGAGCGGGCACGCCTGGATAAGGCGGCGTCCGTGGCGGCACTGGCGGGCTGACGGCCAGGCGCTGCCGCTTGTCTGCTGCGCCCTCGATCGATTGTTCCCACGGTTCAGGAGAAGTCGGCGGCGAACGCTTTCGACATGCGTGAGAAAGACGCATCGCCCGTGATGCGGCCCAGGAAGCGCAATTGCCAGATGTGGATGCGGTGGTACTTCGCATTCTGGACGCGATGGCGCAGGCAATAAGCGCTGATCGCGCCAACGTTCCTGAACTGCGGAACGTAATGTCTCAGCGCCGCAACGCCGCCCGCCAGGAGGCTCTTGGCGGCACCAGAGCCGGTCGCCAGCCAGTACTCGTAGAGCCCGAATAGCGCAAAGAGATAGCCGTTCAGCGTGTGATCGTGGTCCAGCGGGTACTCCTCGATCCACAGGTAGCCAAGACTGTCCACGGTACTGACCCACGCCCGATCGTCGCGTGTTCGGAGGTTCTCCATCGCCCGCATGACGAGGCCGGCTGTCCGCAGAAAGCCGGGCTGTCCACTTGCGCGGGCCAGGCGCACGAAGAAGGACGCGGCAAGTCCCTGGGCCATGCCCGAGTACCACGGAGCGCGTAACACTTCGCTGCTCCGGCCGTGCATCGGGAAGGCGAAGTCGTACGTCAGGAACAGGCCATTCGAGAAGCTTCGACCTCGCAGCACGAGCTGCCCTGCAACGCGCCGCGCGACATCGAGATAGGCCCTCTTGCCGGTCTGGTTGAAGGCGTCGACGAGCTCCAGGCCCTGTTGCGCGAGCTGTACCGGCGCGTAGTGGGCCTTCCCGTCACGGATGACGACGCGGACGCCCCGGGAATCGGTCGGATACGGAGGCGAGCTAAGCGACACCGGCCGGGCGCCCTGGTATGGGAGCTGCGCGGGCGTGAGCCGCGCGAGGGTGAGGCGCACAGTGCGGAAGGAGGGGCCTCCCGCGCGAGCCGCGCCTGAGGTCCCGGCGGGCGGCTTGGGCGACGGGGTCGGCGGCGGTGGCGAGACGCCTGCGGCTGGGGCGCGTGGCGATGCTGTTCCCGCGGGCGGCTGGCTGTCGATCGTTCGGCTCGCCGATGCTGGGCTGCTCCCCGGCGACTGGCTGGGCGCCTCCGCTCGCCGATCGCCAAAGCCGACGAGGGTCGGGATGGCGACGACCACGCCCAGGGCCACGGTCGCCGCGATCGTCAGCGAGCGGCCATGGGGCCGGCCCCTACCCTCCATCGGGGCGGAGTATCACATGCGCCTACCAGTCTCGACCGGTTGCCGCCCGGTACGTCGCGAGCAGGGCAGGTACCTGGCTCTCCCAGCTGTAGCGTTCTCGGGCCGCCCGGGCACACCGCGCGCGCAGGTCCGCGGCGGCCGCGGGCTCGAGTCCGAGGATCGAGCGGAGGGCGTCGGCGATGGCGGTTGGGTCGGTCGGATC
>Ga0066709_100005722_pt1 | contig 10318 bp, 6 predicted proteins | sample GraSoiAngelo_158_FD_79665 | JGI IMG/M metagenome (GOLD analysis project Ga0066709, IMG submission 79665) | Grasslands soil microbial communities from the Angelo Coastal Reserve, California, USA - 14_1009_16_30cm | ecosystem: Environmental > Terrestrial > Soil > Grasslands | place: USA... | reverse complement strand
GACCTGGCAGCCGCGATGACGGCGCTCGAGCTCGCCGAGCTGGACCACTTGCTTGGTCAGCACCTGAAGCCGGCCCTGCGCCCTCGGATCCGCGCAGAGGTAAACCGCCGCTGCCTCACGCCGTATCTGACGCGTCACGATCACTGGTGGCTTTACGGCGCTGGCGGACGCTCGCTCAACAACTGGACCGCTGTGTGCAACGCCGGCGTGGCCGGCGCCGCACTCTACCTGGAGTCCGACCTGACGCGTCTGGCCGAGATTCTGGCGCGCGCCATGCCATCTTTGGACGAGTACCTGGCCACATTCGATCCGGACGGAGGCTCCGCCGAGGGTCCGGGCTACTGGTCGTACGGCTTCGGCTACTACACGATCCTGGCCCACCTCATCGAGCAGCGGACCGGTGGTCGTATCTGTCCGCTCGATGGCGAGCGGCTCCAGCAGATCGCCCAGTTCCCGTTGCGGACGCTGCTCAGTGCGGGGAACTTCGTGAATTTTTCAGACTGCGACCGGCACGTCAGCCTGACCGGGCCGCATCTTGCGTTTCTCGGGCAGCGCCTGGACCTACCCGGGCTTTCGTGGCTGGCGCGCGAGCAGCCCACGGGTTGGCGCGAGCACGCGATCACCTGGGGTTTGCGCGGTCTGCTCTGGCAGCCACCCGACCACACCGAAACGCGGTGGCAACCGGCGCGACACGACTGGTTCAGTGGCCAGCAGTGGATGATCGCGCGACGGGATCCGAGCGACCCGGACGCGCTCGTGTTGGCCGCCAAAGGCGGCCACAACGCGGAGCCGCACAACCAGAACGACGTCGGCGCAGTAATCGTCCACACCCGCGGCGAATCGGTGGTGGCTGATCCGGGGCGCGGTCGCTACACGCGCTTCTACTTTGGTCCCGAGCGCTATGAGCACTTCGTGAACTCGTCGCTCGGCCACTCGGTCCCGGTGCCCAACGGGCATGCGCAGCAGGCGGGCCGTGAACACGCCGCGTTCCTCCTGGATCACGCGGCTGACGCTCGCCACGACCGGCTCTCACTCGAGCTCAAGGGCGCGTACCCACCCGAAGCGGGACTCGATGCGTTGCGCCGCACGGTTAGCCTGAAGCGCGACGGCCCGCGCGGTCGAGTGGAGGTTGTCGACCAGGTGCAGTTCGCGGCTGGGCCAGGCAGCTTCGAAAGCGTCCTCATCACGTTCGGCCAGGTGGTGGAAATGGCGCCTTCGACCGTGCTGATGCGTGATCATCGGGGAGCACTGCGTGTTAGGTTCGACGCGCAAGCAGTCACCCCGCGCGTCGAGCTGATGGAGCAGGTCGACCTGGCCGAAGGCCCAACCGACGTGCGCCGAGTGGTCTTCGGCCTCACCGCCCTGGCCGCCGAAGGCACGATCCGGCTCGTCATCGAGCCAGCCTGAAACATCGTCCCGCGTCGCCTCGCGAACGCAGCGGTACGATGATCAAGGAGTCGCTGTTGTAACGGAGGGGGCCTGATGAACGCCATCACTCGGCGTCAGTTCTTGCAACTTTCGGTGATCGTCGGAAGCAGTGCGCTCGCGGCCGCGTGCGCCGCGCCCGGTCCGCCGCCGCCCACGCCGGCGCCAGTGGCACCCAGACCGACAGCGGCGCCGACTGCCGTACCGGCCGCGGGTCCGACCGCGGCGGCTGCGCCGACCCAGGCGGTTGTCACCGCGCCAACCCAGGCCGCACCCGGGCGCTTGCAGGAGGCGCCCCAGCTGGCGGAGCTGGTCAAGCAAGGAAAGCTCCCACCCGTCGAGCAGCGGCTGCCGGCGAATCCGCTCATGGTCCAGCCGGTGGAGACAGCCGGCACGTACGGCGGCGATTGGCGCACGGCGCTGCTGGGCGGCCAGGACACCGCCTGGCTGGTGCGCACGATCGCCTACGAAAACCTGATGCGCTGGGACCGCGACTGGAAGAAGCTCGTACCCAATATCGCTGAGTCGGTCGAGAGCAACCCGGATGCGACGCAGTTCACGTTCAAGCTTCGCAAGGGGATGAGGTGGTCGGACGGCCAACCCTTCACCGCTGACGATCTGGCGTTCTGGTACGAGGACGTGCTGACGAATACCGAGCTGAATCCGGGCGGCATCCAGTGGGATTGGATGAAGACCGGCAACGACCAACCGGGCAAGGTCACGAAGGTTGACGACGTGACGGTCGTCTTCAAGTTCGCCAGGCCAAACGGACTGTTGCTGTCACGCCTGGCTACGCCCGACGGTGCAGCGCCAACGCGCTACCCGCGCCACTACCTCCAGCAATTTCACAAGAAGTACAACCCCGACGTCGACAGGTTGGCGAGTGCCAGTGGCACCAACGATTGGGTGAGTCTATTCCGTCAGAAGGGCGACCAGGTGCCCGGCACCCCGTACGATGCCCGCTGGTCGAATCCCGAGCTGCCCGTGTTGACCGGCTGGGTGCTGACCACCGCCTACGGCGAGGGCTCGCGGGTGATTGCCGAGCGCAATCCGTACTTCTGGAAGATAGACCCCGATGGGCGGCAGCTGCCGTATCTCGACCGCGTCATCTACGACGTCATGCAGGACAAGGAAGTGCTCACGCTCAAGGCGCTCAATGGCGAGATCGACATGATGAGCCGCCACTTCAACACGCTCCAGAACAAGGCGGTGTTCACCGACAACATGGACAAGGCCAGGTTCCACATGTTCGAGACGGTCCCGTCGTCCATGAACACGATGGTCATCGCTTTGAACCTCACGCACAAAGATCCGGTCATGCGGCAGATCTTCCAGAACAAGAACTTCCGCATCGGGCTGTCGCATGCGATCAACCGCAAACAGATCATCGACCTGGTCTATCTGGGTCAGGGCGAGCCGTACCAGCTGGGGCCTCGGCCGCAGTCGCCGCTCTATAACGAGAAGCTGGCGCGTCAGTACACCGAGTACGACGTCGACAAGGCCAACCAGTTTCTCGACCAGGCCGGTTACACCCAGCGCGATGGCGACGGATTCCGACTTGGTCCGAAGGGCCAACGCATCAGCTTCCAGGTGGAGACCACCGCCGGAGCGTTGAATCCGGAATGGACGGACGCGCTGAAGCTCGTGCAGGACGACTGGAAAGCCGTCGGCATTGACATGCAGATCAAGCCGGAGGATCGCTCGCTGCTGTACACGCGCAAGAACGCCAACGACCATGACGCAGTGGTCTGGGGCGGCGACGGCGGCCTGGAGGTGATGCTCGAGACGCGCTGGTATTTCCCGTCAACGAACGAGTCGAACTACGCCGAGGCCTGGTTCACCTGGTACAACCCCGGCGGAAACCCGACAGCCACGGCGGAGGAGCCGCCGGATCCCGTCAAGCAGCAGATGAAGCTGTACGATCAGATCAAAGCCACCGGCGACAACCAGAAACAACAGGAGCTGATGAAGCAGCTGCTGGACATCAGCGCCGACCAGTTCTTCGCCATCGGCATGAGTCTGCCGGCGAACACCTGGGGGCTGGCGAAGAACAACTTCCACAACGTCCCGAAGTCCATGCCCGACGCCTGGCTCTATCCAAGCCCCGGTCCTACCGACCCGCCCCAATACTTCATGGCCTGATCGGATCGGCCGTGGTCGGTTTCGTCGCGCGGCGCATCCTGTTGATGGTCCCGACGGTCATCGCCATCTCGGTGATGACGTTCGCCATCATGCAGCTCGCGCCGGGCGACTTCCTGACCTCGCTGGTGGCGGGCATGGCCAGCCAGGGCGAATCCGTGAGTCAAGGCGCGATCGATGCGCTGCGTGACCGTTATGGCCTTGGCCAGCCGCCCCACGTCCAGTACCTGAAGTGGGTGAGCGGAATCATGCTGCGCGGCGACTTCGGCCAGTCGTTCGAGTGGAATCGACCGGTGTCCAGTTTGATCTGGGACCGTATGGGGTTCACGCTCGTCCTGTCGCTGGGCACGTTGACGTTCACGTGGGTATTCGCTTTTCTCGTCGGCGTCTACTCCGCTGTGCGGCGGTACTCGATCGGCGATTACGTGCTCAGCTTCCTGGCGTTCATCGGACTGGCTGTGCCGGGCTTCTTGATCGCCCTGGTGCTGCTCTACGTCTCCGCGCACTTCTTCAACCAGAGCGTGGGTGGCCTGTTCTCGCCCGAGTACGTCGAGGCGCCCTGGAGCCTGGGCAAGGTAGTGAACCTCCTGCAACACCTGTGGATTCCGATCGTCATCATCGGGCTCAGCCAGGCGGCAAGCCTCGTGCGCATCATGCGCGCCAACCTGCTGGATGAGCTCCACAAGCCGTACGTCGTCACCGCGCGCGCCAAGGGCCTACCCGAAGGTCGACTCCTGCTGAAGTATCCGGTGCGCATGGCGGTCAATCCGTTTGTCAGCACCGTTGGCTGGAGTCTGCCGGCGCTGGTGTCAGGCGAAGCGGTCGTGGCGATCGTGCTCAGCCTGCCGACGACCGGGCCGCTGCTGGTCCGAGCCCTGCAATCCAAGGACATGTACCTCGCAGGTTCGTTCATCCTGTTGCTGAGCACGCTGACCGTCATCGGCACGCTCATCTCGGACGTGATGCTGGCGTGGCTGGACCCACGCATCCGTTACCAGTGAGCGCGCAGGACAGTCTCGCCGCGCCAGAGGTGCTGGTCCGTCAGCCCGCCGCTGAGCCCGAGCCTAGCCTCGTCGTCGCCTCCCAGTGGCGGCTCATGTGGTGGCGCTTTCGCCGACACCGCATGGCGCTGGCCGGCGGCGTCGTCATCCTCTTACTGTACCTGGTGGCACTTTTTGCCGAATTTCTGGCCCCCTACGACCCGGAGGCGACGAGCGTCCAGTACACCTTCGCGCCGCCACAGGTGGTGCACGTGTACATGGTTGGCGCGTACGTGTTCGGTTACCGGTCGGTCGTGGACCCGCAGGCTCTGCGGCGTACATTCACCGTTGACGAATCGGTGGGCATCTCCGTGCACCTGTTCGCGCGCGGACCCAGCTACAAGCTCTGGGGCCTGATCCCGATGAACGTGCACGTCATTGGACCCGAAGACGCGTCGGCCCCCATGTATCTGCTCGGCAGCGACCGGCTCGGCCGAGACGTGTTGAGTCGCATCATCTACGGCACACGCGTTTCGATGTCGATCGGGCTGGTCGGCGTAGCGCTGAGCCTGATCCTGGGTGTGCTCTTGGGCGGGATCTCCGGTTATTACGGCGGCGCGATCGACACTGCCATCCAGCGCGTGATCGAATTCTTGCGCTCCATTCCGACGATCCCGCTCTGGCTCGGACTGGCGGCGGCGCTACCGGCATCGTGGTCGCCACTGCAGGTCTACTTCGCCATCACCGTGATCCTGTCGCTCATTGGCTGGACCGGCCTGGCGCGCGTGGTGGGTGGTCGGTTTCTGTCGCTGCGCGAGGAAGACTTCGTGATGGCCGCCCGCCTGGATGGTTCGAGCCAACTCCGCATCATCGTGCGTCACATGGTGCCGTCGTTCCTCAGCCACATCATCGCCTCCATCACGCTCGCCATTCCGGCGGTCATCCTCTCCGAGACGGCGCTATCCTTCCTCGGACTCGGACTACGCCCACCGGTGATCAGCTGGGGCGTGCTGCTGCAGGAGGCACAGAACATCCGCTCGGTTGCCACGGCGCCCTGGCTGCTGGCACCCGGCGTCGCGGTGGTGCTGGCGGTGTTGGGCCTGAATTTCCTGGGAGACGGCTTACGCGACGCGGCGGATCCGTATGGCTAGTCGACTGCTGCTCGAGGTGAAGGGGCTGCGGACCCACTTCTTCACCGACGAGGGTGTCGTCAAAGCGGTCGATGGCGTTGACTTCGAGATCGAACGTGGCCAGACAGTCTGTGTCGTTGGCGAGAGTGGTTGCGGTAAGAGCGTCACTGCGCGCTCCATCCTCCAGATTGTGGATCCACCTTGCCGCGTCGTCGCGGGGCACGTCCTGCTGCACCGCAACGCAGACGACACGCTGGACCTGGCGGCGCTCAACCCGCGCGGCAAGCAGATCCGCGCGATCCGTGGCAAAGACATCGGCATGATCTTTCAGGAGCCGATGACGTCGCTCAGTCCAGTCCATACCATCGGCGATCAGATCTCCGAAGTCATCCGGTTGCACTTCCGTGGCACCCCCCAACAAGCACGTGAGCGGACCGTCGAGCTGCTGCGGAGGGTTGGCATCCCCAGGCCCGAGCAGCGCATTGACACGTACCCTTTCCAGCTGAGCGGTGGCATGCGCCAACGCGCGATGATCGCCATGGGTCTGGCCTGCGGCCCGAGCCTGCTGATCGCTGACGAGCCAACCACGGCGCTGGACGTGACGACCCAGGCGCAGATCCTGGACCTCATCTCGCAGCTGCAGCAGGAGTTGGGGATGGCCGTCCTGCTCATCACCCACGATCTTGGCGTGGTGGCGGAGATGGCAGACCACGTGGTGGTCATGTACCTGGGTACTGTCGCCGAACGAGGCGACGTCGACGCCATCTTCCACGCTCCGAAACATCCGTACACACAGGCGCTGTTGCGCTCGATTCCGAAAGTCGGCGTCGGAGTCCGCGAGCGACTGGCCACGATTCGCGGGAGTGTGCCGCCGCCATTTGCGCGACCAACGGGCTGTACCTTTCATCCGCGCTGCGAGCGCGCGATGGCTGGGCGCTGCGACAAGGTCGTGCCTGCGCGCGTGCCGATCGGTCCGGCAAACGAGGTGCGCTGCCTGCTGTATGGCGAAGGAGAGACGGAGTGAGCCCCGGCGGCGGCGCGACAAACGGCGATGCGTTGCTCGAGGTCCGCGACCTGCGCATGCACTTCCCGATTCGCCGCGGCGTGTTCCGACGCTTGACCGGCTGGGTGCGGGCCGTCGACGGTGTGACGTTCAGCATCCGTGAAGGCGAAACCCTCGGGTTGGTGGGCGAAAGCGGTTGCGGTAAGAGCACCACCGGCCGCTGCATTCTGCGCGTCTACGCCCCGAGCGCGGGCGAGATCGTGTATCGGGGAGCGAATGGGAAGGCAGTCGACCTGGCGTCGATCGACGAATCTGCGCTGCGTCCCTTCCGCCGCGAGATCCGCATGGTGTTTCAGGACCCCTACTCGTCGTTGAACCCGCGCATGACGCTGCTGGACATCGTCGGCGAGCCGCTCAAGGTGCACCGCATTGCGTCCGGCCGCCAGCTCGAAGAGCGCGTCGCGTGGCTGTTGCGGCGGGTCGGCTTGCGACCGGAGTACATGCGGCGCTACCCGCACGCGTTCTCAGGTGGCGAGCGGCAGCGTGTCGGAATCGCGCGTGCGCTGGCGCTGGAGCCACGCCTGGTGGTGGCCGATGAGGCAGTTTCGGCGCTCGACGTTTCGGTTCGCGCTCAAATCCTCAACCTGCTGCAGGACCTCCAGCGCGAGTTCAATCTTACGTATCTCTTCATCGCCCACGACCTGAGCGTCGTGGAGTACCTGTGCGATCGGGTTGCGGTGATGTACGTCGGCAAGCTCGTCGAGGTGGCCAGTACGGCGGAACTGTACGCGCGACCGAAACATCCGTACACCGAGGCGCTGCTATCGGCGGTGCCGAAGCCTGATCCGCGACTGCGGAGCCGGGGTCGGCGCATCATCCTGCAAGGCGAGGTGGCTGATCCGGCCAACCCGCCACCGGGCTGCGCCTTCCATACCCGCTGCCTTTACGCCACCGATCGGTGCCGAACGGAGGAGCCTGCCCTCCGCGACGTCGGCGGCGGTCATCTCGCCGCCTGCCACTATGCCGAGGAGCTCGGCCTGCGAGGCGCTGAGCCGGTCAGTCAGGACGGATCGGCAACCTTCAGTCTGACGTAGCGCTTGCGCTGCGCGTTCTGGGAGTGGTTTCTCACCCAAGCCGTGCCCGCCGCCTACTACGCGGACGCCACCGCCTGATCCGCGCTTATCGACCGCGCCATCGGGGGTGTTGACAAGCCGCCTTCCGCGGCGTAGCCTGGGCCAAACCTGTTGAGTACAGGTGTATCAGTCAATCAAGTGTAGTTTACGAATTCCTGTGGGGAGGCCAGCACCGTCCGATGTTCGCGTACATCCTTCAGCGTCTTGTGGGCGCCCTGTCCGTGCTGTTCGTGGTCTCGGTGGTCTCGTTCGGTCTGTACGCGCTGACGCCGGGTGACCCGGCGGTGGTGCTGCTCGAGGCCAGCGGTATGCACAGCCCGCCGCGCGAAGCGGTACTTGCCAAGCGCGCCGAGCTGCACATGGACGACCCGTTGGTGCTGCAGTACGTCCACTGGCTGGGCGGCGCGCTGCAGGGAGATTTTGGCCGCTCGTTCCGCTCGTACACGCCGGTGGCCGAGCTGTACATGAGCCGCATCGGCGCCACCGGCCTGTTGGCCGTGTGCGCCACCGCGCTGAGCGTGCTGATCGCCTTGCCGCTGGGGGTGCTGGCCGCCTACCGCCGCGGCCGACTCGCCGACAGTCTGGCGCAGATCGTCGTCGCGGCGGGCGGCTCCATGCCCGGCTTCTGGATCGGCCTGCTGCTCGTCCTGGTGTTCGCGGTCAACCTGCACTGGCTGCCAGCATTCGGCTCGCCCACGCCGACGGGGATCATTCTGCCGGCGATGGTGCTCGCGGTCGCCAATATCGCGGTGTTGACGCGGCTCACGCGCTCGGCCGTGCTCGACGTGCTCACTCAGGAGTACGTGACGGTGGCCCACGCCAAGGGGTTGGCGGCCCGACCGGTCACCCTCAAGCACGTCCTGCCAAACGTCGTCGTACCCGTGCTGACGGTGCTCGGGCTGGTGTTCGCCAACCTGATGGTTGGCACCGCGGTGGTCGAGTACGTGTTCGCCTGGCCAGGTATCGGCCGGTTGGCGATCGACTCGGCGCTGCTGCGCGACCAGCCCGTGGTGGTCGGCTTCACCGTCGCCGCCGGCCTGATCTTCACCGTGATGAACCTGCTGGTCGACGTCGGTATCGCCGCCATCGACCCGCGCGTGCGCAGTCTCTGATTGAGACACAGACCCAGAGAGCAGGAGTAGGAGTGGAGTGGATAAAGCCATGTCGATCGCGTTGCGTCTCCCGTCGTCCGCCGTTGGGTCGCTGACCCGTGAGCGACCCGCTCAAGAACTCGCCCTACGCCGGCGGCCGAGTCGCTGGCGCAGGCTCGGCTGGACCGGCACCGGCGCGCTCGTGTTCCTTCCGCTGCTGGCCGTGGTGGCGATCGTGGGCCCGCAGCTGTGGACCTGGACCGCGTTCGAACAGCACATGGACGCGTTGCTCCAGGGGCCGTCGCTGGCCCACCTGCTCGGCACCGACGAATTCGGCCGAGACATCCTCGCCCGCCTGCTGCTTGGCGCACGCTGGTCGCTGGCTGGAGCGGCGGGCATCTGCGCCGGCACGAGTCTCCTGGGATTTTTGATCGCCGCGCTCGCCGTGAGCGGCAGCCGCAAGATGGACGCGATCGTCGGCCGCGTTATCGAAGCCATGATGGCGCTGCCCGGCCTGGTGACAGCGCTCGCCTTCGCCGCCATCCTGGGCGCGTCGTTTACGAACCTGTTGTTGGCACTCGTTGTCACCAGCTGGCCGTGGTACGCGCGCACGTATCGGGCGCTGCTGCTCAAGGAGCGGACCGCGCTGTACGTCGAGAGCGCCGTCGCCGCCGGCGCCGGTCGTTGGCGGGTGCTGCTGTGCCACGCGCTGCCCAACATCATCGGCCCGGCGGCCGTGCTGGCGACCGCCAACTTTGGCGCGGTGATCTTGAATCTGGCCGGACTGTCGTTCCTGGGGCTGGGCATGCAGCCACCCACGCCCGAGTGGGGCGAGATGATCAATGAGGCCGCGCGCTACTTCCAGGACTACCCGTGGCAGATGATCGCCCCGGGCCTGTGCATCGCCGCGACGGTGCTGGCAGTCAACCTGCTGGGCGACGCGCTGCGCGACGTCGCCGATCCGCGCACGCGCTGAAGCTCGCGCCGATTCCGCTTGACAAACCCGCGCCACCCGTTTAACTCCGCGGATGTGTACAGGTGTAACAGATTGCAGTTATCCTAAAGATACAGGAGCGTTACGCATGATCTTTGCCCTCGCTATCGCCGCCGTTCCGTCGTTCGTCGCCTCCATCGTCGAGTGGGTCGAGGCTTTCACCATCGTCCTCGCCGTCGGCAATACCCGCGGCTGGCGCTCACCCATCTGGGGCACCGCCGCCGGACTGGCAAGCCTGGCGGTCATCGTCGGCGTTTTCGGCACGCCGTTGATCATCTTCCACGAGCAGGTCAGCCAGAGCTTTCACATTGTCGTCGGCATCTTGCTGCTGCTGTTCGGCATGCGCTGGCTGCGCAAGGCGATCCTGCGCTTCGCCGGCATCGTCGCCCTGCACGACGAGGAGCTGATCTACCAGCGCGAAGT
>Ga0066709_100005720_pt1 | contig 10320 bp, 8 predicted proteins | sample GraSoiAngelo_158_FD_79665 | JGI IMG/M metagenome (GOLD analysis project Ga0066709, IMG submission 79665) | Grasslands soil microbial communities from the Angelo Coastal Reserve, California, USA - 14_1009_16_30cm | ecosystem: Environmental > Terrestrial > Soil > Grasslands | place: USA... | reverse complement strand
GATCGCTCCTCCCAGTCGCTCCATTCTTCCTTCATCCCTCTAACTTTGCGATTATTCGCCACAGCTTTGCGCGCGATTTTTAACTTGCCGTTCGATCTATTGTCCCTTGCCCGCGGCTCTGTTTCCCTCATTGATTGCTTCTTGTTCGGTCATGTATTTGCCCTTCTTCGACGTGCCGTAAAAACGCGAGCCTTCTCTGTGGTAAACATGCAATTCGGTGTTAACCCACACGAGACCGTGGCCCCCGCCTTGTGCGGGTGCGTTCGTCGCTGGTCCGGTCCCGGTGGGCTTTGCGGGCGCTGGGCTTGCGGCCGCTGCACCGGCTGACGCGGAAGTTTTCGGTTTGAACAAATTACGCAGCGTGAATTTGCTTGGCGACGCCGATGGGGCGGGGGCGGGACTTGCTGTCGGGCTGGCTGCTACCTCAGTCTTCGCTTTTTTGCGACTGCGCTTTTCCGCTGGTGAAGCCGAGGCAGCTGCTGTGCTCTCCTCCGCCGCCGGTGAGGCAGCTGCGGTAGCTTCAGCCTTGTTCTGTGCACGACGTTTCCCCGGGGACGGCGATGCCGCCGGCGACTCCGCAGTTGAAGGCGACGCAGTCTCCTCAGTCGGCGAGGCGGTCGCTTCAGCCGGCGACTCGGGGGTTGAAGGCGACGCAGCCTCCTCAGCCGGGGAGGGTGTCGCTTCGGCTTTTTTGTGTGCGCGGTGTTTCGTCGGTGAAGGCGATGCATCTGGCGATCCGCCCGGGACGAGCAATTGAGCTTGCACAAGACAGATGCTGGCAAGGCCGATTACAGAAATGAGCGCAAGAAATTTGGTAGTCATAATTGCGAGCCTAGAAGCGACAGGATTGTAGTCAACGCATTTCCCTTACGAACGCGGAAAGAAGAATGGAGCGACTGGGAGAAGTGATCCGGCAGCCGCCGGACTGTCAAGGTAACAGCGAGCGATACCGGGAGTGAGCGAGTTTCAATTAAAAAGGAAGAATTAAGAATTATCCTTCATCCCTCTGCCTTTCCTTTGCCGAAGGTCGGGCGTATCGAGCGGTAATCTTGTCCTTGGGGGGGACCGAATGGGTGCGATTGCACGAAGTATCTTTAGGCGATCTATGCCGCGTAAAAGGCGTTTGCCTCACGCGGCCGGGGAAAATTACAAGAAGGGCCCGAATAGATCGCGCACATTCAACGACTAAAAACATTAATATGAAAAAGTTTACGAGCTTACTAATAGGCTGTTCGCTGGCGCTGGCTGGAGCCGCGTTGGCGCAACAGCCAAACGAACAACCGACACCAAAGAACAAGCAGGGCGCGGGAAAAACGCATACGACCCAACCGCCGCCCGGGGCAAACGCGGCGAAGCCTGAGGCCACGGCCGCAAAGCAGCACGGAGCGAGGAACGAGCAGGCCACGCCAAAGGGGCACAAGGGCGAGGCGCCGCCGAAACCTGCCACCTCCACCGGTGCAGAGCGGAACGTTTCCGGTCAACCGGCTGCCAGTGCAACGCCCGGCGCGAAGCAGCAGCTGGGACAGCACAGAAAAGGGCGAAACGCTCCTGGCGCAAACGCGAAAGCGTCGCCGAGTGCTAGCCCGGCAACCGCGGCTAAGACGAGTGCGACTCCGGCAACGGCGGCGGCATCGGCAAGTGCAGCTCCGTCAGTTTCCGCAGCCGGCCAGCAGAACGCGCAGGCTAAAGGGACTGGCGCGGCGAAGAAGCCGGACCCGCAGCAGGTGCAGCAGATCAAATCGCAGCACGCGAACTTCCGTGCGCAGCCAAAGCCGCAGCAGGTTCCGCCGGTTACCTTCAACCAGAATTATCGTATTCAAGGAAGCGATCGCTGGCAGGGTCAACAATACGAAGTATTCCGCTCGTATCGTCCGGAACGGCACGATCAGGGCTGGTATCGGTCGCGTTACAACCGCGTGGAGCTGATCGGTGGCGGTTACTACTACTGGAACAACGGTTACTGGTATCCGGCATGGGGTTACAATCCTTCGGCCGAATATTATGCCTACGACGCACCGATCTATGTGGGTCACCGCGCTGAGCCGCCGGATAAGGTGATCGCGGACGTGCAGGCCGTGCTGCAACAGATGGGCTACTACAAGGGTGAGGTGGATGGATTGCTCGGGCCGATGACCCGAGAGGCGCTCACCGCCTACCAGTCCGAACAGGGGCTCACCACGACGGCGGTGATCGACGAGCCGACACTCGATTCCCTCGGGATGGGATAAGGGCAAGCTATCGACGACAAGCCGCCGGGGCGCACGAATGCCTCGGCGGCTTTTCTTTTTTAGGCGCCAGGAGGCGCGGGGCGTGTGTTGGCGCGCTCGATCGTCACCATGCGTCATCGACGTATTGGAGCTGGAGCAATTATCCCAAATGCCGAGGTACGCGAGTGATCTGATTATTCCTCGATTGCGCCGCTTATTTTTCGCAGGTGTTCCCGAAACGTATAACTCGAATCTGCTGCTCGCTTCTCCAGATACCGTGCAAACTCCAACTGTTCCCGCAGCGAGCGCCCGCTTTTGATCGCCTCCGCCTGATGCCGTTCCCGTTGCCGGATTTCGTGTGCAACGCGAAGCAGTTCGTCGGTACGCTCCGCAGCGGCAAAAAGACAGCCGTCGTCGTCGGCGAATACGAGATCGCCGGCTTCGACCAGGAAGTTACCAAAGCGTGCTGAGCGCAACGCCGAGGAATCACGAGGGTCGAGCCGTTGCGGGCCGGAAGGACACACTCCATAGCTGAAAATGGGCAGACGAATCTGCTGGAGCTCTGGCGTATCGCGATGCGCGCCCCAGACTGTAATTCCAGCCAACCCGCGATGTTCAGCCTCCAGCGCGACTAAGTCGCCGATGCAGCCTTCATCCAAGCGGCCGCCGTTATCGATTACCAGAACCTCGCCGGGTTGCGCGCCCTGCATTGCTTCCAGAAAAACATCGACGCTTCCAAAATGTCTGACCGGCAGCGCCGGGCCCGCGAGGCGTTGATTGGGCGTCACCGGCCGAATGCCAGGCGGACTGATTTGGAGCGGAACCTTCAAGCGGAGAGCCGCATCGGCGATGAGCGGAGTAGAAAGTTCGGCAAAAGCGCGAGATAGCGATTCCGCTTCCATGCCTCGATCTTGCTCGCATTCGGCTGGCTTTGCAAAAGGGGAAGAAGATTGCTGAAGGGAGACGGAACAAAGATGAAGGAGAAAGCATTGTATCTCAGCTGCTCCCGCAGCGCTCGACCGCTACCTCGCGGCTTTACCGGCCATGTCGCTCATCCTGTTCGCTCCATTGCGGAATGCGGACTGACTCGCGATCTCCGAGTCGCTCGATCGCATCCATCATAAGCGGCTTATGATCCATGACTACGGGCTCGGAAGTTTAACGAGTGTGCGCAATGCGCTCTCAGGACCGAAGCCGAGACTTTTAGTGTTGCGTTCGACTTTTCAACCTGCGTCGGTATCACGCTGATCGATGTCGGTCCGACGCAGTAGATAGTCGAGTCCGCCGACCCTGTACCATCTGTAACCATAGCCTTCCAGCATAATGCGGTGTTTGCCGGATTCGTTAGCCCGACTGTGGTCCTCAGCAAGAAGATTAACCAGCAGCTTGCCCTGTGCGCTACTCACGCGCGGATCCAGGAGAATTTCACGCGGCTGTTCGTGAAGATTGTGTAAAAACAGCACCGAATTATTGCGCCAGTCATACCGAAGAGCGAGAACCGCGGGATCGCGGACATTCAGCCCTGTAAAATCTCCCCATCCAATCTCGGGAACTTCCTTGCGCATTCGAATGATGCGCTCGGTCCAGTTCAGCATTGACTCTGGATCGCGCCGCTGCACCGCGGCGTTAATGTGTTGATAACCGTATGGTCCTTTATCTATCACCGGAGTGTGCGGTTTTGGGTTTTTGGTAAATCCACCGTGCGGTTCGTCCGACCATTGCATCGCAGTCCGCGCGCAAGCTCGTTCCGGTAGCGTGAGATCGTCGCCCATGCCGAGTTCATCGCCGTAGCGAATCACCGGCGTTCCCGGTAGTGTGAACATTAAACTATAGGCCAGCTCGAGCCGGCGCTGATCGCCGCCGAGCATCGGGGCAAGACGGCGTCTGATCCCACGATCGTAAAGCTGCATGTGTTCGTCCGGCCCAAACGCCTCAAACACGGTTTGCCGCTCCTTCTCTTGCAGACGGCCCAGGTCAAGTTCGTCGTGATTTCGCAGAAAAATTCCCCACTGTGCCGTCGCCGGCCGCGGTTTAGTCGCTTTCAACGCTTTGACCAACGGACGCGTGTCGGTGGCGGCCAATGCATAGAATAGGTTTTGGTTGACCTGGAAGTTGAACATCATATGCATGCGGTCGCCGTCTTCGCCAAAGTAATCCATGTCGGTTTCAGGCAGGACATTGGCTTCCGCCAACACAATGCAATCGCCCTGCCGCCACTGGAGGAACTCGCGAAACATGCGCAGCATATCGAACTGCTCTTTTGGTTTTCGCACGTTTGGTCCCTTGGTCCCAATGATGAAAGGCACCGCGTCCATACGAAATCCGGAAACGCCCGACTGGATCCAAAAGCCCATGATTTTGAGTATCTCAGCCTGCACTTCCGGATTTGAGGTATTGAGATCAGGCTGGAAGTCATAAAATCGGTGGAAGTACCACGCTTTGGCTTCGCGATCGTAGCTCCACGTTGTTTTTTGTACGCCGGGAAACACCATCCCTTTATTTGAGTGCGGCGGCTTCTTCTTCGACCAAACGTACCAGTTCCGATATTTCGAATTTGGATCGGAGCGCGCGTGCTTGAACCATGGGTGCTGGTCCGAGGTGTGGTTCACTACCAGGTCGATCAAAACACGAATGCCGCGTTGTTTTGCGCCGTGGGTAAACTCGATGAAATCGCCGAGCGTACCGTGCCGCGAATCGACATTGTAATAGTCGGCGACGTCGTAACCATCGTCCCGGCAAGGCGAAGTCTGAAACGGCATCAGCCAAATCGCGGTCACGCCCAGTCCATGCAGATAATCGAGGCGGCGCATCAGTCCAGCGAAATCACCGGTCCCATCGCCATTAGCGTCCATGTAAGTACCGACCGACAGGCAGTAGATGACCGCGTTCTTGTACCAAAGATCGTTGATCATATGCGGTCAGAGGCCGGTGACTTTGAAAAGTTTGTAAGGCTCGGTGCGGGTGCTTTTGCCGTTATTGAAGCGCGGCATGTTTTCGATTTGTGAGGCGGTGACGTAAAGCTCGCCGCCGGGTCCCCAACTCAATGTGTCGGGCCAGAGCAGGCGTTTGTCCGCGATGATCTTGTCGATCTTGTTGGTCGCGACGTTCCAGCGCACGATGGCGCTGTCTTCGAGGTCGGTGAGATAAATACTGCCGTCTGGCGCTTCGAGCATGCCATCGGGCGCCGGTGTTTGCGCAATGGTTTCGACTTTCGATTCGAGGTCGCTCTTCGAGAGGTTCTTGTCGATCAGGTAGCTTGTCTTTATCCGATATAGGGTGTGACCGGTAAGGGCGTGATAATAAAGGTAGCCGTTCTTCGCGTCGAGCGCGATACCGTCGGAAGCGATCTTTGGCGGTTTTTGCGTCCGCTGCTCGATCAACTGTTTGCCGTCCACGACGAGCTTCACGTCTTTCTCCGGCTGCGTGGATTTGTGGCCGTCGAGCAGCCGGCGCGCTTTACCACTCTGAAGATCGACAACAATGATGGCGCCTTTGCCAGACTCAGTGATTAACGCGGTGTTAGTAGCGGTATCGATGCGAACGTCGTTCAAATAACTCTTGGCTGGCGCGACATCTTCATCGAACGGAATCGTCTGCGCGACGTTGTTAGTCGTTAGGTCAACTTTAACCAGTTTCGGGCCGCCTTTGACAATTTCCTGCTGCTTGGGCGCCGCTGGATCGAGAATCCAAAGATTGTCCTGGTCGTCGACGACCACACTCTGGACACAGATGAAATGCGAACCGGCTGCCCCGGGCTTGTTCCATTCCTCATTGGGGAATGCTTTCGGCTGGCCGTTGACGATTTCAGCGACGGAAAGTGAATGGTCATCAGACCAATACGGGAAGTTAACGAAGATGCGGCCGGATTTCATTGAGACACCAACGCCGGTGATCTGCTGGTTCGCGAAACTGGCGACTTCCTGCAACTGCGCGGCGCTTGCGAGCGATTCGATGAGAAGAAAGACGAAACCGGTGGTGACGATATGATTGTGCATACAACCGATTCGAGGCGTTCGCGACGAACGGACTGGATGAAAGACACCGGACAGGCGGGAAATTTTGTTGGCGAAGGGCGAGAGATCGGAGGGTCGTCAGTAGACGAAGGGCGATAATCGCCAACGGGTGCGCTGTTGATAGGCGCGATAGTGCTCGCCGAATTCGCGCAAGAGAAATTCTTCTTCGGCGCGGATCCGCGCTATGATGGGCACGCACATCGCTGCGGTTAAGAGCAGACCGATGATGCTCCGAAAGACAAGCGCCCAACCCGCCATCGCCAGTAACGCTCCGAAATAGCTCGGGTGCCGGACGAAACGGTAAAAGCCGTCGGTCTTGAGGCGGTGATCAGGTTGCAGCGCGACAAAGATGCTAAAGCGGTGGCCGAGCTCAAAGACGGTGGCGACGCGGACGAATCCGCCGATGGCGGTGATGATCAGCCCCAGGTAGCGGACAGTGTCGCCGTCGATCGACCAACGGTCGAGACGATCGAGATGCGGCGGCAGCCAGGCGAACACGATGGCGATGATAATCAACGGAATGAAAATCCAGCGGCTAGAGGGATCTTCGCGCCGGCCGATTCCGAGACCGCTGCTGCCGGAAAAGGCGTAAGCGGTTGCGCCGGCCAAGGCCAAAATGATTACCCCTGCACGCGCGGGATTGGAAAAGAAAGTTGTCCAATCGCCCCAGCCCCAAATCATGAGCGCAATAAAAGGCAGCGTGCCACCGATTCCAAAAGCGAGGTTCTTGATGGTGTGATTCAAAATTAAGAATGAAGAATGAGAATTCCGCCTTCCCTGGCGACCTTTGGCATTTGCGGCCATCAACGCACCGTATTCCGTGAACGCGTAGGGAGATATTTAACGTTGTGACCTTGAAACCCGAACTGCCTTCGGCTTCTTCTTTGGTGAGTCGAAACATAAAGTCTTCCGGAAAGCGAGCGGCATTGCGTTTCACAGCTTGGTTGAACACTTTGGTCGGAACACCGTAGATCTGCGCAAGATCCCGATCCAGCATCACACGCGTGCCTCGGATCGTGCGGATCATCGTGTCGATCTGCTCGACTGCGGCAGCGCTGTGGTTTTCTTCGGCATGAGGCGAGAAAGATTATTCAAAAATTCCACCGATAAGAAGCCTCCTTTGCGATAGTATCGCCCCTGCCATGAACGAGCGGCATCAAGAGATCGCGTCCACAATGCCGGTGGAATTGGATTCGCTGCCGCGGCTCCGCGGATTTCGTCTGCGTGGCTTGGAGATGACGCGACTGGAAACCTTCATCGACGCAGCCTTTGCATTCGCAATTACGATGCTGGTGATCGCCGCGCAACAAATTCCAGACGATATCGAAACCCTCCTGGCCGCTTTCAAGAATGTGCCCGCCTTTGTCGCGAGCGTCATCGTGCTTGGAATCTTTTGGCGAGGGCATTGGTTATGGAGCCGGCGTTATGGCCTCGAAGATGGCATCTCGATCTTCATTAGCTGGGCGATGATTGTCACAATTCTGATCTATATGTATCCGTTAAAAGCGATTTTTAGCTCTATGTGGTTTCTGCTCAGCGGCGGTCGAGTGGGCCACACACTCGGGCCTCATTCCGAATCGCAAGTGCGCGCACTTTTTGCCGTTTTTGCGCTCGGCTTTACTGCCATCGCAGTAGAGGTGGTGCTGTTGAATCTGCGTGCCTGGCAATTGCGGGAGCCATTACGGCTGAATGTGAAGGAGAGGTTGATCACGCTCTATGAGGTAACGGGGTGGAGCGTCCCAGTTGGCATTGGAATCGTTTCCCTCGTCCTCGCTCTCACTCTACCGAGGGAGCAGATCGAATGGAGCGGGTGGGTTTATTTTTCGATGGTAATTCTGGTGCCCCTGCATTCAGCCTGCCGCAAACAAAGGATGGAATAGAAGAAACAAGGCGGAAGGTAGCCGCTTTTGTTGATGTTCGAGAAAACAGCGGCGAGGACCGATGCGAGAACAGACCATCAAGGCAAGCAAAAGGGATTGCTGCGGGCGGCGTTACGCATAATCTGCCGTAGCGCAGCATGAAGATCGGTTTTGCTCAAATTAATCCGACCGTCGGGGATTTGAGGGGCAATTGCGAACTAATCATCGGCGCTTACGAGCGGCTCGCCGCGGCCGGTGCAGAGTTGGTTCTCACACCGGAACTGGCCATCACGGGATACCCACCCCAGGATCTGGTTTTCAAATCGCGTTTCGTCCCTGAGAATCTTGCTGTTCTCGAAAAACTTCACTCTTGCGTGGGAGAGGCGGCGTTGCTGGTCGGTTTCGTTGACCGGAACGAGGGGCGCGGCAAACCGTTTCGTAATGCCGCCGCTTTGCTCGAACGCGGCAAACCGATCCGTAAAGCGCATAAGTCGCTCCTTCCGACCTATGATGTTTTCGACGAGGACCGTTATTTCGAGCCGGCCAGCCGCCTCGAGCCGTTTACTGTGCAAGGCAAAAAAATCGGTGTGACCATTTGCGAGGATATTTGGACCGAACATTATCTGCCGCGGCCGCTTTATGATGTCGAACCGGTGCGGGGTTTGGTGGAGCAAGGCGCGGAGATCATCGTCAATCTAAGCTCCTCACCGTTTACTTTGCACAAGCCGGCGATCCGTTACGAGATGGTAGGCGCGCTGGCGCGAGCCTATCAACGGCCAATCTGTTATTGCAATGTCGTAGGCGGCAATGATCAGCTTGTGTTCGATGGCAATTCGATCGCCGTAAATCCGGCGGGCAGATTGATCGCACAACTGGCCGCATTCCGCGAAGATGAGGCGGTCGTCGATACCGAATCGAGTTCCACAATTGAATTCCACGAAGGCAAGACGCCGGAAGTCCTCTTCGCCGCTCTTTCTCTAGGGGTTCGTGATTATTTCGGCAAATGCAATTTTCGTTCTGCGGTGATCGGCCTGAGCGGCGGAGTCGATTCTGCGGTCACCGCGGTCATCGCGGTAGATGCGCTGGGGGCGGAGAATGTGACTGGCGTTTCCATGCCCAGCCCGTACTCCTCGCGCGGCAGTATAGACGACGCTCGCGCGCTCGCCCGCAATCTCGGGATCAAATTTCTCGAGATTCCGATCACCGACGCGTTCAGGGATTTCAAAGCGCAGTTCAAAGAAGTTTTCAAGGGACTGCCTGAAAACGAGACCGAGGAAAATATGCAGCCGCGTTTGCGCGCGATGACATTGATGGCACTCTCGAACAAATTCGGACATCTGTTGGTGACCACTGGAAACAAGAGCGAACTGGCAGTCGGCTATTGTACGCTCTACGGAGATATGGCGGGCGGGCTGGCTGTGATCAGCGATGTGCCGAAGACCATGGTTTACGAGCTGGCGCGCTGGATCAATTCCGACTACGCGCTACAGAGTGGTGGCAAAGACGAAATCATTCCAAGATCGACAATCGAAAAACCGCCCAGCGCGGAATTGAAACCAAATCAAAAGGACCAAGACTTCCTGCCCCCGTACGAGATTCTCGACGAAATCCTGCGGCTTTATGTCGAGGAAAACTTAAGTGCGCGAGACATCATCGCCCGCGGATTCGATGAGAAGACCGTGCGCTGGGTACAGCGACGTATCGATCTCAACGAGTATAAACGCGAGCAGGCCGCGCCGGGACTAAAGATAACCAGCCGCGCTTTTGGTATCGGCCGTCGCATGCCGATTGCGCAAAAATACGTCGATTAAGCCGGAGATCTTGCACCGTGCAGGACTTGAACCTGCAACCCAGTGATTAAGAGTCACTTGCTCTGCCAATTGAGCTAACGGTGCTATTTACCTGCGAAAATAAGGCGAACTCAAATCAACTTCGGCCGTTTTATATACCGGTTTCAATGGAGCGGCAATCGGAGGATACGCTTCCAGCCTGTCCCGGCCGACAAGCATCTTGCATGTCGAGCCTCTCGCTTTGTTCGCCAGACTGGAAGTCCGGCGGCCGAGTCAGACAGGATGTCTAACTTCCGGGCGCTTCACGCCTGCGTGTGACGGGCGTAGTGAAGCTCAACGCCTTTCGGGAGCAAACGCTTGCGGCCGCGTTGTCGCCGGCGCGCCAGCGTGGCACGGCCCGCTTTTGTTTTCATGCGTGCACGAAAACCGTGCTGACGTTTGCGTGTTCGCT
>Ga0066709_100005717_pt1 | contig 10323 bp, 13 predicted proteins | sample GraSoiAngelo_158_FD_79665 | JGI IMG/M metagenome (GOLD analysis project Ga0066709, IMG submission 79665) | Grasslands soil microbial communities from the Angelo Coastal Reserve, California, USA - 14_1009_16_30cm | ecosystem: Environmental > Terrestrial > Soil > Grasslands | place: USA... | reverse complement strand
GGTCGCGTTCGGTTTGATGTTGCCGCCAAAGCAGGCGGTGCCGCCGCTGATGCCGAGGCGCCGGGCGATGGGCCCGTTCACGATGATGACCGGCGCAGAACCGCCCGTCGTGCACGCGGTGGAGCCAACGTGGAACTCCGGCTGGAGCGCGGCGCGGACGCTGGCCAGGACGACAGGAAAGTACTCGGGCAGGCATCCTGCCATCACCGCGTTCGCCGCTACCTTCTCGACCGTGACTGTGCCGCGCAACGGTTCCATCTGGCCGAGAACTTCATCGGGCACGCGCTTGGTGTAGCTCAGCATCTCGGCGACGAGCGGCTCCGTGGGCGGAATCACCGGCAGCCCGTCGGTCCACCCTTCGCTTTCGAGATACCGAACGGCCTCGACGAAGTCTCCGCTGATCGTCCGCCGCGCCGCGCGGCCGGTGGCCGCCGCCCCCATCATCGCTTCATGAGCGCCGCGGCCACGGACGCCGCGGCCGCGGCCGCCATCTCCGACACCTCATCGCCGCGACGGCTCGCCAGCGGATGCGCCACCGTCACTCGCGGGTGGTCAGGCAGGCCCAGCGCGGCGGCACGCGCCACCGCGGCCGACTCGAACGCCTCCGTCACCACCGTCACCGCAGGCCGCCCTTGCTGCTCCATCTCGACGCTGTCGTGGAGACCCCACGTCACGCACGACCCTCAGTCGGCGACGCCGTGCACCAGGGCGTCGCAGGATTCCGCCAGCCGGGCCAAGATCTCGGGCGGAGTGGGAATGCTGGGGCTCGTCTTCCGGTAGCGCTCGACGCGCTCGATGCCGTAATCCCGAGTGAGGATCGTTTCGAGCGTGTGAAGGAACGCGTCGGCGTTGTGCTTCGAGTTGTCGATGAGGCCCAGGCGAGCGCCTCGCAGCGACGGCAGGCGCGGAGCCAACCCGAGCTGGCGCGCGACGTCCTCGGCGGCGGGGTGAACGACGATCATGGGATGCTCGCTCATCGGAGTTCCTCCGTGTGACGCGTCGACTCCGGAGAAGTATAACAGCCGCGGTTCGTAGCGCGCTTGAAGGCGGGGCGGCGTGCTCTTCAGCACGACCACGCCGTCAGCTGTATCACAAGTGACGACACGCCGTTGGATGGCTGTCAGCGCGCTGCTGACGTGACCTCCGGCCTCCAGTCCTTGCTCTGGTGGATGCTGTGAAGCCGTGGTATGACGCGCAGAAGAACCGAGACGTCCTCGACGGAGGAAGACCCATGAATCTCACTCGTCGCGATCTGCTGGCCGTCGGTGGTCTCGCCGTGCTCGGCAGGTTTCTGAAACCCGCGGCGGCGTCCGCGCAGTCGCCGAAGCGGGGCGGGACTCTGACCGTTCGGGGCTGGGACCCTCCGCTCTTCGACCAGATGCTCCAGACCGCCTACCGGGTCCAGATTCCGATCACGTTCACGCACAGCCGGCTCGTCAAGCACAAGGCTGGACCTGGCGTCGCCCCGACGACCTTTCAGATCGAAGGCGATCTCGCGGAGTCGTGGAGTCAGCCGAACGAGATGACATACATCTTCAAGCTACGCAAGGGTGTCCGCTGGCATCCCAGGCCGCCAGTCAACGGGCGCGAGCTCACGGCCGAGGATGTGCGCTACACGGTGGAACGGTTCCTCACGGTCAAGGGCAACCCGACGGCGTACATGCTGAAATCGGTCGATCACGTCGAAGTCGTCGATCGCTACACGGTAAAGTTCGTCATGAAGGAGCCGTTCTCGTGGCTGCTCGACGTCCTCGCCAATCCGATGGCGATGGCGATCGTCGCGCGCGAGTGCGTCGAGAAGTTCGGCGACCTCAGGAAAGCCGAGGCCGTGATCGGGACCGGGCCGTGGATGCTCGACAGCTATCGGCCGAACGTCGGGCTCACCTTCGTCCGCCATCCGTATTACTTCGTTCCCGGCTTGCCGTACATCGACCGGGTCGAGTACGTGGTCGACGAGGACAACGCCTCGCGCATGGCCGCCTTCCTCGCCGGCAAGTACGATCTGGGATGGGAGTTCCCCGGCAGCATCAACCGGACGGACTGGGTGCAGATCAGGGAGACGCTCAAGCAGAAGCGGCCGAATCTCCGCACGGCTGAGTTTCCCAGCAACGTCGAGACCCACATCTCGATGCGTACGGACCAGCTCCCGTTCAAGGACGTCCGCGTCCGGCAGGCGGTCTCGCTCGCGATCGACCGACAAGGGATGATCGACACCTCGTTTGAAGGCGCTGGCTCCTTCAACGCCGCCGTGCCGGCGGGCCTCACGGACTGGGCTCTGCCGATCAACCAGATGGGCGAGGCCGCGAAATATTTCCGGCACGACCCGGCCGAGGCCAGGCGACTCCTCGCCGCGGCGGGACACCCGAACGGCTTTGCCGCCAGTCTGTGCTTCACGACGTATGGGTCGACCCTCCTCACCGACAACGCCCAGCTCATCCTCAAGTATCTGAAGGACGTCGGCATCAGCGCGAAGCTCGACCAGCGCGAATACGGCGCCTTCATCGCGAGCTGCTACTTCGGAAAGTTCGACTCGCTGACGTACGGCCCGCAAACTCCGTTCCTCGATCCCGACAACTTCCTCTTCGGCATGCACTATCCGGGGGAGGCGAAGAACCAGAGTCACGTCGACGACCCGATCGTCACCGACATGCTGATCCGTCAGCGGCGTATCTTCGACGTCGCCAAGCGCCGGGAGGTTATCCACGACCTGCAGCGCTACCTGGCCAAACAGCAGTACTACGTCCAGATCCCGTCGGGGATCTACGTTGCCGTTTGGGACGGTGCGCTCAAGAACTACGGGCCAAACCTCGGCTACGACTACGGCGGCCGACTCGTGGCAGCCTGGCTCGACCGGTGAGGTTATTCAGTAGGCCTCGTGAGCTGGAGATCGGAGCCTTGCCGCGCCATCCCAACTGCAACCCGCCCGATGCCGACCATGAGTCGAGCCAGGTGAAGGAGGCGTGGGACTGCCACCTTAAACCCCGTGGGCCTTTTCATGACGAGCGGGTGATTTCGCACTCCACAGAAACGGAATGAATACAGTCAGAGCACCCGCGCGCGCCTTGGTCATTTCCGAGAAGGCCCTGGCGAAGTTCTCCGGCCCTCGCGCCTCAACGAATTGAAGTCGCACTCCCAGCGCCCGTGCCGCGACTTCTGCTCCCTCCAGCATGTCCTTTTCCGTGCGTTCCCCCTGGCCACCTGGCTGCCAGAGGGCAGCGACCCGACTGACGCCCGGGACGGCCTGTTTGAGCTGTTCCAGACACTTGCCGACTAGCTCCGGGGAAAAGAAGGCCAACCCCGTGACATTGCCGCCCGGCCGCGCAAGGCTGGTGACGAGGCCGCTCGCAACCGGGATAGCAACAGAGACAATGGGGAGTGTCCTGGTCGCTTGCTTGGCGGCGAGGGCGGCGACCGTGCTTGGGGCCACGATGACATCAACCTTGAGCGCAACCAGTTCGGCCGCGAGAGCGGAGAGCTGCTCGGACTTCCCCTCGGCAGATCGGTATTCGATCACGAGGTCGCGACCCTCGACGTAACCGAGGTCACGGAGTTCTTGGAGGAAGGCCTCTCGCAGGTGCGGGGAAGCGGCCTGGTCGACCACCAGATAGCCTATTCGAGGGACCTTGGCAGCCTGCTGAGCCTCGGCGGCGAGCGGCGCAAGAACGAGGCTGAGAATGACCGCGAGCCCGATCAGCCGCATGGGCACCTCGGTGGGGGACGGCTGCCGGGGAGTCTAGCCGAACGCCAAGATGCGCACCAGCGCCCCGGCCTGGATGAGCACGCGCTACTCGATGACCTGGTCGGCCCGCAGCAATAGGGTCTGCGGGATTGTGAGGCCGAGCGCCTTGGCGGCCTTGAGGTTGATGACCAGCTCGAACGTGGTGGGTTGCTCGACGGGGAGGTCGCCGGGCTTGGCGCCCTTGAGGATCTTGTCCACGAAGAGCGCGGCCCGACGATAAAGGTCGACCAGGTTGGCTGCGTAGGAAATGAGGCCGCCGACATTCACGGCTTCCCTCAGGGCGTAGATGCCAGGCAGCCGGTTCTTGGCCGCCAGATCGGCGAGCCGCGCGAAATACGAAAACATCAGCGGGTCCGTCAACACGAGGAACGCTCGGGCCCGCTCCCGGACAATAGTCGCGAACGCTCCGTCGAAATCGCCTGGCTCCCTGACCGGGACGGAGACCAGAGTCACGCCGAGCTTCCGCGCAGCATCCTCGATCCCTTTCATCTGGGGCGTGTTCGGGGCATAGGTCGGATTCCAGCGCCAGTCTCGCAGCGCGGTCCCGAACGAGGGCTGAATCGGGTTAAAACTTTGCGGGCTGGTTTTACACGTCCTATGCTGCGGCGAGAGATACCACGGGGCTGGGCGCGCTGGGGGCAGACGAAGGTGAAAGCGCGGCGGGAGGCCGCAAGAAGCAGATGATCCCTCGCTCGTGTTTACCGTAGATCTTGACGCCGACTCCTACGATCTGCTCGCACGCGCCGTCCGCACTCGCATCGAGCGCGGCCTCTACACGTCAATCACCGAAAGAGCTTGGCACGTCCTCCGAGACGCCGCGCAGCAGGGCCCTCCATGGCGCCTTTCGATGGAGCGTGAGGAGGCCGAGGCGCTCTGCGATTGGTTCGAGAAGACGTATGATGTCGTCAGTGCGCTCGCCGACAGGTGGCCAGACGCGAACAATGTCCTTGATGCGGCGCTACGGGGCACGCGGGCTATGAGCGCGGCCATACCGTAGCTCACTTCCTCTTCGACCTGCAATAGGCGAGGCGAGATCCCCTTGGTGCCGTAGCCGCGAGAGACGATATTGAGCGCCGCCTCGCGCGGGCACAAACGACCCAGTCTTGAACCCATGACGGTTGCCGCGGACCGCCGTGACGTCGACCTCAAGATGGATGTCCGACTTGTCGGGCGGCGGTCCCCAGCTCCCTCCTTCTGGATCCGTTGGCACAGCCTGGAGATACACCGGGGCGAGCTTCATCCCGTGCAGCATCTTCGGTCGCCCAATCGAGATTTCGTCCGCAAACGCCAACGCGGGCGTCCCCAGCGCGAGAAGTAAGAGGCCTGCTGAGACGGCGCCGGGCGGCCATGGTCGAACAGCCGCGAGGGCCGTGGCGAAGAGGAGTCTTCTCCACAACTTCACGGCTTCACTCAGGGAGAAGCGCGATTCGCAGACGGGTCGAGAAACTCGGATCGGCTACAAACTTGGCGCTGTACGGCTTGAAGCCCGGCGCGACGACCCAAACGGTATGTCGGCCGGGTGCGAGCGGGAAGGCATGAGCCATCAAGTGCGCCGCCAAGCCGAACGGACGACCGTCAAGGAACACCTGAGCCTCTAGCGGCAGAGCGTCCACGATGAGAAAGCTCGGGCCCTCGACGGTGGTGGAGGATCCGAAGTGCCGAATCGCGCCGAAGCCACGTACGCTCCTCACCTCACAGTGCTGGCTGGAGCCCCTCGCGGCCATGGCCGAAGCGGAACCGGCCTTCCCACCACTTGCCGCCGTACCTCCAGCGGCGCCGGTCGGTAGCCACGGGATGACAGCGACGGCTGCTAACGCGATGGCGAGGAGAATCCGTTTCATTCAATCACCTAGTCTGCCCGAATGCCAAAGCACCCATGCACACTCAGCTTAGGCCATCGCAGCCGGAGCTGTCACGGCGACAGCCGAGGTGCGCAGGGAGAATGAGACGAACAGTAGAGCCCTTATCGGCGGTTGCCCTCCTCGGCAGTCGATCGCTTCACGGCGATCCGCTCATGCGCGCCCCAGCTCCGCTCCTCGACGACAGCGGGCTGATCGACCCTCCGAAACCGAGCATGGGGGCTCTTGCCGCCGGCGGTCGTGCGCCCGATGACTTCCCACTCTCTCGGGCTTCTGCTCGGGACGCCGCCTCGGCATTCGGCGACGGTTAGGGTTCGGGTGCATATTCTCCACGGAGCCTTGTGTTAGCAATTCTTAACAGTTTCTCGCGCGGCCTGGCGTGGGTACTCCGCAAGGGCTAACGAAAGCTGACTTTCCGGACGTGGCATTCCGATTGCCTTCTGTCCGTTCCCAATCTTCTCTGTGGCTTGGTTGTAAAGGAAGCCGACTGGGGCACGAGCAGAAGGAGGTTAACGATGCGGTGCATTTCACACGTGTTGGTCCTCATCGCAGTCGTGATGCTACCGACGTCAGCGACCTACGCCATACCAATTATCTTCGTGGCTGATCTCAATGGTGCAAGCGAGGTTCCCCCAAGCGGGTCACCGGGGAGTGGTCACGCCACGGTGGTGCTTGACACGACGGCCCTAACCTTGCACGTCGACGTGACATTCAGCGGTTTGTTGTCGAATACCACGGCATCGCACATCCATTGCTGCCTGCCTTCCCCTGGGGCGGCTATGAATGTCATGGTCGCCACCGCAGTTCCGACCTTTCCTGGGTTTCCCCTGGACGTCACCGCTGGCACGTACTCTCATGACTTCAGTCTGTTGGATTCGGCGACCTACAACCCGGCCTTCATCACCGCCCAGGGCGGTACGATCGCCGGCGCCGAGGCCGCGTTGGTCGCGGGAATCGAGGCCAGGGAGACTTATCTGAACATCCACACGACATTATTCCCAGGCGGGGAAATCCGCGGGATCCTTGCCACGCCCGAGCCTGGAACGCTCTTGCTCCTCGGCTCCGGCCTCGCCGGACTGATGGGCTTGAGTTGGAGACGACACCGCCAGTAGCAAGAACGGGCACGATTCACTTTCCCCCTCGACCCGCGCTGGTCCACGGTGTCGGGGAGGCAGCGCGTCGGACAGGCGACCTCACCGTGCGGTATCCTGCCGGTGATGAAGCGCGGCGGTCTCGTCAGGGCAGCTCTGGGGCTGCTGCTCGCTGGGTGCGCGTCGGGTGGAAACACCTGCGATAGAGACAAAACGCGCGGATGGTTCTCGGGCTGGGGTAGCGGTGGCAGCAGCGCGTTCACATTGGGGGTGCGGCGCACTTGGGATGAATGCGACGCGCGTTTGAAGGTCCGGAGCCGACAGACACCGGAACCCTCCTCTATCCCATCCGCAGAGTCGCCGTCGGAGCCAACGGCGCCCCGTTAATCAATGATGCAACGCGGGAACGCTCAGCGCGTGACGCTTAGCGCGCGGCTGTGGCCCGATCCGGTGAAGAAGTGTCCCCGACGAATTTCACGCTGTCGCCCCTTCACGACTTCAGGGGTAATCACCCAGGTTCCTCGGCAGCTGGCGCTCACCACCTTGCCCGCGGTCTGCGTCGAGACGATCGCGGTGCCCGCTGCGCCGATTCCGCCGAGGATGCAGAAGGTCGCCTTGAACGGTACGTATACCAGCGTCCCCAGGGCGGCTCCGGCCCCATAGCCGACCTCGGCAGCGGGGCTGCTCGATGAGGAGGCGGCCCAACTCGGCGTACTCGCACCCACCAGCGCCATCGCGAGAAGCAGCACGAAGATGTTCCTCATGGGAAAGAAGGCGTCGAGGTCTACGAGAAGGTCTTCCGATCACTCCGACCGATCGATTTGCAAGATTGAGAATTTCTCAGATAGCGCGACGTCAACACCAAAACGGTCGACCGTCGGACGTGATCCAACAAGTAACTCGCCAATCAACCCGAGTGTGCTGAGCGGCCCCACGTAGCGGGTCGACTTGCTCAATTCTCGCGATATTCAAACCTCGGTACTGATGCAGTAGTACTTGGCATCGCCTCTGCACAGGGCCTGGCGCAGGAAGATCACTCGCGTACGTCGGCACGTCGGGCACTGACGCCTCGTGAAGAACACGTGGTGAGTGGTAGAGCTGCCCGCTTCCGGGAAGCGGAGCTAGGAGTGGCCTATGAACGTGACCGAGCACCAGGGGTGGCTGATCGAGTCGCGATCCTATAAATCGGACGGCAGTCGCTGGTGTCCGAGAGCGCTGGTGAGCGTCTTCGAAGGCGGAAGGTTCTACATGCACGACGTGCTGGCGTTGCTCAGTGTGACGTTCGATACTGCGCGGGACTCTGATGACTACGCCGTCAAGATGGCGAAGACGTGGATCGAGGACGACATCCGCAAGCGTTGCCCTCGACACCGCCTTGACAACCTCAAGGTAGATGCGGATGAGGCCGCGACCGCCTCGACGGGCCAAGGCCGTGGCGTCGGGATGGTGGCGAAGGTGCCCCAGGGCTTTTGGAGGCAAGACCTCATGGAGAACCGACGTTCTATCGACTGAGGATGGTCCCATGGATCTGGACGTTGTTCGCTTCGTCATCCGGCGCAGACTCCAGAACGGTCGTCTGCCGCGTGGCAGAATGACGAAAGTTCAGGATATTCCTGGCGGCGGACAAATGTGCGACGCCTGCGGGCGAACGTTACGTCGGATCAGATGGCGATGGTGGGGGCCACCTCGGAGGGCGGCCGGAGGATCCGTCAGTTCCACGCCCTCTGTTTCCGGATTTGGGATAACGAGAGGCACCAGCTTGATAGGCGCACGAGGTAACTCGGCGCGGCTACGAGAACGTGCATCTTATCGCTCTGCCGAGTCGAACCGGGCAACCAGACATTGTTCTCGAACGGCCAAACGCCCTTGTCAGGCAGGGTGTCCGCTCTCAGCGGCCAGCGCATCGGTCTTCGCGGCCATGATGAAGTCGTTCCGGTGGAGGCCCCGAATCTTGTGAGTCCACCAGGTCACCGTGACCCGCCCCCACTCGGTGAGGAGGGCGGGATGGTGACCCTCCGTCTCGGCGAGGGCGCCGACCCGATTAGTGAAAGCCAGCGCGCCGACGAAGCTCGGGAAGTGGAAGACGCGCTCGAGCCGGGCGATCCCGTCGCGCTCCAGCAACTGCCAGCCTGAGACCTCGCGCTTAAGCTCCGCGATCTCCGCCTCGGTCACTCGGGGCGAGTCGCGGCGGCAGGCGACACACCGTTCACCGGTCAGCGCACCCATCGAGCGCACCCTCCTCCGAGCGCACCCTCTTCTCGGGGCTCAACGTCCTTTGAGGAGACCGAGCAAATCATTCGTGGCCTCCAGGTTTCTCCCTGCGCGCCAGCTATGCTCACCGGATGCGGTCTTCGGGGACCTCGACGCGCTTGATGCCCTTAAAGCTGAAGAGCAATTCGACGAGGTACGTAGGCGGCTCGGCGGAGACCCGTTGGACGATCGTGCCGAGCGCCTCCTGCACGTTCTGGCTGAAGGTGACGCCCTTGATCGTGAGGCCGCTAAGGTTCACCTTTACGCGCTGGTTCGGCTCAAACACGCCCACGCCTCCGCAGGATCACCTGGTTACCGCGGGAACACGGCACATCGGAGCGGAGCGGACAATTCAGCCTCATCGGGACCCTTCTTCTCGACTCGAGGGATTTCAAAGGTATGGTAGGCGTGGCAGGCGACATCCGCAACGGAGGGATCGTGCAACGGCCTACCGAGTTGATCGACCGCAGCAACAACTGGGGGGACGGTGAGACAGAAAGCCGTCGTGACTTAGCGGCGCCCTCGCATCGACGGGGCAACGTAGGTGCCTCCGCGAGGAGTGGTACTCGGAGCCGCCACGTTCGGCGAAGACGGCGACCCCACTGGCGGAGGTGGCGCCGCACCGCCTGTCCCTGGAGACCCCACCCCTGTGCTGCCGATGAACTGGAAACTCTTGGTTCCTCCTATCTCCGTCTCCTCATCGGGCGGTCGTAGGCGGTAGTAAGCTTGCGCCTCGCCACCGGCCCAAAGGCCTCGCCTAGCCGCCCGAGCACCTTGTTCTAAGCCTAGAAAGTACTCTTGATACCGGATGTTCGGGGGATATGTCGCCGCCTCCGCGTATCCTTGGTGGACGAGCTCCGCGTTGACGAACTGCTTGCCGATGTACACGTAGGCCAGGAGCTGTCTATAACGGTCCCGCGGTTGCGCGTCAAGAATCAGGGTTACCCACTTCCCCTCGACGAGCTGCCGATTCGCCTCCCTGGCGATTCCCTCATACGGCTCCCGGCCGAGTGTCGGATGAAGGATTTCGGGTCGGCGAATACCGATGTACCGGACGGTCTCGATCCGGTTGCCGACTGCCACGTATAGGGCGTCGCCCGTGGGGACACCACTGACGTATCCAAGCAACCCCTGGGCCTGGGCTCCGGCGGCCACCGCCATGAGCGTTCCCGTGAGCAGCGCTCGGACCAGGAACGTCTGTCGGCTGATACTCATTGAATCACCTCATCCGCTCTCATCAGCAGCGACTGCGGAATCGTCACCCGAGTGCCTTATACTCCTCCGGACATTCTCCTGACCAGGGGACAGAAAAGAGGAGGCAGAAGAGGGGAAGAGGCGGCCGCACATGGCGGCCAGGGGCTTGCTGACCAGAGGACCGCCGAGT
>Ga0066709_100005715_pt1 | contig 10323 bp, 13 predicted proteins | sample GraSoiAngelo_158_FD_79665 | JGI IMG/M metagenome (GOLD analysis project Ga0066709, IMG submission 79665) | Grasslands soil microbial communities from the Angelo Coastal Reserve, California, USA - 14_1009_16_30cm | ecosystem: Environmental > Terrestrial > Soil > Grasslands | place: USA... | reverse complement strand
GGGGGCAACCGTGATGGCTTGGGCTGGTCGCGGGCCGTTCCAATTGGGGTTGTCGGTCGTCTGGGTGTGAGGATAGCCACGTCCCAGCCAGCCGACTAGCACGACGCTGATCCAGACCAAGCACGCGAGCGCCCACAAACAACGACGCACGAATCGATTCTGGTCCCACCGGGGAGGCCCGTCAACATCTCAGCGGCGATGAACGAGGTCCCGGGGCGGGTCGCCCACGCTTCCCGCCAGTCGTTTCAACGAATCGCGGATCCCCAAGGTATTACATGATTAAAGGGACCCGTGAATGGACTTCACGCCTGACGGCTCACTGATCGTGGACACGGCCCTGTCGATGTCACGCGCCGCTGACGAGGCGCTGTCGAGGGACGCCGCCGAGCTCGCCAGGCTTGTCCGGGCCACGCTCCGAGGGGACTCGGCGGCCTTCGAGTGCCTCATCCTCCGGTACGAGGCCCGCATCACCACGCTGGCCACGAGGCTGCTCGGCACACGCGACGACGCGAGCGACGCAGCCCAGGAAGTCTTCCTTCGCGCGTTCAAATATCTGCATCGCCTGGATCTGCGGAAACCCGTCGAGCCATGGCTGATGCGCATCACCGTGAACGTCTGCCGCAATGCGATGCGCGGCCGACAGCGTCGCCAGTGCACGCTCGTCGACATGGAACCGCCCGAGACGGTCGATGCCTCGCCGGATCAGCTGGATGGCCTCATGCGGAAGGAGGAGCGCCGAATCCTGCAGAAGGCGCTCCGCTCCCTGCCCGAACACGAGCGCCTGGCGATCATCCTGCGAGATGTCGAGGGTCTCTCCACCGCGGAGGTTGCCGACATCCTGCAATCGTCGGAGACCACCGTGCGGTCGCAGATCAGCCGCGGCCGCGTGCGGCTCAAAGCCACGATTGACCGCCTGGCCGGAGGTGAGCCGTGAGCTGCGCCTTCTCCCAAGAGGCGCTCGCGCTCTACCTCGAGGGCGACCTGGAGCAGCCAGCCGCCGGGGCCGCGTCGGCTCACCTGCTCGTGTGCGTCGAGTGCCGGCGGTACTTGGACGAGCTGCAGGCACGGCAGACACTGTTGAAGTCGCTGCGCCGGGATACGGCTGGTCGCGACGACTGCGCGAGAATCCGTCGCCACGTGATGGCGGCTATCAACGACGGCCGCGTCCAGATCGGCTGGAGGCTCGGCCTCGAACGCGCCATTTTGCGGATGGTCGGGCGGCCGGTGTACGCGGCCGCCGCGGCACTTCTCGTGATCGCGTCCGTCTCCCTGCTGGCGCACATTCGCGCTGCAGGGCCAGATGCGGTTCAAGGGGCCGCGACGTTCGAGAATGGCCGCACCTTGATCCGGCCCTCGAGCTATCGCGGTTGGGTGGCGCTGCGCCGACCTGCCGGACCCCATGCCGTCGGGGTGACGTACGTCAGCCCAGACGCTTATCACCAGTACACGGTCACCGGGATGTATCCGGAAGGGACCGTTCTCATCTGGCAGTCGAGCGACACACCCGAGCTGCTCGCCTCGGTGCGCGACAGCTCGCGTTTCGACGGCGGCTGGGGATTCTTCGACTTCACCGCGCGCGAGGGAAAGGCCCCGGCCAAGGCCGAGCCGCTTCCCGACTCCAGCGGTTGCCGTACGTGCCACCAGCGGAGCACGTAGCGCTCGAGGCGCGCGACGTCGCGTGCGTACGCGGTCGCCGCGTCCTCTTCGAGCACCTGAGCTTTGCCCTTCGTCCCGGTGAGTGCCTCGAGCTACGCGGGCCGAACGGTAGCGGCAAAACCAGCCTGCTCAGAATGCTCTGTGGGCTCTTGCCGCCCTCGAACGGCGCGATCTTCTGGCGCGGTGATCCGATTGCCACACTGCGAGAGGCCTATCACCCGTTCGTTCGCTATGTGGGGCACGCCGGCGCACTGAAAGACGAGTTGACAACGATGGAGAACCTCCGCGTGTTGTGTGCGTTGAACGGATTCGAGCTGTCATGCGACGAAGCACAGGCCGTACTGCAGCGCATGACCTTGAGTCACGAGGCGCACCTCCCGGCGCGCTACCTGTCGGCTGGACAACGCCGGAGACTGGCGCTCGCTCGGCTGATCGCCACCCCCGCTCCGCTCTGGCTCCTCGACGAGGTCTTCGCGTCGCTGGACGAATCGGCAGCCCATGTGACTGCCTCCGTCCTCGACGATCATCTTGCTTGCGGTGGCTTGGCCATCGTGGCGACTCACCAGGATCTCAGACTGGCAGCGCGCTGGTCCCAGCGCATTGAGCTCGTCGCATGACGGTGCTGTCGCAAGCGGGGCTCATTCGCTGGCTCGTGTGGCGCGACGTGACGCTGGCGTGGCGGCGACGGTCCGACCTGGCTGGCGCGCTCGTCTTCTTCGTGCTGGTCGTCACGCTGTTTCCGTTGAGCGTCGGACCGGACACACGGCTGCTGCGCTCGATCGCGCCGGGCATCGTCTGGGTGGCCGCGTTGCTCGCGTCCATGCTGTGCTTGGGCCGGCTATTTGCCGACGACTTTGCAGACGGTTCCCTCGAACAGCTGGTGCTCTCGCCGCAACCGATCTCGGTCATCGTCCTCGCCAAGGTGTTCGCGCAGTGGTTGGTCTCGGTCGTGCCCCTGCTCATCGCGGCTCCACTCATTGGCCTGCAGTTCGGGTTGCCGCGCGGGATGCCGATGGTCCTGACGGCCTCGCTCGCGCTCGGCACGCCAGTCGTGCTCCTCGTGGGGGCTATTGGTGCAGCCCTCACGCTTGGGCTCCGCGGCGCCAGCACGCTCACGTCGCTGCTCGTGATGCCCCTCTACGTCCCCACGTTGGTGTTCGGCACCAGTACGGTGCAGGCCACGCTCTCGGGTCTACCCCTTGGCGCTGACTTACGGCTGCTTGCGGCCACGTTTGTGGTCGCGCTTGTCCTGGGGCCGTGGGCGGCAGCCGCTGCGGTGAGGATCTCGCTCGAATGAGCCGCCATGCCACGCGCTGGGTGGCATATGCGTCGCCACCCAATTTGTACCGCCTGGCGGGGCGGCTGGTGCCGTGGTTCGCGACCTCCGCCGGCCTGCTGCTGGCTCTGGGTGTGTTCCTGGGGTTGTTCGTCGCACCCACTGACTTCCAGCAGGGCGACGTCTACCGCGTGCTGTTCCTGCACGTTCCGGCGTCATGGCTCGGCATGTGGCTCTATCTGCTGCTCGGCTTCTACGCGGCGCTCGGCTGGATCTTCAAGGCCCGCTCATCCTCGATGATGGCAGCAGCGCTGGCCGTGACGGGCGCGATGTTTACCGGGCTGTCCCTCGCGACCGGATCGCTCTGGGGACGGCCGGCGTGGGGCACCTGGTGGGTCTGGGATGCGCGCACCACCTCGACCCTCATTCCCCTGTTCCTGTACGTCGGGTTCATCACGCTGCAGTCGGCGATCGACGACCCGCGGCGCACCGATCGTGCCGGTGCCGTCATTGCGGTTGTGGGTCTCGTGAACGTCCCAATTATCTACTTCTCGGTGCAGTGGTGGAACACGCTGCATCAGGGCGCCACGATTCGTGTCGCTGGCGAGACCACCATGCCCGGTTCCATGCTGACGCCCATGTTGATCATGGTGGCGGGCTGCTGGGTGTACGCGATCGCCGTCGTGCTCGTGCGACTGCGACAGCTGATTCACCGGCGCGAATCGATCGACGGAGGGCTTCATGGGTCATGACGGCGTCTACGTGTGGACCGCGTACGCCCTCACACTTGCGGCAATGGCCGTCGAAGTGGCAGTGCTGCTCTGGCGCTCGCGGTCCGGGCGAGTCGACGTAGTGCCGGGGCGGGACCTCAAACGAGAAAGATGATGACGGCTCGCCAAAAACGCACGGCACTCGTCGCGTCGGCCCTCGGCGGCCTCGCCGTGGCCACGACGCTCGTGCTCAGCGCCTTCAACAAGAACCTCGTGTTCTTCCTGAGTCCCTCTCAGGTGGCCACCGGCTATGCGCCGATCGGACGGACGTTCCGTCTGGGCGGTCTAGTCGAAGAGGGCAGTCTGCGGCGGGACGGGGACGGCCTGACTGCGCGTTTCGTCGTCACGGATACCGTCAACCGGATTCCCGTCGCCTATGCGGGCCCCCTCCCCGATCTCTTCAAGGAAGGTCACGGTTGCGTGGCGCAGGGAACGCTGGCGCCGGACGGGACATTCATCGCGGAACAGGTGCTGGCCAAACACGACGAGAACTACATGCCCGTCGAAGCCGCGGCAGCCATTGAGCACGCCGGCAAATGATTCCGGAAGTCGGACTCTTCGCGGCGATTCTCTCCCTGCTGATGGCGGCCACGCAGGCCGTCGTCGGTCTGGCGGGTGCTGCTCGGGGGATCCGGTCGTGGATGATGGTCGGCACAAAGGCCGCGCGAGCCCAGCTCCTGTTCCTCGGTGTGGCGTTCGGGATGCTCGTGTGTTCGTTTGTCACCAACGACTTCAGCGTCCTGAATGTCGCCAGCCACTCACACACGCAGCTGCCCATGGTGTACCGGTTCGCCGCCACGTGGGGGTCGCACGAGGGTTCGCTACTGCTCTGGACCCTGATGCTGGCGCTCTGGACCGCCGGTGTCACGTGGTTCAGCCGTCCCCTACCAGCGGACACCGTCGCTCGCGTGCTGGGCGTACTTGGGGTGATCAGCGCAGGGTTCTTACTGTTCATGCTGACCACGTCCAACCCCTTCCTCCGGCTCCTGCCGGCTGCTACCGAGGGTGTCGATCTGAATCCGCTGCTGCAGGACGCCGCCATGGTCGCGCACCCCCCGTTGCTCTACATGGGTTACGTGGGATTCTCGGTGGTGTTCGCGTTCGCCGTGGCGGCGCTGATCGCGGGGCGTTTCGACGCCGCGTGGGCGCGGTGGTCACGGCCGTGGACGACGCTGGCGTGGACATTCCTCACGGGCGGCATCGCGCTGGGCAGCTTCTGGGCGTATTACGAGCTCGGATGGGGCGGGTGGTGGTTCTGGGATCCGGTGGAGAACGCCTCGTTCATGCCCTGGCTGGTCGGGACGGCCCTGATTCACTCACTTGCCGTCACGGACCGGCGCGGCGTGTTCCGTAGCTGGACCCTACTCCTGGCGATTGCGACGTTTTCGCTGAGCCTGGTCGGTGCCTTTCTTGTTCGGTCGGGCGTGCTGACCTCCGTGCACGCGTTCGCCACCGATCCGAAGCGTGGCGTGTTCGTGTTGTGCCTGCTCGCGATCGTCATCGGGGGATCGCTGACGCTCTATGCGCAGCGGGCCGGGAAGACGGGGTGGGGCGGCGATTTTGCCCTGATCTCGCGAGAGTCGCTGCTGCTGTCGAACAACGTCCTCCTGGCCGTTGCCGCGGGTTCCGTGCTGCTCGGCACGCTGTATCCGCTCGCGATGGATGTGCTCGGTCTCGGCAAGCTCTCTGTCGGACCGCCGTATTTCAACACCGTCTTCGTCTCGGTGATGACGCCGACGATGCTCTTGCTGGGCGTTGGACCCGTCGCGCGCTGGAGGAACGCGAGTCTTCTGGACCTGGCGACCCGGCTGCGAGGCCCGCTGGTTGTCAGCGTCGTGGCGGCGGTGGCCCTCCCGCTTCTCGTCGGGCCCTGGAAACCGTTGGTCAGCCTCGGGCTGTTGGTCGCGTTCTGGATCCTCCTGACCGTCATCGTGGGTGTGTGGGAGCACGGGAAGGCGGACGAGAGCTGGCGCGGCGTCCTCGTGCGCGCGCGGTTGCGCGCCCGCGGCTACTACGGCATGCAACTCGCGCACGTCGGCGTCGCGGTGTCGATTCTGGGGATCACGCTCGTCTCCGGTTACGAGGCCGAGCGGAACGTCCGGATGGAGGTTGGCGGCCAGGCGACGCTGGCCGGCTACCTGTTCCAACTCAAAGGCGTGAGCGCCGTGGAGGGTCCTAACTATCTGGCCGCCCGCGCCGACATCGATCTGCGTGACCAGGGGCGCTCACTCGGAATCCTGCATCCCGAAAAGCGCGTCTATCGCGCATCGATGAACGCGATGACAGAAGCCGCGATCGATGCTGGGCTGTTCCGACACGTGTACGTCTCGCTCGGCGAGCCGCTCGAGGGCGGCGCCTGGCTGGTTCGGCTGCAATACAAGCCGTTTGTCAGCTGGATCTGGGGAGGCGCCGTGCTGATGGCGCTTGGTGGGGTGCTGTCGGTGAGTGACCGGCGCTACCGCCGAAAGAATCCGGCATGAAATTCGTGGTGCCGCTCGGCGCCTTTCTGCTCCTTGCCGCCTTCCTGACAGCCGGGTTGCGCGTCGATCCCCAGCTGGTGCCCTCGCCGCTCATCGAGCACGTGGCTCCAGCCTTCCAGCTCCCGCTGCTGCAGGAACCCGCTCGCACCTTCTCGCCCAACGACGTCGGCGGCCGGGTGTGGATGTTGAACGTGTGGGCCTCCTGGTGTGTGTCGTGCCGCGCTGAACACGCGCTGCTGCGAGCGCTTGCCGAAGCGGACGTCGTGCCACTGTACGGGCTCGACTACAAAGACACCCCCGAGAACGGGCTGGCGTTCTTGGGCACGTACGGCGATCCGTACGTGCTGAGCATGCAGGACACGGAGGGGCGCGTGGCCATCGATTACGGCGTCTATGGCGTCCCGGAAACCTATCTCATCGACAAGGCGGGCGTCATTCGGTTCAAGCAGGTTGGCCCGATCACCAGAGACGTTGTCGAGGGGACTATCGTGCCGATGGTGGAGCAGCTGAACCGGTGAAGCTTGTCGTCGTATCCCTCGTGGTGATCTGGGCACTGCCTGGTGGCAGGGTGGCGGCCTCGCCGTCAGACGAAGTAAACATGGACCTTGACGGCCGGGTGCGGGCATTCGCGCGTCAGGTGCGGTGCCTTGTGTGCCAGAACGAAACGCTCGCCGACTCGCAAGCCGGCCTCGCCGACGACCTGCGCCGGGAGATCCGCGACCAGATGAGAGCTGGGCAGACCGACGATGAGATCGCAGCGTATCTGACGCAACGATACGGCGACTTCGTGCTCTACCGTCCTCCACTGAAGCCGAGCACCTACGTGCTGTGGTTTGGCCCGTTTGTGTTGCTGGGTGCCGGTGTTCTCACGCTCGCGCGTCTTCTGACGCAGCCCCCAATGCCGCACCCCGCGGGAGTGTCGGCGAGACTGCGAAAGCGTGCGCACCGGTTGCTGGACGAGGCTCCACCCAGCACGGTGGTCGAATGACGTTCTGGGTGGTGTGCGGGCTACTCGTTCTGACGGCGCTGGCGTTCGTCCTGCCTCCGCTTGTGCGCCACGAACCGCGCTCGACCGTCCGCGTGCGCTCGCTCGAGGATGCCAACGCGGCGGTTTACCGCGATCAGCTCGTCAACATGCGAACTGATCTGCGCGACGGGGTGATGACTGCCGAGGAATTTTTGCAGGCGCGCGAGGAACTCGAGCAGCGCCTGACAGCCGATCTTTCCGTCGATTCCGGCAAATGGGGAGATCGATCACCGATCCCCTATTACTGGCTAGCGTTGACGCTGGCGCTCACGATTCCCATCGCCGCAGTCTTTCTTTATATGGCGCTCGGGACTCCACCGTGATCGACGACGCCGAGCGGACCAGTTATGAGATCTGCGGTTCCTTGTGCAATGGCCGTGTCTGCGGTCGCGTGGGCCGGTCCCCCGCCTCATCTCGCGGCGTCACGATCCGCAGGAAGTCCTCCCCGGTGGCGCCGCCCTGCTCCTCCTTTTGACGATCATACGCAATGGCCAACAGGACCATGAAGAACAGCGGCGCAAAGTCGAGTGTCGTGGCTCCCGCCCACGCGTACAGGATATCCCGCCAGTATCTCCAGACAGCCCCTTGGGTGGAGAGCACCGTGAAGATCTCCAGGTTCGCATCGTCGCCGTCACCCTCGCTGGTGATCTGGCTGATCACGGTTTGCGCGCCGTCCACGAGCGTTTTCAACCGCTCGACCGCCGCCTTCTGCTCGGGCCGATCTTCCGCCTTCGCCGACATGGTCAGCGACGTCAGGTTCTTGTTCACCGCTCGAATGAACCCGACCGACGAGGTTTGCGCCATGCGGGCCATCACTTCGTTGATATCACCGAGGTGCTTGGCGAACTCGAGGCTGTTCTTTCTCACTTCCTCGCCCTCCGAGATGTCGGCGCCCTCCATCCTGGCCGCCGACATCCGGGCCTTGGCGATCAGATCGCGCGCGCGCTCGTAGTTCTGGCGCGACTCCTTATCGGCGCCCTGTACCGAGCTCGCAAGGTTCCCGAACAACTGGCTCGTATTGCGCAGCGTCGCCACGACATCGCCTTCGCCGCGGAGACCTGAAAATGCGCCTCCCGCCTCGCGCCTGGCGAGGTCGGTGAAGTTCTGCGAGAGCGATTGCAGTTGGGGCCCCAAGTTGGCCTCGGTCGCCGCGCGGCGGTAGAGGCGAAGGCCCTGCATCTCCGCCGCGGCCAGCGTGCGCTGCATGTGGGTGCTGGCCGCGTCTTTCCCGCCCATCGACACGACGCTCCACTGCGTCGAGAACCAGAACACCAGAACACAAATCGCTAACGCGATTCCGCCGTAACGGACACGTTCCTTTTGGGTCCCCCGCGCGAAGTATTCGGCGAGGAACCAGAAGGTGGCGAACTGGAACAGCGCGCCCGCGAACGCCATCCCGTAATAGATGATGGCGTCTTTGGTGGCAGTCTGATATCCGACCTTGGAGGTGTAGAACGACACGAAACAGAGGACAGCCATACAGGTGACGAACAGCCGAGTCGCTTGCCGGTACGTCATAGCGTCCGTCCCGTAAACCGAGCGTAAATGGAAGGAGCGCGCTCTGCGCTGGTTAACGTGGAGGTACGGTGCCATGCAGACCGGCCGTCGTCAAGCGCCATCGTCGTCTCGATGGTCGCGCTGCCTTCAATGCCTTGTCGGGCATCACAACTTGACCGATGATGGTCGCGTGGCAGCCAACCGCCGACCCGATGCTCGACCAGTTGATCTGGTTGGCAAAGGCGCTGAAGAGGGACTCGAATGACCGTTGAAGATCCGGCCTGGCCGTCGCTCTTATCGCCGACATGGCCCGATACCTGCGCCACGTTGCACATGTGGACGCAAATGGTCGGCAAGGTCCGGCTTGCGCTGACGCCTCGTGTGAATCACTGGTGGGGTGTCGCCCTCTACCTGACGGCCCGTGGCCTGACGACCTCTCCCATCCCGTACGGCGCCGGCGCGTTCGAGATCGCCTTCGATTTCGTCGACCAGACGCTCATCATCGACCTGAACGACGGCCGGCGGCGAACGATCGCGCTGTTGCCGCGCTCGGTCGCCGACTTCTACGGCGAATTCCTGCGCGCGCTCGACGATCTCCAGATTCGCGTGCGCATGTCTCCCATGCCAGCGGAAGTTCCGGCGCCGATCCGATTCGACGAGGATCGCCTTCATGCGTCTTACGATGCGGAGGCAGCCCACCGCTGGTGGCGAGCGCTGCTGCAAACAGCAATGGTCTTCCACGAGTTCCGGGCGCGCTTCATCGGTAAATGCAGCCCGGTGCATTTCTGGTGGGGAGGGTTCGACCTGGCAGTGAGCCGGTTCAGCGGACGTCGTGCGCCGGAGCGGCCGAACGCCGATGCGATTACGCGCGAGGGCTACTCCCATGAAGTGATCAGTGCCGGCCTCTGGCCCGGAACTGGAGCGATGTCGGAAGCAGCGTTCTACGCGTACGCCGCGCCCGAGCCCCCCGGCTTCAAGACGGCACGGGTCGGACCGACGGGGGCGTTCTACAGCCCAGATTTCAACGAGTTCCTGATCAGGTACGAGGACGTGCGGCGCGCGGCGTCGCCGCGGGCGGCGTTGCTCGAGTTCTTGCAGAGCACGTACGAGGCGGGCGCGGACCTTGGCGGCTGGAACCGTGCCGAGTTGGAACGCCCCGAACGATGACCCAATTGGTAGAAATGATCTGCCCCACGCGCGGCGCGGGGCAGACGCCGATGCGCTTACCGGAAGGTCTCAGCAACCACCTTCATGGATTCGACCTGCACGAACGGTGGACGCGACACCTTCGGATTGGCCGCGGCCCCGTCTTCCGCTGGCGGCCCATTTCGCTGGTGCACCGGCCCCGTGACTTCCACCTTCTTGTTGACGTTGCTCGCCAACTCGGATTGCGATGACCCTGCGAGCACGTACATCGCCGCCGATCCACCTTCGACATTGTTCAGCACGTAGGCCGTGCCGCCGTCGGTCGTCTTGGCCTCCATGACACAACCGGTGAGTGTCTCCTTGGAGGCTTGCTGCTTCTCCGGTTGAGCAGGCGCCGGCTGTTGCGCGAGCACGCTCACCGTGCCGGCAAGCGCGCATGCAGTTAGCGTCGAGGTGATATGTCGCAGCATC
>Ga0066709_100005714_pt1 | contig 10324 bp, 6 predicted proteins | sample GraSoiAngelo_158_FD_79665 | JGI IMG/M metagenome (GOLD analysis project Ga0066709, IMG submission 79665) | Grasslands soil microbial communities from the Angelo Coastal Reserve, California, USA - 14_1009_16_30cm | ecosystem: Environmental > Terrestrial > Soil > Grasslands | place: USA... | reverse complement strand
TACTTGAATCCTCATGTCTCGAAGTCGTACACAGACGCTTTCATACTGAGGGTTGCCGAGGAATATTTCTCGAAGGCCGGGCGCCCGTGGCACTCGCATGCGTTCATGAGCGGCACGGATACCTACCTCGCGGAGCCCACAGTAAACGTGCCGACCGTATGGCCTTATAGCGGAAGCGGTGTGCACACCCACCACAATAGCGAGGACACTCCCGACCGCGTGGATCCGCGATCTCTTCGGGACATCGCCGCGGTGAATGCCTCCTATCTCTATTACCTGGCAAACGCTTCGGAACTTGAATCACTGTGGCTTGCCGAGCTAAGCCAGACGCGGGGTTACGACCAGATCCTTCAGGCGATCGCGCCATTCCTGGATCGAGTTCCGGCTGCGAAGGATGCCGAGACCTTGGGTCGTCTGTTGAGTGACGCTCTCGACCACGTCGCCTATTCTGTCGATCGAGAATCTCAAGCAGTCCTCTCGGTCGAGCGCCTTGCCCCGAACGAGAAGCGCGACGAAACGGCTAAGGCGCTGGCTCCATTCATCGAGGACCTGCGCCGATTTGGCGATGAGCAGAGGGAAAGGGTACGCCGTGCCATTCAACGCAGAGCTACGGAAATGGGACTCAGCGTCCCGGTGAAGCCCATCGAGACCCGCACCGCACAAGCCGCCGAGGCCTCAAAGATCGTGGTGTGCCGCAAGCGTTTCGGCACCCTGCCTTTGGATGACCTTCCGCCCGAACAATGGCAGGGGTTTCCCTCCGGCGCCTGGGCCAGCGTTCCAACCACTGCCCTCTACTGGTGCGACGGGCATCGTAACCTTGCGGAGGTCATTCATTTGACCCAAATGGAACTGGGCCCGACGGATTTTGATTTTGTAGGGTACTTTCGTTTTTTGCGCGCGCATGGCTACGTGGATTTTCTCGGAGAGTAGCGTCGAGCGGACCGATCGGTGGGAATCGTGAGAAACGACTTCTAAGAGCCGCGTTAACTCAACCCTCGTCTCGCGCTCGTGGCACGAGGTTCACTCTAAACCCAGCGATCAAACCAAGCCATCATGCGCTGCTGGGCTTCGAGCGGAAACTTGTGGGGTCCGTCGAATGTGAAGGTTTGGAAGCGCTCGGGCTTGCCGACGGCGTCGTAGCACTTTGCCAGATTGGTGAAAGCGGCGCGCACGCCATCGGGGGGAAACAAAGTGTCCTGCCAACCATGGACGACCATCATGGGATTGGGCAAGGTCAGAGCACCCACGTCGGGATAGTCGAGGTCGTCGAGCAGTCCCGGCGGCCAGCCGGCAGGCACGGTGTACGATTCATAGCGCGGCAGCAGATTGCGAAAGGAAGTCATCCAACCTGCCACGCAAGCCGCCTTGATGCGAGGGTCGAGCCCAGCGAGGAAGTTGGCGCGGAATCCGCCCACGGAGAGGCCCGTGCAGGCGATGCGGCGGGAGTCGACCTCAGGACGCGTTACAAGGTAGTCTACGCTGCGGATGTCGTCCCAGGCGAGAACCCCGGCCCAAGTAATGCCTGCGTCGATCATGTTCTTGTAGATCACGTGCTCCGCTTTGCCGTTGCGATCGTTGATCTGGTCGATAATTTCTTTCGACTCGATCTTGGAGTGATCGTTGATCCCTCGGTCCAAATCTTCGTCAAGGATCAGGCGGCGATCTCCGAAATAGAACATGTCTATGGTCAAAACCACATAACCGTGTCGAGCGAGCGTAGCCGGAAAACTGAGGCCGTCATATCGGCGCTGGCGGAAGGCTGTAAGCACGGGATGCTCGTTTTCCGTCTCGACGATGTGCTCCTTGCCCCAGTAGTAAAAGCCGCTGTGGTCGTGCAGCGCCAGCACTGCCGGGGCGGGGAGCTTCACACGCTTGGGGACGAGGAGGTAGGCGGGCACGGTGACGTTCGGTGCGGTGTGGAATTTCAATCTCTCTCGGCTGTAGTCGCCTTTATCCACGCGCTCCAGAATCGCCGCGTCGGGTTTGCAAGGCTCGGGCCGGTAAACGAGTGCGGCGAATACTCGGTCGCGGCACTCTGCTTTCCAAGCCTCAAGGTCCTTAGGGCGACGGTTGAGAAACGCCAGGCGCTGTCGAGTGCGCTGCTGTTCCGCTTTGATAAAGGGATACAGGTTCCCCAGAGCCGATCCTTTCCATCGCTTGCTCTGGTCTGCAGGAAGGCCGCCGGCTTGAGCCGCCCGCAACGCGCCCCCGGATGGAGCGGTCGGGCTTGCGTCTTTCGGGAGAGCGAGCGCACCCAGTGAGGTTAGTGCTTGCAACCCTTGACGACGTGTGAAGCGAGGGGCCATCGGTTCACCTCAGGTAGAAGCATCTCGGAGAAAAAGGCATAATGCATCCGCGAGTTGCCACTGCAGGCGGTATAATGGGCGGCCGTTCCGCCAACGCGAAACAACATCGGCGAACCATGATACGTGAAATAACAAACAGATTGGGTTTGGGCTTTACCACGTGCTTGGGGTTGTGCCTTCTAGCCGCCCCAGCCCTTCGCGGGGGAGTGGCGAATCTCAGGGCCTATCCCGAGTACTTGCGTGTTGATCCCTTCGGGCAGATTGTCCTGGCAGACCGCGCGGCTATTGGGACTCAGGCCGCGGGTGCTCATCAGGGGCAAGGGCGGCGATCCATATCGCTCCTAGGCGCGCGTGGCGGCTACGTTTCCTTCCATCTGGTGGCTGAGTTGAGCGGCGACGAGGGTTACTCGCTCGAGCTCCGTCTCGCACCGGAAAATAGCGGGATTCAAACCGACGTCTACCGCGAGTGGTTTCACTCTATCCAAAACGCGAAGGGCTATTATCCGGACGCTCTGATTCCTATCCAGTTGCCTTACAGCTCGCGCCTCCCCGAACCAGACAATCGCATCAGCGGTCAAAAGGCTCAGGCCTTCTGGATCGACCTCTGGATTCCGCCTTCGGCCACTCCGGGCCTCTACCACGGCCGCGCCGTCTTGAATGCCGGCCGCAACCGCGCCACGCTGCCCATCGAGCTGAAGGTTCTTCCGGCCGACGTACCGGAGCGGGACGTCGTGACCGTAGACCACAACTCTTACGGTAGTAGCTGGCTCGGAGATCAGTACCCGGGCCTTGCCGAAGAACTTCCGGACTTCTACTCGTCTGACGCGTTTTTCCATCTCATCCAGGCTTACCATCGCATCTTCTACGAGCATCGCGGCGTCTTTCACCAACTCGGCTATGGGCACGCGGGAAAGGTGGGACCTGAGTTCGCGCCGGCGCTTGCGGGCGCGGGGAGAAATCGGCACATCACCAATTGGGACCTCTATGACCGGCACTATGGTCCGCTTTTCGACGGCTCCGCCTTTGCTGGAACGCGTCGGGGCGCGCGGCCCATCCCCTTCGTCTATCTGCCTATCAACCCCGAATGGCCCGCGTCATTCGTTAACTGGGGCGAGCCGGGCTACGAAGCGGAATTCGTGAACGTCGTCTCCGAAATGGAACGCCACTTTCGCGAAAAGCAATGGACCCAAACCCGCTTCGAAATGTTTTTCAATCACAAGAAGCGCTACATGGGTTTTCCCTGGGACGGCGATGAGGTGCGCTTTCCGAAAGACATTCAATACTTCGTGGAGTACGCCCGGCTCCTGAAAAAAGCGCTGCCGCCCGACACGCCCGTTAAGTTTGTGTTTCGCGCCGACGTCAGTTGGGACATGGAGCAGCAGTTTCGCGAACTCCAGGGGATGGTGAAAATGTGGATCTCGAGTGGGGGAATCTTGAGCTGGTATCAGGGCGCCGCGCGGATGCTCCAGGAGCGGGGCGACTTGGTCTGGTACTATTCCGGCCCGCCCGGGGTCAACGAAGCGAGTGCGACGATCTCCAAATTTCCGTTTCAAGCGTGGCTTTGGAGTGTGGATGGCTTTGTCCACTGGCTGGCTGTGGATCCGGGCCAAGATCCCTGGTTTCGTCTTGTGGATGGCACGACCACGGTGGTTTATCCAGGCGATCGGTTTGGGCGGGAAGAGCCCATACCGAGTATCCGGCTAAAGATTCAGCGCAACTGCCTGCAAGACCTGGCGCTGCTCGACAGTCTTAGGAACCGCCATCCGCTCGAAGCCCTGAAGTCCGAAGCCGCAAAACGCTACAACAATTCAAGACTCGAAAACTGGTGGAACCCGCGCCCCCCGTTCGCCGACCAGCCCGCGTTCGAATGGACGAACACCGGCATTGGCGAGGCTACCAGCCGCACGTCCAAGATGCTCGAGAGTATCCGTCCCGATGCCTGGGCCGATGTGCACGCGTACGTCATGCAACTGATTTCGGAGGCGCCATGACATTCCTTTGCTTGCTGTTCGTTATGTCCGGGCTGCCCAGAAGTGCTGCCCAGGGCGTGCCTCCACCCGCGCCTGACCAGCCCGAGCAACTCGACGAGGTTGCGCGCGTGGGGAGCGTGATGGTAGACGGAGACCTCTGCGAGAGAATTGTCACCCAGCGGGCGCTGACTTACATGTTCGAGGTCGATCCCCGCGATCGGTGGGCGGCGGGCGACAATTACGATGTTGATGATGCCCCTTTCATCGAGGTGAAGAAAACGTTGCTCCGGCACTCGCACCTTGTGCCGTTTCCCGCTGACGTCAACTTGTGGATGCCGATTAAGGGCCGTCCCGACAAGATTCGCATCGTTATCCGAAATACCCATGAGATGAGCCAGCTTTGGCCCTGGGGCGCTCTCTATCAGGACATGATCCCGCAAATGAAGACTGTACTCGAGACGGGTGAGCGCATAACGGTGACCGAAAAGCCGGGCTGGATCTCGGTTCTCGCGCCAGTCTCCGACAGCTTGGGCGACGTGGTGGGAGTGCTGGAAGTTGTGACACAAACCCAATCCGACGCTCATGCGAATGTCAAGTAGGCGGTCGGGAAGGCAATGATGCTGACGGGGTGAGTCGACACCCCAGTTTGTATTGTCGCGGCGTGGCAAAGGAGTTCTGTGAGACAAACGAGTGGGCCCTCGCGAAGGCATTTTCTGCGCGCCGCGCTCGGCGCAAGCGCGCTGGGCGCAAGTTGGCCGAAGCCCCTCAACAGTGGCGCGGTCCAGGCGCCAGACGGCTGCGGGCCGCAGGCATCCATCGTCGCGCGGGTGCATCTGCCACGTGACATATTCGAGACCGAGGGGACGCTGAATGGTGAAATCTACTTTCGCCAGCGGCCCGAAGGAAACTTGAGTTTGAGCTGGTTTGATGGCGCCGGCCGCGTCGTAAAACAAATCGAGCTGCCGACGCCGATTTCCATTGGCGCGCCTCAACCATTCTCATTTTCTCTGGCCGACGGCCTCACGTACCGCAATTCGATTCAAGTCTTCGTGAACCAGGTGCTGCAGGCGGAAGGCGCGAAGTTTCTGCTCGCTCCACCGGCCCGGTGTTGGGACGATTTTCACACTCTGATGTGGGCAGGGTACCCTGATGGTTTCTATGACTCGCTCGCCAGCGCCGGGGTCGATGCAACCATTGCTTATCGTGACGACGACTTTTTTCCGGTGCTCGACAATAATTTTCGGTTCTACGTCGAGCAGATGGCCTGGGAAGTCTTCGCCGTTTATCACAAGAGGCAGAACCTGTGGCACGCCTGGCAGGAGGGTTACCAAACCCACCGTGAGAATTGGGAATTGTTAGTGCGGCAGCCTTGCCTCAACGATCCCAAGACTGACGAGTACCTGAGGGAGCGCCTGACCCGCATGGTTCGAATGCACAAAGCATTCCGGCCGCTGTTTTACAATATTGCCGATGAGCTCGGCCAGGGCGATCAGATTCAACCGACCGATTTTTGCCATTCCACTTTCTGCACGGTGAAGTTTGCGGATTACTTGCGCTCGATCTATGGCTCTCCGGGGGAGGTGGGAGCGGAATGGGCTGGGCTTGAAATCGCGCGCTGGGACGACGACACGATGCGCTCAGGGCTCCCGTTCGAGCACCGCGACCTGATGATTGCCCGCACCACCACGGACCGCGCGTTTGACTCGATTGCGGCCGCCGGTCTCGGAGCCAGGTATGGCACTCTGGCAAAACTGAACGAGGAGTGGGGAACGACCTTTCCTGTTCCGTATGCGGCCGGCAAGTCAACTCGCGAGGATTGGGAAACCGTCGCCGCGATGGCAGCGGAGACGCGCGGCATTCCGGCCATCGATGAACGGTCGCTCGAAGCGAAGCTCGGCCCGCTCGACGTTGCCAATGCGCGCTGGGGCAAGCGCGGAGGATGGAGAACAGACCGGAGCCCGACGAAATTCCGGAGCTGGTCTGAGATTGCAACCTTTGTAAAACGCTTTTACACGGAGGTGGCCGAAATCCGGTCCACCGCAGGCTGGAACGTCGCTGCGTGGTGCGACTTCCGCAATTTTATGGACGCGACTTTTGCCGCAGCGGTCCAGCGCGCCGCGGCCATGTGCAGAGCTGAAGACCCGGAGGCTCTCTGCGCCACCGAAGGCGGCCAAGCGCCCGCCGCTTTCGGCTGGTACAACTATCAAAAGGTCGTCGAGGCGGTTGACGTAATCGAGCCCTACAACACCGCGAACAACGCCGAGCTGATTCGCTCGCTGAACCCCAAAATCGCGATCTTAGGCACGCATGCATTCGCCTACACACCGGGCAAGCCTCTCACGGACCTGGACCGCATCGAGCAAAAGCGGAAGGTGCGCGAAATCTGGTGGCAACTCTTTCATGGATACAAAGGAGCAATTATTTGGGATAACTTGGAGGCAAGCCATCGGTTCGTCGATACAAACCACCACCTCACCCCTGCCGCCGACGCCTTCTCCGAGGTTTTCCACGAATTGCGGAGCGGGATTGCGCGGCTCATCATGAACTCCCGCCGTGCCCACGACGGCATCGCCATTCATTATTCCCATGCGACACTCCAGATTCATTGGCTGCTTGAAAATCTGGTACACGCGCGGGACTGGGTGCTGAACAAATATGACGTCCGCCTGCATATCAACGGGATTCGAAACAGTTGGACAAAACTGATCGAAGATCTGGGCCTGCAATACGGCTTTGTCTCGCGTGAGCAGATCGAAGCCGGCAAACTCAACACGGGCGAGTACCGCGTTTTCGTCATGCCGAAATCGGTGGCGGTCAGCAGTCGCGAAGCCGGACAGATCCGCGAATTCGTACAGGCGGGAGGGCTGCTGGTCGCTGATTTTGCGGCCGCGACCATGAACGAGCACGGCCGCGACTTGGGCGGCGGTCAGCTCGATGATGTTTTCGGGATTCAACGTGCGGAAGCTCCGTGGCCAACCAAGGCTGGTCCCCAACCGGGCAACATTGTTTCGGTTTCGATCGATGGCAAGCAATTCAATCTTCTTCCGGTCGCGGAATCTTCGGTTGTTGTTGCGGGTGGCAAGGCGCACGGTGCGAGCGGCAAGGGCTCGACGGTCATCGTCAACACGTTTGGGAGCGGACGCGCGGTCTTCCTAAATCTGGATGTGGCGGACTACGCGGCCGAGCGGCTTATTGGGAAATCGAATTCGGGTCTGCCTGAACTTCTGGAAGGCGTGCTGAGTTCCGCGGAGATCAGGCCGCGAGTGCGTGTCTTCGGGGGCGATGGTAAGCGCGTGCCCGGCGCCGAAGTGGTCGTTTTCGAAAACGGAGGCTGCGAGCACGTGGCCGTTTTTCGCAATCCGCAGTTCGACGTGGAAGGATTGGGAGACTACGCGCCCATCAAGCCCGGTGACTCCGGCGAGGACGTTGACAATACCTTTCTCGAAAAGGCCGCGCAAGTGAGCCTGGAGTGGCCGTCTCCGCTGCCGACCTACGACGTTCGCCGCGGCCAGGATCTGGGAGCAATTCAAACCTGCAAGACCACACTCGACCCCTGGTGGCCGTTAATTTTTACTCGTTCCCCCGAACCGCTTCCCAAGCTACGCCTCAACACCGCCGATAAGCTGCCAGCCAGCAGACATCTGCAGGTCCAGCTAGTAAATGAGGGATCGCTTCCAGCGGGAACTCTTCGAGTGGTTCGTCTGGAGCTCGACAGGCCGGACGGCCATCCTTACGAACTTTATTCTCGAAACGCGCTCCTCACTTCAAGCTCCCACGTTGAGACGATTCCTCTCGCCCACAACGACGAAAAAGGCGAGTGGCGCATCCGAGCGCGCGACATCGCCACCGGCCAGGCGATTGATTCATCTTTCATTCTCGACTAGCGCTGGTCAGGCGGAGCGCAGAAGGAAGGGTTGAGGCGGCAAGCGGCCTCGAATTCGGGTTGCGCCGCGGCGCTGTTACCCGACTTCGTGTAAGCAAGCCCAAGATTGCTGCGGGCGGAGGCATTCTCCGGGTCCAGGGCAACGACTTTCTTGAATTGCACGATGGCCTCGGGGAATTGGCCGCTCTTCGCCAGGTAATAACCAACCTTGTAAACTGCGGCTTCAAAATTCGGATCGATCGCCGCGCGTTTTCGGAACTCCGCCAAGGGCTGCACGGTCAGGCCCTCCCGCTCATAGATGGAGCCAAGGTAAAAGTAGACATAAGGCTCATTGTGTAGAGCCTTCGCAACCGATGAGTGTACTCGCCGTGCTCGCCAAAACTCTCGCCGTGGTCCGACGCGGCGACGATCAAGCTTGAATGGTAAAGACGGTGTTCTTTCAGGTACGCGAAAAACTTCCCAAGGGAATCATCGGCGTAAGCAATCTCGCCGTCGTAGGGGTCGCGGAGCAAAGGTCGAAACCGCGCAGGCGGATCGTAAGGCGTGTGCGGATCGTAGAGATGGATCCACACAAAAAAGGGCTTGGACGGGTGCGGCGGTTGGGTGGACATCCAGCCAAGCGCGTCACTGACCTCCTCCTCCGCGGGGCGCTGCAGGTCCTGAAGGTTGAAAGTGATTGGATTGTCCCGCCCCATATTTAGCTGGAAGGGAGCCGAATAGGTGTCGAAGCCCCGGATCAGCCCGCGCTGGGGGTTGAGGACATCGGCGCCTATAAAAGCAGCCGTGACGTAGCCGTTCCCTTTGAGGAGGATTGCCAGAGTCGGCGGGAGAGTCTCCGAGTTTGTAGCCCAGGTTGTCGCGGACCCGATGGAGCGTAGGATAGGTTCCAGTCAGAATCGAGCAGTGCGAAGGCAGAGTCAGTGGAACCGAGGCGACGACGGTTTTGAACAGAGCTCCCTCGCGCGCCAGCGCGTCGAGGTTGGGTGTACGGGCTCGCCGGTAACCGTAGCACCGTACGCGATCGGCTCGGACCGTGTCGATGGTGATCAGTACAACATTCGGGGACTTCGACCACCCTTGCGCCGACAGGGTCAATCCCCAGAGGGCGATAAAGGCGCGGGCCAGCGCGTTTGCGCATGAACCTGTCGCGGATCGCGTCGCGCCCATGTGGGAGGCCGCGTTCAGCCATCGCGTCACGAAGGGTTCTCACCCAGTGGGTCAACATCGTCGTTATCGCTGTGAGCTTCCATTCGAAAGTGCTCCGCCCGTAGCCTTGCGAAGGCGCTCGCGCAAATCCGCGCGCTCTGGAGCCAGTTGTATGGCCTCCCGGTACTCCTCGCTCGCCTTCTGCTTCTCACCGAGTTCCGTGTAAATATCGCCCAGCAAAGCACGGAGTTCGGAATTGGCAGGGCGGCTGGCCTTCACCTTCTCTGCGTACGCTCGCGCCCGCTCAAAATCCTGGCACTGATACCAATACTCGGCCATCAAATAATTGCCCACTACGGAATTGGAATCGATTTCCTCCATCTTCACCAGATGCGGATAGGCGCCGGCCAAGTCTCCAGAAGAAACCAGCATCTCGGCCAGATAGGCATGGGGGTCCCATCGATTCGGATCGGACTGAACCGCCTGCTCGAACAAGGCCCGGGCATCGGCCGCGCGCCCTTGATCGAGCTGACGCTCTCCCTGAGCGATGAATCGGTCGGCCAGTCGATTTCGGGCTTCGCTTTGTCGTTCGGCGAATTTTGCTTCTTGAAACTCCTTCCGGTACGCGTCGGCTAATGCCCGATCTCCCTTGTGCTGGAAGGCCCGCGCCAAAGCGAAGTAGATTTCCGGAAAGGTGGCAGCGGAAGACTCCGCGCGTTTCAAGTATGTAATGGCCTCATCTACTTCGCCGCGCGCCAGACAGACGAGACTCAATTTATACAATTGCCCGGGATTGCTTTTGTCCCGCTTCAACCCTTCAAGAAAGGCTTGCTTGGCGAATGCCAGTTCGTTGCGTTGGTAGAGTAGCTTGCCCAGCTCAAAGTAAGCGGCGGGGTCATCCGTAGACAACTCGATGCTTTTCCGAAACGATTGCATTGCGAGGTCCAGGTCGCCCAAAGCGATATATACTTTGCCGCGGTCAAAATACACGCGAGGATCATTCGGATATCGCTCTTGGC
>Ga0066709_100005713_pt1 | contig 10325 bp, 9 predicted proteins | sample GraSoiAngelo_158_FD_79665 | JGI IMG/M metagenome (GOLD analysis project Ga0066709, IMG submission 79665) | Grasslands soil microbial communities from the Angelo Coastal Reserve, California, USA - 14_1009_16_30cm | ecosystem: Environmental > Terrestrial > Soil > Grasslands | place: USA... | reverse complement strand
CAAACAATTTTCAACATCGCGCAGCAGATCGTTTCACGGCAGCGCGATTTCCTCGAGCACGGCCCTTCACACTTGAAGCCCATGATAATGCGAGAAGTTGCCGATGCCGTGGGCGTGCACGAGACCACGGTGAGCCGCGCTGTATCCGGCAAATACATGGCCACGCCACAGGGCGTGTTCGAGATGAAGTACTTTTTCACCTCCGGCTATCAAACCGCGACCGGTGAATCGCTGAGCAACGTCAGCGTGAAGGAAGCGATTCTCGACCTCGTGAAGCACGAGAATGGCAGCGCGCCATTGAGCGATCACGAGATGGTCGAGATTCTCGGCGAACGCGGCATCCCGATCGCCCGGCGCACCGTGGCCAAGTACCGCGACGAGCTAAATATTCTGCCAAGCCACATGCGACGGAAATATTGACGCGAAGCGTCAGGCTGAAGGGTTGAAGGGTTAAAGCGTTGTAGCGGCGGTTGTGCCAACCGCCGAGTCAAAAGAAAGACAGCCGCTTTGCACAAGAGTTCTCTCCAATTATTCCTTTAAAATCTGTGTTTCATCCGTGTTCATCCGTGGCTAAATAGTTATTAATGAACCGTTCTCTTCGCGCCGCCGTAATCGCCGAATGGCGCGGTGTTCCCGAGAGAAAAATGCGACCAGATCGTTGGCAAGCACCAGCCGATGTGCTGCCGAAACTGATGCAGCGTTTGGGACTTCGCGAGCGCTTGCACGAAACAGAAGTAATCGACGCCTGGTCAAAAATCGTCGGCGACTTCATCGCCGCGCACTCCGCGCCGGTAGCGTTGCGCAATGGAATTCTCTATGTCCGCGTCCTGCAACCGGCATTGCACTACGAACTCGAACAAATCTCTAAGTCCGAAGTCCTGCGAAAACTGAAACAACGCTTCGGCGGGAAGACCATTCGCGATGTGCGCTTCCGAGTTGGCTAAGAGTTAGCGCCGAAGATCGGCCTGTTGTCATCTCCTCGACCTTTGAGCACCTCAAAGACGACCTTCCCGGAATTTACGTCAATATTCGCGTGAAACTCAGACCACGATTTTGATGAGTTCCTTCAACTGTACGTTTCGCCGCATCGAATTCAGCGTCCAATTGGCAGCTTTCTCGCTGAGTTCGACCGCGCTCCGCAATCCAAGCTTTTGTTTGATGTGCGCCTGGTAGGTTTCAATTGTTTTCACGCTCAGGTGCAATTCAGTTGCCAGCTTCGTCGCGCCAAAACCGCGCCCAATCAAGGAAAAGACTTGCAGCTCGCGATCACTAAGTGCTTTCACCTCCGAATGCGCAGGCTCAATCTCATTCGTCGCGAGACTTTTCAGAAGGCAGCGCATGATGGTTGCGCTCACATAGAGATGACCGTCGGAGATCTTCTCAAGCCCTTGTAAGACTTCTAAGGAATCATCTTCGAACCCTAAGTATCCATGCGTTCCAGCGCGGAACGCCCGTTGGATCGACAACGGATCTTCGCGTGCCGAGACGACAAGAAGTCCAGCTGCCCTGTTCAGTCTCCGAAAATCCTTGATCAGCTCGAAGCCGGTCCCGCGACGAAGTGTCAACCCAAGTGCGACCAGCCGCGGTTGATGTTTAACAAACATTTCGCGGCCCGTCGGCGCATCATCCGTTTCACCGCAGACAGCAAAGCGACCTGTCGCTCCAATCAATGCAATCAGCCCAGAACGGATGAGCGGTGCATGATGGATGATGAGCACCTTCAGTGTTGCTAGGCGCTTCATCGGGGAATCAATCGGGGATTTTGTCGGCGAAGACTGATCCGCTCCGCGGTCGCGGCGGGTGGTAACAATGTCTGATCTTTGGCGGTCTAAGGGGAACATCTGCATAACTCTACCTCCTCCATAAGCTCTATACTTGATTTGCCGACCGAATTTCGAGAAAAAATTTAAGAAAAATCAGGGGCTATCCCCGATATGCAAGGACGACTGGAGATGCTGAAATCGGGCCCAACTCAAAGTGAACTTCGTCTTCAGCCCCATTTCCAGTCTCGTTAACAGCAATATTTGTGTAGCCTCCAGCTGCATCGTTTTGATTTTCTTCAGCTCCTGTGTCTCCGTCGATAACACTCAGCGGAGGCTGGCGGACCATTGGAACAACGTGGCCTACCCTCCATGGGCGAATTTCGCTTCTGATGCGAACGGCAAAAGCGAATTCGTTTTCGAGGGGATAGCGGTAAAAGACTACGAGTACAAACGTTACACTGAATTGATTCGCCGTGGAGTCTCTTACGGGGGTTTTGGCGCTCAGGCGGCCAGTATCGGGCTGAACGCCGCTGGCGCACTAACTACCAGCGGCACAACCAAAATACTCTCTGGCGCTGCGGGTGCCATCACGGGCACCTCGGCGGCCTTCAATAAAAACGTTCTTTTCGATCAATCGATTACGACTTTCATTGCAAAGATGGATGCGCTGCGTGCGATAAAGCTAGAGGCAATCAAAGAAAATCTGGAGCCAAAAAATATCGCCACGTATTCGCTGGCAGAAGCATATCGCGATGTTGAGGACTACGGACACCAAGGCACACTCGACGCCGCTTTCGCCGATGTCGCAAAACAGTCCGGTGTTCAAGAAGCGAAAGCGAAAAAACAAGTTACGGCTATTAAATAACCACTGATGTGCTCGATAGCTCGTGCAGACCCAGAGCGAGAATGAGACGGAACAGAAAAACGCAAAAGCCTAACAGCGTTTCGGCGGCAAGACCATCCGCGACATCCGCTTCCGCGTCGGCTGAAAGGCGCCGTCTTTCTTCGGCAGTTTTTGCTTTACAAAGATTCCTTTGTTTTGCTAAAGCTCTCGGCAGGGTCTCGCGAGCGCACGCGGATGGGAATCGCGAAAACCTATTTGGGAGATCCTTATGAGAAAACTGTTCTCCGTCTCGGCAGCCGTATTTCCATTGCTGTTGACCTCATCGAACCTAACCGCGGTAGCTCAATCAACGTCTCCCGCAACAGCTATAGAAATTCGCTCCTCAGTTAAGAATGACATGTCACCGACACTGCAATCCCTTAAGTCTTCTCTTTCTAAGATTCGGCGTCCGTTGGAACGGCGCGTTTATCCGCCGCCTCAGATAAATCCAAAGCGGTTATCACCGAAATTTCGGCAGTCGAAGACAGACAGTGCGCTTCAACTAACGGGTGGTCCGGTTGTTCCGATAACCATGATCGCCTCTGTCGACGGACTTGGGAGGGACTGTCCAGATAGCAATGGTGAACCAATGCCAATTACCAGCATTCCTCCAGACACCAACGGCGCCATCGGCGAGACTCAGTTCGTCCAAACCGTGAACGCATACTTTGCTGTTTTCAACAAGAAGGATCTCCTCGCATCGGGGCCGAAATCGACTACTCCGGTGCGACCTGTCTTCGGTTGGGCACCAATAAACGTAATTTGGCGCGGTTTTGGTGGTAAGTGCGAAGAGAATAATGATGGCGATCCGGTTGTTGCATACGACAAGATCGCCAAGCGCTGGGTAATTACCCAATTGAGCAACACGGGGGGTTACTCACAATGCATAGCAATTTCGACAACATCCGATGCAACTGGCGCCTACTATCGATATGAATTCAATCAGCCGTCAGTCAATGACTATCCAAAATTGGGCGTATGGCCAGACGCCTACTACATCACTTACAATATGTTTAACGGCCCGGAAGGGGCCAGAATATGTGCCTATGAGCGTGCACAAATGTTGACGGGAAAGCCGGCGCGGGAAATCGCCCAGCAGCTAAGTGACTCGTTCTGGAGTTTGCTCCCGTCTGACTTTGATGGCCCACCGGACGAGGAGCATCTGCCGCCTCTGGACTCTCCATGCTATTTCCTTAGCCTGGGAGCCAGTGCAAATTCACTGGATTTCTGGAAGTTCCGCGTCGATTGGGCTGATCCAAGCAACTCAAAGTTCGGCGACGGGAACGGCGGACCGGATAAAACACTTAAGGTCGCACCATTTGCCGATGCACCTAGCCAATGTCCAGCCATCCAGCAGTTAGGGACAGCTCAGAAGCTTGAGACAATCGGAGAAAGGCTGCTGTATCGGCTAGCATATAGACGATTTGGCGGCCACGAATCGTTGGTAACTAACCATTCAATAGGCGGGAGGGCTATAGCCGCGCCTCGCTGGTATGAAATTCGCGACCCAGGCGATGCGGTCGTGGCACAACAGGGCACCTTTTCTCCCGACCGGACATCAAGGTGGATCGGAAGCATAGCAATGGATCGGTTTGGAAACATTGCGCTCGGTTATAGCGCCTCAAGCAAAAGAGATCATCCAAGTATTCGGATTGCGGCACAGAAATTTGGCAACCCAAGCGGAATACTAGGAACTGAACAAGTCGTTTTGGACAGCAGCAGTTCGCAAGAAGGAGATGATGCTCAGCGCTGGGGAGATTACAGTAGCATGGCGATCGATCCGGTCGATGACAGCACTTTCTGGTTTACGACCGAGTATCTCGGCACTCCGAACAATTCGTCATTTAGTTGGAGTACTCGGATTGTAGCGTTCAAAGTCGGTAAATAGCATATGATTTGTTCTCGCTAGCTATGGCCTACGTTAGTTGCGGCGCCCACTTTCACGTGTCATCCAGGAAATCCTGCGCAGACTCTAACAACGCTTCGGCGCCAAAATGATCCGCGACATTCGTTTCCGCGTCGGCTGAGGGGCAAAAGACACGGAACGCGGTATTATATATCCGAAATGACCCGGCTGGACACATCAATTGGCGCCAACGCGCACACGGTCACCGACGCACTGAACGCTGCCTTCGAGCACATGGGCTACGCCGAAAGGACGCCTTCTCCCCGGACCATTTCTGACCTTCTCAGCCGACCGGGTCGCAAACGAATAAGGTCTGGACAGAATGCTGCCAAATTGAGAACTATCATGATGGAGGCGAAAAGATACATCCCCATGAACAGACCGATGCCGATGTGCATCAAGAGGACACAGATCAACCAGGCGAGTCGGGTTCGCTTGCTCCAAATGAAGAATGGATAACCAATTTCAATTAACCACACTGAAATCCCCACCACTGGAAAAAGATTCTTCCATTTCACCAAAATTTCAGGCGAGATGATGTTGAAAGGCGTCTGGGTGAGCGCGCGCCAGAGGCTATTGCCATTCCACCAGTCGGGCCCAGCGCATTTTGCCAGACCTCCGAAGAAATAAATAATGCAGAGATGAACCTGCAACACTCGGCGGAAGGGACCCTGAAGTTGCGGATTCTTCAGCCCTACGTTCCGAAATTTGTAATCCACCGAACACCTATCCGGCAGCGGTGAGACCATCAAGTAGAAGAGGCCGATTGTCGTGAAGTTATCCATCCCATACGCCAAAAGACCACCACTTTTGACCGCGCAGAGATGAAAAAACCACGTTAAGATTGCGGCGGTTCGGCTGAACAGTCCGACGACCAGGAAACAAGCGGCACAAAGTAAACAGAGCCAAGCCGCATCTAGTATTAACGCTTCGCTCATCCCAAAATGGCTTCCAATCTTTGCCAGCCAGCCCAATCTGGGAATAAGCGAACTCTCGCCTGAGAGCGCGGCTTCAGATAGGTCGCGGCTGATTAAACCGCGACCAGTCCCCGCGAGAAGATAATTCCAATCGCTGCGCATGAACAAGCAGTAAAGCAACACTTGGATGGCAAGGCCGATGCGCAGAACGGTAAGCCATTCATCAGATTGGATGCGGTAGGCGAAATCAATTACCCGTTTCCAGGCCACCTGCATGTAGATCACGGCTGATGTATTGGAACCGCTTTCGGCTCAAGAGTAACGTCGTACGCGTAGAGGACTTGGTACGATTCCCTTCTTCCGCGCTCAAACTCTTTCGCCGTGGGAAAATCAACCGTTCCAAAAATAACGCGAACCATGGACATGTCATGATGTTTACGCCAAGTCGCGTAAACGAGTAATTTAATCATGCCTTCGCGGACAACGTCGTCTTCGACCTTTCCGATGAAGTCCAAAAGGCTAACCAAATGCAGCCCAGCGGAAACTGTCTTTACGCTCGGCGTTTCATATTCAATCCGACCGTCGTGGTAGTGTAACTCATAAACAAGCTTGTATGTGCCAGGTACATGTGGCGCAAAAAAGCCATAACCGGCCTCGATCCCAGCGGCATTGAGATACGCGCTTAAACCCTGACGGAGCGGATTCGACTTCGGCAAGTCTTGACCGAGTACCGCAGTTGTTAGGCTTTCAGCTTCTCGCCACGAGCTGTCGAGGTTGCTTGGAAAAATTGTATGCGCTTGCGAAAAGGCGACAAACGTGTCGCGGCAAGAGACAGTCAGAACAAGAAGAAGGTGAAAAATGACACCAGCTAGATAAGCACTTTTAAAATGCAATGAAATCAGAGGCCGGCGTCTTTCAGAAACGCATGCAACTCCGTTGTGTTTGCAAACTTAGCTTTTTGTGTCGCATTACCAACAAGATGGGTGCTTGGGCAAGGAGTCGGAGTCGGAAGAAGGAGCGTGCCGTCGCCTAAGTCCTGATTTTCGTATCGGAAATTATAGGTATCCTTAGGGCGCTTCGCCAGGGCAGCCAATAGTTTAGCTTTGTTCACGTCGGCACATTCCAATACAAGATGAAACGGAAGATCTTGGCGAATTGTGCTGGGCGTTGGCGATTGGGCAAATACGAAAATTCCGACAACGGAGGCGAGGCCGATTGTCGAAATGACAACGAATATAATTCTAGGGGCTTTCATAATTTCTTGAGATTTGACGGAGAATAGCCCAATTGGCAAGCGTAAAAAGAGTCGCGCGCGACGACTTCAGCGGCTGAAGCGATCGAAATGGTTGAAACGCCTAGCGCCACTTATGCTGCGGCAACACAGTGAAAACGGCCGCAGAAATTCTTTCTTGAACTAGAAATCAGCTGCTCTACCTCAGCTGCGCTGCGCGCAGCGACCAAAGCGAGCCTTTACTTTTCGGCCGGAGGAGACGGCAGTCCCAGGTCCGAAATTGTCCGAAAAATTGTCGCTATTGTTTTGGTGCGAGGGAGGCGACGATTTTCTTGAAGTCCGGGTCCCCACGCAATGGGTCCCATAACGGATCCAACTGCAGCGAGCCATAGCTTAAATAGCCGGGAATAGTGCTCGCGATGCGCAATTGCTCGAAGGCGAGATCCTTCTGCCCAACCCAGGCGTAGATCACCGCCAGATATTGCACTAACTGTGCGCCATCAATCGAATCTTTCGTCACGGGGAGCAATTCAACCGCTCGCCGGCCCTCCCGAACTGCGTTTTCCTTATTTCCGAGGACTGCATCGATCATTCCGAGCGCACAGAGAGCCTGCGCATATTCCGGTTGCTGACTTACCACTCCTTCAATTTCGTTCCGGGCTCGAGTAAACGCGTCCCTCGCCAATGCAACTTCGCCGCGCAAAAGAGCGACGCGCCCCTCGCACCAGGCGCGAGGAAAAGGCATGTCGCCGTGACAGCCATTGGCGTCAACTAAGGACAACGCCCGTCCGGCCGCACTCGAGTCCCGCTCCCAAATGGCAAGAACGAGCCATTGATCAACAACAAGCTTAATCGCGGCAGGTTCATTGGCTATAATAGCCTGAATCGCGGAGTGCAATGGCTTTGTGTCGGCCCGCCATTCGATATCGACCGCAGCACGTTGCACACGGACGCTGACATCCTTGGGCGCAAGCGCGACCCCGCGATCCAATGTGGCAGCAGCATCTGCGTACCGCCGCAACATTGTGTAGGTAATGGCAATCTGCTGCAGAGTAAAAAAGTTTTGCGGATCCAACTCCACTGCGCGTTCCATGTTGTGCGTTGCTTTATCCCAGCGTCCCTCCCGGCGGTCGATGTACCCCGTCAGCAAGAATGGAAGCGGATCGTTCGGCAGGGCTCGTCGCGCGGCGGCCAGTGCGTGGCGGGCGCGATCGTAATCGCGATACCCCCAATAAAGATGTTTTGCCAACGCAAGATGAGCCTCACCAGATTCGGGACGTAACCGCTTTACCTCTTGGATGGCTGCGTCGGCCAAGTCGAGCCGATCTTGCGTGTGATCGAACTCAAGCAAGTACATTTGGTCATGGGCATGAGCGAGTTGATAATATGCGAGGATAAATGACGGATCCCGCGCCACCGCCTGCTCGAGCAACCGAATAGCCTCAAGGAGCATCGAATTCTTAGGTTCATTAAACACGGCTTTCTCAATCAAAAGTTTCGCGCGGAGATAAAGATCGTAGGCTTCCAGGTCGGCGGTGGGTCGCTCTTCGATCGCCGCCTTCTCGGTCGGCAAAAGTCTTGTTTTGAGCTGCGCCACGATTTTTTCGGCGACGTCGCTTTCCAATGCGAAGACGTCCGCGAGATTGCGGTCAAAATGATCCGCCCACATGTGCGTGTCGGTCTTGGCGTCAATCAGCTGTGCGCTGACACGCACACGGTTACCTACTCGTTGCACACTTCCTTCTACGACATGTGCAACCCCGAGTGCATTTGCGATCTCTCTTAGGTTACGATCCGCGCCGCTTTTGTACTGCGTTACTGACGTACGGCTAATCACCTTTAGATCGGCGACCTTCGCCAAGTCGGTAAGGATTTCGTCTTGGATTCCGTCGGCAAAATAGGCGTTCGCTTTGTCTTCGCTGCGGTTTTCGAACGGCAAAACAGCAATCGATTTTTCGAGAATCGCAGCCGCTTGTGAAACCGGTTTGCTCTGGCGCTTTAACACTCCGAGGTACAAGCCAGCAAGCGCGAGAATTGAAACCGCCGCGATCCCACCGATAATCAGCGCTTTTTTGTTTAACCTCTCCTTAGGAGCCGCTCTTGTTCTTGTCTGCCCCGGGGCGAGTTGCAGCCGCTGCGCAACCTGGACCGCCGATTGCGGCCGCCGCGACGGTTCTTTTGCAAGGCAAGCTGCGACCGCAGCTTCCCAAAGCGGTGCAACGAACGCCGGCTCGATATCCAATTCCTTGCGCCGCTCCGTCATCTGGGGAGCAACTCGCTCGCAGATCTGACGATCGATGTTCCCCGAATAGAACGGGGGCTTGCTGGTGAGCAATTCATAAATTGTCGCGCCTAACGAGTAAATGTCGTCGAGATGTGTGCCGCGTTCGCCGCTCAATTGCTGCGGGCTCATGTAAACGAGAGTGCCGCTGCGGCCTTGTTCCGCGGTTAATCGGCTCGCTGAATCGGCGAGACTGCGCGCGATCCCAAAGTCTGCAACTTTCAGATCGCCGCGTTGACTCACCATCAGATTGGAAGGCTTCAAATCACGATGAATCACGCGCGCGTGATTGTGCGCGTAATCGAGCGCGTCACAAAGTTGACTCGTCCAGGCAGCGATCTCGTCCGGCTCAAAGACCTTTTGCTCTTTCTTGGCGCGCAAGTTGGAAAGCGTTTCGCCATCGACGTATTCCATCGAAATGCAGCCGGAGCGTTCGTCGTGCACGAAATCGTAAATCCGGACGATATGCGAATGAGTCAGTTCCAGGCAGCGCTTCGTCTCATGTTTAAGTTGATCCAACAGCGTACGATCCTGGATCATAAGGTCGGGGAGGAATTTCAGTGCGACATTGCGCTCCAGTTCTTCGTCGTGCGCCAGCCACACAATTCCCATTCCGCCCCGGCCAAGTACCTTGACCAGCTTGTAACGGTCAAAGACCTTTTGTCCGCTGGTAGCATCCAGCGCTGTCTCAAGAAGGCAACCCGGGCAGCCTCCCTCAGGCGCGTCGGCTGGGATTTCGGTTCCGCACTTTTGGCAAACTCTGATTACAGGGGGCATTTCGGAAGTCGCTCGTGCGCTCCACTCTTTTGATGCGTAACATTCTACCAGAGGTTACGCCGGACAAAACGTCAAAATCGATCAAGGGCGATTCGCCTTCGTATCGCTCTTATTAGTCATGGTGACAAAATACTCACTATTGAGATCGGAAAAAGGTTAAACGGACGAACGTTAGCTCGGCGACGTTGTAGCGATTGGCACTGTTTGGAAGAAGCTCGCCTTCGCAGAAGACACTTTGCGGCGCCATCGCACGGACCACCGCTAATACGATCGTGTGCTAGAATCTGCCAAAGTGTCGCGCCGGCACGCGCTCATCAATTTCTAAAATGAGTTAGTGTGGCTAAGTGCAGTCCCGCGCCAGGTTAAAATCCCAATTCATTTACTGCGGCCACTGATTTCGGCTGGTAACGGAGGGTCAAATCTGACTCGATTACATCATGCCATTCCAAACAATGAAGCCAAAAGGGATGAATGATGTCGCGAGTAAGAAGGATCGCGTAACAATGGCAAGAACCGGCATTCTCGTAGCAAACTGCTATGATTATCCGCAGTATTACGACATTGCCT
>Ga0066709_100005710_pt1 | contig 10327 bp, 10 predicted proteins | sample GraSoiAngelo_158_FD_79665 | JGI IMG/M metagenome (GOLD analysis project Ga0066709, IMG submission 79665) | Grasslands soil microbial communities from the Angelo Coastal Reserve, California, USA - 14_1009_16_30cm | ecosystem: Environmental > Terrestrial > Soil > Grasslands | place: USA... | reverse complement strand
GCGACGCTCTACCCCTCCTGGCGAGCGGCGCGGCTCGATCCGGTCGAGGGGCTGCGCTACGAATGAGTCCAAGCGCGAGTGGGGGATCGCCGGCGCTCGAAATGCGCGGCGTGCGCAAAGTGTTCCGTCAGGCCGCGGTCGAGCTGGCGGTGCTGAATGGCGTCGATCTCGCGCTCGAACCCGGCGAGATCGTCGCGCTGGTCGGACCTTCCGGTGCTGGCAAATCGACGATGCTGCACGTCGCCGGGCTATTGGAGCGGCCGGATGGCGGCACGGTGTTGATCGAGCAGCGCGATTGCGGCGCGCTATCCGACGACCATCGTACAATGCTGCGCCGCCGTGCGCTCGGCTTTGTCTATCAGTTCCATCATCTGCTGCCCGAATTCTCAGCGCTGGAAAACGTCATGCTGCCGCAGATGATCGCCGGGGTGGCTCGGGCCGCGGCGCGCCGCAAGGCCGAGGCGCTGTTGGGCCGGGTGGGGCTCGCCGAGCGGCTGACGCACCGCCCGGCGCGCCTCTCGGGCGGCGAGCAGCAGCGCGTCGCGATCGTGCGGGCGCTCGCCAACGATCCGAAGATCCTGCTGGCCGACGAGCCGACCGGCAATCTCGATCACACAACGGCGGCGAGCGTCATGGACACGCTGATTGAGATCGTGCGCGCCCAAGGCCTCGCTGCGCTGATCGCGACCCACAACCTCGAGCTCGCCGGCCGCCTCGACCGCATCATCGCGCTCGAAGACGGCAGGCTTCATTCCGTTGCTTAGGCATCCGGATCTGTCGCGGGGGAGCACATTGACGAGCATCTTCGAGGAACTGCAGACCGCCTACCGCGCGTCCCAGGAAACCTATCGGCAATATGCCCGCAACTCGCTTGCCGCCGCACAGCAGCTCGCTCACGACTTCAGGGAATATATCGGCGCGCCGGAAACCTATACTGACCCGGAAGACGAGACGCGGCGGCCTTATGTCCGATTGCTGTCTTTCCAAATGCCGGATGGAGTGCCGGTCGCGGTGCAGCCGGAGGCGCACGCCGACCTGCTGACGCGGGAAGCGGACGGGTTCTGGCGCTTCGCGATGGCGTTGGCGCTCGATCGCGACGCCGAATCCTTTCCCAAACAGCAGCTCGCCTTCTTTCTGCGCTCGAAGCTCCATGAGGGCGTGTGTCATGTCCAGCTGCTCGATGACGGGTTGCAGGATTTCCGCATCGTGATCGCTCGCGACAGCGAGAAGCACGCTCTCTTCGACCACATGGTCGCGATGGTGAACCGGTTATTGTCGGCCAAGCCTTGGGATGGAGTCGAGAAACTGCCGATCGGGTTCGAGCTGAACCATCCCGACTTGCCGCTCGACAGCGAGGCGCCGGAGCCGCCTTTGGCGCAGCCGTAGTATCCTAGGCGATTCTGCCTGAGCCGGCTGGCCAAACTCGCGCGCGATACAGGAACGTGGCGCGTTCCTGCGATAGACAGACAACAGTGTTTTCGCCGCTCTGTCGTGCCATCTTGATCGTGTATCCGAGGGTCGAAAACCGACATGCTGCTCGCCGATTTCATCCATCTCCGCGTCCACAGCGCCTACTCGCTGTCGGCCGGAGCGATCAAGATCAAGGAGCTGGTGCAGCTGTGCCGCGGAGAGGCGATGCCGGCGGTGGCAATCACCGACAGCGGCAACCTGTTCGGTGCGCTTGAATTCGCCACCACCTGTGCCGAGGCCGGGGTTCAGCCGATCATCGGCTGCGAGATCGCCCTTTCGCCGAATGGCGGCGCGCGCAACGGCCGCCCCACGAACGGAAACGGCCACGGACACGCAGCCGAGCCCGACCGCATCGTGCTGCTGGTCCAGAGCGAGGTCGGCTACCGCAATCTGATGGCCCTGGTCAGCCGGGCTTTTCTCGATGGCGAGACCGGGGCCGAGCCGGCGGTCGCGCTGGCCGATCTCGCGCTGGAGAGCGACGGGCTGATCTGTCTCACCGGCGGTGCGGCAGGACCGGTCGGGCGCCTTCTCGCCGAAGGCCAGACCGAGGCGGTGGAAGCCGCGCTGCTGGCGCTCAAGGACATCTTCCCGGACCGCCTCTATGTCGAATTGCAGCGCCACGGCCTGGCGGACGAAATCCGGTGCGAGGCCGGGCTGGTCGATCTCGCCTATGCCCACGATCTGCCGCTGGTCGCGACCAACGATGCCTATTTTCCCGACCGTGAATTCTACGAGGCGCACGACGCGCTGCTGTGCATCGCGCAGGGCCGCGCTGTTGCCGATGACGACCGCAAGCGGCTGACCCCTGAGCATTTCTTCCGGCCCGCTGAGGAGATGCGAGCGCTGTTCGCCGATCTGCCGGAAGCCTGCGACAACACGCTGGTGATCGCCCGGCGCTGCGCCTTCATCCCGCAGCCGCGAAAGCCGATCCTGCCGGCATTCCGGCTGCCGGAGGGCGTCGACGAGGAAAGCGCGTTGCGCGAGGCGGCGCGCGACGGCCTCGCTGCCCGGCTCGCGGCGCCAGCGCTCGATGCGACGGACACACAGCCCTACCGAGAGCGGCTCGAATTCGAGCTCAACACGATTATTCAGATGGGGTTTGCCGGGTATTTCCTGATCGTCGCCGACTTCATCCAATGGGCGAAGCGGCAGGGCATCCCGGTAGGGCCGGGGCGCGGCTCGGGCGCCGGGTCGGTCGTCGCCTGGGCGTTGACCATCACCGATCTCGACCCGCTGCGCTTTGGCCTGATTTTCGAGCGGTTCCTCAACCCCGAGCGGGTGTCGATGCCGGATTTCGACGTCGATTTCTGCCAGGGGCGCCGCGACGAGGTGATCCGCTATGTGCAGCAGAAATACGGCCGCGACCGCGTCGCGCAGATCATCACGTTCGGCAAATTGCAGGCGCGCGCCGTGTTGCGCGATGTCGGCCGGGTGCTCGGCATGCCATACGGTCAGATCGACCGGCTATGCAAGCTGGTGCCGAACAACCCGGCGCATCCGGTGACCCTCGCACAGGCGATCGCCAATGAGCCGTTGCTGCAGCAGCAGCGCGACAGCGACGAAACCGTTGCGCGCCTGATAACGATCGCGTTGAAGCTCGAAGGCCTCTATCGCCACGCCTCGACGCATGCCGCCGGAGTCGTGATCGGCGACCGGCCATTATCGGAGTTGGTGCCGCTCTACCGCGACCCGCGCTCGGACATGCCGGTAACCCAGTTCAACATGAAATGGGTCGAGCTGGCGGGGCTGGTCAAATTCGACTTCCTCGGTCTAAAGACGCTCGATGTCTTGCAACAGACCGTCGAGTTGTTGCACGGCCGCGGCGTGGACATCGATTTGGCCAATCTGCCGCTGGATGATCCCGCAACCTACGCGCTGATTGCCCAGGGAGATACCTCCGGAATATTCCAATTGGAAAGTGCCGGCATGCGCGACAGTCTGCGCAAGCTCAAACCCAATCGCTTCGAAGACATCATTGCAATGAATGCGCTCTATCGGCCCGGGCCGATGGACAGCATTCCTAACTACATCAAATGCAAGAATGGCGAGGAGGCGGTTCACTACCCGCATCCGATGCTCGAACCGATTCTAAAGCCGACCTTCGGCGTCTTCACCTACCAGGAACAGGTGATGCAAGCCGCCCGGGTCATGGCCGATTACAGCTTGGGCAGCGCCGACCTGTTGCGCCGCGCGATGGGCAAGAAGATCAGAAGCGAAATGGAGGCGCAGAGAGCCAATTTCGTTGGCGGCGCGATCAAAAAAGGCATTCAGGAAAAGCAGGCGAATTTCGTGTTCGACCTGATGGAGAAATTCTCCGGCTACGGGTTCAACAAATCGCATTCGGCACCCTACGCGCTGATCGCCTATCAGACCGCGTTTCTGAAGGCGAACTACCCGGTCGAGTTTCTCGCCGCGTCGATGACCCTCGACATGGGAAATACGGACAAGCTCAACCAGTATCGCCAAGAAGTCAGCCGGTTCGAGATCGCGCTATTGCCGCCCGACATCAACCGCTCCGAGGTGGCGTTTTCGGTCGAAGACGATCCGAAAAGCGGCAAGCCGGCGATCCGCTATGCCCTCGCGGCGGTCAAGGGCGTCGGCGAGCAGGCGATGCGCGAGCTGGTGGCCGAGCGGCAGCGCAACGGCGCCTTCAAGGATCTGTTCGATTTCGCCCGCCGGCTCGATACCAGGAGCTTCAATCGCCGGCAGTTCGAAAATCTCGTCAAGGCGGGTGCCTTCGAATGCCTCAATCCCAACCGGGCGCAGAGCTTCGCCGCGGCCGAACTGTTGCTGCGCCAGGCGAGCCGCGCCGCCGAGGAGCGGGTGACCAAACAGGAGAGCCTGTTCGCCGGGGTCGACCAGGGTTTCGCGGCGCGCCCGTCATTGCCGGTGGTGCCGGACTGGCCGTCGGTCGAGCGCTTGCAGAACGAGTTCGACGCGATCGGCTTCTATTTGTCGAGCCACCCGCTCGACCCCTATGCCAAGAGCCTGGAGCGCGCTGGTATCCTGCGCTGGGTCGATCTGCCGGCGGCGCTTGCCGCCAACAGCTCAAACCGCTTCCGCCTCGCCGGCATTGTAATTGGCAAGAAGGAGCGAACCTCGGCGCGCGGCAACCGCTTCGCGTTTGTCCAGCTCTCGGACACTTCGGGAGCGTTCGAGGTGACGGTGTTTTCCGAGATGCTGAGTGAGGCGCGCGGCCTGCTCGAAGGCGGCCAGCCGCTGATCACGACGGTCGATGTCCGCCGCGAGGAGGAAAACCTGCGGCTGACCGTGCAAAAGATCGAGCCGCTCGACACGGTCGTCGCGCAAGCCGCGGCGGGGCTGCGTATTTTCGTCTCCGAGGCCGAAGCCTTGCCGCGGCTCAAAAGCGTCATCAGCCGCGAGGCGGGCGGCCGCGGCCGGGTCACCGTCGTGCTCGATTTGCCGAGCCGCGAGATCGAGTTGGCATTGCCCGGCGGCTTCCGGGTCGATCCGCGCATCCGGGCGGCGGTCAAATCGCTGCCCGGCATCATCGACGTGCGCGATATTTGACCGAGCGACGGCGGCAATGAGAGGCCAGAACGCCGGGGATCGGTGTATATTTATCTCCAGCGTACTTCGAGGTCTTAACGACGATGCCCGACGGCCCACGCTACGATGATGATTTCTATGCCTGGACGCAGCATCAGGCGGAGGTGCTGCGAACGATGCGTCGTGTCGATAATCGGCTCGACCGCGAGCATCTTGCCGAGGAGATCGAGGATTTGGGCAAGAGCGAACGGAACGCTGTTTACAGCCAGATCGCCCGAATCCTCGAACACTTCCTCAAGTTAGCGTACTCGCCGGCAGAACTGCCGCGGTATGGTTGGATGGCCTCGATCGTGGAAGCGCGACAGGCCCTCGGCCGCCATTTGACTCCAACTTTGCGCAACGCTGCCCGGCAAGAGTTTGCGGCTCTCTACCGCGATGCCCGCGAGATCGCCGCGATCCGGCTGCGCGAGCACAGAGAAGAGGCTGCTGCCGACGCGTTGCCGCTCATGTGCCCCTATACGCTGGAGCAGGTTCTGGAGCGCGGCTGGTACCCGGCCCCAAAGCAGTAAGGGGGCGCGCTTGCCAGCGGGCCGAGATTCGGGGGCCGTTACTGCGCCGTCGAGCGCCTGGTCGGGGTGATGCGGGTCACGACCATCTTCTCGCGGTCGAGCAGATCGGGGATGCGCGGCGCGATCTCTTTCTTCCAATGATCGCTTTCGTACACGGCCTTGTAGAGCGCTTCGCGCTGCGCCTCGCTCTCGAACCGCCGCATCCAGACATAGACCGAGTCATCGGTCTCGCCGCGGTAGCTGCCGGTAATTACCATGCCGTTGGCGACCTGGAAGGGGATGATCTCCTCCTCCATGATCTTGAGCCATTCCGCCATCTTGCCGGGCCGGACCTTGTATTGGCGCAGTTCGTAAAAGGCCATATTGCACGCCTCCTCTCGCGTATTCGGTAAGGAAACTCGACCTTAGGCGGCTGGCTGGCCGCGGTCAAACCACCGCCGACGGACGGCCGCGCTTGCCAAACCGGCCGCGCGGCCTTACCTAGACGCCCGCGTAACCCTCACGCAGGGCTGCGGTCGTCCCGGTGGATGGCCGCTCCGGTGTCGGCTCCTTCCGCTCCGTCGGAAGGGCCGATGGTCCCCTGCGGCGGCACAACCGGAAAAGGACAGAGCGATGGCACTCCCCGATTTCACGATGCGCCAGCTATTGGAAGCCGGCGTTCATTTCGGCCACCACACCCGGCGCTGGAACCCGAAGATGTCGCCGTACATCTACGGTGTCCGCAACGGCATCCACATCATCGACCTGGAACAGACCGTGCCGTTGCTGCGGCAGGGGCTCGAGGCGATCCGCGAGGTCGTCGCCGGCGGCGGCCGGGTCTTGCTGGTCGGCACCAAGCGCCAGGCGCAGGAGGCGATCACCGAGGCGGCCAAGCGCTGCGGCCAGTATTATGTCAATTACCGCTGGCTCGGCGGCATGCTGACCAACTTCAAGACGATCTCGCAATCGATCAAGCGGCTGCGCGAGTTCGATGAGCGCATCACCGAAGAGCAGAGCGGCTTGACCAAGCGCGAGCTGCTGGAGCTGACGCGCGACCGCGACAAGCTGGAACGCGCGCTGGGCGGCATCAAGGAGATGGGCGGTCTGCCGGACATCCTGTTCGTCATCGACACCAACAAGGAAGCGATCGCGGTGCAGGAGGCCAACAAGCTGCGCATCCCGGTGGTCGCGATCCTTGATTCGAACTCCTCGCCGGACGGCATCGCCTATCCGATCCCGGGGAACGACGATGCGATGCGCGCGATTCATTTGTACAGCGACTTGGTTTCCGGGTCGGTGCTCGACGGTTTGCAAGCCGAGCTCGCCGCTTCTGGCATCGATGTGGGCGCCCGCGCCGAACTCCCCCAAGAGATCGTGCCGGAAGAAGAGCTGGGCGACGAGCCCGCGCCGGAGGCGCTTGCCGAGGAGGTGGCTGGCGAGCCGTCCGAGGCGGAACCGACATCCGCCGCGGAGTGACGCTCGCCGACCCCGATTTTACGAGAGGATAACGAGATGGCCGAGATAACGGCAGCGCTGGTCAAGGAATTGCGCGACAGGACCGGCGCCGGGATGATGGATTGCAAGCGGGCGCTCGGCGACACGAGCGGCGACATCGAATCCGCGGTCGATTGGCTGCGCAAGAAGGGTCTCGCCGCCGCGGCGAAGAAGGCTGGGCGGGTGGCTGCCGACGGGCTGGTCGGGGTTGCGACGCGCGGCGCGGCGGGCGCGGTCGTCGAAGTCAATTCCGAGACCGATTTCGTCGCTCGAAATGAGCTGTTTCAGGCGTTCGTCCGCGCCGTCGCAGCGCTCGCTGTCGGCGAGGGCGACATCGAGGCTTTGAAGCAGGCGCCTTATCCCGGCACCGGCCGCACGGTTGCCGATGAGCTGACCGAGCTGGTAGGCCGGATCGGCGAAAACCTGGTTTTACGCCGGGCGCAGCGGCTGGCGGTCGGCAAGGGCCTTGTCGCCTCCTATGTCCACAACTCGCTGGCGCCCGGCCTCGGCAAGATGGGCGTGCTGGTGGCGCTCGAATCGGAAGCCACCGGGGAGGCGGTCGAGACGCTCGGGCGTCAGCTGGCGATGCATGTTGCGGCCGCCAATCCGCTTTATCTCGACAGCTCGGCGGTGCCGGCATCGGCGCTCGACCGCGAGCGCGCGGTGTTGCGCGAGCAGGCGCAGGGCAGCGGCAAGACCGAGGCCATCGTCGAGCGAATGGTCGAGGGCCGGCTGCGCAAATTTTACGAAGAGGTCGTGCTACTCGACCAAGTCTTTGTAATCGATGGCGAAAGCCGCGTCGGCAAGGTCGTCGAAGCCGCTGCGAAGGGGGCCGGGAAGCCAATCCGGGTTGCCGGATTTGTCCGCTTCGCGCTCGGCGAAGGGGTTGAGCGGCAGCCATCCGATTTCGCCGCCGAGGTCGGGGCCCAGCTGAAGAGCTGATTCACTCCGCCAGACTGATATGAGCCGCGTCAAATTCCGCTGCGGCGGCCCGACTTTGGTGTAATCTTCGGGCCGCCCGCGATGGCGGGGCCTTTCAGCCGGATAGGCGCGGGACGCATGTCTGCCGATCTGAAGTACCGTCGCGTCCTTCTCAAAATCTCGGGCGAAGCGCTGATGGGCGAGCGCGATTACGGGCTCGACCCGGCGATGATCGCGCGCATCGCCGAGGAGATCCAATCGGTCCATGGGCTCGGGGTCGAGCTGTGCCTCGTGATCGGCGGCGGCAACATTTTCCGCGGCCTGTCGGGCGCGGCGGTCGGCATGGAGCGCGCCTCGGGCGACTACATGGGTATGCTCGCCACGGTGATAAATTCGCTGGCCATGCAGAACGAGCTGGAGCGCCGTGGCGTCAGCACCCGGGTGCAGTCGGCGATCTCGATGCAGTCGATCTGCGAGCCCTACATCCGGCGGCGAGCGCTGCGCCATTTGGAGAAGGGACGGGTGGTCATCTTCGGCGCCGGCACCGGCAACCCGTTCTTCACGACCGATACGGCAGCGGCGTTGCGGGCTTCGGAAATGGGCTGCGACGCGCTGCTAAAGGCGACCAAGGTCGACGGTGTCTATGATGCCGACCCGTTGCGCGAGCCGAAGGCGCGCCGCTTCGAGCGGCTCGATTATCGCGAGGTGTTGGCGCGCGACCTTCAGGTGATGGACGCCTCCGCAATCTCGCTGGCGCGGGAAAACCGCATCCCGATCCTGGTCTTCTCGATTTTCGAGAATGGTGGGTTTGCGCAGGTCGTGCAGGGTCGCGGGCGTTTTACGATCATCGAAGAGGTACAATAAGCCTGTACGGGGAAGCGCGAGGGAACTTACGCCATGACCGAAGAGGAACTGCTGAAGGATGTCCGCCGCCGGATGGACGGCGCAATCGAAGTGCTGCGCAAGGAATTCGGCGGGCTGCGCACCGGCCGGGCATCGACCAGTCTGCTGGAGCCGGTGCAGGTCAGCGCCTATGGCAACAACGTGCCGCTGAACCAGGTCGCCAGTATCAACGTGCCGGAGCCGCGCATGATCACGGTCCAGGTGTGGGACCGGGGGCTCGCCAAGGCGGTGGACAAGGCGATCCGCGAAGCCGGGCTCGGCCTCAACCCGCAGACCGAGGGCCAGGTGATCCGGGTGCCGATCCCCGAGCTCAATGAGGAGCGGCGGCGCGAATTGACCCGGGTCGCGGCGAAATACGCCGAGGACGCGCGCATTGCTGTGCGGAAGGTGCGGCAACACGGCATCGAGGCGTTGCGCAAGCTGGAAAAGGACCACGAAATCTCGCAGGACCAGCAGCGCAAATTGCAGAACGACGTCCAGCACATGACCGACGACCACATCAAGCGCATCGACGAGACGCTCGCGCAAAAGGACAAGGAAATCCTTCAAGTCTGATGAGTGTCGACGCCTCGCCCGGCATATTGCCGCGGCACATTGCCATCATCATGGACGGGAATGGCCGCTGGGCTCAGAGCCGCGGCCTGCCGCGCATTGCCGGCCATCGTCGCGGCGCCGAGGCGGTGCGACGCACGGTGACCGCGGCGGCCGAAATCGGCATTCCTTACCTGACGCTGTTCGGCTTCTCGTCGGAAAACTGGAAGCGGCCGCTCGACGAGATCGACGATCTGATGGGGTTATTGCGCCATTATCTGCGCGGCGAGATCGCCGAATTGCATCGTCAGGGCGTGCGCCTGCGGGTGATCGGCGAAACCGGCCGACTCTCGGCGGACATCATCACGCTGATCGACAATGCGGAGGCGCTGACCCGCGACAATCGCGCGATCAATCTGACGATCGCGTTGTCCTATGGTGGACGCGCCGAGATCGCCGCGGCGGCGCGCGCCATTGCTGCCAAGGTCAAAGCCGGCACTCTGCCGCTTGACGCGATCGACGAGGAGCTGGTCGCCTCGCATCTGTTCACCGTCGATCTCCCCGATCCTGACCTTCTGATCCGCACCAGCGGCGAACAGCGCATCAGCAATTTCCTGCTGTGGCAATGTGCCTACGCCGAGCTCGTCTTCACCAAGACGCTGTGGCCCGATTTTGGGCGAGCCGATCTCGAACAGGCGATTGCCGACTACTGTGGCCGCGAGCGCCGCTACGGTGCGTCTGTTGGCTCGCGCTGAAGCCGGCCTTCTGACGCTCCGCATCCTGTCCGCTCTGGTGCTGGCTCCGGTGGCGGTCGCCGCCATCTGGTTCGGGACGCCGTGGCTCACGATGTTGACCGCAGTGGCCGGCGGCGGCATGGCGTGGGAATGGGTCAGACTGTGTCGTGGCGGCGCTATCGGGAACACCGGAGCCGTTCTGATCGCCGCGGTTCT
>Ga0066709_100005709_pt1 | contig 10328 bp, 8 predicted proteins | sample GraSoiAngelo_158_FD_79665 | JGI IMG/M metagenome (GOLD analysis project Ga0066709, IMG submission 79665) | Grasslands soil microbial communities from the Angelo Coastal Reserve, California, USA - 14_1009_16_30cm | ecosystem: Environmental > Terrestrial > Soil > Grasslands | place: USA... | reverse complement strand
GCCCGTGATCGCCAGCGGCGGGGTCGGGACGCTCGAGGACCTCCGTTCCCTTGCCGCGGTCACGGTGAGCGACCGCCGGTTGTCGGGCGCGATTGCCGGCCGGGCCATCTACGAGGGCCGCTTCAGCGTCGCCGAGGGTCTGGCCGTCCTGGCGCCGTGACTGCTCGTCGCCGAGGCTCCGTGGGTCGGGTACGGTCCTGGGCGGGACGCGAGATGGTGAGCAGCCGACCCAGAGCCGCGAGACCGAGGAGGCGCGCATGAGCGTGAGCGGCGTGATCGACGAAGGATTCTTCCGGCGGTACCGCGAGTTGCTCGACGCGGAGGACGCCGCCTTCGACGAGCTCGAGCACGCGTACGAAGACGGCGAGCGTGCCGATTTCGAACGTGACCTCGCGCAATGGCGCGGGATCGTCGAGCGCCGCCGCGCTTTCCTCGAACGCTACGGCTTCGTCCCGCTGCCCACCGGTTAAGGCCTCGCGCGTATCGCCGCGAGGATCGCATCGAGAATCTTCGGCGCGATCCAGGCGGGACCCTGATCCGAGAAGTGACGTCCGTCGTGCGGGCGGGGCTTGACGCCGTCGACCACGGCAGGACACGGCAACCGTGGGCACACCATCTTCGCTACGTCGACGACAGACGTCCTGGCACTATGAGCACGCGAGTAGCGCTTCAGCAATGCATTGAGGTGACTGAACGTTTGGTTCTCCGCGCGCGTCGGCGGTGGTAAGTCGGAGCTGGTTGTCGCCTGGGGAATCGTGAGGAACACGACACGCGCGCCCGACGCCGTCAGGCGACCGACCGCTTCGTTGATGAGGCCGAGCAGCAGGGTGTCGCCGCGCCTGGTACCGAATTTCAGGTTGTTGCCGTCCACGATGCGATCGGCGGTCTCCCACGAGCTCATCCACGTGACGACTTCGGGCTTGAGCGCTGCCGCGCGGTTCTGGAGGCCGGGAATGTTGTCGTTGCAGGTTTGTGCCCAGGCAACCGGCTTGAAGTCGGCACCGGGCAGGCCGCGCACCATGCCGCAGCCGGCAGCCGCAACGTCGGTAATCGTGATGCCCCGCTTGCGCCCCTCCGCGATCACCGCGGGCGCCAGCGAGCCGGCCACCGAGTCGCCGCCCCACGCGATGTGGGTGATCGTCGCCGGCGGCGGCGTGCTTCCTCCGGGGACCGCGGTGGTCGTGGGGACGGTGCTCGCGGGCCGGACGCGGTTGAGAGCCCGGTGTACTTCCTCGGCGACGCTGGGCGGCGCCGCGCTCGCGCCGAGGGTCGCGATGACGAGGGCCGAGGAGACACCCGCGATCGCGATGGGCGTCGCGAGCTTGATCGCACGGCCGCGCAGCGCACCGCGCCGAATGGGGTGCTCGACCAGGAAGTACGACGCGGTCGTGAAGGCGAGGGTGACGCCGAGCCGCAGAGCGTCGAGCGCGGCGCCGCTCAGCCCGACCCGCTGCTCGGTGAGCGCAACGAACACCGGCCAGTGCCACAGGTACAGCCCGTACGAGACCTTCCCGATCGCGACGAACGGCTGCTTCGACAGCAGCCATGCTACCGGGGAGCGCCCGGGTATGACCGTCGTCGCCACGACGCTCATCGCGGTGACCGCGAACAAGGCGTAGCCACCCCGGTACATCCACGTCGCCTTGTCGCTGATCGTTACGAACGCCGCGATGATGAGACCGAGGCCGACGAGTCCCGCAAAGTGGATCGTCTGCTGTGTCTTCGCGCTCTTGGGCGTCCACCGCGACAAGACGATCGCGAGCACGACGCCGATGAGCAGCGAATGCGCGCGGGTGTCGGTGCCGTAATAGGAACGCGACGGATCGCTGCTGACGTACAGCGCGGCCATCGCGGCGATCGATCCGCCGATCCCGAGCACGGTCACCGCGCTGAGGAGGCGCACTCGCCCGCGGTCGAGTCGCAGACAAGCGAGCACGATCAGTGGCCACAGCAGGTAGAACTGCTCCTCGATCGCCAGCGACCAGGTGTGGCGGAACGGTGATGCCGTCCCGAACTGGGCGAAGTACGACTGGCCGGAGAACACGAACCGCCAGTTGGCGCTGTAGAAGAGCGTGGCGAGGCCGTCACCGCGGATGTCGGTCAGCTGATCGGAACGCAAGGTGACGCCCGCCCAGATCGCGATCGCCAACACGACGAGCAGGAGCGCGGGGAGCAGACGCCGCGCCCGGCGGATCCAGAAGTCGCGCAGGCTGATGGTGTCGCTGCGCTTCCACTCGATGAGCAGCAGTGAGGTGATCAGGTAGCCGGAGAGGACGAAGAAGGTGTCCACGCCGAGGAAGCCGCCCTGCGCCGAGCCGTACCCGAGGTGGTACAGCAGGACGCCGAGGACCGCGACGGCCCGCAGCCCGTCGAGCGCGGGCTTGTAGGCAAAGCCCCGCGAGCCCGTCATCTCGCCATGATCGGTCACCCCAGCTCACCCCGCTGGCCTTCGCCCCTTTTTACCGGGACCAAAGGCCCGCCAGCGCGAAATGTTCGGAGCGGGCCCGGGCGGCTTTTACCCACCCGCCAATTTTCTCAGCTTTCGGGCGGGCCGTCGGTCGCGCCCGTCAGCGTGGTGCAGAAGCCACGGGCGAGCTCGACGACCCGATCAGTGCGACCGACGAAGAAGTGACTGGCTCCGGGGACGATCTCGACCCGGGTTGCGCGCCAGGCGCCAACCTGCGCTTGCACTTCCGCGGGTACCCGAAACTCGTCTCGCTCGGCCAGGGCGAGGAGCTTGGGCCGCGCGTCGGCCGCGACCTCGTCGAGGGCGGTCGCGAATCGCAGTGGGGGCGCGATCGCCATCCAGCCGCCGACCCGCGGGTCGACCACCGACAGCGCCACGTCCGCACCGAACGACCACCCGATGAGCGCGAGCGGGCTCGCGCCGGGGAGCTCGGCTGCGAGCCCGTCGATCGCGGCGAGGACGTCGAGCCGCTCGCCGCGCCCGTCGTCGAATGCGCCGGCGCTGCGGCCGACGCCGCGGAAGTTGAAGCGGAGGCACCGCACGCCCGCAGCCGGAAGCGCGCGGAACAGCTCCGAGATGACGATCGAGTGCATCGACCCGCCGTACTGCGGATGCGGATGGCACAAGACGGCGCCGACCGCGGCGTCGGCGGGCCCGTCGAGCTGCGCCTCGAGCGCGACGTTGTCGTCGGTACGAAGCGTGGGCATCGAACTGGACATCAGGATCCGGTGAGCTGATCGACGAGAAACGCGAGCACGAAGGCCTCTTCGCGCCAGGCGTCGTAGCGTCCGGATGGCCCGCCGTGGCCCGCGTCGAGCTCGGTCTTGAGCAGCAAGGGGTAATCGTCGGTCTTCGTCACACGCAGCTTCGCGACCCATTTCGCCGGCTCCCAGTACTGCACCCGGGAGTCGTAGAGCCCGCCGGTCACGAGCAGCGCCGGGTACGCGCGGCGGGCGACGTTGTCGTAGGGCGAATACGACTTGATGTACTCGTACATCGCCGGGTCTGTCACCGGATCACCCCACTCCTCCCATTCCGTCACTGTCAGGGGAAGTGACTCGTCGAGCAGCGTCGTGAGGCAGTCGACGAACGGCACTTGCGCGACCGCCGCGCGGAGGAGATCGGGCCGCAAGTTCACCACCGCGCCCATCAGCAGGCCGCCCGCGCTGCCGCCCCGGGCGCCGAGACGCGCCGACGTCGTGTACCCGCGGGCGACGAGATGCTCGGCGCACGCGATGAAGTCGGTGAATGTGTTCCGTTTGTGTTCGAGCTTGCCGTTCTCGTACCAGTGCCGGCCGAGCTCCCCACCACCGCGAATGTGCGCGATCGCGTAGACGAAGCCGCGTTCGAGGAGGCTGAGCCGGGTCGTGGAGAACGTGGGATCCATCGTCACTTCGTACGACCCGTAGCCGTACAAGACCGCGGGGGCCGAGCCGTCGAGCCGGAGCCCGCGGCGATGCACGATGGAGAGGGGGATGCGCGTGCCGTCGGGAGCGGTGGCCCATTCCCGCGACGACTCGTAGTCGTGCTCGTCGTAGCCGGGCACGGGCTGTTGCTTGACGAGCAGCGACGTGCGCGCGGTCAGGTCGTAGTCGAAGGCGGACGGCCGTACCACCAGCGACGTGAACGCGTACCGCAGGGTCGTGGTTGCGAACTCCAAATTCGGCCCGACCCAGATCGCGCCGACCGGATCGGGCGGTGTGACGAGGTGGTCGTCGCGGGGAGCTCCGGTCGGGTCGAGTGCGAGCACCCGGAGGCGTGAGAGCCCGTCGGCGCGCTCGGAGACGACGAGATGACCGGCAAACGCGTCGATGTCGGCGAGGCGGATGTCGGGGGAGTGGGGGACCACCTCGGTCCACTCGGAAGGCGGTGTGCCGAGCGCGCCAGTCACCAGCTTGGAGTTCTCGGCGCCGTCCGCGTTCGTGAGCACGAACAAGCGCACGGTTGCGTCGGTTCTTCGGTGCGGCTCGACGTGGTACTCGACGCCGTGCTCGCGGGGCGCGACCAGCTGCGGCTCGCGCAAGGGATCGGCGGTGTCGATCAACCAGACCTCGGTCGTGAGCTTCGATTCGCTCTCGATGACGATGTGCGTCCCCGCGCGTGCGCGAAAGAGCTGGACATGGAACCGCTCGTCCGGCTCCTCGAACACGAGCTGATCAGCGGCGACTGGTGTCCCGAGCCGATGACGCCAGACCTGCCAAGGCCGCATCGCCGCGTCAGGACGAGTGAAGAAGAGGGTCGCAGCATCCTCCGCCCAAGCGAGGCCGTACGAGACGTCGGCTATCTCGTCGGGAAGGTCCGCACCCGTGCGAAGGTCGCGCACGCGCAGTGTGTAGCGCTCGTTGCCTGTCGTATCGGTCGAGTACGCGAGCAGCTGGCCGGTGGGCGACGGTTCGAACGCGCCGAGCGCGAAGAACTCGTGGCCTTCGGCGAGGACATTCTCGTCGAGCAGCACTTCCTCGTCGGCGGAGCGACCCGGGAGCGCGAGCGGATCGATCGGTGCGGCTGCCCCGTCGCGAGCGAAGCGGCGCCGGCAGTGGACCTCGTACTGCCGGCCCTGGAGTGTGCGGCTGAAGTACTCGAAGTCGCCAAACGGCACCGGCGCGCTTGCGTCGGTCTCTTGGACCCGGTTGAGGATCTCGCCGTAGATCTGTTCCTGGAGCTCATCGGTGTGCTGAAGAACCGCCGCGGTGTACGCGTTCTCCGCCTCGAGATGAGCGCGCACCTCGGGGTTGTCGCGCTCGCGTAGCCAGTAGAAATCGTCGATACGCTCGTCATCGCCATGGCGCAACACCGTGGGACGACGCGGCGCGCGCGGTGGTTCGTGCATCGACGCCCCCGCCATGATCGCAGTCTCGCGCGCAGAATCACAGAGAGGACGGGTCGAGCCTCAGGGGTAGGCTCGATCTCGTGCACGCGACGCCGATTACCGCCACATCAGAGGAACTCGCGGCGATCGCGTACAACGCGGACGGTTTGGTCCCCGCGATTGTGCAGGAACAGGGGACGGGCGCGGTCTTGATGCTCGCCTGGATGGACGCCGAGGCATTGCGTCGCACCTTGGAGGAAGGGCGGACGACCTTCTGGAGCCGCAGCCGGCGCGAGCACTGGCGCAAGGGCGACACCTCGGGCGACCGGCAGTGGGTGCGCGAGGCGTACTACGACTGCGACGGCGACACGCTCCTGTTCGTCGTCGAGCAGGAAGGCCGGGGAGCGTGTCACACGGGCGCGCGGAGCTGTTTCTTCCGCGCGTTCGGCGACGGCTCCGAACCCGGCCCCGTATGAGCGCGCCACCGTCGTGACCGATCCGAGGTCGCTCCCGCGCTGCTTCCCGACGCGCGAAGAGTTCTCTGCCTATGCCCGCGAGTACACCGTCGTCCCAGTGTGGCGCGAGGTTCTCGCCGACCTCGAGACCCCCGTGTCGGCGTTTGTGAAGCTGGTGGGCACCGCGCCCGACGATCCGCCGGGCTTCCTGCTCGAGTCGGTCGAGCGCGCCGAGCGGTGGAGCCGCTATTCGTTCCTCGGACGTGACCCGGCGCTCACCCTCGTCGTGCGCGGTCGCGAAGTGCAGGTCGAAGGCACACCGCCGTCCGGACTCCCGACGGGTGCGGGCGCGCTCGCCGCCCTGGAGTGTCTGCTCGCCGCGTTCCGAGCGCCCAGCATCCCCGAGCTCCCGCCGTTCCACGGCGGCGTCGTCGGGTATCTCGGCTACGACGTGGTGCGCGAGATCGAGCACCTTGCTCACGTTCCGCACGACGATCTCGGATTTCCCGACGCGGTGCTCTCCGTGACCGGACACGTCACGGCGTTCGATCATTTCCTCCAGCGGCTCTTTCTCGTCGAGAACGTGTTCGTCGCGCCCGGCGCCAACGCCGCAGCCCTGTACGACGAGGCGGTGGCGCGCCTCGACGACCGGTTCGACGAGCTGGCGCGCCCGCTGGCGTACGCGCCGGCCGCTCCACCGACGTCGGAGCTTGCGGAGCTCCCGGCGTTCACGTCCACGATGTCACCCGAGATGTTCCGCCGCGCGGTGGAGGTTGCCCGCGAGCACATACACGCCGGCGACATCTTCCAAGTTGTCCTGGCGCAACGATTCGACGTCGAGGGCGCCCTCGACCCGTTCGAGGTCTACCGGGTGCTCCGTCAGGTCAACCCGTCGCCCTACATGTACTACGTGCGTCATCCGGAGGCGACGCTGGTGGGATCGTCGCCCGAGCCGATGGTGCAACTCCTCGATGGGCGGGTCGTGAGCCGTCCGATCGCGGGGACCCGGCGTCGCGGACGGACGGAGGAGGACGACCGGCGTATGGCGGCCGAGCTGGTCGAGCATCCGAAGGAGCGAGCCGAGCACGTGATGCTGGTCGACCTCGCCCGCAACGACGTCGGCCGCGTCGTGCGCTTCGGCAGCGAGCGCGTGGAAGAGATGATGACGCTCGAGCGTTACTCGCACGTGATGCACCTCACGTCGCAAGTCGCGGGCGAGCTCGCCGACGGGAAGCACGCGGTCGACGTGCTGCGCGCCACGTTTCCCGCGGGCACCGTGAGTGGTGCGCCCAAGGTCCGCGCCATGGAGATCATCGATTCCCTCGAGCCGACCAAACGGGGTCCGTACGCCGGCGTGGTCGGCTACGTCGACTTCTCCGGCAACCTCGACACCGCGATTGCGATTCGCACGATGGTGTGGCGGCACGGCCGCGCGAGCGTCGAAGCGGGCGCGGGGATCGTGGCTGACTCCGACGCCGCGCTCGAAGATCTGGAGTGCCACAACAAGGCGCGCGCCCTGCTCACCGCGATCGCGGCCTCGCGGCGGCACGTGCCCCTCGCGTCGCCGGCAGGTGTGGGCACATGACCGCGGTGGACGCGTACCGCGCGCTGCGCGACGACGTGGCGGCGGTCGATCGGTCAGACCGCGGCTTCGTCGTCGTTAGCGGGCCGGACGCGCGGTCGTATCTCCAGAACATCGTTTCGCAGGACCTCGAACCGGTCGAAGACGGTCAGGGGGCGTCGAGCCTGCTGTGCCACCCGCAGGGCAAGCTCGACCATCTGTTCCGAGTCCTGCGCGTCGGGGACGACTACTGGCTCGACGTCGATCCCGGACGGGGCGCGGCCCTGTTCGCCTCGCTGTCGCGGTTCAAGATCCGCGTGAAGTGCGACGTGGAGGACCGCTCGCGTGACTCGGGCAGCGGCGACTGGGGCATGGCGTCATTCATCGGTCCCCGCGCCATCGACTCGTGGGGCCGGCTCGTCGAGCACGTCGAGCCTCCTGAGGTCGTGCACGCGCACATCCCGCTGGCCGGCGGTGCGCGCCTTGTCCGCACGGAGTGGGCCGGCATCCCCGGTCTCGATGTCGTCGGACCGCGCGAGGCGGTCGAGCGCGTGTTGCAAGAAGCGCTGGCCGCCGGCGTCGTCGCGTCCGGCGTGGAGGCGTTCGAGCCGTTCCGCATTGCGTCGGGCGTTCCCGTCGTCGGGGTCGATGTCGACGACGGGACGATCCCGCAAGAGGCCTTCCTCGAGCGTGACTCGGTGTCGTTCACCAAGGGGTGTTTCCTCGGGCAGGAGCTGGTCTGTCGCATCGACACACGCGGTCACGTCAACCGCTACTTGCGGGGCGTGCGCGTGGCCGGCGGAGACGTTCCTCCACGCGGCGCGCCCCTCGCCAAGAACGGGAAGGATCTCGGTGGTGTGACGAGCGCGGCTGCGGTACCGGGTGAGAACCGGGTCGTCGCGCTCGCGATGGTGCGGCGCGAGGTCGCGCCGCCCGACGATGTCACCGTGCGTGTCGACGGTCGCGAACGCAGCGCCACGGTGGAGGAGCTTCCGCTCCACCTCGAAGATGAGACTTGACGGCCGGGTCGCGATCGTCACCGGCGCCGCGTCAGGCATCGGCGCCGCAACCGCGGGCTTGTTCGTTGCCGAGGGCGCAACGGTCGCGGTCTTCGACATCGATCAGGTTGGCGCCGAAGCAACCGCCGCCCGTCTGTCCGGAGCGATGGGGGCCGGCGTCGACGTCACCGACTCGCGGGCAGTGGATGCCGCGGTGCAGGAGGTCGTGGATCGGCACAATCGGATCGACGTGCTCGTGCACGCGGCCGGCGTCGACGTCGGCGAAGCGTGGAAGCAGCGGGTCTTCGACGCCACGGTTGCCCAGGGAGCAGCGCGGGCGGCGGGCAGTGAAATTCCGAGCCTCGGACTGAGCGAGACTCTCGACGACGACGCCTGGCGCCGCGTCGTGGCCGTGAACCTCGACGGAACCTTCTTCTGTTGCCGCGCGGTGCTTTCGCACATGGTCCGCCAACGCTCCGGCTCCATCATCCTGATGGCGTCGAATGCGGCGCAGCTCGGCATCGCCGGCATGCCGCATTACGTTGCGTCGAAGGCGGGCGTCATCGGGCTGACGCGCGCGCTCGCGCGCGAGTACGCGCCGGTGGGTATTCGCGTCAATGCGATCGCGCCGGGCGGAGTCGACACCCCGATGTTCCGCCGGCACCCGGAGCCGGTTCAGCGGGGCGCGGCTGGGCACTCTCCGCTCGGGCGGATCGCGTCGCCCGACGAGATCGCGAGGGTCGCGCTGTTCCTGGCGAGCGACGACGCGAGCTACATCGTCGGCGACACCGTCAATGTCAACGGCGGCACGTTCATCGCGTAGACGCGCCAGTCGTCAGTTACGCCCACGCTCCCTCTCAGGTCGGCCGCCGTAGCTGGCGAGCGCGCCGCTCACGAGGTCGACTTCGCCGTCCGTGAGCTCGGGAAAGCACGGCAGGGTCACGCATTCGGCGGCCCAGGCTTCGGCATGTGGGCACGCGGCGCGCTCATAGCGTTGGTATGCAGGTTGCTCAGTGAGTGCGCGGGCGTAATGAACTCCGGTCTCGAACGGCATTCGCGCTCGAAACGTCGGGCGACCAGGAACGCGAGCGACGCAAAGGTGGTAGGCGTGGTTGCGGTCCGGCTGTTGCCAGACGAGAGTCGGCGCGGCGGCGCGGTAGCGAGCCGCGATCTGTCTGCGCCGCTCGTTCCCGGCGTCGAGCGTGCGCAGACCGACTCGCAAGACGGCGGCCTCGATCTCGGAGATCCGCGAGTTTCCGGAGACGAGCATGTGCTCGTAGTCGACGGAGCCGGGGCGCATCCCGTGCGTGCGGAGAAGGCGTAGTCGTTGCGCGAGTCCGTCGTCGTCGGTGACGACCGCACCGCCGTCGCCGACCCCGCCGAGGTTCTTGGTCGGATAGAAGCTGTAGGCCTGGGCGAGTGATCGCGGCGCACGATCGACCGCGCCGTGAGCATGGGCAGCGTCTTCGATGATGGGAACACCGAGATCGGGCAGGGCGGAGGGACGCCCGTAGAGGTGAACCGGGATGACTGCCCGCGTTCGCGGAGTCGCGGCGGCCGCAGCAGAGTCGGGGTCGATTGTCGCGGTCACGGGGTCGACGTCCACGAAGACCGGCACGGCACCGGCCACGCAGACGGCGGCAGCAGTTGGGACGGCGGTGAGCGCGGGGACGATGACCTCGTCGCCGGGCTCGAGGTCGAGCGCGACCAGGGTCAGGCGCAGCGCCTCGGTACCTGATGCCACGGCGATGGCGTGGCGTCGTCCACACGCGCGGGCGAACTCATTCTCGAAGGCTTCAGTCTCGTGGCCCAGCAAGAATCGTCCGCTTTGCAGTACGCGCGAGACGGCGTCTGAGAGTTCGGGCTCGAGCGATGCACGACGGCGCGCGAGGTCTCTCCGGAGGCCAGCGTGAAGTGCGCCATGCTTCCGCCGCCGAGCGCGAGCAGTACGCGGACGTCGGCGCCGTCGGGCGCGACCGCATCGCAGGTCTCAGCAAGTCGCTTCGTCTCGAACGTCACAGCCGAGCGGTCAAGGCGT
>Ga0066709_100005708_pt1 | contig 10329 bp, 8 predicted proteins | sample GraSoiAngelo_158_FD_79665 | JGI IMG/M metagenome (GOLD analysis project Ga0066709, IMG submission 79665) | Grasslands soil microbial communities from the Angelo Coastal Reserve, California, USA - 14_1009_16_30cm | ecosystem: Environmental > Terrestrial > Soil > Grasslands | place: USA... | reverse complement strand
GCGGCATCGTCCCGGGCCTGATTCTGAGCGCGCTCTATGTTGCGTACATCATCGTGCGCGCGACGCTTGATCCCGCGCTGGCGCCGGACTCGCAGGTGGAGGAGGGGCCGCACGGCGCCGCGCGCTGGTTGCCGTTCGTGACCCACGTGGTGCCGCTCGTGCTCATCTTCGGCCTCGTGATCGGCGCCATGACTGGCGGCTTCGCGACGCCGACCGAGGCCGCCGCCATCGGCGCGGCCGGCACGATCGCGGCCGCGGCAATCTATCGCGGGCTCACCTTCGCTAACCTGATGAAGGCGCTGACCGGCACGGTCGCGGTCTCCGGCACTATCCTGTTCATCATCGTGGGCGCCACCACTTTCGCGCAGGTGCTGAGCTTCTCCGGTGTGGTCAACGGCCTGCTCGGCACGGTGACGGGGCTGGGGCTGTCCGTCAACGCGATCGTGATCGCGATGCTGCTGATCCTCTTGTTCCTCGGCTGCTTCGTCGACCAGGTCAGCATGATGCTCATCACGCTGCCTTTCTTCATGCCCTTGGCGCAACGCTACGATATCGATCCGATCTGGTTCGGGGTGCTGTTCTTGATTTGCATGCAGCTCGGCCTGCTCACGCCTCCGTTCGGCCTGCTGCTGTTCACCATGAAAGGGGTCGCGCCGTCGGCCATAACCATGCACCAGGTTTATATGGCGGCCATGCCCTACATCGTGATCAGCTTGTTGATTCTAGTCCTGATTTTCTTCTTTCCGGTGATCGCGACCTGGCTTCCTGCGGTGCTGAGCCGGTGACATTACGGCAGCACCGCCGTCGCCTCGATCTCGAGCCGCGCTTCGGCCTCGACCAGGCGGCTGACCTCGACCACGGCCATCGCCGGAAAATGCCGGCCCATGATGTCGCGATAGGCCGCGCCGAGCGCTCCGAGATCGGCCAAATACTCGTCCATGTCGCGCACGTACCAGGTCAGCCGCACGATATGCCGCGGCGAGGCGCCGGCTTCCGCCAGCACCGCGGCGATGTTTGCGAGCACCTGTTTCGCCTGCGCGACGAAGCCGTCGGCGAAGCGGCCCTCCCTGTCCTGACCGATCATGCCGCCGACGAATATCATTTCGCCGCGGGCGCGGATGCCGTAGGCGAAACCGCGCGGTTGCGGCCATCCAGAGGGCTGCAACAGGATATTTGGCGCTTGGTTTTCCGACACTGCGGGTTCCTCGCTGCTCGTCATTGCCGGGCTTGACCCGGCAATCCATCCTCTTCGCAAAGAGTCTTGCGAAGGAGATGGACCCGCGGGTCAAGCCCGCGGGTGACGGGAAGACGTTTCTGCGACGAAATAAGATGGGTCACCGTACGAATCACGACGCAAGCTTTGCGATGCGGCGTCGGCCGTGATGCGACGCAGCTCGAAGCGCTGCAGCTTGCCGGTTTGCGTACGCGGCAATTGGCTCACGTACTCGATGGTGCGGGGGTACTTGTAAGGCGCAATCGTCCCCTTGACGTGCTCCTGCAGCAACTTGGTCGTCACCGCATCGCCGCTGTAGCCTGTCCGCAGCACGACATAGGCCTTGACGACCTGGCCGCGCTCCTCGTCGGGCGCGCCCACCACGCCGCATTCGGCGACTGCCGGGTGCTCGAGCAGTGCCGCCTCCACCTCCGGGCCGGCGATGTTGTAGCCCGACGAGACGATCATGTCGTCGGAGCGTGCCTGGTACCAAAAATAGCCGTCCTCATCCATGAGGTAGGTATCGCCGGTGATGTTCCAGCCATCCTGCACGTACTGGAGTTGGCGCTTGTCGGCGAGGTAGCGGCATCCAGTCGGCCCGCGCACGGCGAGGCGGCCGATGGTGTTGGGCGGGAGCTCCTTGCGATCGGCATCGACCACGCGCGCCCCGTAGCCCGGCACCGGCTTGCCCGTCGCACCCGGGCGAATCTCCTCCTCGGGCGAGCCGATGAAAATGTGCAGCATTTCGGTTGCGCCGATGCCGTCGAGGATTTTGATGCCGGTGGCAGCGAGCCAGGCGTCGAACGTCGCCTTCGGCAAGGCTTCGCCGGCGGAGACGCATTTGCGCAGCGAGGACATATCGTGCTCGCGGAGCCTTGCCAGGATGGCGCGATAGGCGGTGGGCGCGGTGAACGCGATCGTGGCGCGAAATTTTTCGATTGCGGCGAGCAGATCGTCCGGCGACGCCTTCTCGATGAGGATGGACGCAGCGCCGACGCGCAGCGGAAACAGCACCAGCCCGCCGAGCCCGAACGTGAAAGCGATCGGCGGCGAGCCGATGAAGCGATCGTCGGCGGTGGCGCGCAGCACGTGGCGACCATAGGTGTCGCAGGTTGCCAACATGTCGCGGTGGAAATGCATGGTGCCTTTGGGCTCGCCGGTCGTCCCCGAGGTGAAGGCGATTAGGCATACGTCGTCACTCGCCGTGTCGCACGGAACGAAGGTCTCATAACCACGCGTGGCCATGAGCGTCTCGAGCGCGTCTGACGCGCCGCTGCCCCAGTAGACCACGCGCTCGAGTTCGGGAGCGAGAGAGCGGGCTTTCTCCATCTCCTCCGCCAGGCGATGATCGCACAGTGCGAGCCGGATCTTCGCCTTGGCGGTCGGGTAGGCGATCTCTTTTGCCCGCAAGAGCGGCATGGTCGCGACCACGATCGCTCCGGTTTTGACGACGGCGAGATAAGCCGCAACCATCATCGGATTATTGGGTCCACGCAGCAGCACGCGATGGCCGGGCATCAAGCCGAGCGAGCGCGTGAGCACATTGGCGATGCGATTTACGCGCTCGGCGAGTTGCGCGTAGGTCAACGTTTCCGCCGGCGAGATCAGGCATGGGCGGTCGCCCCAACCCGCCGCGATCCAGCGGTCGAGCAATTCGACCACGCAATTCATCCGCTCGGGATATTTCAACTCCGGCAACTCGAAGAGAAAATCGGGCCATTGGGCGCGCGGGGGCAAGTTGTCGCGCGCGAAGGTGTCGAGATGCGCGGTCATGACTGTCGCTCCTCGCCAGAGCATATCCTGATGGCGTTATTCAGCATCGCGCCTCCGCACACGTCACCCGCGGGCTTGACCCGCGGGTCCATCTTCTTCGCGAGAGGTTTTGCGAAGGAGATGGATTGCCGGGTCAAGCCCGGCAATGACGACTGGTCAAAACCAACGGAAATTGCTCCAGCCATCATCTCACTCCGCCGCGAGGGCCGATTTTGCCGCTCGGTTTTTCAGGAGCTCGCGAGCGATCACGACCTTCTGCACCTCGGTTGCTCCTTCATAGATTCGCAGGGCGCGGATTTCGCGGTAGAGCTCTTCGACCTTGACGCCCTTCGTGACGCCGAGACCGCCATGGAGCTGCACGGCACGATCGATCACGTGCTGCGCCGCCTCGGTCGCGAACATTTTCGCTATTGCCGCCTCGCAGGTGACGCGCACAGCGCCTTGGTCCTTGGTCCAGGCGGCGCGATAGACGAGCAGGGCCGATGCGTCGACCTCGCTCGCGCTGTCGGCGATCGCCGCCTGCGTGAGCTGCAGTTCGGCGAGCGGTGCGCCGAAGAGCTTGCGGGTCGCCGCGCGCTCCACGGTTTCGTGCAGTGCACGCCGGGCAAAGCCGAGCGCGGCCGCGCCTACGGTCGAGCGGAACACGTCGAGCGTCGCCATCGCGACCTTGAAGCCCTCGCCCGGCCCGCCAAGCCGGTTGGCAAGCGGCACACGCACGCCATCGAACCGCAGCGTCGCCAGCGGGTGCGGCGCGATGACCTCGATGCGCTCGGTCACGCTCAGGCCGGGCGCGTCGGCATCGACCACGAACGCAGAGAGCCCTTTGGCGCCGGGCCCTTCGCCGGTGCGCGCGAACACGACGTAGTGATCGGCGATGCCGCCGTTCGAAATCCAGGTTTTAATGCCGTCGATGCGCAGATGCGATGCTCCGTCCGCCTTCGCGGTGGACGCGAGGGCCGCCACGTCGGAGCCCGCCTCCGGCTCCGACAGGGCGAAGGCTGCGATGGCGCGGCCGTCGCGAACCGGCGGCAGATAGCGCGCCTTGAGCTCCTGTGCACCGAACAGCGAGATGGAAGCCGTGCCCAGCCCCTGCATGGCAAAGGCGAAGTCGGAGAGTCCGTCGCGGAACGCCAAAATCTCGCGCGCCAGACAGAGCGTGCGCACGTCGAGCCGGCGATGAAGGCCGCCGTGCTCGGCCGGCACCACCGCCTTGAGGAAGCCTGCCTCCCCGAGGGCCTTTACCCGCGCCCGGCAGGCGGCGTCGACATCGTCGTGCGGCAGGGAGCCGATCGCGCTGTCGGCGAAGCGCGTGAGGGCCTCGGCGAAGCGGCGATGGCCATCGTCGAAAAACGGCCAGCTCAGGGTTTCCTCGAGACCCATCTCAATTGCCCTCGAAGACCGGCTTCTGCTTGGCGGCGAAGGCACGTAACGCGCGCGCGAAATCCTGCGTCTCCATGCACAGCGCCTGGGCGATCGCCTCGGCCTCGATTGCGCTCTCCACCGACATCGCCCACTCCATGTCGAGCATCCGCTTGGTCATGGCGCTCGCGAAAGTCGGCCCGGCGGCGAGTTCGGCGGCGAGCTGCTGCGCCTGCGCCAGGACCGTGTCTGAGGTTGCGAGCCGGTTGAAGAACCCCCAGCGTTCCGCCTCCTCGCCGCCGAGCACGCGCCCGGTGTAGAGCAGCTCGGCCGCGCGGCCTGCTCCGATGATCCGCGGCAGGATGGCACAGGCGCCCATGTCGCAGCCGGCCAAACCCACGCGGTTGAACAGAAAGGCGACCTTGGCGCCCGGTGTCCCCAGCCGGATGTCGGAGGCCATGGCCAGAATTGCACCCGCCCCCGCGCACACGCCGTCGACCGCGGCGATGATCGGTTGCGGACAGGCGCGCATTGCTTTGACCACCTCGCCGGTCATGCGGGTGAAATCGAGAAGCTGCGCGGTTTCCATCTCGACGAGTGGCTCGATGATCTCGAACACGTCGCCGCCGGAGCAGAAGTTGCCGCCCGCGCCGGTGACGACGAACGCCTTGACGGCTTTCTCCTTGGCTGCCGCGCGGAAGAGGTCAACGATCTCCGCGTAGCTCTCGAAGGTGAGCGTATTCTTCTTATCGGGCCGATCGAGCGTGATCGTGGCGACCTTGCCGTCAACCGCAAGACGAACATGCCGCGCCTTGTAATCCGCGAGCGGCAAGCTGATCGAATTGGCCGCGCTCATCGCGGGCCTCCGTTGCCGATCGCCTTGCGCGCCGACGCCTTGGTCTTGGCCAGGAGCCGCATCAGCGTGTCGATCTCGTCGCTGGAAAGATCGGCAAGCATGTCTGCGATCCAATCGCCATTGGCGCGCGCCATGGCGCGAAAGAAGCGGCGGCCCTCGGCGGTCAAGCTCACGAGTTGCGCGCGCCGATCCCTGGGCGAGGGGCGGCGGCTGAGGAGGCCCTGTTCGACCAGCCGGTCCACGAGCCCGGTGACGTTGCCGTTCGAGACCATCATGCGCTGCGACAACTCGCCCAACGTCATCGGCTTCGGTGCGCGGTAAAGCTGCGCCATCAGATCGAAACGCGGCAGCGTGACGTCGAAGGCGTCGCGCAGGCGCCGGCGGACCTCGCCCTCGATCACCTCCTTGCAGGTGAACAGCCGCAGCCATAACCGCAGCTCATCCTTGTGGTCGTGCGGCCGCTCGGCCACCTTTGTTTCCGCATCGAGCGGTAACGTGCGCTCTTCCATCATATCTCCCCGCCGGCGACTGCGATCGTCGTGCCGGTGACCGCTGCGGCCTCCGGCGAGCAAAGGTAAAGCACGGCGGCCGCGACCTCCTCCGGGCGGATCAGCCGGCCGATCGCTGCGTCCTTTTGGTATTCGGCGAGCACGTCGGCTTGCGCGCGGCCGGTCTTGGCGGCAACGCGCGCAATGCTGTCGCGCACGAGATCGGTGTCGGTGTAGCCGGGGCAGACCGCATTGACAGTCACTCCGTATGTTACGGTCTCGGCGGCAAGCGCGCGCGTCAAGCCGACGAGGGCGTGCTTGGCCGCACAATAGGCCGTGACATAGGCGTAGCCTTTGAGACCCGCGGTCGAGGCCACATTGACGACACGGCCGAAGCCGCCCGCGACCATGCCTGGCAATACCGCCTGCGTCGCATAGACCGCGCCCATCACGTGGACATCGCACATTCTGCGGAAGACCGATGGATCGGCTTTGCTGAAAGGACCGCTCTCAACCGAGCCGGCGTTGTTCACGAGGATGGCGATCGGGCCGCGAGCCGCGGCGGCGGCGGCCACCTGGCGCTGGACCTCGGCGGCGTCGGTCACGTCGGCGAGGCCGCATCCGGCGGCGTCGCCTGCGGCCACGGCGGCGCGCAGCGGCGCCTCGGTGCGGCCGATCACGGTCACCGCCGCGCCGGCGCGGGCGAGCGCGGCCGCGATCGCGCGGCCGATGCCGCGGCCGCCGCCGGTGACGAAAGCATGCCTGCCTGCCAGCGCCATGGCCTCGATTTTACTCCAGCTCGGCGCGACGCGCCGGGTTATATTTTATGCTTAAAATTTTTAGGCTTCAAGCTTGTCGGCGGGATACTTTATGCTTAAAATGATCTTGGGAATCCGGCTGGTTGGCCCGGCATCACGGTTGGGTCGTCCCCGCGCAAGCGGGGACCCATATTCGAGAGCCGGTGATCATGGGTCCCCGCCTGCACGGGGGGACGACAGCCGCATGAGCGATAAACGCTCATGAAGAGGCAGCGCATGAAGGTTCACGTGATCGGTGGCGGCCCGGCCGGGCTCTACTTCGCCATTCTCATGAAAAAGGCCTGGCCGCAGACGCGCATCACCGTGTTCGAGCGCAACCGGCCCGACGACACGTTCGGCTTCGGCGTGGTGTTCTCGGACGAGACGCTCGACACCTTCGAAACCTACGACCACGAGAGCTATCGCGCAATCGTCGGCCACTTCGCCTATTGGGACGACATCGAGATCCATTTCCGCGGCACGACGCACCGTGTCGGAGGCAACGGGTTCTGCGGCTGCTCGCGCGCCACGCTCTTGAAGATTCTGGGCCGGCGCGCGCGCGCTTTGGGCGTTGAAATCGAGTACCAGCGCGAAATCTCCCCGCTCGATCCCGTCATCCGCAATGCTGATCTCGTGGTGGTCGCCGACGGCATCAATTCCCGCATGCGCGAGGCGTTTGCCGACAGGTTCAAGCCGCGGCTTGATCTGCGGCCCAACTTTTTCTCGTGGATGGGCTCGACCCGGCCGTTCGATGCCTTCACCTTCTTCTTCCGCGAGACCGCGCACGGCATCTTTATCGGCCATTGTTATCAATACGAGCCGCAGCGCTCGACCTGGATCGTCGAGACCGATCCAAAGACGTTTGCGCGCGCCGGCCTCGATAAGTTGGACGAGGCTGCGTCCGCGCGTTTCGCCGAAGACGTCTTTGCGAAGGAGCTGCGGGGTCATCGGCTGATCACCAATCGGTCGATCTGGCGCAATTTCCCGACCATCCGCTGTGAGCGCTGGGTTGCCGACAACATGGTGCTGATCGGCGACGCCAAGGCGACTGCGCATTTTTCCATCGGCTCGGGCACCAAGCTCGCGATGGAGGACGGAATTGCCCTTTACGAGGCGTTCCGGTCGACGGGCGGGAGGGATGTGGCGGCCGCGCTCACCGATTTCGAAGCGCGGCGGCGCGAGGAGGTGGAGAAGACCCAGCACTCCGCCGACGTCTCGCTCGTTTGGTTCGAGCACGTCGACCGGTTCTGGAACATGGATCCGACCCGCTTCGCCTTCGGGCTGATGACGCGCTCGAAGGCCATCACCTACGACAACCTGGCCCTGCGCGCGCCCGAATTCGTCAAACAGGCGGATCGCTTGGTCGCCCGCGACGTGCGCGCACTCGGATTCGAGGCCGACATCTCGCAGCCGCTCGCGCCGATGTTCCAGCCCTTCCGCCTGCGCTCCCTGACGCTCGAGAACCGCGTCGTCGTTTCGCCCATGTGCCAATACTCGGCGCAAGACGGCTTGCCCAACGATTGGCATCTCGTCCACTACGGCTCGCGCGCGATCGGCGGCGCGGGCTTGATGTTCACCGAGATGACCGACGTGTCGGCACAGGCCCGCATTTCTCCGGGTTGCGCCGGCATCTACAATGATGCGCACGAAGCGGCGTGGAAGCGCATCGTCGATTTCGTGCACGCACAGGCGAAGACGAAGTTCTGCCTCCAGCTCGGCCATGCCGGCCGCAAGGGCGCGACCAAGCTGATGTGGGAGGGCATCGACGAGCCGCTGGAGGAGGGAGGCTGGCCGATCATCTCGGCGTCGCCGCTGCCCTATTTCCCGCACAGCGCGGTCCCCCGCGAGATGGCCCGCGCCGATATGGACCGAGTGATCGCCGATTTCGTTGCAGCGACCGAACGCGGCCAACGCGCCGGCTTCGACATGGTGGAGCTGCACGCGGCGCACGGCTATCTGCTGGCGAGCTTTATTTCGCCGCTGACCAATACGCGCCGCGACGAATATGGCGGCACGCTTGCGAACCGCTTGCGCTTCCCGCTCGAGGTGTTTCGTGCGATGCGCGCGGTCTGGCCGGACGAGAAGCCGATGTCGGTGCGCATTTCGGCGACCGACTGGGCGGACGGGGGGCTCACCGGCGACGACGCGGTCGAGGTCGCGCGCGCCTTCGCGGCCGCTGGTTGCGATCTCATCGACGTCTCCACCGGACAGACGGTAGCGGACGCGCAGCCGGTGTTCGGCCGCATGTTCCAGACGCCGTTCTCCGATCAGATTCGCAACGAGGCGGGGCTGGCCACCATGTGCGTCGGCGCGATCACGACCGCCGATCAGGTCAATACCATCATCGCCGCCGGCCGCGCCGATCTCGTCGCGCTGGCGCGCCCGCACCTCGTCGACCCGTATTTCACCATGAAGGCGGCGGCCTGGTACGGCGCGAGCGCCATCCATTGCCCGCCGCAATATTTCGCGGGCAAGGAGCAGATTTTCCGCAATAGCACCCGCGACCGCGAGGAGTGGCGGGATTTGCGCCGCAAGGCGAAGCCGAAGACCCACCGCGACACCTGGAAGGAGGCGGCGGAGTAGGGGCTATGTATCATTCCTGCCAAATAGCTCGGCAACGTCAGGCCTGGATTGTGGCGCATGCGCCATCGCGTCGGTCTGGCGGAAATCCGCCCTCTTGAATTAGGCTGAATTGCGGTTGATGGCACGGCTGGACTCCTCGCGGCCGAGCGCTGCTTTTCGACGGGATTTGCTCGACACGGCGATAGGACGGCTTACAACGAAACGTTTACGCACCAACTGTGCGGAGGGACGTCTTGCAGCAAGGGGGTGTACCGTGACGCAAGAGCGCATCCGCGAGCTTACCAAAGGCATGCTTCGCAAAAGGCTCTACGTCGTCCTCTCCAAAGGCGGCGACGCTCCCGATGCGATCGCCGAGTATTTGCCGCAACACCTCGAATACATGATCGGGCTGGAGAAGAAGGGCGTGCTGTTCGCCTCCGGTCCGCTGGCCGAGGCCGACGGTCAAATGCGCGGCGACGGCCTGACCATCGTGCGGGCAGCGAATGCGCAGGCGGCGCGTGAGATCGCCGAAGCCGACCCGTTCGTCGTGCATGGGCTGCGCAGCTTCGAACTGCGGGAATGGACGGTGATGGAGGGCTCGCTCGGCATCAAGGTCAATTTTTCCGATCAGTCGCTCGAGCTGGCGTAAGCTGCAGAGTGGGAAAGGTGAGAGCATGGAGACGGTCGGCCTGGTTGGCATCGGCAAGATCGGACTGCCGATTGCCGAAAACTTGATCAAGAGCGGCTATCGTGTGCTGGGCTACCGCCGCAGCTCGCTCGCCGAGTTCGAGAAAATCGGCGGCATTGCAGGCCGCTCGTCGGTGGACGTCGGCGCGCAGGCCGACATCGTGTTCTCGTGTCTGCCGTCCTCGCAAGCGCTCGAGGACGTGGTGCAGGGCCCGAACGGGCTGATTAAATCCGCCCGGCCGGGACAGATTATCGTCGAGCTCGGATCATACCCCGTCCGTGACAAAGAACGTCACGTCGCTCCGCTTGCAGCCAAAGGCGCGATTTTTCTCGACGGCGAGGTCAGCGGAACGCCGGGAATGGTGTCGGCGCGCAAGGCCGTGATCTATCTCGCCGGCGACAAGGAGGCGTGTGCCAAGGCCGAGCGGTTCGTCCGCGGATTCGCCGATTCCTGTCTCTATTTCGGGCCGTTCGGCGCCGCCAGCCGGGTGAAGCTCGTCAACAATCTGCTCGTGGCCATCCACATCGCCGCGACCGCGGAAGCCATGGCGCTCGGGCTGAGAGCGGGCGTCGATGTCGACCTCATGATCAAGG
>Ga0066709_100005705_pt1 | contig 10329 bp, 10 predicted proteins | sample GraSoiAngelo_158_FD_79665 | JGI IMG/M metagenome (GOLD analysis project Ga0066709, IMG submission 79665) | Grasslands soil microbial communities from the Angelo Coastal Reserve, California, USA - 14_1009_16_30cm | ecosystem: Environmental > Terrestrial > Soil > Grasslands | place: USA... | reverse complement strand
TGGCGAGGCGCTCCAGCGCTTGACTTACCTCGACTGTCAGCTCGCGCGGATGATTGACGTGCACGCTCATCCAGAGCGGATGATACTTTGCCAGGATCGCGCACAACTCAGGCGTGATCCGTTGCGGGAGGAAAATGGGAACCCGCGTGCCGATCCGCAGGAACTCGATGTGCCTGATCGCGCGCAACCGCGAAAGGAGCTTGTCGAGCCTGTCATCGCTGAAAATCAGAGCATCACCGCCACTTAAAAGCACGTCGCGCACTTCCGTGTGCATCTCAAGATAACGGAACGCCTCCTCAAAATTCGTGTGCAATTCCTGTTCGCCAACCCCGCTAACAACTCGACTCCGTGTGCAGTAGCGGCAGTAACTTGCGCACCTGTCTGTCACTAAAAACAGGACACGATCCGGATACCGGTGCACTAAACCCGGCACGGGCATGTTCGAATCTTCGCCACAAGGATCGGGCATGTCGTAGGGGGACGTCCAAGTTTCTTCGATTCGCGGAATCACCTGACGCCGGATGGGATCGTCCGGACGGTTGGCCGGCAGGAGATTAAAAAAATGCGGCGTCACGGCCAGCGCGAGTTTGTCGCCGGACAGCAAAACGCCGCTGCGTTCCTCGTCGCTCAGATCCAGATGTCCCTCAAGTTGGCCGAGGGTGGTTACGCGGTTCTTGAGCTGCCATTTCCAATTATTCCAGAGTTCCGGCGTCGCGTCCGACCAATAACCTGGCGCATGCGAGACGAACTCTTTTCCGTCCCCATTTACAGAGGCAAAAGCGTTCATTTTTTGTCGTGGACGAAAAAGTTAAGACCCTTAAATATCGTGTCAATGCAGGCACCTGGCCGTGCGCTACGCACATGAATGAACCGGCTAAATATGACTCGAAATGGTTGTTTCTTGAGCAAGGCTCTTTGCCACTTGCAGCAGGAAGCGATCCTGGCCGTGCCTTGCGAGGAGCGATAAGCCGATTGGCACACCGCTGACGTAGGCTACTGGGAGTGATACCTGCGGCAGCCGGCCATTGCCTGCAAGGCTCGTCAGTGCCGATGTCCGAGGATAATAGCCGGTGCCAATCGAACCGCGCGCCGGTGGATTCCCTTTTCGCGGAGCGAGCGCAGGCGTCGTAGGGATGGATAGCAGATCTTTCGATCCCAAAAACCTGCGCAAACTTTCAAAATATTGTTCGCGTCTGCGCGATGCCTCCGCGATGCGTCGCCGATCGAGTTGGTTTGTCAGTTCAAAACTGGCAGCTATGTCGAGACCAAATTCTGGCTTGGCGTCAGCGATCCATGCACCCAGGCAACTCTTGATCTCCGCCCATTGAATCACGCAAAACGTGTCAGCCCAGGTCGCGAAGTCGCTCCCAGCTTCATCGACAGGGAGGTCACGCAGCGATACTTCCTGCACTCGTTGGCCGAAGAAATCACGCAGGTAGCGGACCGGTTCCGATAGCGCTGTCCGAACCTCCGGATCCGCGACGGCGAAAGCATCGTTGATCAAATGAATTTTACCGGGATTACTCTCGGACAACGGCGCGCAACCCAATAGAACCACTGCAACTCTTGCGAGCACATCTGCGTCGCGCGCAAGGATTCCGACAGTGTCGAATGACGGCGCCAATGGATTAACGCCAGCAACGGATATGAATCCGTGGGATGGCCGGAACCCCAAAATTCCGCAGTTGCTCGCAGGAACGCGTATAGAACCGCCGGTATCCGTTCCGAGCGCAAAATCCACCAAACCGCAAGCCACCGCAGAAGCCGATCCACTCGACGACCCACCCGGTACGCGATCAGCCGCCTGTGGGTTGAGAGGTGTGCCGTAAAAGTGATTCTCACCAAGAAGACTGAAAGCCAGTTCGTCGCAGATGGTTTTGCCGACGCAGCGGGCTCCCGCTTGTAAGAGGTGCTCCACGCATACGGCATTAGCGACTGCTGTGGGATGCGAATCACGCCACGTGGGATTACCGCAACCGGTCTTCCAGCCGGCTACATCGATTACGTCTTTCACAGCGAAACGCAATCCGTCGAGTTGACCTGTTCCATTGGGCGACAGGTCGAACGTCGTCACGAAAGCATTGCTCTGAGCCACAGTGATCGCGGAGTCTCTCATTCCAGCTGGCGTCCACGCAAGCTGGGCTATTCGCGATCAGTCTTCAAGGAACGATGGCTTCCGATCCATCGAGGAAAAGAAGTGACGGTGGGACGCCGTCACTCCTCGTGGACTCATTTTCCGTCGAGCACGCTTAGCTCCCATCGATAACCATCTGGGTCGTGAAACCACAGGCCAATGTTTTTCGAGCCCTGTGCTTCCGGACCGATTTCGTCGCCCGGGTCTTCAATATCCACGCCGAGGCCCTTCAAATGCGCGAGCGCTTTGCGCAAAGTCGCCATGTCCGGCAGATGAAACGACATGTGATCAATCGTTTCGGGCGACGGCTTGCCTTTAAACAGCGCGATCGTGACGCAGTCATTCCCGACGGCGACGCCATTGTCGAATTCGAATTCTTTGCGCAACCCCAACGCGCGCTGAAACCATTTCGCGCTCTTTTTCGGATCGCGCACGGCCAGGCCGAAGTGGCCGACTTCTCCAACAGTAAATGGAACTTTCATGCCTAACCAGCTTCGGAACCGTTTCGAGAAATAAGCGGTTCCATGAACCGCAGGTTGAAATCTTCAAGTGCGTCGAGGGGCGTCTGTCCCAAACCGCTCGTGCCTGGTCGCAACTCGGGACCAATAAACGCCAGCCAGGTACCGCCCACCATTCCCATCCGGGGCCGCAGGCGTGCTGCGGGACTTCGCGGATGGTTTTCGAGGAATTCCTCCACATCCTCCTTCACAACAGCGGGTAGTTCTTCGATTGCAAGCGAGGTCACACTCAAGAAACGTGCGCGGCCTCCATTTTGGACTTGGCTGAGGACAAGTGAAAGCGATGCGACCACGCATCGCACGAGGTAGGGGCGAAGCGCTCCGTCCCCACCATGTCTTCGAACGATCAACCGCGGCCCCAGACCATGGCGACCGAAGTCGTCAGGCTGCCGCCCATATTGAACGTGAGAAATCTTTTTGCGTTCTCAATCTGACGCTCGCCAGCTTGTTCGGTCAGTTGTTGATAGGCTTCAAACACCTGACGAACTCCGGTCGCCCCGACAGGATGACCGTCGCCGATCAGGCCGCCGCCGGCGTTCACCGGAATTTGGATTGGCGCTTTGGATTTTTCAGGACGCACCTGCGGCAGCGTGGTCGCGCCGCTTTTTACGAGCTCGACGCCTTTGCCCGGCTCGGCGAGCCCGAGAATTTCGTACGCGACAATTTCTGTGATGGAAAAACAATCGTGGACGTCCGCACCATGGAGGTCGCGCGGCGTGAGGTTCGCCATTCTGAAAGCTTTCTCCGCGGCTTTGCGCGCGGTAGAAAACGTCGGCGCGTCCTTTTTGTCGAGCGGCAGATAATCGGTGGTATGGCCATAGCCAAACAGCCGGACGGTTTTGTTTTTGTCGCGGCCGATCTTATCCAGATACTTTTCGGAAACGAGCACAACCGATGCCGCGCCATCGGTGATTTGCGAGCAATCGGAAACTTTCAGCGGCGGCGCCACGTGCGGGTTCTTCTCAGAAACCTGTGACGCCGAATCGAGCGTCAGATCGGCGTCGCGCATTTGTGCCAGCGGATTCAATTTAGCGTGCGCGTAATTTTTCCATGCCACAAGCCCCAGGTCTGCTTCGGTCGCACCGTATTTTTCGATGTAAATCTGGGCGATGCGGCCAAACAATTTCGGGAACATGAAATCGCCATACTCCGGTTTTTCATTGTGATAATCGGCAGCTGCGCCGAGCACATCGGAACCGTCGAGTGCCGACATCGTCTTCTGTTGTTCTGCGCCTACTACCAGCACGACGTCATGGAACCCACCCATGATCCATTCTGCCCCGAGCAACACCGACAGCGCTCCGGAGGCGCATGCCGCTTCGGTGTGCATTGTCGGGATGCCGCGCAATTTCGGATCGACCTCCGGAATGAATGCGCCCAGCTGTAATTGTTTCGTGAACTGGCCCGCGTTAAAATTGCCAACTGCACCCGCCTGAATTTCGCCCGGGTCAATCTTCGCGTCATCGATCGCCTTCTTCCCCGCCTCGATGATGATATGTCGAATAGTTTTCCCTTCCTTCTTCAGGTTGCGCTTAAAATCCGTGCGCCCGCCGCCGAGAATGTAAACTGACTCGCTCATCCTTTATCTTAGCGTATTTCTCGCGGGCGTCATCCTGAGCAAGGTCGAAGGATCCCGCGGAACTACCTTCTTAGTTTCGCAAACCGGCTTCCTCGCTCGGAATGACGATCTCGATTCATCCGACAAAGGCATTCAAGCCCGTAATGTCGCGTCCGACAGTTAACGTGTGGATGTCGTGCGTGCCTTCGTAAGTGGAGACACTCTCAAGGTTCATGACGTGCCGGATCACGGAGTACTGGTCCGTGATGCCTGCGGCGCCGAGGATGTCGCGCGCTTTGCGCGCACATTGCAACGCCATCCACACGTTATTGCGTTTCGCCAGGGAAATCTGCGCCGGACGCGCAGCGCCATCTTCCATGAGACGGGTGAGCCGCAGTGCCAACAACTGCGCCTTCGTGATCTCCTGCGCCATCCAAACAAGCTTCTGTTGCACGAGCTGGAAGCTGGCAATCGGGCGGCCGAATTGTTCACGTCCTTTTGCGTAGGCCAGCGCTGTTTCGTAGCAATCAATCGCTGCGCCGATCACGCCCCATGCGATGCCTACCCGCGCATACGACAGACACGATAACGGCGCGCGGAGGCCGACTGCTCTCGGCAGGCGGTTTTCCGCCGGTATCCGGCAGTTGTCGAACCAGCACTCCGATGTGCGCGACATGCGCAGACTGAATTTACCTTCGATATCGCGTGCGCGAAAACCGGGAGCGTCCTTTTCCACTACGAATCCGCCGACGCGCCCATCATCATCCTTCGCCCAAACAACTTTGATGTCCGCGATTGACGCGTTGCCGATCCAGCATTTGCTGCCGGTTAAAACATAATGTTCGCCCTCGCGTTTGGCCCGCGTTTCCATCCCTCCCGGATCCGAACCGTGCTCCTGTTCCGTAAGTGCGAAACAACCAACGCGTTCACCCGAGACCAAGCCCGGCAACCAGCGCGCGTGCTGCTCTGGAGAGCCAAATGAATGGATTGCTTGTATCGCCAGCGCGCCTTGCACCGACGCAAGCGAGCGCAGCCCGGAATCCGCTTGTTCCAGTTCCTGCATGATGAGCCCGTATGCCGTGTAGCTCAGGCCCGCGCATCCGTGCTCTTTCAGGTACGGCGCGTAAAACCGCAATGCGCCGATGCGCGTGATCAGATGTTCCGGGAACTTGGCGGCTCGATGACATGGAACGATCTCAGGCGCGGCTTCCTCCTGCACAAACCGCCGCGCACGAGCGCACGCTGCGCGCTCCTCATCGGTGAGAAGTTCTTCGATGTTGTAGTAATCGAGCGAACCCATACGTGCGAGCCAGCTAATCCTCGCCAGTCTAGCGGTTGAGCGACCGAACTCAACGCCAGCGCCTGCGGTTGAAAATCCGTTCAACAATCTTTACGAAGCAAAACCGTAGCGTCATTGTTGCGGATGTGGACTTGAGATTTCACCCCTTATGTCTGAACAATTTTGTTTGTATTTTTCTGATGGCGCCGATCATCGGGGTTGCGGCTGAGAACGCTGCTTCTCAGAAAAGCGTCGGGGCGATTCCGTCCACCGAAGGATTTGATGCTGCTGCCGCAGAACGGTTCGCAAAACTGGCGCTGGCGTGTGTGCACAAGGAATATCCGAATAAGATTAGTCATGTTCTGAACAGCGACGCCGACGTCGCACCGCCACGAAAACTGATGCCCGCGTTTTGCGGCTGCTACGACTGGCATTCATCAGTGCACGGACACTGGCTACTCGTCCGACTGTTGCGCAGGTTCCCTGATGCATCGTTCGCAAAACCCGCACGCGATGCATTGAAAGCGAGTCTCACCGCTGAAAACCTCAAACGTGAGGCTACGTACCTACGGGGCGAAGGCCGCGCGAGCTTCGAACGTCCGTACGGATTGGCGTGGCTGTTGCAACTCTGCGCTGAACTGCGTGAATGGGACGATCCGCAGGCGCTAGAGATGTTGGCAAACCTGAAGCCGCTCGAGGATGCCGCGGTTGAGCGATTGACAGCGTGGCTGCCGAAACTCTCGCATCCGGTGCGCATCGGCGAACACGATCAAACTGCGTTCGCGCTTGGGCTAATTCTCGACTATGCGCGCGGCAAAAATGATGAACGGCTCACCAAACTCGCCGCTGATTCAGCGCGAAAATTTTTCTTCGGGGATACGAATTGCCCGCTCGCATACGAACCGTCCGGCGAAGATTTTCTTTCACCGTGTCTGGGCGAAGCCGACGTGATGCGCCGCGTCTTGTCGCAAGGCGAGTTCCCGAAATGGCTCAGCGAATTTCTGCCCCAAACTCCGAGCACGACGGCGAACTCCGATTGGTTGCCGGTGGCAATTTCACCTGATCCGAGCGATCCGAAGCTGGCGCACCTCGACGGATTAAACCTCAGTCGGGCGTGGATGCTCGAGGGAATTCTCTCCGCCTTGCCGGCCAACGATGCACGGCGTCCGGCTTTAGCGAGCGCAGCAGAAGCGCATCGGCGCGCTGGGCTCGCGGCCGTCACCGGCGAACATTACGAAGGCGGACATTGGCTCGGGAGCTTTGCAATTTATCTCACCACAAAGCGCGGCATTAAAAAATGAGAAGTCGCGATTTCAGCCACTCGCGTCGCGCTTGCGAAAGTCTCGGAGTAGCTCCAGCGAAGATACCCGATAGCCGAACGCAACCTCTGAAAATGGCGACGCGCGTCTTACAACTCGGCCGTGACCGTTCGTTCCGATTCGCGGCGAGGCTTTCCTCCCGAGGGCTGCCAGGCGCGTTGCTGCCAGAAATCCTGCAGATCAGATTGATTCCCGCGGAAAATGTTGCGCTCCGCCCTTTTAATATTGGCCACACTTATGGGGTAAGCCGAGCGCGGGAGACCGCATTTACCATCGCCACAGTATTGCCAGAGAGCCCAGTAGTTCCAAGGCGCCGTTGCGCGCGGCTCCTTATGATAATTTGCAATCCAGAGCCAGCAGTTGGTCAGCGTCTTCTTTTGCGCAGCACTTACTTTCGGACTATTCAAAGCCTGCCTCAGATAATACTCGCTTCCATAGATGCCAGGGTACACACCAGTGCGTTCTCTAATTCGCTCGATGAAGGCAACTGCCTGATCAGCCCGCATCGTTCCGCCGGGGTAATGACCATTTTTTTCGAAATCGAGCACCAGCAGAACGCCCGGACCTCGCACTGCCGATCCAGCTTGTGACCAGGAACTGGATACAACGCTGAGAAAGTGGTCGGCCTGGCGGACGGGATCAGTTCCGTCGGCATAATGATACGCGCCCCAGAGTAGTCCGGCTTGCAATGCCCCGATTTGTCGATCCAGGTATTTCGTGTCGCGCTCGAGCCGCGGATAGGTCGCTTCATGAATCACGCCGAGAATGCCTTCACGTTTCATCCCGGCAAAATCCGGCCGCATCATGTCGTAGTGAGAAAGATTGACCACGTTGCTGGCGGCAAAGGCACACGCCGGAGCCAAAAAAAATAAAACCGCGCCCTGCGAGATAAATCTCTTCATCACCATCCGGAATCGCGTGGACACATCGAGCAGTTGTAGCGAATTTGCAAGAGCGGTTTTCATTTGCGTGCGAAACAATGCCGCAACCGGCGATGCCAAGACTGAAACTCTGCACGAGGGGAACGCCCCACACAGAGCCGTGGCTACAGCACATAATGAGCGTCACACCGATTGCAGATCAGCTGGTTCGTTCATGTTCCGGAACAAGTTTCTCTCCTGCTCTGCAATAGATACCTCCCGCAGTCTTCCAGCAGCAAGCAGATGGCGGACGAGCGTTTGTAATGAAAAATCCGCGCCGGCTAGCGCGTCCCGAAAATGGATCTCTGCTTCGCGGGGATAAATTGCCGCCAACGGTTCGGTGCGGTCGCCGATCTTCGGCACGACGCCGCGACCCGGCTCGATCTGAGCGCAAAGAAATTCGAGATATTTGTTGCTGATCCGCGGCATATCAATCGCGAGCGCCAGCAGATGGCTTGTGTTCATTCTGTCCAGCGATGCGGCGAGGCCGCTGAGCGGACCGCGTGATGGAGGATCGTCTGCGACAAACTGTATATCCGCGGGTCGCCAGTCCGGATCACTTCGCGCGGAGACGAAGATTTCTTGCGGCATCAATTGTCGCAAGAGTTCGAGTTGAATCTGCCAGAGCGGTTTTCCTTGAAACGACAGCGTCGCTTTGTCCTTGCCCATCCGGCGCGATTCGCCACCGGCGAGCAACACAGCGCTGATTTTCATCGCGCCGAAGCAGGAACCAGGGCAGTCGAGCGCAGCCCCCCGTCGCTAAGAATCTTGGCGCGCAGACCACCGCGGCCTGTGAGAAATTCGTGCGCGCCCGGCGCGAATGCTCTGTCCATCCAATAACACGGCCTGCACTCCTCTGTTCCATACAAAAAAACCCCTTGAATCTCGAATTCCCTGCCGATGAGGTCGTTCAGGTCAACGCCGCGCGTGATCACATTGCGCCGCGCCGCACCCGGCGAGTAATCGTGCAGCTTCAATGCGGCGCGGAGCTCATCGAAAACATCGAGTGAAAAGAACGTGATCTGGCCTTTGTAGTCGTCCTTAAAATCGAAGTAACGATCTGCGCGAATCCCGCGCCCCGCGACACATTCGATCACCGGCACTTCGATCATGGCATGTGTGTCTGGCTCGCGACCGTGGCGACCGACAAAATTGTGTCCTCGCGAAACGTAAAGGTGGCAGATTTCCACTGCGCTCATGATAACATCGAGGCAGGTCACTTCACATGAAAGAAAGCAGCGTTGATGCGCAAAAGATCATCCGCCGGAGACACGACGGCGAGCTCGAATACTCGCCGGACGAAGTGACAATCGAACAACCACTCGAAATTCGAATCGGTCGTAAAACCCTGGCGATTACAATGCGCACGCCTGGTCACGATGATGAAATCGCAGCCGGTTTCTTACTCTCGGAGGCAATCGTGCGCGATCGCGATCAAATCGTAAGCATTTCAGCAGCCAGCGACAACAGAGTCATTGTCGGGCTTGCAAGCGAAGTGAAAGTGAAACCGAATTCGGCGAAGCGATTCGGGACAATTTCCAGCAGTTGCGGTCTTTGCGGCAAGACAAGCATTGAGGCGATCCGGCAGAATTTTCCCGCGATAAGAGCGACAGATCTCCGGATCGATATTGAAACGCTGCTTTCGCTGCCGGAAAAATTGCGCGATGCGCAAAGTGATTTCGCGCGCACAGGCGGGATTCATGCCGCGGGAATTTTCGACGCCAAAGGCGAATTGAAAATCGCGCGCGAGGATATCGGGCGCCATAACGCAGTGGATAAAGTCATTGGGCGCGCGTTGCTCGATGGGCTCGTGCCGTTGCACAGTCATTTTCTTCTGGTCAGTGGCCGCGCCTCATTCGAGATCGTTCAAAAAGCGCTCGCCGCCGGCATTCCAATCGTCGCCGCAGTTTCAGCCCCTTCGAGTCTTGCAGTCGAGTTCGCGCGCGACAGTAATCAGACATTGATCGGTTTTTTGCGTCCGCCTTCGTTCAACATTTACTCGCATATCGAGCGCGTAATTATGGAAGCGTTGTAGCCGAGGGCGCAGACCTCGGCAATTTGAGATGGTTACGATGCGCATGCCGCGGTCAGCGCCCGCGGCTACAGCATCATCGCTGCGAGGCAAAAACTGATTCCGGGTCGCGACCGGAAATTTTTCCCACCGCAATCCAGCCGAACCTGCTGACCAGGGCGCCAACCAGAAATGAAATCGCGGCCAAGGGGATCAGCCCGAACAACCGCAAAACAAGTGCGAGCGGCCCGTTCAAGGTTTCGCCGATGCGAATCAACCAGCCCGAACGATGTTCGTGTATCGCACGGTCAGCCACTCCGTGTTTATCCAGCGACAACCAAATTAGAAGTGCCGATTCGACGGCGGCAGCAAAGAATCCGATCGCGTTGAGCGGCGCGATTCTATGGCCGAGCAATTCCAGCAACGCAGCAGCCGAACCTAATCCCGCCGTTCCGAAATGAATTGGCAGCAGTTGGTGATGCAAAAACCACGCCGGAATCGCGGTCGCGCCGATCAGCACACCGGTATAAGTGCCAAGCAGCATTCCAAACATTGCCGACCCAAAGATCAAAATCTCTGCGGCAACGCGG
>Ga0066709_100005704_pt1 | contig 10330 bp, 10 predicted proteins | sample GraSoiAngelo_158_FD_79665 | JGI IMG/M metagenome (GOLD analysis project Ga0066709, IMG submission 79665) | Grasslands soil microbial communities from the Angelo Coastal Reserve, California, USA - 14_1009_16_30cm | ecosystem: Environmental > Terrestrial > Soil > Grasslands | place: USA... | reverse complement strand
CTTTCACTTCGGCCGCCGATACAGACGATACGAGCCAGCCGTCGCCCAGCCGCCCCGTGCGGTGCATCGCCGCTTGGCTGCGTCCACCGATCCAGATAGGCAGGCCGTTTTTCTGCCACGGGCGCGGCATGATCGTGACATTTTGCACGGAATAGAATTTTCCTTCGAAGGTGACATTTTCTTCCGTCCAGAAACGGCGCATTAAAACGATCGCTTCATCGGCGCGCTGCGCGCGCTCTTTCCTGCTTACGCCAACGGCCAACAGGTCTTTTGAATCATCTCCGCCCAATCCGAACGCGGGAAACAATCGCCCCTGGGAGAGAAAGTCGAGCGTGGCGAGTTCTTTGGCGAGAACGACTGGATTGCGGGTAGGGAGCACCAACGTGCTGGTGCCGAATTTCATCTTGCGTAGCCGCCCGGCGATATAGGAAAGAAAAGTGATCGGTTCGAGCGTCAGAGCAGGGGACACAATTCGATCACTCACCCACAGCGAATCGACGTCCAGCGCCTCGAAGTAATCCACGAGATCGAGGATCGCTTCGGGTTGGAGCTCTCGCCTCGGCCATTGCCCAAGCGCGATCCCGATTCGCACATTCATAGGGAAGAATTATTTCTCGTAGAGCTTCTTGATGAAGCCGCTCTTGTCGAGCTCTTCGACAAAGCTCGAGTCGACGAATTCTTCCGGTTTGTGTTTGTATACGTCGGGACGCGTCGCGGCGACGTATTCATAGCTCGTCTTCAAGCCCTTGATGTTGGGATACGGCGCGGCGATACGATGTTTCGCAAATAGCTCCCAAGACTCCTGCGCTAACGGATCGTCGTCCAGTCGTAGCATCTTCTTGATTACTTTCTTCGCCAGATCGGGCTCCTGCTTAAAGCGGGCTATGCCTTCCAAATGGGCGCGCATGTAGCGCATCACCAGGTCGCGGTCTTGCTTTATCTGTGTCCGGGTCGTAGCGATCTCGCTCCACGGATAGTCGACTTCTTTGAAGAAATCCCATAACACGTGAAATCCCGACCGTTGGGCGAAGATGAAGTTCGGATGCGATAATGTCGCGCCCTGAATTTTTCCCTGTTGTAATGCTAAAAATCGATCGCTATCGGTACCAATCTGAAGGAGGGCGAAATCCTTTTCCGGGTTGAGCCCTTTTTGTCGGGCAAGATACTTTACGAGAAAATCGGTCAGGGACCCGAATGTCGTGACACCGATGGTTTTCCCTTTTAGGTCTTCGCTGCGCTTGATGTCAGGCCGCACCACGAGGGATTGAATCACACCGGGCATCGTGTGCGCCAAAATCACCATGTCGGAACCGGCGAGTACCGCGGTCATGACCGTTGGCGTAGCGATGGGCGAGATCAGCACGCTGCCTGAGATCAGCGCCTTCGAAGCGATGCCGGAGCCCGCCACCGCGACCGGATCCACATCGAGACCATACTTTTCGTAAATTTTGGCTTCCTTGGTAAAGTAAATAATGATGTTTCCCATGCTGATCGCAGGAACACCCACTTGGACCTTTTTGAGCGCACGGGATTGGGCGAAGAGAACTGACGACGAGACGAACAAACTCGCGACCAACATTCCCAGCAAAAAGCGTGTTGAAATCACGTGAAATGCCTCCGCTTCGAATGCCACTCCTACTGGCATTTAGTCCCGTGATTGAACTGTTGTCAATCCGACCAGTGAACGTTGACAAGCCCCCGTCTTTTGCAATAAGTCACAATCATATGTTGCCAAAACTACCGCGCGAATCATTGTTGGATCTGTGCCGGCGGATGTTCGTCATCCGTCACTTTGAAGAGAATCTGGTACCGCTCCACGACAGAGGCGTGTTCGGCGGCCACTACCACCTTTACGTCGGCCAAGAAGGAACCGGCGTGCCGGCGATCTCATGTCTACGCTCCGATGATTATCTCTTCACGACGCACAGAAACCATGGCCACCTGCTTGCCCGTGGCGCCGAACCTAAGCGACTCTACGCGGAGATCCTGGGACGTGCTGACGGTTTGAATAAGGGAAAGGGTGGTTCTTTCCACTCCGTCGCGCCGTCGTTAGGCTTTCTTCATAGCTCGGGCGTCGTCGCCGGGATCATTCCGCTCTCGACGGGAACCGCGTATGCGTCGAAGGCGCAGAAAAATGGCCGAATCACGGTCTGTCTCTTTGGCGATGGTTCACTGGAAGAAGGCGCCGCGCCTGAAGCGTTTAACCTGGCATCGCTTTTCAAGTTGCCGGTGCTGTTTCTATGTGAGAACAACGGCAAGTACGGCGCCGGTCGGGCCGTTGCCGCGGCGCAGTCAACGTCGATGGCGGCGTATCCTCTGACGGATTTGCCCAAGGCCTATAAAATTCCGGCGCAGCAGATCGATGGCATGGACGCGGGCCTTGGCCATGCGGCGATTTTGGAAGCGGCGGAGAAAATTCGCCACAGCGAGGGACCGCAATTCGTCGAAGCACAAACCGCTCGCTATCCAGGCAGCGACACCAATTGGCCCACCGTGCCGCAAACGACGTATACTTCGCTCGCTTGGGACGTCAGCAGCGTGCCCGAAAAAGCCCGCAAGTGGTACGAATCGTGTGTCCCGCTACTTATCCTTATCCGTGAATTGGAGGCGGCCAATCAAGCGACCAAAGATGAAATTGCCGGCATCGAGCGCCAAGTCAAAGTCGAGATTGCCGCGGCGGTGGAGTTTGCGGTCAACAGTCCCTATCCAAAACCGGAAGAGGCCGAAAGAAATTTCTTCGCCTGACTAGATGTTGATTAGGTTGGCATATAGCGTAGGGCTTATAGCGTATGGTTCCGACTATATGCGATAAGCTATCAGCCCTATGCGAATTGCGCAGCCTGAGGATTGATTATGCGGGAACTTGCTTATTACGAAGCTAAATTCGAGGCGTTGGAAGAAATCATGGCGGCGGACCAGCGTGTGCATCTAATCAACGGCACTTTTCTGAGCTTGAGTCCGCATCGTCACGTTTACCAAAAGCTGCGAAATAAATATGCCGACCGCATGATCTCGCCGCCGATCTCCGAGCTGGGTTTCTGCGGGCTCGCGACCGGTGCCGCCATGGCAGGACTCAGGCCTATTGTCGATCTCAGCACCGGCAGCTTCATCTACGAAGCCTGGCCGCAAGTCGCCAACGAAGCCGCCAACGCGTTTTCCATGTCGGGTGGTCAAACCAAAGTACCTGTGGTCTTTCATCTCTTTCACGGCCTACGTGGTGGCGGCGCGGCGCAGCATTCCGGCAGCCCGCAAGCGATGCTGTGGAATTGCCCCGGACTGGAAATCGCCATTCCTTCCTCACCGCGCGACGTCAAAGGCCTGCTTAAAACCGCCGTCGCCAGTGACAACCCGACCATCTTCGTCGATCATACCCGGCTGCTGGACACGCGCGGCGAAGTTCCAGAAACCGATAAGCCGATTCCGTTCGGCGTCGCCGATGTGAAACGGCCAGGCGGCGACGTCACTTTGATTGCCACCTCGTACACTGTCCAGGTTTCTCTCCAAGCTGCCGCGAAGTTGGACAAAGAAGGCATCGACGTCGAAGTCGTCGACCCGCGAACTCTTGTCCCGTTCGACTTGGCGACGATTATCTCTTCGATTGAAAAGACCCATCGTGTCGTCATTGCCGACGAAACCCACCAGAGCTGCGGCGTCGCTGCCGAGATCGCCGCGCGCATCGCTGAGAGCGGTTTCGACAAACTAAAAACCCGCATTCGCCGGGTCTCGACTCTGGACGTTCCCGTGCCCTATAGCCCACCGCTTGAAGCGTACATCGGTCCCTCCGAATCACGCATCATCGACGCTGTCCGAGCGGCGGTGGCTTAGAAGACGGTTTCGCGTTTAAGGACGTTAGATAAATCTTGCATTTCTCGCACAGCGAGAAGTCTTTCTCCGGTTGAATGACACATCATCCTTTGAGCTTACCACCACCCGCGTTGAGCGTTAGCCCCTTCGATCTTTAATTTGTTCGCCCCATGGCTAAGAAAATTTCATTGGACGTCATCGACCTTTTGCGCCGGATGTGGCTCATCCGAGCTTTCGAAGAAAAAGTTTCCGCGCTGTACGCCGAGCGGCAAATCGTCGGCTTACTGCACTTGGGGATCGGCCAAGAAGCCGTCGCGGTGGGCGCGTGCAGCTGGTTGCGCAACGACGACTACGTCTTCGGCGGTCATCGCTCCCACGGCCACGCCATTGCCAAAGGCGCGGACATCAATCGGCTGATGGCCGAGATCGCCGGGCGCGCCACCGGCTACTGCGGCGGCAAGGGCGGCTCGATGCATATCGTGGCCAAGGAAGCGGGTTTTATCACGGCGACCGGCGTTGTCGGCGGAACAATTCCACTTGCGTTAGGTGCAGCATTCGCGGCCAAGGAGAAGAAAAAAGGCCAAGTCGCCGTGGTTTTCTTCGGTGACGGCGCCGGGCAAGCAGGTCCGTTTCACGAGTCGCTCAACATCGCCAGTCTATGGCAACTGCCGGTCATTTTTATTTGCGAGAACAACGGCTACGCCGAGTTCACGCCGCTATCGACGCACACCAAAGTCGAGCGCCTCGCGCAGCATGCGAAAACCTACGCCATTCCAGCAAGCACCGTCGACGGCAACGACCTCTTTGCCGTGCGCGAAGCGATGCGGCGCGCCGTTGAGAAATGCCGCGCGGGCAAGGGGCCAGTATTTGTTGAATGTCTTACCCATCGCTTGCGCGGTCACTACGAGGGCGACCCCGCCAAATACCGTGAGCTGTCCCAGCTCGCCGAGTGGAAAAGGCAAGATCCGATCGCACGCGTCTCACGGGCACTGAAAAGCAAAAAAACCATCAGCGACAAAAAACTTGAATCGATCGAGAGCGAAGCGCGAGAGCAAGTGGAGAAGGCCGCCGAGTTTTCCTTATCCTCGCCCTGGCCGGCAGCAACCGAAGTGGACATGCAAGTGACAGCATGAAAAAGAAGGATGGAAGATTTGCCGCAGCAAATCTCGCTGGATGAGCTCGATCATGGCCTTATGTCCCGACACTGTCACGCTGAACACCAGTGAAGGGTCTCGTCTTCGGACAAGATTTTTCGCCTGCGGCTCAGAATAACGTTCTCTGACGCCTCAGAGCAACGATGCCATATCAAACTTTCTTGGAGGCCATCCGCGCGGGTCTTTCTGAGGAAATGCGCCGCGACTCGTCGGTCTATGTCTTCGGCGAAGACGTCGCTCTCGGCGGTCCCTTCGGCGTTACCAAAGGACTGGCAGACGAATTCGGCGCCAATCGGATCGTCAACACGCCGATCAGCGAAGGCACGGTCATGGGCCTGGCCATCGGCGCCGCGACGGCGGGCCTGAGACCGGTGGTCGAGATCATGTTCATCGACTTTATCACGCTGGCGATGGACCAGTTGGTGAACCACGCTGCAAAGTTGCACTACATGTCCGGCGGGCAACTGAAGATCCCGTTGACCGTTCGGGTCCAGTGCGGCATCAGTGGCGCGATGGGCGCCCATCACTCGCAGAGTCTCGAAGCTTGGCTCGCGCATGTTCCCGGGCTGAAGGTGGTCTTGCCGGCAACTCCGGCCGATGCCAAAGGGCTGCTCAAGGCAGCAATCCGGGACGACAATCCGGTGGTCTTCGTCGAACACCGCGGTCTTTTATTGGACAAGAGAACAAGTTCCCGATGGCGAACACATCGTGCCGATAGGCCAGGCAAAGATTCTGCGGCAAGGTGATCACGTAACGATCGTCGCGCTGTCGAACATGATCAGCTCGGCTTTGATGGCCGCCGATTACTTAGCGGCAGACGGAATTTCCGCCGAAGTGATCGATCCACGGAGTATTTCGCCGCTCGATATTGAGATCATGGTAAGTTCCATCAAGAAAACCAGCCGACTGATCGTCGTCCACGAAGCGGTGGAGCACGGTGGCATAGGCGCTGAAATTGTCGCGCGTGTCCAACAAGAAGTCTTCCATTACCTTGACAGCCCTATTGTCCGCGTCGCCGCCCCTTTCGCGCCAGTTCCCGCCAGTCCGGCGCTCGAGAAACAATTTCTACCCGACAAAGAGCGCATTGTTGAGGCGGCTCGAAAAACTGTCGCTCAAAAGTATTCGTAGGCTTAATTGACAGGCCTCTCACTGGAAATGGCCTACGATGCCCGTCCGGCAGCGCGTGAAAAAGCCCGGCGGCGTCTCAAGGAATGCTTCAATAACTTTTATTTCTCGTTGCGCTGGGAAGACTCGATTCTAGCGAATGTTGTCAAACGCATCGGCAGCTCGCGTCTAATGATCGGCAGCGATTTTCCGCATCCGGACATGACCTCGCCCAATACTGTTTCAATGCTGCAGGGTCGGGAAGGCTTGACCAAACAAGACATTGACAAATTATTGGGCGGCACAGCTGCTGAATTTTTTGGCTTGAACCAGTACCTGTAAACAAAACTTACGCTCAGCTGCGAGCAGACACGCCGCCTAGAAGCTCAACTGGCAGCGAGCGAAGACCCGTTGCCTGACTCTCATCATCCGGCCCTGCTACTCGCCGGACTTCTACCATCCCTTGTCATCAGAGTGGCGCAGAATATTACTATGACGTTCTTAATGTCACCCGTGGCATGTCGTTGACACTTCGTGTCTGACAAAGACCCCTCCCCTTATTAAGCTTCTGGCCACAAGATCTCGATTAAATAGCTTTCAAAGTTATCCTTGAGCGGCTGGCATGTGCCTTGCTCCGACACTGTGCAAGTATCCGAGGAGGAAGGACATGCAGCCAGAGTTACAGAGTGAATCTAAGATCATCTCAATAGAGAAACGAAACCTTCGCGCGGTGCGATGCGAGAAATGCGGCGCGAAAATGTACCCCACGTCACTGTTAAAACCGCACCTGACACGGCACCGCCGCCGCCAACGCTGGTTCAACGCTGAAATGAGAAAGTTGCAGTACACCTTCTCGCACATGCGAGATATCGCCTAAGCGTTCCCCCGAACTTCCCCGCATGGGGAAGCTCTCCAGCACAAGCCCGTGCGCGGCCCCCCACGCGTGCGGGCTTGTCCCCTCATAAATCCTTCGACTCCGCTCTTAAAGATTACTCGAAGAAGGCTCCTTCGATCAGCACCGGTTTCGCCGCGCCCTGTTCGTGCGTCCTACCCGGTATCGCTGTGCCGTCCGGGTTGAGCCGTTGGTCCGCTTTGTCGAGCCCCGCGCCGACACGCGCCATAATAAGAGGTTCATTGCCCGAATTGCAGAACTGGTAGTAGCAACCCGCCGGTAAAACAACGGCATTGTTCCTCCCCGCATTGACGATGGTTTTTCCGTCTCTACCGGTATTGAACTGCGCCGTTCCCTGCAGCACTAAGAAGATGTGATCTTCCTTCGTGTGCGAATGCAGCGCGTTTTCACCGATGCCCGGCGCGTAGCAGTGAATCCTCAGCGTCATCAGATTGGTTTCAGCGAGCATGTTGCGTGTGTGACCCTCTTTGACGAGTTGCGTTTTTAACTGAACGACCTTTGCCTGTGGTTCCACGTGACCTCCTTTGAGTAGGTAATGAATTCAACGACGACTGATCTTAGACAGCCAAGTCCTGTACTGCAAGCGAGACTGCTCTTCGCCTGAAAGAAGTATGATCCCCTTGTCCTGGCCTGTGGTTGCAAAAGTCATAGCCCTCCGCTTATGTGAAACTTCCATCAAATCAACGGAGAGCACGGCAGACTTGTTTGCTGAAATCGTCGCCATGTCTTCCGCCATGGGTTGGGCGGCAGATTCGGTCTTGGTCCGCTTCGGCTTGCGGAAATCGAATATCTTCGCCGCGATGTTTGTGAGCTACGCAGTGTCGATCAGCTGCATGTGGACCTATCTCGTCGCTACGACTTCGCTCGAATTCTTAAAGTCGCCGGCAATGATTTATTACCTGATCAGTGGATGCATCCAGCCGCTCTTCGCCCGCGCGCTCTTTTACGAGGGTATCACGCGCATCGGCGTCGCCCGCGCCGGTCCGCTGCGCGGCGGCGAGCCGCTCTTCGCCACCGCCATCGCAATCTCGATCTTCGACGAACAGCCGGGCTGGCTGGTCTTTCTCGGCACGATCCTGATCGTCGTTAGTCTTTGGTTGATCTCTGGAAAGCAACAAGGCGACACTAAATGGCGGCTGATCGATACGATTTTTCCGATCAGTGCCGGATTGATTTCCGCTATTTCTCAAAGCCTGCGCAAGCAAGCACTGAAGATTATCCCCGATCCCTTTGTCGCGGTGGCCGTGGTCACGACGGTCTCATTCATACTTTTACTCGGTTTTATGGTCACGACCAAAAGAACTCATCAATTACGCATGCCGCGCGAAGGGTTTATGTTCTATTTTTGTGCGGCCCTGATCGCTACATTGGCGCAAGTGGCAAATTTCATTGCGCTTGGCCGTGGCCAACTTTCGGTCATCATACCGCTGCTCAATACCACTCCCCTCTTCACCATTTTCTTTAGCGCTGTGTTTTTACGCAATGTCGAAACCGTCAACCTGCGCATCGTTCTCGGTGCGGCCTTGATGGTCGCCGGTGTCGTGCTCATTACCAGTCGGTGACCCGCGTCCGTGGCACTGCCACAATTAAAGTTGGGTGAGAAACGGGCGCGCCGCCATCCTCGGTCAAGAGAAATTCTGGCAGTGTTTCCTCACTTTCGTGCGCTTGACATGAGCATGCTGGTCTCGGATATTACGGCAACACGATGAAACCTTACGGAACAGCGTCCGTTTTTTGCTCCGGCCCCACAGGTTGCAATAGCTAAATATAATGTCCGAGACACGTCCTATAGCGCCTCCTCTCGGCGGCCTCGATGAAGGAGCTGCGCTCCGAAGTATTCTGGAAGGAACGGCGAAGGAGACCGGGGAGGGTTTTTTTGTTGCGCTCGTTGAAAACCTAGCCAAAGCGCTAAATACCCACGGAGCTTGGGTCACCGAATATATCAAGGAGAGCCGCCGGCTTCGGGCTCTTGCCTTTTGGATGGACGGGCAGTGGATCCAAAATTACGAGGTCGATATCGCCGGAACACCGTGCGAACAAGTCATTGACACGGCTAGTCTAGTCCATTTCCCCGACAACTTGCTTGAACTATACCCTGATGATCCGGACATCAAAGAGACCGGTGCGGTCAGTTACATGGGCATCCCTCTAAAGGGTATTGACGGCAGAATTTTGGGGCACCTAGCGGTGATCGACCGACGTCCCATTCCGGAAGAGCCACGAGTCCTGGCGCTTTTTAACATTTTTGCCGCTCGCGCGACCGCGGAAATGCAGAGACTGCGCGCTGAGAAGCAAGTTCTGGAGCGGGAGGAGAAACTGCGTCGGCTATTCGAAAGCGCCATGGACGCGGTCATCGAGTTCGATCAGAACCTGAAGCTGACCCGGATGAATCCCGCGGCGGAGCAAGCCTTTCTTTGCGCGACCGATCAGGTGATGGGGCATGATTTCAGCAGGCTGATCGCGGAAGAGAGCCGAAACAAGCTCAGGGGTCTCATTCATGATCTTGGCGCGCTCACGCAAGAACGCCGATCGTTGTGGGTTCCCGGCGGGCTGCAAGCACTGCCGATCGGCGGCAAAGCGTTTCCGGCCGAAGCGACTTTGTCGCGCTTCGAGATTGAGCGGCAGAGTTTTTACTCTCTAATTCTGAGGAACATCAACGAAAGACTCGAAGCCGACCGAAAGATTCATTCACTGGCAGCGGAAGCCGCCTATCTGCGCGAAGAGATCAAGAGCCTGTGCGGGTTCGACGAAATTCTCGGGCAGAGTCAAGCGATGAAGCGTGTCTTAGAAGACGTGGAGCAAGTCGCGGCGACGGACACGACGGTTTTGATTCTCGGTGAGACCGGGACAGGCAAGGAGCTGATTGCCCGGGCTATCCATGGCGCCAGCCGCCGGCGCGACAAGCCGCTCATTACAATCAACTGCGCTGCGGTCCCAGCGGCGCTCATGGAGAGCGAATTTTTCGGCCACGAAAAAGGCGCCTTTACCGGAGCGACTCAAAAGCGGGAAGGACGCTTCGCGCTGGCGGATCACGGAACGATTTTTCTCGAGATTGGCGAATTGCCGCTCGACTTGCAAGCGAAAATTTTGCGCGTGCTGCAGGAAGGCGAATTTGCAGCCGTCGGCAGCTCCCACACGAGAAACGTGGACGTTCGGGTAATCGCCGCGACGAACCGCGATCTCAACCAAGCCGTAAAAGGCGGCGGCTTCAGAGAAGATCTTTACTATCGATTAAACGTTTTCCCCATCGAAGTGCCGCCTTTGAGAGGGCGCGATGATGACGTTCTCCTGCTCGCTGCCGCCTTCGCGGCCAAATCCGCCCAACGCCTGGGGCGCAGGATCGAACCGTTGTCTG
>Ga0066709_100005702_pt1 | contig 10330 bp, 6 predicted proteins | sample GraSoiAngelo_158_FD_79665 | JGI IMG/M metagenome (GOLD analysis project Ga0066709, IMG submission 79665) | Grasslands soil microbial communities from the Angelo Coastal Reserve, California, USA - 14_1009_16_30cm | ecosystem: Environmental > Terrestrial > Soil > Grasslands | place: USA... | reverse complement strand
GCAGCCAGGGCCTTGCCGGCCAGCGCGAGGGAAGGCATTGGCAGCGACGAAATACTGGTAGCGATTATCGTCCGCGTGCCGGCGCAGAAACCGCCGGAGGCAAGATCGCTGCAGGCGCTCTCGTTCGATTCCTATTTCGACACCTACAAGGGCGTGGTCACGCACGTCCGCGTCTTTAACGGCGAGTTGAAAGCGGGAATCCTGGTCAAACTCCTCCACTCCGGCAAAACCGTCGAAGTGAAGGAGGTCGGCAGCTTCAATCCGCGGCCATACGTGCGCGAAAGACTCGAGGTAGGCGAGACCGGTTACATCACCGCCAATATCAAAAGTCCTCTGGACGTCAAGCTGGGCGACACCCTGACCGATTCGCGCCATCCCTCGCCGGCCCTCGCCGGCTTTCAGGTTGTGCACCCGATGGTGTTCAGCGGAATTTACCCGATCAACACGGCCGATTACGAACACCTCAAGGCCAACCTCGCGAAATTGCAATTGAACGACTCGGCGTTTGTCTATCAATCCGAAAGCTCCGTGGCGCTCGGGTTCGGTTTTCGTTGCGGGTTCCTGGGCCTGTTGCACCTCGAGATCGTTCAGGAACGGTTGCGCCGCGAATATGGCATGGACATCATCGCAACCTACCCCAGCGTGGTGTATCGCGTCACCCTGACGGACCAGACAGTAAAGGAGATCGACAATCCGGCCTACCTTCCGGAGCCCAACTACATTGAGAAAATCGAGGAGCCCATGGTGAAGGCGTTCGTGATTTGTCCCAATGAATACATCGGCGACATGATGGCATTGATCTCCGAAAAACGGGGCGCGGTGCAACACACCGAAACACTCGACATCCGCCGCGTCATGTTGACCAGCCGCACCCCGCTAAATGAAATCCTCATCGACTTCCATGACCGGATCAAGAGCATCACCCGCGGCTACGGTTCGATGGATTACGAGCACGATGGTTACCAGGAGTCGGACATGGTGAAGCTCGACATGCTCGTCAACGGCGAGCCGGTGGATGCGTTCTCCTGCATCGTGCACCGCAATAAGGCGGAGGGCCGGGGCCGGGCGCTGGCCGCCAAGCTCAAGGAAGTCATCCCTCGGCAGCAATTCCAGGTGTCCATCCAGGCCGCCATCGGCGGCAAGGTCGTCGCGCGCGAATCCGTCAGCGCCCTGCGCAAGGACGTGACCGCCAAATGTTACGGCGGCGACATCACGCGCAAACGCAAGCTGCTCGAAAAGCAGAAGGAAGGCAAAAAGCGGATGAAATCGGTCGGCTCCGTTCACATCCCGCAGGAAGCATTCATCGAAGTGTTAAAGGCGTAAATGGGAACATTGATTTTTCGCTGGTTCCTCTCGAAAACAGTGCGCCAGGCGGTCGATATGTGCCGGCAGGTCCGCAAATTCGTCCGCGCCCAGCGCGATCTGCTCGAGCCGGAAAAAATCCAGGAGATTTCCAAGGCGACCCGTGAATTGAAGGGCACGATCAGCGCCGGCCAAAATCTGGATGCCGTCCGCGCGTCGATGAAAAACCTGGAGAAAGTCGCCAACGAGAACCTGCTTCCTTACCCGAGCGCTTCGCTCCGCGAGAATATCGAGGTGTTCCTCGTCACCGGCGCCGTGGTTCTGGCGTTGCGCACGTTTTTCTTTCAGCCGATGGCCATCCCCTCCGGTTCGGCGCAGCCGACCTTGTGGGGCATCACGTCGGAGGACCTGCGCGGCAAACCGGACGTGAAAATCCCGCGCGGGCTTGACCGCCTGTTACAGAGCTGCTGGTCCGGCGCTCACTATTTCCACGCTGTCGCCAAAACCGACGGACAACTCAGAATCGGTCCCACGGAAAAGGTTGGTGGGTTTATCAACAGACAGACCATGTGGGTTGGCGACGAGCCCTACCCGTTCTGGTTCACTCCCGATCCACCGGATGCTCCGCAGGATCAGAATCTCGCGAGCCGCGCGGGACTCAGGCAAGGACAGATGATTCGAAAAGGGGAGGAGTTCATCAGGCTCAAAGTCATTAGTGGGGACCATCTGTTTGTGAACCGGTTAACCTACAATTTCCGACGGCCGCGGCGGGGGGAAATCATCGTCTTTGAATCCACAGGGATCCCTGGAATCATTCAGAATACACACTATATCAAGCGCCTCATCGCCCTGGGCGGCGAACACGTGCGGATCGGCAATGATCGCCATGTCGTCATCGACGGCGTGCGGCTCGATGCTTCGACACCGTTCTTCGAAAATGTCTATAGTTTCAACCCGAAACTGCCGCCTCGAGCGGACCACTATTCCGGTCACGTCAACGGCGCCGTCGGCGCGCGGTATGACCACCTGGGCCTGGCCGCGCTGTTCGCCAACGAACAGATCGAGCTGATCGTGCGCCCCCATCATTACCTGGCATTCGGCGACAACACGATGAACAGCAACGACGGCCGAAACTGGGGCGATTTCCCTGAAGCGAAGGTCGTTGGCAAGGCCAGCTTCGTCTTTTGGCCGATCGGTGCCAGGGACAATTCGCCAAGCCGATTCGGCTGGGGCTATCGCTAAAAGGGCAGGGGACATGATCCTACGCTGGTTCCTCTCGAGAACCGTTCGTCGCGCTACCAGCCATTGCCGCCACGTCGAAAAAACAGTCCGGGCCCAGACCGACCAGCTCAACAACCAGGCCGTGGAAAAGATCACCGCGGCAATCGCCGCGCTCAGATCGGCAATCGCTGCCAGTGACGGCCAACGCCTCAGGGAGCGGATGGCCAATCTCGACCAAACCGCTGCCAGGTGGCTTAAACAATACCCGCACCCGTCCCGGAGAGAAAATGTCGAGGTGATTCTGGTAGCCGTCAGCATCGCCATCGCGATTCACACCTTCTTCCTCAAGCCCTTTAAGATTCCCACTGGCTCGATGCAGCCGACGCTTTTCGGCATCGTGGCGGAAGACCTCCGCGACCGGCCCGATTTCGAAATACCGACCGGTATTCGAAGAGTTGCCGACTATTGTATCAACGGCAACTCCTACCACCATATCGTTGCCGAAAGCGATGGGACGTTGGCGGGCTACGAACCACCGCGCAGGGTTCTTCCGTTTGTCTCCCGACAGCGATTCAAGATCGGTGAAACCTGGTACCCTCTCTGGTCCCCCTGGGATAGGTTGCTCGAACAGGCGGGCGTTCCCCACCACTTCTTTCATAAAGGCGACACCATACTGAAAGTAAAAGTATTTGCCGGCGACCATCTGTTTGTTGATCGGCTGACCTACAATTTTCGCCGGCCGAAGCGTGGCGAAATCCTGGTGTTTGCGACCAAAGGAATCACCGACCCCAGGACAGGACAGCCAGCCATGCCGCAGGATCAGTTTTACATCAAACGGATGGTGGCGATGGGAGGCGAGCGCGTTCAGATCGGCAATGACCGCCACCTGATCATCAACGGCGAGCGCCTCGACCACACAACGCCGCATTTTGAGAATGTCTATTCGTTCGATCCACGACAACCCCCGCGGCCCAATCAATACTCGGGCCACGTCAACGGCTTCATCGCCGGACAGGTGATTGCGCCACTGTTTCCCGATGAGTCCACGATTTTTGCAGTCCGGCCCAATCATTACCTCGTGATGGGCGACAACACCATGGACAGCTACGACGGCCGGGCCTGGGGCGACTTTTCGCGGACCAACGTCATCGGGAAATATTTTTTTGTTTATTGGCCGTTTAGCAGCCGGTTTGGCTGGGCCGCGAGATAATCCACCACCAGTGGTAACGACGCCTGGATCCACGACGCTCTAGCCACCCGGCGGTGGATCCGGAACGAACCGAGATCCGACTGGCCCAAGTGACAACTTTGAGACCGGCGGCCTCCGCTGATTGCGCCGGAGCGGGGATCAAGAACTACGTAGCCACCGCAGCCAAAGCAGGATGCAAGAGCAACCCTCGGCAGTCAGAGCGCTTACATGTTTTCGCACAATGTTTGTTATATTTAATCTAGTCCAGCCGCTTCAAGGCTCCCCAGCAGATCGTCCAGTTGCGTCAGATCCCAGTCCCAGTATCCGGCGATAGACCTCGACGTATTCCACAGAAGTGCGTTCCCCGGAAAAGTCGGCGCTCATGGCGTTTTTTCGAAAGTGGCGGAACAGTTCCGGCTCGCCATAAAGGATCAGCGCCTTGCGGATCGCCTTCGCCAGCGCCCGGGACGAATACTGGTGAAACTTGATGCCACTGGCCCGCTCGAGGTCTTCGGCGGGATCTACAACCGAGTCGTCCAGTCCGCCCGTGGCCCGCACAATCGGAATCGCACCGTAGTGCTGACTGTACATTTGATTCAAGCCGCACGGTTCGAATCGCGACGGCATCAGGTAAAAGTCGCACCCGGCCTCGATCCGGTGGGATAACGGGTGATCGTAACCGATGCGAACGGCGACTTCGCTTGGATACCGTCGGGCGAGGTCTTGGAAGGCCCTTTCCAGCGTCGGCGAACCCGTTCCGAGCAGGACAAACTGCATGTTCCCAGCCAGCATTTCCTCGAGGGCAGCCAGCAGGATGTCGCTGCCCTTCTGATCGACAAGACGGCTGATGTTGGCAAAAAGCGGAATATTGGATGCCTGAGGCAGACCCATTTCCTGTTGCAGCAACCTCTTCTCGGCCTCTTTGCCCTGTAGGTTGTCGAGCGAGAAGGAGTTTTTCAGCCAGGGATTGTCAATGGTCTTCCACTCATTGTAATCCACGCCATTGAGGATGCCGACGAGGACGCTCTGGCGCTGGCGCAGGATTCCATCCAATCCGCAGCCGTAGTCTTCGGTCATGATCTCGCGCGCGTAGCGTCGGCTGACGGTCGTGATCAAATCGGCGTAGCAGATGCCCGCTTTCAGGCAGTTCAACATTCCGTGGAACTCGACGCCGTCCGGGCGGAAATAATCCCAGGGCAAATTGGTCAGTTCGTAGGCGGACCGGGGAAACACTCCCTGATAAGCGAGGTTGTGGATGGTCAAGCAACTCTTCGGCGCGCTCCCCCACCCTGCCCGTTCTCTTTCGTTTTTGAGGAGCAGCGTCACCAGGCCGGTCTGCCAGTCGTGCGCATGGACAAGTTCAGGCTGCCAGGGCAGGTAGCGGGCCAGGTGCGCGACGCACTTGGAAAAGAAAATGAATCGTTCGGCGTTGTCCGGATAATCCACCCCGCCCTGTGCCTGATACAAGCCGCCGCGGTCGAAGAACTCGGGCTGCTGAACAAAGTACACAGTCAGCCGTGGCTCCCATTCGCGTATCAGAACCTTGGCCGTGACGCGGCGGCGTCCCAGCGGCAAGTCCACTCGCCAGTCAAACGGGCGAATGTCGGGGAATTTTTCCAGGATGCCCGGGTAGAGCGGCGTGACCAGCCCGACCTGCAGGCCGGCTTGAGCCAGGGCCTTCGCGAGCGCGCCCGTCATGTCGGCCAGTCCACCCGTCTTCGAGTAGGGATGGACCTCGCTGCTGGCGAGCAGGACTTTCATCGGCAAAAGACGGTCCGCGTCTGTCCCGGGCGCGACAGGAAACGCCTGCCGAGCAGTGTTGAGTCGCGAGAGAAAGCCACAGTTACTCGCGTTGCGGGCGGCTTGGACCGCCGCGGTCCGGGCCGGCAATGATGCGATCGGTCTTCAAGTAATGTTGCAGAGGGCTCGGGACCGCGATGCTGCCATCGGTTTGCTGATGTGTCTCGAGGAGCGCCACAAACAGCCGCGCCAGGGCTGTGCCGCTGCCATTGAGGATGTGCGGGAACTTGTTGTCTCTGGAATCGCTTTTGAACCGAAGATTCATCCGACGCGCCTGGAAATCCTCGCAATTCGAGCAGCTCGAAACCTCGAGATAGCTCCCCTGCCCTGGCGCCCAGACTTCGATGTCGTAGGTTTTGGCGCTGGCAAAGCCCATGTCGCCGGTGCAGAGCAAAACCACCCGATAATGCAACCCGAGCGCCTGGAGCACACGCTCGGCGTCCGCCACCAGGCTCTCCAACTCATCGTAGCCGCTCTCCGCCTGGACGATCTTGATTAGCTCTATTTTGTCGAACTGATGCACGCGGATCATACCGCGGGTGCCGACGCCAGCCGCCCCCGCTTCGGCGCGAAAGCAGGGGCTGTAAGCGCAGTAATAGATCGGAAGCTGTTTCTCGGAAAGGATTTCCTCGCGATGAATATTGGCGACCGCCGCTTCGGCGGTCGGCAGCAGATAAAGCTTGCCTAGAGTCGCCGCGTCGAGTCCCTCCTGGACTGCGTACGCTTGATCGATGAATTTGGGAAACTGACCGACCCCGACCATGCAATCGCGGCTGACGATGTAGGGCGGCGCCACTTCAGTGTAGCCATGTTGCGAAATGTGCAGATCGAGGAGGAACTGTATCAGTGCCCGCTCCAGCCGCGCGCCCCAGTTCGTATAAAGCAGGAAGCCACTGCCTGTGAGTCTTGCGCCACGTGTAAAGTCCACCAGCTTGAGGCCCTCGCAGATTTCAACGTGCGACCTCGGTTTGAAGGTGAAGACCGGTTTTTCGCCCCACTGCCGCAGTTCCTTATTGTCCGCCGAAGTCTTTCCCGTGGGCACACTTCTGTGGGGCAGGTTGGGGAGGCGAAGCAGGATGTCATCGCGGGCCTGCTCGGCTTCGGCCACAGCCTTGTCGAGTTCAGCGATTCTTTCGCCGATTTGCCGTGTCTCGGTCTTGCGGGATTCTGCCTCCGCCGCCTGCTTTTGCGCCATCATTGCCCCGATTTCCTTCGAGACACGATTTCGCTGCGCCTTCAAGCCTTCGACTTCAACAAGCATTTTGCGGCGCCGCTCGTCCAGTTCCAGCAGTTCGTCGATCCTGGCTTCGTCCCCTCCTCCGCGAGCCGCCAGTCGTTCCCGGGCGAAGTCCGGTTGTTCGCGAATCAATTTGATATCGAGCACCGCGGCATTATAGGAATCGACCGACTCACGGCAAGGGCGAAGCCCTGAATTCATAGGGCGCTCAACGTGTCCCGTTGCCATATTTCAGGACGAAATGCACGCCAAGAGTTGGAGGCTCCTCTCCCTAGGGCGCATCTTGGAACCACCACCGGACCGCAGCTGTGTCCGAAGGACCAGCCGCAGCAAGTGCGGATGCCCAAAGTCGCCGAATGATCCCAAACGCGTGGCCTAGCCGTGCCGCTGCGGCTGGTGCTCCGCACACAGCCGCGCTCCTTTTCCGCGCGCTTTTGGTGGTGGTTCCAAGATGCGCTCCTCTCCCTATGGGGTGCATAACCTGTCGAATTGCATGGGTACACCTTACTTTCGTCCCGAAGGCCTCCGAGGGATAGATAACGGAGTTTAAGGACCACCATGCGCAAAATCAGGATCAAATTTGGCCGGCGAAGCGGCGGCAGGCCCATCCCGCTCCCAATTTGCCGGTGCATGACTTCGCAGGCCGAGGCGGCGGCGGCGAGTTTTCTTGGCGCGACTTTGCACGTGTCGCACCCTGAGTGTGACCTGGTCATATACCGGAAGGTGGTGAAGCAGGAGGAAAACCGATCGACCATTCAGGAAGGTCGAAACGGGTTGCGAGCGTGGGGCAAGTCGGGATTCAAGTTCAGCAGCAACCAGTATCGGTAAATCAGTTCAACCATTTCGGCTAACTGATCAACGTTTCCCGGTTTCGATAAGTAGGAGTTGCACCCCAGTTCGTAGGCACGGTAGATGTCGCTCGGGTGCAGCGAACTCGCCATCACCACGACGATCATACACTTGAGTTGTGGCTGGTGCCGCAACCATTGCAAGACTTCAAAGCCGGTTTTGCGCGGCATCTTCAAGTCCAGCAGCATCAAGGCCGGGGGAGCGTCGCCCAGGGCGCTTCGGGAATGGCGTCCAAGTTTGCTCAAATAATCCATGACCTCCTGCCCGTCGCGGAAGACTTCAATCGGATTTTTCACATTGGCCTTTTCAAACGCCTGCTTGAGCAACAGGACATCATTCGCCTCGTCTTCCACGATGATAATGGTGTATTCCCAAGGATTCATCTCAACCAACCCCAGTCCTTTCAAAACTGCAACCACCCGAACTTGGCCCTTTGCTGCAGCCCTACGTGTTCAGTTCCTGACTGTCGTTAGGTTCCAACACCAAGTCCGTCATGCTCACCGCAATAACACACACCGCGCGCCGCCGTCCGTAAGACAATCCACAGCCGCCAGATATGACATCTGAGACTTATCCAGGCGGCACGTCCTCGAATCCAACCCGGGCCCAACTCCGATGTCGGTGTGCCTTTCCGACTCTGCCGGTGGGCATATGATTTTCTCGGCCTAAAAATGCCCTCGGGCAATCGGAAATCACGTACGACGTACGTATATTGTTCAGAGAAGTACCAGAATAGCAAGCTTTTTTGAATGACGCGAGCCCGATCCCCTTCAGCGCGCGACAGCGCGATAAAAACGGAGGGGACGGTTGGTCGCATTTTGGTCCGGGACGAATATCAAGTTCCCGGTCAGGACGTTCGTTGAAAGCGGTGCCCACGACAGCAGATCGTCGGAGGCTTCGACCACGTAGGTCCGACCCGCCTGGCCCTGTAGCTCGATCAAGGCGCCGTCGTCTGGCATTTGATATAACCGCAACCAGGCGACCGGATTGGCCGTGTCCGGAGTGTTTTTGGGGAGATACACATTATCCAGGTAAGCCGCATCGTTTCCCGAACTGAAATTGGCATCTTTCAGGTAACGCCATTCGAGGCGGTTCAAACCTGCGGACACAGGAAACTGATAGTTTTGCCAGCTTACTTCGCCCGACCAGCGTTGCAGGCGAATTCCGTTCAGATAAAATTCCAGGAAGTCCCACCCTTGTTCGGAACTGACCCGAAAATCGAATGAACCGACGCCGTCGCGGGTGTCGAACAGCAATACCAGCGCACTTGACTGGTTGTCGCTGAGCAAGCCGGAGCGGGCTGCGTATTGGCCGGTGGCGCTAGTCTGATTCTGAACTATCCACGGGCTGGAGCCGTCGCCGAACCATGAAAGCGCCGTAAGGTTGCCGGACTCGAATCCATCCAAAATAGTTTTCGCCCGGAAGCGGGCGGACAGGAAATAGTCCTGCGTCATGGTCAGAAAGAGCGGATTGCGGGCGGATGCAAGCGTCCCTTCCCAACGGACGAATTCGTAGCCGCGGGCCGGAGTTGCCGTCAGCACTTGAACGGAATTTGTCGGGTAGCGTCCCGACTCCGGCGCCACCATCCCGGCTGGCGAAGGCTCGATGCTCAGGTTGTAGAAACTCGGCAGGGCGTCATCGTCCACGATGGTCAGCGTGGTGATTCCCTGGCTGCCGATGGCCACGCCACCGGAGGGAGCGGACAGCGTCAAAATTACCGTTTCGTCGCCCTCGATCAGCGTGTCGTTCAGGATCGGGATGACGATTGTCTTGTTGGTTTCGCCCGGACCAAAACTCAGCGTGCCGCTCTGTGGCGTGTAATCCAGGCCGGCAGTCGCTGTGCCGTCGCTGGTTGAGAAATTTACGCCCACCGCATTCAGGGCATTGCCCGTGCGAGTTACAATGATCGTTGCCGGTCCGCGATTCTCCGCAACCTGGGAGACCGCGGAACTGAACGCCACGGCGCTCTCGTCATCGACAATGATGACTGTCGCTGCCGCCTGATCGGCCAGTTCGACTCCGACCGCGTTGGTCAGGGTCACAATGAATGATTCATTCCCTTCGCCCAGCGTATCGTCGAGGATTGGAATATCGATGCGTTTCTCGATTTCACCCGCCGCGAAGGTCAACGTGCCGCTCGCCCCTTGATAATCCTCTCCGGCGGTTGCCGTGCCATTGCTGGTCGCGTAATCGACACTGCAGGCACCCTTCGGTTTGCCCGAGCGGCGGAGCACAAGGCTGACCGTGCCGGCATTCTCGTTGACCAGGTAAGTCGTCACGCTGAACTGAAGGATGCCCAGACTGAATCTCTCGTCGCCATGAACCCGGGCGATGTGATTTCGCGGAAGATCATCCACCACCGTGAACTTTCCGCCGAGCACCAGCGCCGAATCCGGCTGGAACCGGAGCGCGAGGACCGCGTCATTCGCGCCGGCGCCCGGATTGAATCCACCGTCGTGTGAGCCGTCCGAATTCAACCGCCCGATCCGGTTCAATGGCCGGCCATCAAAGGAAGTGAAATCACCCCCAACGCCAATCCTGCCGTCGGGATGCGCGGCGACTCCAAATACGGCGCCGTTTGCGCCGGACCCGGTGGCGAACGAGGAATCGATGGTTCCATCCGGGTTGAGGCGCGCGACACGTCCCAGCGGGAGGCCGGCGGCATGGGTGAATTCTCCGCCGATGACGATCTTGCCGTCACTCTGGATTGCGATGTCACGGACAACGCCATC
>Ga0066709_100005701_pt1 | contig 10331 bp, 7 predicted proteins | sample GraSoiAngelo_158_FD_79665 | JGI IMG/M metagenome (GOLD analysis project Ga0066709, IMG submission 79665) | Grasslands soil microbial communities from the Angelo Coastal Reserve, California, USA - 14_1009_16_30cm | ecosystem: Environmental > Terrestrial > Soil > Grasslands | place: USA... | reverse complement strand
GCCGGCGGGAGCCTCGCGAAGTGGGCGCGATCGACGCCTGGCGCGACTCCTGGTGGTGGACCACTGCGTGGTCCACTGCGTGGTCCAGAGGTTCGTCCGCGTCCGGAGCCTCGCGTTCGGAGTTCGATGTCGTCGGTTAGAACGTCGCGCAGACGAGGCCCTCGAGGCCTGTTTCACGTCCGACCATCGAACACGAACCTGAGCACGCGGCTGGCGCGGCGGGCGCGTTCCGTCCGCAGCGGCCCACTCTCGAATCACATCGAGTGATTGCCCGCCAGCATGTTCAGGGCTTCTCCGAACTCCACCCAAATCCTGTGCGGCATCAAAACCTGGACGGCGGGAGACATGCCGGACCGCGGGGAGAGAAGAGGTGGTGCGCCGGCCCGGCCGTGGCGGAGGTGGCGGTATGAAGCTCCACTTCATACGGTCGTCGAAAGAGCGGAGCTGCGTGCTGGAGGACCTCTATTCCTACTTGGTCGAGCGTGGATTCGAGGTGACCGAAGGCATCCCGGACCGAACCGCGCACGACCTGGACCTGACTCCCCGGCACGACCTGTACATCCTCAAGGCGCGCACGGAGCTTCCGGTCAGTATCGCAGGAGTTCTGCATCAGCGCGGGGCGAGGATTCTCAATCCGTATCCGTCCTGCGTGATGATCCTCAACAAGATCGTGGCCACGGCGATGATGCGGCACGCCGGCATCCCCGCGCCGCGCTCGTGGGCCACGGCGGATCCATCGCTGCTGCATTTCGTCGCCGCTGCTGAACGAAAACCCCTCGTCATCAAGCCGTTCAACGGGATCCACAGCCAGAACGTCATGGTGGCGAACAGCTCCGATGAGCTCGAGGACTGGCCCGTGACGGTCGGACCCATGCTCGTCCAGGAATTCATCGAAGGCTGCGCTCAGCGATTCAAGGTTCATTGCGTGGGCGAACAAGTGTTCGCGACGTGCAAGCCGTTCTCGCTGGGAGGCCATCACGAGCCCGGACGGCCGATCGAGGTCAGCGATGCGGTGCGGGACATCGCGGTGCGCTGCGGCAAGCTGTTTGGACTGGGTCTCTATGGACTCGACGTCCTGATCGCCGCGGGCGGGCCGGTCGTCGTGGACGTGAACCCGTTCCCGGGATACAAGGGCGTGCCGGGTATCGCGAAGGTGATCGGCGACTACATCGCAGCCTACGCCCGCGGCCGCGTATCGCTGATGCCCGGCGAATATCCGCGGGCGGAAGACTAGGAAGACGCGAGTGAAGAAAGCGAACCCCGCCCTGCTCGCTCTCGTCGCGGAAGGCTTCCTCATGCGGCTGGGGTACGGCATCATCGCCTTCGCCCTGCCGCTGTACGCGCGCCACCTCGGCCTGAACCTGGCGGAGACGGGCGCGTTGCTGGCCCTGACGGGGGTCGTGAAGGTTGCGCTGAAGCCGCTGACGGGGTGGGTCGCCGACCGCATTGGACCGGAGCGGGGGCTCGTCACGGCCCTCGGGCTTCGCAGCCTGGTGTCGTTGCTATTCGTCTTCGCATCGGCGCCGTGGCAGCTCTACTCCATCCGGACGATCCATGGTCTTTCCACGTCGGTCCGGGATCCTGCGCTGAACGCTCTCATCGCCGAGAACGGCGACGAGAAGGAGATGGCGTCAGCGTTTGCCTGGTACTTCACCGCGAAGTCGCTCGCGAATTCCCTGGGCAAGGCGGTGGCCGGCGTCCTGTTGACGCTGACCGGCTCGAATTTCTCCGCGGTGTTCCTGGTGACGTGGGTCATCTCCAGCTTGACGCTGCCGGCGGTCATCCTGTTCGTGCCGGAGGTGGATCGCAAACGACTGGCCGAACAGCTGAAGGAGATGCGAGACCGTGCCCCCGCAGGCGGAGAGCGCCGGGACAACGAGACGGCGGGCCGGTCGCTGTATGCGAGAGTCGCGTCCGTCGTGGGGTTGGGGTTCCTCATCAGTGTGACGGGCTCGATGATCGATCGGTTCTATCCGATCCTGGCTACGGAATATGCGGGAATGACGGATGCGCAGGCGGGAATGGTCTACGTGGCTTCGGCGCTCGTCGCGCTCGTCGCCGGTCCGCTGTTCGGGTGGATGTCGGATCAAGTCGGCAGGAAGCCCACGGTGGCCGTGCGCAGCATGGCGAATGCGATGTCGTCGCTGCTGTACTTGTTCGTGCCGAGCGGCGCGGGCTTCACGGTGGGCAAGCTGTTGGACGACGGAGGCAGGGCCGGGTTCCGGCCCGCGTGGGGCGCGGTGAAGGCGGACGTGTCCGGCGTCGACAGGAGCCAGCGCGCGAGGATGATGGGGATCATGGACGTCGGCGACGATGCCGGCGATGTGGTGGGCCCGATCGGCGGCGGATTCCTGTGGGAGACGTGGGGGATCGTGGGGCTCGTGAGCACGCGCATCGCGCTGGCGGGTCTCACCGAGGTGTACGCCGCGGCGGTCATGTGGCGGCGGCCGAAAGGTCGCAGGGCAACGACTCGGCGCGGGAGGGATCGCATGCGAGCGCTGCGGCACGCGCGGTGGCTTCGCTGGCGGCGGCGGCTTGCGCGAGAGCCGGCAGCCGAAGCAAGCCCGCACGATCGAGCCTTGCTGTGAGGCGATCGGCGCAGGCGAACAGCATCCGGGGCGCGGCCGCGTCGGTCCAGGACGCAGTGAGATCCGACTCGGGGATCGTCCCGGGTAGGTGAGGAGATCGCCGAATCGAGACGGGCCGCTCCGGTAAAAACCGGGAGATAGTTTCAGGGAATTTCCGGCAATGGGTCGGGCATCCATGCTTGCTACTGACTCATCCCAAAAATCATGACACCCCGCCCCTCGCTTCCGCTCCTCGCATGGGATGTCCAGCTCTCCCTGCTGCTGGCGCTGTTCGCGCCCGCGCTCGGCCGAGCCGACCCGGTGACGCTCCATATCCCGCACGTCTCCGAGCCGCCCGACTTGGGACAGCTCGCGAGCGCGCGTGCGACGGCGCAAGATCAGGGTCCCGTCGTCATCACCGATTTCCGCCAGCGCGAACCCGGCGACGGCGCGCCCTGCAGCCGCAAGACCACGGCCGCGGTGTCCTACGACGATAACAACCTCTATGCGCTGTTCGTGTGCCAGGACGATCCGCGCCGGGCGCGGGCGCACCTGGCGCCGCGCGAGATGATCGACGAGGACGATCAGGTGCTCGTCTACCTGGACACGTTCCAGGATGGGCATCGCGCCTACATGTTCGCCTGCAATCCGCTCGGCGTTCAGCAGGACGCGATCCTGGCCGAGGGCCAGGATACGGACTACACGTTCGACACCCTCTGGTACTCGGACGGCAAGCTCACGGACGCCGGATATGTGGTGCGGATGACGATCCCGTTCCGGAGCCTGCGATTCTCCCACGCCGAGGTCCAGACCTGGGGGATCGCGCTGGGACGGATCATGCCCCGCAGCAGCGAGGAGTCGTACTGGCCCTGGATCACGAAGCGCGTGCAGAGTTTCGTCCCTCAGTTCGCGACGGCCACCGGCCTCAGGGGAATCGCTCCGGGACAGAATCTGCAGTTCATTCCCCACGCCGTCTCCACCCGCGCGCGCTTCCTCGACATGAGCGCCGCGGTGCCGGGTCTGAACAACCAGGCGGAGACGCGCGGCGGGCTCGATCCGAAGATCGTGTTGCACGACGCGTTCACGCTCGATGCCGCACTCAACCCCGATTTCAGCCAGGTCGAATCCGACGAGCCCCAGGTCACGATCAACCAGCGCTACGAGGTGGTCTACCCCGAGCGGCGCCCGTTCTTCATCGAGAATGCGAACTTCTTCACGACGCCTACGGACCTGTTCTTCTCGCGCCGGATCGTGGACCCGCAGTACGGCTTGCGACTCACCGGCAAGACGGGCCCGTGGGCGGTGGGCGGACTCATCGCGGACGATCGCGCCCCGGGCCGGCTGCTATCGCCTCGCGATGCGCTCTACGCGAAGCGCGCAACCGACGAAGTCGTCGGCCTGCAGCGCGAGCTCGGCCAGGAATCGAGCGTGGGCGTGCTCGCCACGAGCCGGGACTTCGGCCCCTCCTCCAATCGCGCGTTCTCGCTTCACACGCATCTGAAGCTCACCCCGACCTGGTCGTTCGCGGCGCAGGGCATGCACTCCTACACCCGCCCGCTGGACGGCGGCGGCCAGAACGGGACCGGCGCGCTGGCGGAGCTCAATCGCAACGGCCGGCACTTCGACGTGCTCGCGCGCTACACCGACCTGGGCCCCAACTTCGGCGCCGGGCTCGGGCACATCAAGCGAGTGGACATCCGCCGCATCGAGGAGGAAGTCGGATACGTTTGGCTACCGGAGCGCGCGGTCGTGAAGTTCGGCCCCTCGGTGTCGGGTATGTACAACTGGGATCACGACGGCCGGGTCCAGGACTGGAACGTTGACGGCGAGTTCAAGGTCGATTTCACCGGGAAGACGAAGGTCAAGTACCACCATGTCGAGGCGTTCGAGCGATTCGAGGGCCTCGAGTTCCGCAAGCGCTCCATGGTCGCGGAGTTCTCCAGCGAGTGGCTGAGGTGGCTCGCGACGTCCGCGACCTACCAGCGCGGAACCGAGATCAATTACGACCCCGCTCCGGGGCTGGCACCGTTCCTGGCGAACGCCGAGCAAGCCACGGTCTCGCTCACCCTGCGGCCGCTGCCTCGGGTCCGCCTGGACCATACCTACATCTATAACCGCCTGAGCGCGCGGCCGGGGTCGTTTCCGGGGGCCGACTCCACGTCGAGCCACATCTTCGAGAACCCGATTCTGCGCTGGAAGCTCAACTACCAGTTCAGCCGCCCGCTCTCGGTGCGGGCGATCTTCGACGTCGCGAACGTGCTGCCCAACCCGTCGTTCGTCGACCTGGAACGCGAGCGGCGGCTCGCGGGCGACGTGTTGCTCACCTATCTGCTCAACCCGGGGACCGCCCTCTACCTTGGTTACGCGGATCACTGGGAAAACCTGGCGATCGATCCGGCGACGCCGTCAATTCTGCACCGGACCGAGTCGCCGGAGCTGTCCACCGGCCGGCAGTTCTTCGTCAAAGTCAGCTACCTGATCCGGCGCTAGCCCGGCAAGCCGGAGGTGGCGAATGACCATTCGCAACGTGAACGCTTCTCCAGGCCAGCTCGTCGCGAGCCGGACTCGGATATCACGGAGCGGCGAGCCGGGACGCGAGCCGAACGGCGCGCCTTCGCGCGGGGCTCGCTTCGGTCTGCTCGCCGAGCCGCGGTATCTCGTTCAGGCCCAGCCCATGGGGCTCGCCGCGGCGCTGCGGGCGAGAGGTCACGTCGTGACGCTGCTGGATCCGGAGGCGGTCTACCGGCTAGGGGACGAGCGTTGGGTGCGCGACCTGGACGCCGTCGTGGCGCGGGGCAGGAGCTGGCAGCTCTTGTGCCTGCTGTCGTGGGCGGAGGCGCGCGGCGTGCCGACCGTCAACCGCCACGCGTCGGTGGCGGCCGTGCACAACAAGGCGGAGATGGGATCGCAGTTCGCGGCGGCCGGAATTCCGACGCCGCGAACCTTCCTGGGGCCGGTGCCGCTCCTCGCCGCGGGCCTGAGCGATCTGGGAGCGAGCTTCCCGATCGTGCTCAAGCCCCTGTTCGGCGACAACGCGAGAGGCATTCGCGTCGTCCGTGATCCCGCGGAACTCCGGAGCCTCGAGTGGCCGGAGCCCGTGGCGCTCGCGCAGGAGTTCGTGGCGGGCGACGGGTACGAGCGAAAGGTGTACGGCGTGGGCGATCACTTGTGGACCGTTCGCCGGCGCTGCTTGCTTGGCGAGCCGGGAACCCTCGGGGAGCCTCCGGCGTCGGGCGAGCCTCCGCCCTCGGAGCCGGTGCCGGTGCTCCCCGAGGAGCGGGAGCTGGCGCGGCGCTGCCGGCGTCTGTTCGGGCTCGAGCTGTACGGCCTGGACTGCATCCAGACGCCACGCGGAACGGTCGTGCTCGAGGTGAACGAGTTCCCCAACTACACGGGCGTGCCGGATGCGAGCGAACGCCTGGCCGACCACGTGCTGAGCTCGGCTCGGGCCGCGCGGGAATGGGCGAGGTCATGATGCGCATCGCATTTCTCGCCCTCGCGCCGCCGCAGCGGCGTGTGAGCCCGATCCTCGGGGAGGTCGTCCGGCTCTTGTCCGAATGGGGAGCGAAGGTGGACATCGTCCACCCCGGCGACCGGCTCCTCGACGTTTCGAGCATCCGCGTCGAGCACGACCTCTATGTCCTCAAGTCCAAGACCGACCTGACGCTGAGCATCGCGGGCGCCCTGCACGCGGCCGGGGCCGCGATCCTCAACCCCTATCCGGTCTCGATGACGCTTCGCAACAAGATCGTCACGTTCCAAATCCTGCAGGCGGCGGACGTGCCGACTCCGAAGACCTGCGTCGCGTCGAAGCCCGAAGATCTCGCGGTACTGCTCGGGGACGGGCCGCTGGTGGTCAAGCCGTTCCGCGGGTCCGGGGGCGAAGGCGTGCGTGTCATCTGGGACGCCGAGGAGCTGGACAACTTGCCCGCGGACCACGAGCCCATCTTCGCCCAGCGCTACCACAGGCCGGACGGCCTCGACCTCAAGATCTACTGCATCGAGGGGCAGGTGTTCGGGGTGCGGCGGATTTGGCCGGCGCGCACGTACACCGAAAAGCTCGGGGAACCGTTCACGATCACCCCGGAGCTGCGCAAGATCGCGCTGAGCTGCGGCGAAGCGTTCGGGATCGACCTCTACGGCATCGACATCATCGAGAGCTCCGGCCATCCGTACGTCGTGGACATGTCGAGCTTTCCCGGCTTCAAGGGCGTCCCGGACGCGGCGCTTCGTCTGGCCGACTACATCTACTGGGCGGCCGACCATGCCGTGGGGGGCCAAGGGCCGCTGGCCGCCTCGCGCAGAAAGGTGGGCGCATGAAAGCCGTTGTGATCGGACCGGGCCGAATTGGCTGCGGCTTCGCGGGGCACGTGTTGCGAGAGTCGGGCTTCGATGTGGTGTTCCTCGCGCGCAACCGGGTGATGGCCGATCACCTCAACCGCGTGGGTCGCTACCAGGTATGCCTGTGCGATGGTCGCAGCGCAAGCATGGCCACCGTCGACGGGATCCGCGCCGTGTGGCTCTCCGACCGCGACCGCGCGGTGGCCGAGATCGCCGAAGCCGACGTCGTCATCACCGCCGTTGGAGCTGGCGCGCTGCCCGAGCTCGCCCCGCGGATCGCCGCGGGCCTGGGAGCGCGAAGCACCGCCGCCAACGTGATCGCGTTCGAGAACATGCGCCAGGCTTCGGAGCGCCTCCGGGCGCTGGTCATGCGGCAGCTTCCGGAGGAGTGGTGGAGCGTCCGGCATGGATTCTCGGGCGGGCTGGTCGAGCGCGTCGTCTCGAAACGGCTGGGAGATCCCTCGGAAGACGAGCCCCTGGTGTTCGTGGGCGACTCCTGCTCCACGCTCCGCGTGGACCGGCGCGGGCTCGTGGAGCCGTTCCCCGCCATTCGCGGCATGATCGCCGCCGATCAGTTCGAAGCCTGGGTGGAGCGCAAGCTCTACACCTACAGCGCCGGCCACGCTGCGGCGGCCTACCTCGGGCACCTCAAGGGGTACCGCTATGTCCATACCGCGATCCGCGATCCGGAGATCCGCGGCGCCGTGCTCCAGGCCATGCGCGAAGGCCAGCGCGGGCTCGCGGCACGCTACGGTCGCGAGATCAGCGGGGGCGAGGGGCTGCTTCGCAAGATCCTGCATCGCTTCGAGAACGCCGCGCTGGCGGACCCGATCGAGCGCGTGGGCCGCGATCCGTGCCGGAAACTCGGCGTCGACGAGCGGCTGGTGGGCGCTGCGCGGCTCGCGGCGCAGGCCGGGATCGCGCCGCGAAATCTCGCGCTCGCGGCGGCCGCGGCGCTGTGCTTCTTCGAGCCCGCCGATCCTTCCGCGCCGGCGATGCGCAGTGAGATCGACCGCGTCGGAACCGGAGAGATCATTCAGCGCGTGTGCGGCCTCCGGCCCGACCGCGGCCTGGGGAAGCTCGTGAGCGACGACTGCGGGTCCTTGCTCAACGGTCACGACTCGAACAGCCTGCTGCTGAAGCTGCGGCCGTACCTGTGGAGCTGATGAAGATCTACTTCCTGCTCGTGCGCCGCATTCCCCCGGTCGCGAGCCCGGTGCTGCTCGAGGTGTTCGCGCGCCTGCGGGGGCGCGGCTTCGACGTCAAGCACGGGATCCCCGAGGGGATGGTCCTGCGCCCCGCCGAGCTGACCGTCACGCGCGACCTTTACGTCCTCAAATCGCACACCGAGCTGTCGCTCAGTCTCGCGGGCGTGGTCCACCACCAGGGCGCGCGCCTGCTGAATCCGTACCCGAACTGTCTCGCGGTCCAGAACAAGATCGTCGCGTCACGGATCCTGAGATCGTGCGAGGTTCCAACTCCCGACTGCTGGGTGACGGGCGACCTGCGGCTCCTGTTGCCGGTCGTCCGGCGGCGGCCGCTGATCCTCAAGCCCTACCTGGGGCACCGAGGCCAGGGTCTCCACATCGTGCGCAACGCTTCGGAGCTGGAGTCGCTGCCGCCCCCGCAGTCGCCGGTCCTGATCCAGGAATACGTCGAGAGCACGAGCGGGGACCTCAAGGTGTATGTGGTCGGCGAGCAGGTGTTCGCCGTCCGAAAGAAGTTCTCACCCAGCAGTTTCACCGAGAGCGGCGCGCCGTGCGCGGTATCCGCGGAGGTGCGCGACGTCGCGCTCCGCTGCGGCCGGGCGCTGGGCCTCGGCCTCTATGGCGTGGACTTGGTGGAGGGCAGGGATCGCCCGTGGGTGGTGGACGTCAACACGTTCCCCGGCTACAAGGGCGTGCCGGACGTCGCTCCGCTGATCGCCGACTACATCGCCGCCTACGCCACGGGCGAGCTGACCCTGCCCCAGGTGTCCTTGGCGTCGCGCAGCGTTCCGCGCGAGCGGCATGGCGCCGGGGATCGCGTCTCGAGCCCCGGCGCTCCGCTCGGGATCGCCTCGCGGGGCATGGAGTGGGAGTAGCCGGCCGGCCGCGGCCGGCCGGGCCGGCATCAGAACGCAGACGCCGTGATCTTCACGTCGGCCTTCGCCCACGCCCGCTTGAATCGGGCCTCGGCATCGGCGGCCTCGGCCGTCTTTCCCTGCGCGCTCAAGCTCCGGGCGAGTCCGTAGAGTGACCAGCCGTTCTCCGGATAGCGCTTCAAATCCTCCCGGTAGACGGCCTCCGCCTCCGCCGCGCGCCCCGCCGACAGCAGCGCCTTTCCCAGGTGGTGCCTCGCCGGGTACAGCCAGTCTGCCGCTTCGGAATAGTGCGAGGCATCCTCGCCCTTCACCGCTTCCTCGAGGTGCTTCACGGCTTCGGCGTTGTCGCCGCGCTTGAGGGCGGTCTCGCCCGCGAGCACCTCGAGCGCGATCGACAGCAGCGCCTTGGCCGAGTTGAGATCCTCGACGGCGTCCTCGGGCGTGGCGTCCCGGATCGCGGCGAGGCTGTCGCGCGAACGCTGCGCCTCCTCGAGGCGCCCGGTGGCCGCGAACGCGAGCCCCCTCGTGTAGTGCCAGATCCCGCGCATGTAGGGAAGCCCCCCGGGCGGCGCCGGCTCCTTCAAGAGGTCGTCCCACTTGCCGAAGCGCGCCATGGCGAACATCGGCTCGGCGATGAAGAAGTCGGTTCCCGCCATGGCGCGCGCCATCTCCGGAGGCACCTCGAGCGCGGCCGCCCGTGAGGCGCGTATCGCCTCCGCGCTGCGTCCCTGCACCATGTAGGTCCAGCACAGGAAGTGGCTGTTGTGCGACATGTACATGTGATAGAAGCCCTGCGGCTTGGCGACGGCGGCGTAGGCCTTATCCGAGTCCACGGCCTTCCTGTTCGCAGCATTGGCGTCGTCGTAGCGCCCGACGCGCTGGTAGATGTGCGCCGGCATGTGCACCATGTGCCCGGCGCCCGGCATCATGTCGCGCAGCCGGTCGGCGCACGGCAGCGCCTTTTCGGGGTGCGGCGAGGCCTCGACGGCATGGATGTAGTAATGGTTGGCGCCGGGGTGACGGGGATCGCGCGCCAGGATCTGCTCCAGGCCGCCGACGATCTCGCCGGTCCAGGGCTGCTCCTTCCCGTCGCTCGTCCAGTAGTCCCAGGGATGCAGGTCCATCAACGCTTCCACGTAGATCGCCTGGACGTCGTTGTCGTCCGGGAAGCGCTGGGCCACCTCACGCATCGCCTCGGCGTACGACGAATCGATCGCGAACTGGCCCTTGGGATCCACGGGAGGCGGGTCGGAGTAGCGCCTCTCGATCGCCTCGATCAGGGCGCGCTCCACATCGCTCGCCCCCGACTCGAGCGCGTATGCCTTCTGGGCCGCGTAGTG
>Ga0066709_100005700_pt1 | contig 10332 bp, 8 predicted proteins | sample GraSoiAngelo_158_FD_79665 | JGI IMG/M metagenome (GOLD analysis project Ga0066709, IMG submission 79665) | Grasslands soil microbial communities from the Angelo Coastal Reserve, California, USA - 14_1009_16_30cm | ecosystem: Environmental > Terrestrial > Soil > Grasslands | place: USA... | reverse complement strand
TTACCTAATAATCGGTTATTACCTGGTGTAACTGAAATTTTTATTGATAAACACTATCAACAGATGTATCTTATCTTGTATCACTAAATAGATATATAAAAAAGTATGAATTAAATAAGAAAAAGGAACGTCATTTTTTATAGTTTAAACCATCTCATAAAATATATTATCTATATAATTAATAATTCATTCTAAATTTCTTATCTATTCTTATCTTGTGTAATATCAACAAATGTGATGTATTTTAAAATAAAATTATATATAACTACCGCTACCTACACCTACATTACAACAACATTTATACAATGAAGTCAAACAATAAATTGATAATTCTATTCGTCTTTATTCTTTTCATGTTAACATCATCATCACCACTGCAAGTATAATTCTAAAATTTTTATTTTAACCATTCTACTTATTAATCGAAAATGAACATTTAAAATATTATCTAGGCCGTCGGACATTTTTCCTAAAATACCAGAAGTAAGCCCAAACTGTAATAATGCATGTTTGTCATCATGCGAAAATACATGTTCACGTCCAATTGATGGAGATTATTATTCATGTAAATATTTTATTTTGATAATTTTTTTTTTAAAAATATTAATTTGTTTTAAAATATTAATTTGTTTTAAAATATTAATTTGTTTTAAAATAATTTTCAGGTAATTGTGGTTGTACTTTCTACCGTTATTGTGATTGTTTAAGAGATTCTGATAATCCTGACCCAGGATGGTATCGTGGTTATAATTGTGATTGTAATACTTGTACCTAATTTAATTTTATTGTTAATTTTATCATTTTTATAATGTTGTTTTAATAAATAAGTTTATAAATGTTTTATTCGTGCGGTTGGTTAAAAAATCACTAGGAGAATCTATTACGGTCTTACTAATCAATTAGGGGGAAAGAAACTTGTAACTTGCACACGAAGCCAGTGGATTCTGGCTTTGCAAGACCAGCAATATGCCTGATGACAGTAGTTTGATGGTTATATTGGCCAAACTCATAATGCCGGCCGGAATTAAAATTTTATTTAACTCACTATACAAGTAAATTTTATATATTTTTTTAGGCTAAACTATTTTTCTGCGAGTCACATTGTTTGTAATTTGGGCTGACACTATAAATTTGGTCAGAGTTACCACCAATAATAGATTCGATTTTTTTAATGCGATTTTCGATTAATCGATTCTAATTCGATTTTTGATTAATCGATTCTAATTCAATTTTCGATTAATTCGATTTAATTGAAATCGATTCCAATCCCTATGTGCGACAGAAGATTCGAACAAATATAAAAAGAAATATGTAACCAAAATGGATGATTAAACACATTAACCCTAATACATCTTGAATGTTAGTGATGACACATCTTATGAAAGGACATTTCAGTAAATTACTGAGTGATGTTTTCTTCTTACTGTCAGACCCGCGTGATTAAAAGAACCAAAGGACCTAAATAAAAGGAAGAAAGAAAGTATTAGATATGAAATAATTGAAATGTAACAAACGAATGAAACGAAAAACATACCTTTGTAAAAAAAGTAAAAAAATAATGTAATACAAAATTGAGGTGGACTAACTCTTTCTCTATTTCATTATTTAACAAATCTTTTGTATCTTTAACGGAATCAATACATTTTTTACATACCAAGTTTAACTTCAAGTTGTGTATTGTTTTCTACTTTACAATTAAAACATATCATTTTAAAAATTTTGATCGATCGATAAAATTTTAAACTCTTTTTATATAAATCTTGTATTGTTCTTGCGTTATTTAAAGATGGAAAACATTAAAGAGAAATGATAAGGAAATTCAAATGGATTAAGCAGGAAAATTATTACGACAATAAATAAAATTAATGAAAATTAATTTTTTTTTTATAAATAATACAATAATATATTTATTATTGAACATTTAATCTAAATATAAAATTTAAATAATGCAGTTATTGAAGTTAAGAATAAGAAGGTTAGAAATATTGTGGTTTATTCAACAATAATATATATCTATTTAAATTTTATAATACACCTGGTTAAGGCTAATTATAATACAATATTGTATTATTTGGTGAAATGAAGGCGAAAAGTATTTTTTGTTTAAAATTTAAAAATCTATCTAAATAATTTTTTTTGTAAAGAATGTCAGATTTTTTTTATGGGTCACCAGGAAGACAAAGTTAAACAATTTATATCTGTGATTCGTTTTTTTGAATCAAACAGCCAACGCTAATTGTTAACAACCGATTATGTGTGATAAATTTTAATTTTAAACCAAATACCAAAATATAATGCTAATAAAGGGTCCATTAAAAACTTTGCCCCAGTCTATAAGTTCTTTCTTCTTTTTTATAAGCTTTATGTATACGATAACATCTCCAAAAACTGCATATAATCAATATAAGAATTATAGCCGCTAGAATAGAAAAGGTTATAACGCAATAATTTCCGCAGTTTCTGTTTCTGCCATTGTTAGAATAATACCAAAACACCCAAGTCCTATTTCTTCTACGATAAAGTGGAGAAGAGTTTGCGATTTGAGGTAAAAATAAAATTAAAACCCGAAAAAAAATTTTGTAGTTTTTCATAATATTTAACGTTGAGTTAATTGTACAACTTCAAACTGTAAATGATCATACCGATACATATCGATATCAATTTTATCCAAAATTGGAAACTAATGAATGTATAAAATGTATTTAAGGTCTTCGTTAAATTTTTTTGTTAAAAAATAATTGTTGTATTTAAATTTGTTACAGAAAGCAACAAATTTAGAAATTATCCTCCTTCTGTTTTTGGGATGTAGACATTATAAACGTCTGGTCAGATTAAAATAAAATAGTGTTAAAAAAATTAATTATCAATTTTAAGTAATAATTACACGTGAAATTTCATCACAAAGCTTTGATCGGTGTGGAACTGTGGATATAGCAATACTATTTAAGGGTCGCGTAACAGACAAGTAACTACAAATTTCTTGCTTACAGAAAAAAATGAAAGTTAACGTTAAAGGTTGGTCTAAATATATCGTTAAATGTTTTATTAGTGAATGTGATGGATATTCTAAATACTTGTAAGCATTTTTTTTACTGTAACACGTTTTGACAACAATTTGATATTGACACTTGAATATTTGAATATAGGCTTTTAGACCAATTAGAAGCTGACCAAATGGCCATATTTAATAACGAAATTATATTGAGATTTAATAAAAGTGAATTGAAATTGAGTGAAGGCATGATGATTGCTCTAAAGGAATTAATTTTTGAAACTTATGATTCGGCTTTTCTTAAAAGGCCGGTATTTATATTTATTATTTTTTATTTAGTAAGTAATCTTTAATTACAGTAGGAATCATAAGTATCTGTACCCCATAATTTTCGAAGTTAAGTAATAATTCCCTTTAAAATTTTCTGAGATTTAAGTACGACACTAATGCTGATCATCTGTATAATTATGGGTATAAATCAGGAGTTAGATGATCGACAAATTTTACGCCACAAAAATGTCTCTTTCGCTTAATAAACGATATGAAATTGTTTTTTTACACGAACATCCCAAAGGACCAAAGTGGGAATATGGAAAAATAGCTTCTTATGTTCACTGTAGCAAGTCTACAGTAGTTTATTGGATTGAAAAATACTACCAAATTAAAGACTTAACCGATGAACAAAAGTCAGGTCGTCCGCGTTGCACAACTGAAATGGAAGATGAACGAATTTCTAAAATGGCGAAGCAAAAACATGATATAACTAGTACTGAAATACAATGGAAACTTGAGAAAAAAGGTGTTGAGGTTAGTGTACAAACAATTAGGCGGTGTCTTCGTGAATCTGGGGAAAAATTTGTAAAGGAAATTGCAAAACCACTGCTTTCTGAAAAGCACCGAGCCAATCGATTGAAATGGGCGAAAATTTATCAAAATTTCGATTGGAATAAGGTTATTTTTACGGATGAAAGTACCTTTCAATTATACCATTCAAATAGAAAGATTTGGCAGTTCATAGGGCATCGAAAAGTGTTTCGTACGGTGAAGCATTCACAAAAAGTTCATGTTTGGGGTTGTTTTTCATCTTCGGGGTTTGGTAAACTAATATGCTTTCGGAGGAATCTCGATTCTCTTTATATGTGTAATATTTATGAAAAGGGCCTTCTGCCTTCTGCCTGTGATCTTTTTGGTGAAGATAATATAGGGTGGATCTTGCAAGAAGACAACGATCCTAAACACCGTTCAAAAATTTGCAAAAAATGGAAGGAAGAACATGGTGTGATTGAACTTCCTTGGCCATCAATGTCACCTGATCAAAATCCGATTGAAAATGTTTGGCGGCTTCTGAAAATTAAAATATCAAAAAAAAAAAATTAGAACAACTAAAGGATTAAAGGGGGAATTAAGGAAGGAGTGGAACCGATTGTCAAATCAACTAGCTGAAAATTTGGTTAGTAGTATGAAAAGAAGGACTGCGGGATTAATAGAATCAGAAGGAGACTATACTATGTATTAATTATCAGGATTTATCCTGTACTTTATAATAATAAAAAAATTTTTTATTGTTTACTTGATTTTTATAAAATTACAGGGGTACGGATACTTATGATTCCTACTGTAACTATTAAATTCAAAATTAGACTCGAATTTAAAGTGAAGGATTTTGAAGTTATCAATCACAATAAGAAAAATAACAATACTACAATAACAGCGATATCTACTGGAATTATTGAACAGATTCAAAACGAAAATAAATATCTGGAGAATCCAATTCTTGAAGTAACGTTCGTTCTACATAAATGGATTAGGCTTTCGGATGGTATTAATCAAATTCAAGGTAATAGAAGTCACTAAAGTTTTTTAAGTTATAGTGTGTATGCTTACGATTATTGATAATCTGGATTTCAGCTATTGTCATCCAAGGAGATGTATCTAGTAGAATGAAAATTAGATTATCCAATTATTTTCTAATCAACACTTCTAGGTAATTATTTTAATCAGTTTTTATTATATTAAACATAACTTATCGTTATGACCTTTATCGTTATAGTTTAGCTATTTTAGCTTTTGAAGAGGTTTTGTTGTCCGGAGCGTATTCGAAGGACACTTCTGGTTAGAATCCACACAAGTCATGCAATGTCTGACCGCACGCGTGTGTTACCAATTCATTATTGCCTGATCCTATTATGCTGAACTAAAAAATTAGAATTCTTTGCAGAAATCACTACTGTTATTCTACGACCGAAATAAACTACTAAATTTTGCTTAATTTTACTAAATTTAAACAAAAATTATTTTTGCAGTTGTAAATTTTGAAAATCAGAAGGTTCGTTATAAGAAAAAATAAGTGGTATTTATAACTTTTATTAATAATAGAAAAATAATTAATATACATGAATTTGGTGATGTTTAATCTTATTTCGTTATAAAGAAGCGATTATTTTGAATAAGTTATATTGTTTGACCGTAAACTTTTTCGATATATGATATCTAATGAACGATAATTTTAGATATTTCATCCCATCCATGCATTCCTTTGATAATATTAGATGAATCTAAATTCGCTACTTTGAACCATTCTTGATGTATACTACCACAATTCTTACATTTCTCGGTATCAGCATTAAATTTCGATTTCAACTCGATATGAATTAATCTTTCAGCGCGATGGATATATTTACAATGAATAATTTCACGAGTACTTTTTATGTTCTCTTTATTAAAAGTTGAAGACTTAATCTTTGGAAACGTCTCTATCAATTCAGGTCTAAATTTGCATTGTTTGTCCCATTGATAAAGACGTTTCTCAACATTAATGGTTCGTCCAACTTTATAAAGTGTGTATTGAGTATGATTATCTAATTTATTAATATAAATTTATTAATATAAAGTTATTAATAACTAATTTAATTTTAATTTAATTTATATCCCAAACTTACCTTCGAGTAAGTGATAGACGTAAATAAAGCCGAATTCATCCGATTCAGATATTGGTTTCTCCATTTCATTTTTTAACAATATTCTAGTTTCTTGTGAGATATCTGTATTTATCCATTCTATTGTAACATCAATAAATGGTTTAAAATTAGTTTAAAATTACTTGTATAAAAATTGTTTATTTTCGATCCTTATCATCAATAGAATAATAATTTTGTTTTGCTCTCCTGGGAATAAACAGAGTATTATTTGAGTCTTCGGAAGTTGAATGTATATGACAAAACTTTCCATTGTGTTTATAAATTTTTTTGCACTTTTTACCGCTTTTAGTAAATCCACTGCATTTTTGTGTAATTGTCACATTCGGATCAATTATTTCCCCTTTAGGACTATTTTTTTCGTCAATATTTTGATTTTTATGATGACGACAAAATTTATCAGATTTCACACGTTTCTTACAAGGTTTACCAGTAGTTGTAGTCCCATTGCAACAATTATTTTGTGGTAGCTTTATGTTAGACTCCTCGGAATGATACACAAGTTTATCACATTACTTGTGAAAAAGTAGATATGAAAACCAATTTGGCTTATAAAGAAAAAGTAGTCTTAGGAACCAATTTGAAACCCATATTTGATTTCACATTTTATTATCTATTTGACGAAAATATCTATGAAATATCTTGTTGTTTAATTCCATATTCACTTATTTTGCAAGTTGAGACTGTGCCAGAACAAACTTTTTCTGAAATTCATAAAGAAAATTTGTTATATAATTTAAAGGAAGGCGATTTGGAAAACCATTTACGAATTATCGCAAAGAATGAAGATAAAAATTTGGAATGCAATTTAAAGACTGCAACGACTGCAGTTATGACAAATACGACTATTTCAGATATGCAACAAAGATCGCAAGAATTTCAACATTCTCTTATGGGATCATCGTTCTTACTTTCACCGCCACAAAAAATTACTGGCAAATCAAGAGAGAGAAGAATGACAAATAAGCCCGCGAAACCAGGAACAAAATCTTTCAAATGTACATACTCCAGTTGTGATAGAATATTTAAGAGGTCAGAACATCTTAAGAGACACATCAGATCAATACATACTCTTGAAGACTTGAACGACGTGAGTTTTTTTAAAGAAACGACATATTATTGTTAATAAAAAAATTTTATTTACGCGATTTATTTATTTTTACAGAATTCAACTGCCTGCATCCACATTGTCCAAGGAGTTTTTCGCGTTCGGATAATCTTAAACAGCACATCAAATTTCATGAAAAAAAACTTGACTGCAAGATCTTTCAGCATTAGCGGTTTTTTCTTTTTTTGTATAACTTTTTTTGCTTTACAAATTTTTTTTTTTGTCGCAAGGGATATTTATACAAGTTTTTATCTATAATTGCGTTAATACGGAAAATAAATCAATTAAAATAAACCATTTTATAATTTACTTTTAATGCATTTATTTATTATTTTATTAGCTCGCTTTTGCTCTTTTTAATTTGATACTGTTCTGTACATCAAATACATGTTTCGATTTCTTTTCGTTGCTTTTTTATAAAAATAAGCCAACAAAGTTATTTCAAAGAAGACATAGTTTAGCTAAAAGTGTATTGTCTTTTTTAAGTACGATCGACATAATATTGTTTAAAAAAGGAAAAGTCTCGCATATAATATTTGTTTACCCGCATGTGATATCACTTTGTTATGATACATTGTCTCACACGACAAATTTGTATAAGATGGGAGCAAAATCCCTTTTTTTCACAAACCCTTTAAAATTTTTTTATCATGCCCAAATTCTACGAAAACGTTAACTTCAAAAGGATTCTTAGTACTTTGAGGAATGTAAAAGTAAATGGAAAGACACCTAAAGCTATTTTTATAGTTGATGATGTTGTTTTTTTTCGTAATTGTAACGATGAACATATTACACTTCAACGAGTAATAGACATAAATAATAAGGAGATTTATAAAGAAATTAATAAAGATCCTTCAGAAATTTTATCAAAATATGATTACACTTTTAAAAAAAAAATTACAAGAAATAGAATAGATTATGTAAAGGTGATGAAGTCAGAATATGACAAATTATGCAACAAAGAGGGAATCGACATGGAGCAGATTAAACCTTATACTAAAGAGGAGTTTTACCAAACCTACGTGAATTGTTTCGCATCTACTTCAAACCAGAAAAATAGTTCTATTCTTTTTAAGTTAGGAAAGCTTAAAGAGAAATTTGAAAAGAACGCTGTTGACATTATTTATGGTAAAAAGTTTGGAAATGAAGTTGATGATTCAAAAAAGAAACATCAGAGGGCTGAAATTAAAAAAAATCTAAAGGGGATTGATCGGTTTATGATATTTTCAAATAGATTATCAAGTGGTGTTCATCAATTAATAAGTATACCAATAACTTATTTTGTAAAAATTAAAAATAGCGACTGGAGTAAAGTTTTGGTTCATGTGAATCCTCACACTGCGCATTTATCAATTAACGATGATGAGGAAGAGATAGCTGATTTATTTGTTGAAGATGAGTTGGAGGTAGAAGCAAATGAGGTTGAAGAAGATGGGGTTGAGGATTTTGTCGAGGATTTTGTCGATGAAATAGTTCCCGATGGTAAATAGTTAATGTTTGCTTTGGTTGTTTAATGTTTTGTATTTTATTGATTAGAATATTATTTTTTTTTTTAGTTTGTCCTTTTTGCGATGAGCACATGCCTTTTCCACTTCCAGAACGGATTGAATCATATTTAATTAATAATTATCAATTGGACCCTAAAAAAGGAATTACATTATCAATTATTCGCGACCTTTTTAGTAGTGTAGTAGAACAATATGAGTTTTGTCGTTTTCATGAAGCAGAACTTAAAATCGTTCCAGAAGGTCTCAAGAAAAATTATTCGATTAAAATTGATTTTGAACTTTTACCTAGCCGTGTAGAAGAATTAGTTCTGAAATTGATGCTTATAATAGAAGGCAAAGAAAGCTATTATATGAAATTAGCATTAAATGCAATTAAAAGTATTGGTAAAGCTCGATCAAGAATGCCAACCTATTTGATTGGGAGATTTGAAGAGTTTCAGGTAATTTAATTATTGTAAAATTTACTTTATTATTAATTAATTAATTATTTACTTTATTATTTTCTCAGCCTGGTTATTACGGATCTAAGGGTGCAACTATAATTACTTCTACCCTTGTCTCACTTTTTATTAGTAAAGGGATCCTTACAAAAGATAAAACTGAGCCCCTAGAACCTTATGAATACGTTATTCAAGTACTTGTTCCAGAAGTAGGAAGTTTATTAATTTCTCAGGATCTTAAAGTTACTTTAGAAAAAGCAAGAGAAATTATGAGGGATAGTTTAAAGTTTGGAAATTATGTACATGATATCGAGTTTAATTATAATCATTCATAGTTTAATAATCATGTGAAAAGTGAATTTTTCGTTACAATAAAGTGACAAATTTATTAAATCTAATTATTTTATAAATTTTTCGCGCTGATTAGTTGTGATATTTACGGCTAGAAGGACAGTCATTATCTGTTCGAACAATGATTATTTTGATTTTACTGCTGTTCGTTTCGGTCGATGGGATTGTGATCCCACCTTCAATGGTGGTAGTGATCGTGATCACTTCGACGATTATGATTATTTGAAGTTTTCGTGACAAATGTTTCAAATACTTTGCATTTGGTTAACAGGATCCAATATTAACCTACCCAAGTGAAACTGTGACATAAAATCAGCTACGCTACCTTTCGTTTCATGCAATAGGATCACGATCACTACCATTGGTCATGGTGGGATCACGATCCCTTCAACTATTATGATTATTTGAAGTTTACATCAGATTTGTTGGTGACAAAATGTTACAAATACTTTGCATTTGGTTAACAGGACCCGATATTAACCTACCCGAGTGAAACTGCGATGTAAAATCGGCTACCTTTCATTTCGTGCAATGGGATCGTATTATCTTTAATGGATAGAAGAAACTTTAGTTACGGATCTGGCTTATCGTTATGTGATTTTTTATTGCAAATTATTAATAAGAATTCGCAGCCAGAATAATTCGAAGAGTGCCACTACCAGCCAACATTAAACAAACCTAGAAAAAACATAGAGAAAATTTATCCAACAAAAGTTTATTATAAGCGAATAAGTACTGTACTTCATTAATGATAATTTCTTTCGTAAAACTTTGACAAATTTTTAATTGCAAAAGCCAATCCTGACTTCTCGTAAAGAAGGAAGTTTTGTTATCCGAATTAATTTTAGATCTATGAAATTACAAATTAATTAATAAATAAGACTAAAAAAAATATTCAATATACCTAAATCATACTTACGTTAGTGTGATACTCATAACTTTCTTATCTTTATTTAGA
>Ga0066709_100005699_pt1 | contig 10332 bp, 9 predicted proteins | sample GraSoiAngelo_158_FD_79665 | JGI IMG/M metagenome (GOLD analysis project Ga0066709, IMG submission 79665) | Grasslands soil microbial communities from the Angelo Coastal Reserve, California, USA - 14_1009_16_30cm | ecosystem: Environmental > Terrestrial > Soil > Grasslands | place: USA... | reverse complement strand
CTGCTTGTCGGCGGGCTTCTCGATTGGCGGGGGCTGGGATCGCGGAGCCGCCACGTCCATGTAGCGCGCGAGCTGCGTCCAGGCGAGGAACCGGTCCGTCTCGGCGCTCATGGCTTCGGGGCTGCCGGGCTGGGTCGGCTGGTCGGCCCACGCCTCGGCGTACGCGTCGAACAGCTGGCGGGCGAAGTCGATCGCCAGGCGCGCCTCCTCGAGCACCTCGCGGTCCGAGCGCCACGGCCCCGGCGCTCGCCTCGGCGCGGCGGCCCGCCGCACGGTGGCTGCGGTCCGGCGGTACGTGACCACGGCCTTGCCCAGCTGCGGCACTGCCGCCAGCAGCCGCGAACGGAGCTCGAGGCGGCGCGACGGCGGCTCCGGCGGAGTGCCGCCGTTCCCGGGCTGGGGAGGCTGCGAAGAGGTGGAGACCTTTGCGGCGTTGTCCGTCGAGGGGGCGTCCGGAGTCGAGGTCGCGGCGGCGGGCGAGGTAGCGCCCGGGCTCGAGCCAGCGACGAGAGTCGAGGTCGCGTCCGGGATCGAGGTAGCGTCCGACGATGAGGTCGCTTCCCCGGTCGAGCTCGCCTCCGGCGACGAGCCATCCTCCGGCGCTGGCGCGGCGGACGCGGACGACTGCGCCGCCGTACCCACGTCTGCGCCAACTCCGCTCTCCGCGGTTGGCGGGCGCTCGGCCGTGCCCTCCGCGCCGGTCGCGGGTGCGGCCTCGGACGCGGCGGATTCCCGTGGCGGGCCCTTCCGCGCCGCCTCGGCCGCCGCGAGCTGCCCGAGGGCCAGCGGCAGATCGCGCAGGAAGCGGGTCAGGTCGAACTGCTCCTTCCCTTCGAACAACCGGCCGAGGGAGGTCGCCACGCGCTCGAGCGCGCCGCTGCGCAGCTGCTCCATGACCCGCGGAAAATCGGCGAACAGCCGCCGCTGCGATTCGAGCCGGTCGTGAAGGGCCGCGGCGAAGGCCAGGGCCGAGGTGGCCTGCTCGATGTCGCGGCGCACGGAATCGCGCAGCGGGGCCCAGCTCCCCCCGCCTGCGCCCTGGGGCCGCGGCGGCTGCGAGTGCTGCTGCGGCCCGGGTCCGCCCGGCGTCCTGACCTGTCCCCTCGGCTTTCGCGCCATCCGGCCGCTTCTTCAACCGGATCGCGGCGCCGGATGCAAGCGAAAGGTGCCGGCGATTGTCGGATGCAGGCGCCTTGCCGGTCCCGCGCGGCTGCGTTACAGCGGGCCCATGCCGAGCCTGAGGCGCTACGCGGAGAAGGACTGGCCGCAATTCCTGCAGCTCGACCTGGAGACCGCCATGGACGCGCTGGGCGAGTCCACCGAGGACGAACGCCGCAAGCTGCGCGAGAGATGGCCGCAGAGGCTCGCCACGCAAGGCTTCACGCCGCAGCGGTTCGCCGTGCCGGCGGCGCAGCTCCTGGTGCTCGAGGCGGAACAGGGCGCGTACCTCGGTCACCTGTGGCTCACGGAAACGGTCGACGCGAGCGGCAAGCGCATCCTCGAGGTGACCACGATGGGCATCGTCCGCGAGGCGCGCGGGCAAAAGCTCGGGCGGTTGCTCATGCAACGCGCCGAGGCGGAGGCGCGCGAACGAGGCATCGAGGACATCGAGCTGTCGGTGGCCGGAAACAACCGGCGTGCCCGGGACCTGTACCGCGACCTGGGGTACGAGACGGTGCGAAGGACCATGCGCAAGCGGCTGCGCTAGACCGCCGCGCGCAGCAGCTTTTCCCAATGACGATGGCTCGGGAGATCTCAGTCGACGACCTGGCGCGCAAGCTCGAGCGCGGCGAAGAGCCGCTGCTCGTCGACGTGCGGCAGCCCTGGGAGCACGAGCTCGCGCGCCTTCCAGGCAGCCTGCTCCTTCCGCTCGGCGAGCTGCCGTCGCGCACGGCGGAGGTGCAGCCCGGCCCGGGGCAGCTCGTCGTCTGCTACTGCCATCACGGCGTGCGCAGCCTCCGGGCGGCGGAGGTGCTTTCCGGGGCCGGCATTCCGGCGGTCTCGCTGGCCGGCGGCATCGACGCCTGGTCACAGCAGATCGATCCGTCCCTGCCCCGCTATTGAGTCTAGCCTACTGAATATCACTCGACTGGAGACCGAAGAGGCGGATGGCATTTCCGGAGAGGATCCGCGCCTCGTCGGAGGGAGGCAGCCCCAGCCCGCGCACCACCTGCAGCTCCCGGTCCCATCCATAGGGAAGGTTCGGGAAGTCGGTGCCGTACAGGATCCGGTCCGCCCTGCGCCGCAGGATGTCCAGGTCCGGCGCATCGGGGAAGTACCCGGTGATCGCCATGGTGGTATCCAGGTACAGGTTCGGGAACTCGTCGAGCAGCGCCTCGAAGGCGGCCGGCTCGTCCATGCCCAGGTGGGGCACGATGCAGATCGCGTCCGGGTGCCGCGCCAGTGCGCGCCGCAGCCGCGCCGCTCCGGAGAGCGCGCGCACGTCGGTGCCGTACCCGGCCGAAGCCGGCTCGCGGCCGCAGTGGATCACCACGGGTTTGCGATGCCGTGCCGATGCGCGCCAGACGGGGTCGAGGCGCGGATCGTCCGGCGCGACCCGCATGACGTGGCTGTGGATCTTGACGCCATGGAATCCCTGCTCTCCCAGCGCGCCGTCCAGGAGCCGCTCGATGCCCTCTTCGCCCGGGAAGGCCGTGCAGCAGGGCACCACCTCCGGGTACGCGCGCGCGAGCTGCAGGGTGAAGTCGTTGAGCGCGGCCGCCATCCCGGTCTTGTGCGCGTAGGGCAGCACCACGAAGCGATCGATCCCGCCCTCCCGCAGCGTGCGTACCGCCTCGTCGACGCCGAGGCGGTAGCGGATCTCCCAGGCATGCTCGCTGAACCACCTGCGGATCGCCTCGGCGAGCCGGTCCGGGAACAGGTGCACGTGCGCGTCGACGATCATCCCGGACGTCTATCCGAACCTCGCCCGAGCGCAAGGCCCTTGCGAATCAGCCGGTGGCGCGGCCGCCGAAGCCGAACATGGCGCCGATCCGGGAGAGGAGATTCGTCTCCTCTTCCGCGGGCGAGGCCCCCGCCTCGGCCCGCACGGCGTCGAGGTCCCGGCGCCGCCGCGCGATCACTCCCGCCAGCTCTTCGGCGACGTGGACGTTCTGCGCGAAGACCCGGGAGAACGCCTCGCGGTCGACGGCGAGCAGCGCCGCCTCGGTGAGCGCCACGACGGTCGCGGTGCGCGGCTCCCCGGTGAGGAGCGACATCTCCCCGAAGAATGCGCCGCGCCCGAGGCGCGCCACCTCCTTCTCGCCGTTCTCCACTCGCACCCGCACCACGAGCTCGCCGCGGGCGACGAGGTACAGGACGTCCCCCGGCTCGCCCTGCCGCACGACCGCCTCGCGCGGACCGTACTCGAGGAACCGGGCGCGCTCAGCCAGCAGCTTGCGGTCGGCGGCGCGCAGCGTGGCGAGGAAGTCGATGCGCGAGAGCAGATCCTCGGCGTCCGCCAGGTGCTCGCGGCGCCTGCGCTCCTCGGCGTCCGCGGCGCGCTCGCGGAAGGACAGCATGGTCTGCGGGTAGGGCATGTCGATGCCAGCGCGGCGCAGCCCATACCAGATGGCGTCGTTCACCTCGTCGATGGCCTCGCGTTCCAGCGCGTAGCTCTCGGTGAAGAAGCGCACGCGATAGACGGCCCCGCTGGGGTCGAACGAAGCGAGCTGGACGGCGGGCGCCGGGTCCTTCAGCGCCCGCGTGCAGGAGGCCACCGCCTCCAGCAGCGCCGCCTTGGCCCGCGCCGGCGCCACCTCCATGTCGATCGACACGGACAGCTCGACGCAGTCCTGCGCAGTCGGACGCGAGTGGTTCACCACCACCTCGCGGCTGATGAGCCCGTTGGGCACCAGGATCTCGTCATGGTCGCTGGTGACCAGCCGGGTGGACCGCCAGCCGACGTCGAGCACCTTCCCGCGCCATTTGCCGAAGCTCACCCACTCGCCCTGGTCGAAAGGCTGCTCGGCGTGAAGCGTGAGCCCGCTGAACAGGTTCCCGAGCGTTTCCTGCAGCGCGAAGCCGAGCACCACCGAGAGCAGCGCGGAAGTGGCGAGCAGCGAGGAGAGGTTCAGCCGGTACTCGAGGCGCAGCACCACCGCCGCGACGACGAACGTGCCGGCCCAGGCGAGCAGGCTACGCAACAGGCGCGGGATCCCCTCGCCGCCGCGGAGCCGCAGCACCGCGAACAAGAGCGCCTCGCCCAGCCGGAGGACGCCGACCGCGCCGGCGATGTATGCAGTCGTCGCGCTGGCGTGCCGCAGCGTCCCGTCGACGCCCTCGAGCGCGAAGGCGGTCGCGCGACCGAGCAGGTACAGCGCGAGCAGCAGCTGCGGGGGCCGCAGCTCCATTCCAAACGTGCGGGCGGCGTCCGATCGGACGCCGCGGAGCAGCACGCGGCGCAGCGCGGAGACGCCCAGCCAGAGCGCGGCGGCGAGGAGGAACCGGGTCATGCCTTCCTGGAGGAGCACGCGTTCATCGTTGCCTTCCGCCGGGCGTCAGGGCAACTCTTGTGCGGAAGCGCTTCCTTCAGGTTCGCAGAGCCCGCCGTAACCTCGCGTGCGATGGCAGTGAGGCGCGCGCTGGGGATATCGGTCCATGTGCTCGCAGGTGCGGCGAAACCCGTCAGCCGCCGATGAGTCGTCCGCCGGAGACGCGCAGCTCGTCCTCCCAGCGCAGGCTGCCGAGCGGTAGACAGTCCGCCGCTCGTCCTCTGGCGCGCGCGGCGAGCACGGCGATTAGACTCGCCGCGCATGCGTCGAGACTCCGCATTCCTGCTCCTCGCGTTTGCGGCGGTCGCGGCGGCGTTCTTCGGCGCGACGGTGCTTGCCCAGCGCTCGAGCCGCGAGGTCGGCGCGCTCGCCGCCTTCATCGCCCGCGATGCGGCCCCCGGACTCGCGTCGATCGGAAACGTCCGCGGCGAGGTGCGGCGCCTGCAAGCCATGGCGACCCGGCAAGCGGCGCTGGGACCCATGCCGGGCGACAAAGATGCCATCGACGACACCCGCCGCAGCCTGGATGCGCACCTCGCGCAATTCCGCGCGCTTCCGGCTTCCGGAGCCGAGCTCAAGCTGCTCAACGAGCTCCAGACCGACATCCGCGCCTTCGACGAGGCCATCGAGCGGGTCATCGTCCAGCTCGGCTCGGGCAAGCCGCAGCAGGCGGCGGGCACGCTCTCCGGCGTTCGCGCGCTCGCCGACCAGGCGGTGGGCACGGCGAGCAAGCTCGTCGAGCTAAACACGCGCGAGGCCGAGGACGCGGCGATGCGCATCGAGGAGGTTCACGCGCGCGCACACCGGATGGCGCTCCAGATGGACGCCCTCTGCGTCGTCGTGGCCGGGCTCGCCGCCTGGCTCGTGGTGCGCGCCGTGTCGAAGGCGCGCCGGATCCAGGAGGAGCACCGCGAGATTGTCGAGCGGCGCGCGGAGGAGCTCGAGCAATTCGCCGGCCGGGTCGCCCACGACGTGCTCAGCCCGCTCGCCACGGTCGGCCTGGCGCTCTCGCTCGCGCAGAGGACCGGGTCGCCGGTGCAGCAGTCGGCCGCCCAGCGCGGCACATCCAGCTTGCTGCGCGTGCGGGGCATCGTCGACGCCCTGCTCGATTTCGCGCGCTCGGGCGCGCGCCCGGAGCCGGGCGCGTCCGCGGACGTCCCGGCGGTCGTCGCCGGGCTCCTCGACGAGCTGCGGCCGCAGGCGGAGGCGGAGGCCGCCGAGCTGCGCGTGGAGCCGATCCCGGACTGCGCGGTCGCGTGCAGCCCCGGCGTCCTCGTGGTCGTCCTCAGCAACCTGGTCCGGAACGCGATCAAGTACCTGGGGGACGCGTCGCAGCGCGCGGTCATCCTCCGGGTGCGCCCCCGCCGGTCGAGCGTGGCGTTCGAGGTGGAGGACAGCGGTCCGGGGGTCCCCGCCGAGCTGGGCGATCGCATCTTCGAGCCCTACATCCGCGGGCCGCGCGCCTCCACCACCCGCCCTGGCATCGGCCTGGGCCTGGCCACCGTGAAGCGCTTGGTGATCGCGCACGGTGGGACCCTGGGCACCCGCCGCAGTACGCTCGGAGGCGCCCAGTTCTGGTTCGAATTTCCCCGCGTGGAGACGAGCGAGCGTCCAGCCGCATCCACGGACTCCGTGATGCGCTCATGACACGGTGCGCTATACTTCCGGTATGACCGGAAACGTGACGCAGCTCCCCAAGACGGACGTCCGCCCCGTAGTTGCCTTGGTCGCGCACGATCGCCGAAAGGACGAGATGGTGGAGTGGGCACTGTTCAACCGCGGGACCCTTTCCCGGTGCTCCCTCTACGCGACGCGCACCACCGGGCACACCCTGCGCGAAGCGATGCAGGCCGACGTCCACCTCCTCCTCTCGGGGCCGCTCGGCGGCGACGCGCAGCTCGGCTCGCTGATCGCGGAAGGTCGTATCGACGCCGTGTTCTTCTTCTGGGACCCGCTCACGCCGCAGCCGCACGACGTGGACGTGAAGGCGCTCCTCCGGCTCGCGGTGCTCTACGACGTACCGATCGCCTGCAACCGCAGCTCCGCCGACCACATCATCTCGTCGCCGCTCTTCACCGTCCCGGAGCAGTACCGGAAGGACCGGGGCCACGCGACCCCCGACTACGCCCCCTGGGCGCGGTGACGCGAAGCCTTTGAACTCCCCCGGCGTTTCGCGGGCTTGACGGGTCCGCGGGCAGCCGATAGGGTGCGCGCCCTTCCGGGCAGTCCCGCCTGGATGGTTGCCCGCTCGCCCTCCCGCCTGGCCGGCGGAGGAGCGGGGGGAAGATGGAGCAGTGATGAGCGCAGGGCCTTTGCACTACGAAACGAAGAAGCAGGGTGTAGTCGAGAAGTTCCGCACCCACGAGCGCGACACCGGCTCGCCGGAGGTCCAGGTCGCGCTCCTCACCGAACGCATCCAGTACCTGACGGAACACTTCAAGACGCACAAGAAGGACCACCATTCGCGCCGAGGCCTTCTCAAGCTGGTCGGCCAGCGCAGACGGCTCCTCGATTACCTCAAGTCGAAGGACGCCGCCCGGTACCGCAAGCTGATCGAAGGGTTGGGCATCCGCAAGTAGGTTTCCGGGGGGTGTTCCGAATGCGGGGCGCCCCCCGGCGCGTTAAAGGAGAAAGCGGCGCGGTCCGGAGGCGTCGGTCGGTCCCTCATCAGAGCAGCGAGCTCGATTCGCTGCTGTGACCAGGCTCCGAACGGTCCCCCGGACGGCCCGCAGCGGCTCGAAGGAATCCGCGCGCAAATCCGGGGTCGCGTACAGACCCCATCATTTTTCGAACGAGAACACGTGGCCACGGGGCCGCGAAAGGATGTTGCACATGGAAGCGAAGTCGGTGACCGCGCAGGTCGGGAATCAGAACATCACCATCGAGACCGGAAAGATGGCCAAGCAGGCCGACGGGTCGGTGGTGTTGCGGGCCGGGGACAGCGTGGTGCTGGTCACCGCGGTGTCGGCGAAGGACCGGAAAGAGGGGCTGGACTTCTTCCCCCTGACCGTCGACTACCAGGAGCGCCTCTCCGCCGCGGGTCGCATCCCCGGCAGCTTCTTCCGCCGTGAAGGCCGCCTGACCGAGCGCGAGACGCTGATCTCGCGCCTCATCGATCGGAGCTGCCGGCCGCTATTCCCCGAGGGCTACCAGAACGAGACGCAGATCATCGCGACCGTCTTCTCGGCCGACAACCAGTACGACACGGACGTACTGGCGCTGACCGGTGCGTCCTTCGCGCTGGCCATGTCGGACGTCCCCTTCCCGTTCGCCTTCGCCGGCGTGCGCGTGGGCCGCGTCGGCGGGAAGTTCATCGCCAACCCGAGCGAGCTGGAGCGCGAGCAGGGCGATGTGGACGTCATCATGGCCGCCTCGCGAGACGCCATCTTCATGGTGGAGGGCGGCGCGAAAGAGATCGACGAGAACACCATGGTGGAGGCGCTGCTCTTCGGACAGCGCGCCATCGAGCAGCTCCTCGACAGGCAGGAGGAGCTGCGCCGCGCGCTGGGCAAGCCGAAGCGCTCGTTCGAGAAAGCGCCGTTCACCCAGGGCATCCCCGAGAGGGTACGGGAGGCGGTCCATGAGCGCGTGCGCCAGGCGTACGCGCGGGACGTGAAGCACGAGCGCTACGGCGATCTCTCGCAGATCAAGAAGGACGTGGTCGCGCAGCTCTGCGGGGAAGGCGCCGAGTTCTGTGGCAAGGAGAGGGAGGTCAAGCAGGCGCTGGAGGACCTCAAGTACGAGTACATGCGCCGCATGATCACGCACGAGGGACGCCGCATCGGCGGCCGCCGCAACGATCAGATCCGCTCCATCTCCTGCGAGGTGGGGCTACTCCCGCGTGCGCACGGATCCGCGCTCTTCACCCGCGGCGAAACGCAGGGCCTGGTCACCACCACGCTGGGGACCAGCGACGACGAGCAGCGGATGGAGAGCCTCAAGGGGCAGTCCTTCCGCAAGTTCATGCTGCACTACAACTTCCCGCCCTACTCCGTGGGCGAAGTGAAGCCGCTCCGCGGGGCGGGCCGGCGCGAGATCGGCCACGGAATCCTGGCCGAGCGCGCGCTGCGCGCCGTCCTGCCGACGGACGACAAGTTCCCGTACACGCTCCGCGTGGTCAGCGACATCCTCGAGTCGAACGGTTCCAGCTCGATGGCCACGGTGTGCGGCGGCTGCCTCTCGCTGATGGACGCGGGCGTGCCGATCAGCGCGCCCGTCGCCGGCATCGCGATGGGCCTCATCAAGGAGGAGGGCCGCATCGCCATCCTCTCCGACATCCTCGGGGACGAGGATCACCTCGGCGACATGGACTTCAAGGTGTGCGGCACCGCGAAGGGCATCACGTCGATCCAGATGGACATCAAGATCACGGGCGTCGACAAGCAGATCCTCACCGACGCGCTCAACCAGGCGCGCGCCGGCCGGCTGCACATCCTCTCGGAGATGGCCAAGGCGATCGAGAAGCCGCGCGCCGACATCTCCAAGTACGCGCCCAAGATCACCACCATCCGCATCCCAGTCAGCCGCATCAAGGACGTCATCGGGCCCGGCGGCAAGGTGATCAAGGACATCATCGCGCGCACCGGCGCCACCATCGACATCGAGGACGACGGCTCGGTAGCCATCGCCTCGGCGAGCAGCGAGAGCGTCGACCAGGCCATCAAGATGATCCGCGCGCTCACCCAGGAGGCCGAGGTCGGCAAGATCTACCTGGGCACCGTACGGCGCATCATGGAGTTCGGCGCCTTCGTCGAGATCTTCCCCGGTACCGATGGGCTGGTGCACATCTCCGACCTCGCCAACTCGCGCGTGAAGAAGGTCGAGGACGTGCTCAAGGAAGGCGACGAGGTGCTGGTCAAGGTCGTCTCCGTCGACCGCAGCGGAAAGATCCGGCTGTCTCGCAAGGAGGCGCTGGCGGAGCAGGCGGCGCACGGCGACGGCAAAGGGCAGGCCGTTCCGGCGGCGAAGGCCTAGCCGCCTGTACCCAGCTCCGAGAACAGCTCGATGAGCTGCAGGCCGGCTTCGAGCGCGCGGCCGTCCGGATCGACGGACGGGTCGTAGGCGGCGAGGCTGGCCGAGCCGATCGGTACCGTGGCCGCGATGGCACGGACCGCGTCCTGCACCTCCCGCGGGGTCAGCCCATCTGGCGGAGCGAACTCGTTGGCCGGGGCGAGCGCGGGATCGTGCACGTCGAGATCCACGTGCACGTGGATGCGGCGGGCTCGCAGCCGTCCGAGAGCCGGCGCCAGCGCGGCGGCAGCGCCCAGCTCGCGCACCGCCGCCACCCTCACCCAGCCCACTGCGGAGGCGTCGAGCGCGCTGCGCTCGGCCGGATCGAAATCTCGCGCCCCGATCAGGAACGCGTCGCGGTCGGCGACCGGAGCGAAGCCTGGCACGGAGAGCGCGAGCGGCCGGAAGCAGCGCCCGGTCGCGACGGCGAAGGCCATCCCGTCGAGGAACCCGCTCACCGTCGTCTCGGGGGTGTTGAAGTCCCCGTGCCCGTCGAACCAGGCGATCCCCGTTCCGGCACCGGCGGCCGCGATTGCTCCGATGGCGCTGCCGCAGTTGCCGGAGAGCACCAGCGGAAACGCCTCGGCCGCGACCGCTTCGAGCACCTCCGCCGCGACGGCCCGGTGGAGCGCGAAGGTGGTGCCGATCTCGGTGCGCAGCCCCGGAGGGGCCTCCACGGGAGCCTCGCTCACCTCGACGCCTCGCGCACGCAGCCGGTCCGCTGCCGCGGCCAGCCTGTCGGGGCCAGCCCCCATCCGAAGACCGCGGTTCCCGGCGTCGTAAGGCACTCGGATCAGGCGCACGCGCATCGGCGCATCCTACTTCTGCT
>Ga0066709_100005697_pt1 | contig 10333 bp, 8 predicted proteins | sample GraSoiAngelo_158_FD_79665 | JGI IMG/M metagenome (GOLD analysis project Ga0066709, IMG submission 79665) | Grasslands soil microbial communities from the Angelo Coastal Reserve, California, USA - 14_1009_16_30cm | ecosystem: Environmental > Terrestrial > Soil > Grasslands | place: USA... | reverse complement strand
GTCGTCCAGGAGACGCTCGACTACGAGGTGAAGTCCGACACGGTCACACCGAGGCGCCGCAAGGAGGAGGCCGACGACTATCGCTACTTTCCGGAGCCCGACCTCGTGCCGCTGGCCCCCCAGCCGGAGGTCGTCGAGCGCCTACGAGGAGAGCTTCCCGAGCTGCCGGGCGCGCGCATCCGGCGCTTCGAGGAACAGTACGGCTTGTCGTATTACGACGCCGAGGTGCTCAACGGCTCCGCGGCGCTGGCGGCGCTGTACGAGCAGGTGGCGCTCGACGGGGTGGATGCCAAGGCGGCGTCCAACGTCCTCATGAACGAGTTCTCCGCGACAGGGGTCGATCCGGCCACCGTCAACGGGACCGAGCTCGGGAAAGTGATCGCGGCGCGTGCGACGATCCCACGGGAGTCGTTCATGCGGGCGCTCGCAGAGAGCGGCGACCCGGAGTTCAGCTCCGAGACCTACCTGGGCGAGACGCTGGTGGGCGATAGATCCGAGTTGGAACCACTCGTCGACCGCATCCTCGCCGGCAGTCCCGGACAGGTCGAGGCCTATCGCAGCGGGAAGGAAGGCTTGCTCGGCTTCTTCGTCGGCCAGGCAACGAAGGAAACGCAGGGGAAAGCGGACCCGAAGATCGTCAACGAGCTGCTCCGTGAGAAGTTGCGCGCCTAGTCCTGTACCCAGGGCCCGACGCCGCCGATGCGCTCGACGGCGATGTGCGTGACATACCCGGGCGGAGGGTCGGGCATGGGCGGGAACTTCACGTCGGGGCCGAGATACACGTGCGCGAGCCGTTGGAGCAGCTCGGCCGCTCCGCCCTCGGTTATTCGAGCTCGGCCGTGGACGACGAGGTACTCCTTCAGGCCAGGTGGATGGATGCGCGTTCCCTCGAACGAGACGACGACGCGTGGATCGCGCTGGATGTTCCGCACCTTCTGGTGACGCGGCAGATGGCCGGCGACGAGCTCGTCGCCGTCGAGGCCCATCCACACGCACGAGAGTTGCGGACTGCCGTCCGGATTGAGCGTCACGAGGTGGGCGAGCGCGCCCGACTCGATCAGCTCCCTCGCGCTCTCGGGAAGCACGGCCATGTGCCAAGGCTAGAGCACCGGCCGTTTCGTCGAGCCTCGTCGGGGTACCCCGGAAGCTCACGAAAGGAGAGGGAATGGCCACTTGGGTTTGGATCGTGATCGGCGTTGCGGCCGCGGTGCTCGTGCTGGGGATCGTGTGGACTGCCACGCGCACGCGCCGTACGCGTTCGTTGCGGGAGCGCTTCGGTCCTGAATACGACCGCACCGTGGAGAGGGCCGGCGGCCGTCGTCAGGGCGAACAGGAGCTGAGTGACCGCGAGAGGCGCTACGACGCGCTGGATCTGCGACCGCTGGCGCCTGACGCGCGCGACCGCTATGTCGCGCTGTGGGAGGAGACGCAGCGTCTGTTCGTCGACGACCCGAAGGGTGCGGTCTCCGAAGCGGACGGCCTGGTGCAGCGCGTCATGAGAGCGCGCGGCTATCCGGTGGATGACTTCGAGCAGCGGGCGGCCGACATCTCGGTCGAGCATCCCGAGCTCGTCGAGAAATACAGGACCGCGCACGGCATAGCCCGGGCGAGCGAGCTCGGCGAAGCCTCGACGGAGGACCTACGGCAATCGGTGCGCCACTACCGCGCGCTCTTCGTGGAGCTCCTTGGGCCCGCAGACGAGGCCGGCGTCGAGAACGTCGACGACGTGTCGAGCCGAGACGGAGACGTCGAGCGCACGCGCAACGGCGATCGCCTCGAGCGACTCCGCTAAAGCGACTCCGCTAGATCAATCCGCAGTAGCGCGCCGTGTTCGGCCAGGGATAGAACCCCCGGCCGGCACGGTGCGCCCGCTCGGCAACCCACATCTGCTCGAGCGGCGTCCAGTGGTTGGCCGTGCCCTTGCGGGCGAGCAGGGTTCGGCCGTACGTGCGCTGGAACCCCAGGTCCATCTGGAGTCCGCCGTAGTAGGGCGGGTTCGGATCCGTCCACGAGCCCTCGAAGCGATGGATGCAGAGCCACTGGCGCTTGTGCGGCGGGTTCTCGGCGCGACGTCGTGTCTTGACCGCCACGCGCCTCCATACCGCGATCTTGTCCATCGGGTCAGAAGGTGGATGCTGGAGCTGACGCGTCAGGGGTCGTCCCATGATGAGCTGCCATCGCCATGTCTGATGACGATAGGCGTCGATCAGCTTCTGGACTTGACGCTGCGGGATCTCCAACTGTGTCGCCGCCGTACCGTCCGTGGTCGGTTCGTCGGGGGGCGTGCCCGAGTCGGCGCGCAACTGAGCTGCGCCGATGAGCGCCACCACGAGGGCGCACACGCACGTCGATATGAGTGTCAGCTTGTGCCGCAGTTGGATGATCCCCCCGGATCGACGTCGCCTCGTGACTGTGCCGCAGTCGAGGACGACTGGTTGTCAGTGGGTCAGACGCCTGATCTGTTGTCGAGTTAGTAAAGGTCGTAGCCGTGCACAGCGTTTTCCTAAACCTGCAGACCGTTCTCTTTTGTTAAGAGTTTCGTCCCGTACGTGCGGAAATTCACATACCGGCCCTTCAGCCTGGTAGTGCCAACGGCTTTTCACTAACGCTTAGACCAGCGAGCGGGCGCGGGCGGAGGTCTCCTCGGCCCGCTCCTGTTCACCTGCCTTCTGCCACGCTTCGGCTGCCACGGCGAGGGCGTCCGACGCCGCCGGCGCTGCACCCACATCGAGAAACAGTGACGCAGCCTCCTCTGCCTTCGAAACGGCTTCGCCGAAGTCGCCCTGACGCAACCGAATCGCCGCGATTGTCTGAATTGCGTCGGCCGTCGCAAGAGGATGCTCGATCGCCTTCGCGACGTCGAGCGCCTTGTTGCAGTACTCGAGGGCTTCGTCGAGCTCGCCGCAGTGCACGAGCGTCTCGGCCAACGTCGCGTAGCCCAGCGCGCGCCCTGCGCCGTGTCCAACTCGTTCGAACTCGTCGATGGCGCGTCTCAGCGACTCGGTCGCCTCGGTGAGCATCTCGCGCTCCATGTTCACGATTCCGAGGTTGATCAGGCAGCCGCCGATCTCCTCGACGTTTCCGATCCGTTCGGCGAGCTCGAGGCCGTGCATGAGGGCGTCCGCCGCTTCGTCGAAACGCCCGAGCTTGCGGTAGGCATCGCCGACGATCCGCAACGTCGTGGTCAGTCCGCGCTGATCGTCGTACTCCTCGAAGATGTCACGCGCCTCGTGGCCGTGCGCGACGGCGTCCTTGAACTGCCCCTCCAGGGTCTCCGTACGCGCGAGTTGCAAGAGGAGGCGTGCCACGATCGGCGTCCGGCGTGATTGCGCAGCCTCGAGTCCGGCCTGGAGAACTTCGACCGACTGGTCGACGCGGCCTGCCACGGACAAGGTCCAGCTCTGCTCGAGCCAGAGTTGGCTCGTATCGACGCGCTTCAACTCTTCGCGTGAAAACGCCTCCTCGATCACCCCGAGGGCTTCCTTGTACTTCCCCTGCTTGCGGAGGGTCGAGGCCATGCCGGCCCAGGCGCGTACATCGACGGTGGTGTCCCGAACAGTCGCGTAGGACTCGATGGCCTCGTCGTATGCACCCATGAGCTCGTGGAGGTCGGCGATGCTCAGCTGGATCTCCGGAAGCCGATGCGACCTCGACGTCTCAGCGGCCGCGACTTCAGCCGCTCGTTGGAGGTGCAGGATCGCCTCGTCGTTCGCAAACAGGCGCTTGGCGCGCTCCCCGGCACGCACAAGGTAGTCAACGGCCTTCGCGCCGGCCTCTCCGAGGTAGAGGTGGCGCGCGAGCAGGTCGATGGAACTGTCGCCCGCGCCGTACAGCGCCTCCGCAACTTCAGCCACCTTCCGGTGCAGGTCGCGTTGACGGCGTCTCAGAATCCGCGAGTACGCCGTGTCCTGCACGAGCGCGTGGTGGAACGAGAGCACTCGTTCTCCATCGGATTCGATCGGCTCGAGGAAGGCGCTTGCGACCAGATGGTCCACCGCCTCTGCAAGGTTGGGAACGTCTCCGGCCACTTCCTCGAGCAGAGGGAGCGGCACACGCCGTCCGATCACGGACGCTGTTTGGAGAGTGGTCGCGGCAGCCCGGGGCAAGAGATCGATACGCGCGGACAGGACCTCCTCGATTGTCTCCGGGAGCTTCCGCGCGTCCCATCCGGGCTGCATCGTCCAGCTTCCGTTCTCCCGCACGAGTGCTTCGGTTTCGCGCAGCGAGCGGAGCACCTCCTCGAGGAAAAACGGGTTTCCTGCGGTCCGCTCGAGAACGAATGACGCGAGTCCCGGGGGAGATGGAGCACCAAGGATGCTCTCGATGAGCGCTTCGACGCCCGATTCGCCGAGTGGTTCCAGTCGGACGACTGTGGGCTCCGCGGCGATTTCTCGAACGACAGTCTCACCCTCCGGACGCGTGATGAGGTAGAGCAGGACGGGAGCGCGAAGAGAGAGGCTCGTGAGCTCGCTCGTGAGTGCGATCGTCGACGCGTCTGCCCAGTGCACATCTTCGATCGCGATGACGAGCGGACGTTCGTTCGCGGCGGCGTCGACCAGGCTGGCGAAACTCCGGTGAAGCGCCCGGCGGAACGCTTCGGGCTCGAGATACTCGGCCTCGCCGGGGACGTCGGTCGAGGCGAGGCCGAGGACGTGCGCGAAGAACGGCAACGCCCTGCCGACTCCGATCGCGTCAAGCGCGGCGGCCAGACGGGCCGACGATTGCTCGCGCCCGTCGTCGAGGCGGATCCCGGCGAAATCGCGAAGTAGCTCGAGATAGGGCCAGTAAGCGAGCTCCGCACCGTACGAGACGCATCGGCCTTCGAGCCACTGGAACCCTCGCTCCTCGGCCTCTGCGCGCGCGGCGGCGGTCAGCCTCGACTTGCCCACGCCCGGCTCACCGCTCACCGCAACGACAGCGCCCGCGCGGTAGGGGAGGCGGTCGAGCGCGTCGGTGAGGATGGCGAGTTCCCGCTCCCGGCCGACGAGCTCGGTTGCCACACCCTTGCGCGTTGCCGAGCGTCCGGGTTGACGCCGGCCGACGAGCCGCCAGGCCGGTATCGGTTCGCTCTTGCCTTTGAGGGTGAGCTTCCCGAGCGGCTCGAACTCGAAGCGGCCCTCGGCGAGCCGTACCGTCATCTCGCTCACATACGTCTCGCCGGGGGGAGCCGCCGACTCGAGGCGCTGCGCGAGGATGACCGAGTCGCCGAGAACGGCATAGTCCGTTCGCGCTTCGCTGCCCAGAATCCGGGCGATCCCGTGGCCCGAGTTGACGCCCACGTGCAGCGTGAGCTCTGCCTCATGAGGAAGGTCCGCGCAGAGCCTGGCCAGCTCCGCATGCATGTCCAGCGCGACGCTCAGCGCTCGCTCGGCGTCGTCTTCGTGTGTGACAGGTGCCCCGAAGAGGGCGAGCAACGCGTCGCCTGCGAACTTCTCGACATAGCCCTCATAGCGTCCGACGAGGCTGCTGAGTCCCGAGATGACGGGGTCGATAACCTCGAGCAACTGCTCCGGGTCGAGGCGGTCGGCGAGCGAGGTGAACCCGGAGACGTCGGCGAAAAGCGCCGTGATGAGGCGCCGTTCCTCGGGGAGCTTGCCACCCGACTCGATCAGGTGGTCTGCGACCTGTTCGGCGACGAAGCTGCGGAGGGCGTCGGCCACGTCTCGTTCGGGTTCGCCAGGCGGCGCCTCGGCTTCGGCGCTCCTCGCTGCACCGCAATGCCCGCAGAAACGCATCCCCTCGGGGTTCTCGCCTCCGCAGCTTCCGCAGGCCCAGTTGGCCATGGCTCGGTTCTAGTCTAGGACGCGGACCCCGAGGCTCACTCTCGCCTGTTCGGCGATCAGAGCTGTTCGGGACGGTGGAAGCCGCTGGCGTGCCCCTCGAAATCGTCCTCGTCGGAGCCCTCTTCGTGAGTCTCTCGCCGATCGTCTTCGGGCTCGTCGTCGGTCTCCCAGGACAGGTTGAAGACCTCCGCCTTCGCTCTCTGATGCTTGGACTTCTCGGTCACCTCAGAACCTCGCGTGGGAGTTGCGTCAACTACCAGACGTCATCGCGGTTGGAATCTTCCCTGAGCGACATGCTGCCGGAAATCACGGAAGCGCGTCGGTGACCGGCTCGAGAGGCTCCGACGGGTAGGTGAGCTACGCTCAGAACGGATGGCCGAAAAGCGGTACCTGCTCACCCCGGGCCCCACACCCGTGCCGCCCGAGGTTCTGGCCGAGCTCGCCAAGCCGGTCATCCATCACCGGGAACGCGACTACCGCGAGATCTACGAGCAGTGCCTCGTCCGCCTGCAGGAGGTGTACCGCACCCAGAACGACGTCCTCATGTACACGACGTCGGGGACCGGTGCCTTCGAGTCGGCTGTGGCGAATCTGACTTCGCCCGGCGAGAGGCAGCTCGTCATCTCGGCCGGGAACTTCGGCGAGCGCTGGGCGGCGATGGTGAAGGCGTTCGGGGCGGAGCTCGTGCACGTTCGGCTCGACTGGGGGGAGACGCCTGACGCGGATGATCTCCGCGTGGCCCTGGCAGAGACGGACGACGTCCGCGTCGTGTACCTGACGCATTCCGAGACTTCCACCGGCGTCGTGGCCGACGTTCAAGCGCTTGCGGCCGTCGCGAAGGAAGCCGGTGCGATCGTGGTCGTGGACGCGGTCTCGAGTCTCGGCGCCGTGCCTCTCGAGACGGACTCGTGGGGCATCGACGTCGTCGTCTCCGGTTCGCAGAAGGCGCTCATGTGTCCGCCCGGGATCGCGTTCGCCTCCGTCTCGCCCACGGCGCTCGAGGTCGCGGCCCAGGCGCTCTCTCCGCGCTTCGTCATGGACTGGGAGCGCACGCGCAAGGCGCAGGCCAAGCTCGATGCCCCGTTCACGCCGGCTGTGTCGATCGTGCGTGCCCTCAACGTCGCGCTCGGGCTCCTGCTCGAGGAGGGCCTCGAGGCCGCCTTCGACCGGCACGCACGGCTCGGGCGCGCCTGCCGCGAAGGGGCGAAGGCGATGGGGCTCGAGCTGTTCTCCCCCGACGAAGAGCGGTCGGCGGTCGTGACCGCGATCCGCGCCCCGGAGGGAGTCGACGCGACCGAGATCGTGGAGGGGCTGCGCAACCGGTTCGGCATCACGATCGCAAACGGTCAGGCTGAGTTGAAGGGCAAGATCTTCCGCATCGGCCACATCGGCTGGTTCGACGTCTTCGACATCACGACGGCACTCGCCGCCGTCGAGCTCGTTCTCACCGATGCAGGTGCGGACATCGAGCGCGGGGTGGCGGTGACCCGCGCGCTCGAGGCCTGGGCCGAGCGCACGCCCGTTTGAGCAAGGTCCTCGTCCGCGAACCGATCGCGGAGGCCGGCATCCGCCTTCTGCGCGACCGAGGCTTCGAGGTCGACATCGACGGCGACTCGAATCTCGCCGACACGATCGGGGCCTACGACGCAATCGTGGTCAGATCGGCGACGAAGCTGACCGCGGACCTGATCGAGCGCGCGGATCGGCTGAAGGTGATCGGCCGGGCGGGCGTCGGGATCGACAACGTCGACGTCGACGCCGCCACGCGGCGCGGCATCGTCGTGGCGAATGCGCCCGAGTCCACGGTCGTCTCGGCCGCCGAGCACACGATTGGCTTGCTCGTCGCGTTGACACGCAACATTCCGCAGGCCCACGCTGCGCTCAAACAGGGCCGCTGGGAGCGCAAGACCTACGGCGGCGTCGAGCTTGCCGACAAGACGCTGGGCGTCCTCGGCTTTGGCCGGATCGGCCAACAGGTCGCTCGCCGGGCGGCAGGACTGGGCATGCGTGTCGTCGCGTACGACCCGTTCGTCTCACCGGAACGATTCCGCGAGCTGGGGGTCGAGCGTGCGGAGAACGAGGACGGTGTCTACGAAGACGCTGATTTCATCACCCTGCATCTCCCGTTGACGGACGAGACACGCCGCTCGATCGACGCCGGCGCGTTCGCGAAGATGCGCGACGGCGTACGGATCATCAACGCGGCGCGCGGGGAGCTCATCGACGAGACTGATCTCGTCGAGGCCCTCCGGTCGGGGAAGGTCGCCGGTGCCGCCCTGGACGTCTTTTCGGAAGAGCCCTACACGGGGCCGCTGCTCGAGTTCGACAACGTCGTCGCCACCCCGCACCTCGCAGCCTCGACCGAAGAGGCTCAGGACCGCGCGGGTGTCATCATCGCCGAGCAGGTGGCGGCGGCGCTCGAGGGCGGCCTCGTCTCCAATGCGGTGAACATTCCGGTGATCGGCGCCGAGGATCTCGAAGTGCTCGGCGCGTACATCCCGCTGGCGGCGAAGCTCGGCCGCCTCGCGATGGAGCTCGCAGAAGGACGGGTCGATGAGCTGCGGCTGACGTACTTCGGCGGCCTGGCCCAGTACGACACGCGGCTGCTGACCGTCGCGGTCCTGAACGGGGCTTTCCAGGGACGTTCCGATCAGCCGGTGAACTACGTCAACGCGCCGCTGATCGCCGCAGAACGAGGCGTCGAAGTCCGGGAGGAACGCAGCCGCTCGTCGCGGGACTACACCAATCTCGTCCGGGTCGAGATCCTGTCGGCGGGAGAGGCTCTTCGCGTCGCGGGCACGACGATCGGCAACGACAACAGGCTCTGGCTCGTCAGCGCGCTCGGCTTCGAGCTCGATATGGAGCTCGCGCCGTTGCTGGTCTTCTTCCGCTACGACGATATCCCCGGCGTGATCGGAAAAGTCGGGACGCTGTTCGGCGCCTCGGGCGTCAACATCGCGAACATGACGGTCTCGCGCACTCGAAGGGGAGGCCAGGCTCTGATGGCGCTGTCGATCGACTCGCAGGCGCCGCCGGGCCTGGTGGCGCAGGTGCATGATGAGTTCGCCGAAGCCCGCTTCATCTCCCTGGAATAGGTCTGCGCTGAACGGCTAAGAACCGAGAATCGCGAACGCGTCGCTCCCAGCGTTACGGCGGCCCGGTAGACGCACGGTCTTGACTTTCAGACGCTTCTGACCCGGCTGCCAAACCGCGACTACGTCTTTGCCGGCACTTTCCGCGAGGAGCACGAGACGCCCGTCGCGCGTCCAGGTCATGTTCGCCCTCTTCACCGCGACGAAGGCCGGCATGTCCGGAAGCTCTGTCAGCGTCGCCGTCTCCGTGTTGAGCACCCAGACGTCCCAGACCTGTCGTCCGATAGGACTGGCGAATCCGACGGCCACAAGGGGAGGGCTGACGGCGAGGGAGGAGTACTCCAGCGCCCCACCGGTGCTCGGCCACCCGATCCGCCGCTCCGCGCCGGTTGCGGAGTCCAAGAGACCGAATTCCTCGCCCGCTCGGTCCTGCGCTCGCTCCTCGAGCACGACCTCTCTTCCCGCGACCGCAAGGATCGGTGAGCGCGTCCTTAAGACCGTACGCCCCGTCACGGGATCGATGACACGGGTGGGGCTCACGCCCAATCCCAAAGCGCCTCCTGGATAGATCGTCAAAGCGCACCGAAAGGCCCTCGGCGCGCGCATCACACGTCCGTCGAGCCGAACCTGCCGCAGCGTGCACGAGCGCGCGGGGCGGAGGCGGGCGTAGCGCTTCACCCAGACGGATCCTCCGTCCGCGGCAGGCACGACCTCGTCGCCCGCTCCGAGCGCGGACAGCCAAGCCCACTTCTCGCGCACGGCATACAGCCGCCCGCGCGGCCAGATCGGTCTCCGTCGCCGGATCGGTGTGGCGATGACAACCCCGGCCCGACCCCTCACCCCGACAATCTCTATTCCCCCGTAGCGGCCCACCGACGGCACGCCGCGAACGCGCCTTGCGCTGCCCGAGTCGACATCGAGGACGAGCGGCTGCGGCTTAGCTGCGACCAGTAGACGTATGCCAGTTTTCCCGCGGAGCGGACTCCCACGTAGCGGCGCCGGCTCAGCCGCCAGGCGATGGTGAAGCGTCGCTTCCCGCGGTCCACCACCTCCACCCCGCAAGCTCGTGCACCCAACGGCAGAACCGAGCGCGACGAGAGAGACTACCGCGCCCACCTTCGGCAGCAGACCGAGGCGTGCCGAGCTTTCAAACCAGCGAGTAGCGCGCACACTGCGCCTCTTGCTCCTTGAATAGAAGCGCCTCACCGAGCCGTTCTCGCTCCTTTCGATCCTCTTCGCCGACAGATTGCCGACGCGGCTCATAGCTCGCGATGTTGCGTCGACCGGCTTGCTAGCCGGCGGCGTCCGCACGCGGATCGAGGCGGCGAACCCTGCGGGCCACGATCTCGTTGAACTTCTTCACGATCGCCAGCCCTCGGTGCGGCCGCTTCACCACGCGTTCGAACTCGGAACGTCCGAGCGCGGAAATTGGTTGCGCGCGTATCGTGTGGCCGCGTG
>Ga0066709_100005696_pt1 | contig 10334 bp, 8 predicted proteins | sample GraSoiAngelo_158_FD_79665 | JGI IMG/M metagenome (GOLD analysis project Ga0066709, IMG submission 79665) | Grasslands soil microbial communities from the Angelo Coastal Reserve, California, USA - 14_1009_16_30cm | ecosystem: Environmental > Terrestrial > Soil > Grasslands | place: USA... | reverse complement strand
ATGTACTGATTGCCGATCGCTGAGGCCAGGTTTTCCCAGCCCGGGTTTTCCGGATCACGCGGCGGATTGTTCGGATTCGGCGCGATGTGGCATGAGCCGCACGCTACGCCGACGCGATACGGACGGATGAGCTTATTGTTGTTGTAGTAAGTGGGATCGTTCATGAAGCGATCGCCATTCCATCTCTTGCGCGCTTCCTCGTTGAATTCCGGATTCGGAAAAAGCCGAAAACCGAGCACACCTGAAGGCTTGCCGTAAACTGTTTGATCGATCCCCGCGGGTTCCGGCTCGACCTCTTCATCGAGCCACAAACCGAATTCGCCCGGCTTGCTGGCCGCACGGATTCCCGGCTCGTTCACCAGGCCAAGAACTTTGAAACGCTCCCCCCGCGCAAATTTGCGGTTATCGAGCATCTTCAAAAGATCCATCAGGCCATAACTGTCCTGCGCGGCGTGATTCCAAAAATGCTCGTTGCCTGCGCTCCAGAGGTTCCACGCATTGCGGCCCATGATTTCTTCCGGCGAAAGATCAATGGCGCCATCCATTGGCTTGAAAATGTCGGAAGTGATTTGCGGAAAATCGGCTGTTGTTTTTCCTGCCGCTTTCGCTTCATCGATCGGCTCGTTCTTTTTGCAGCCGGCGAGTGCGAGCAACGTGCACGCAGCGACGTAGGGTCCGAGTCGATTGAGACGGAGAAGGTGCCCCCTCGCTGCCAGCAATAAGTTCACCGAGCCATCATTGATACGTCGCTTGCGAATCGTGTGCCAAGAAAATTTTAGAAAACAAGGAACGACCGCTTCCCAGCCGTCGCTGCATGTTTATTCCACAAACTCAATGTGGATTGGAGCCCCGATGTATCCCTTCTCGTGCGCGTCAGCGAGAAATTTTCGAATAGCCGCGCGTCCAATCTCGCCATAATCCCGAGTGAATTCGTTCACGTACATGCCGATGAACTTGCTGGCGAGCTGCGCGTTCATGTCGCGTGCGTATGCGAGCGAGTAAGCGACGGCTTCGTCCCGGTGTGTGAGACCGTAGTCGATGCTTTCGCGAATGATCTCGCTAACGTCACGGCGCACTGGAGCCGGGATATCTTTGCGCACGACGTTTCCGCCTAATGGCAATGGCAGCCCCGTCTTGCGCTTCCACCAGTCACCAAGATCGACAATCTTCTCAAAACCTGATTGCGCATAGGTGAGTTGCCCCTCGTGAATAATCAAACCGGCATCTGCGCGTCCGCTTTCTACCGCATCGAAAATTTTGTCGAACGGAACGACTATGAACTCGAATTCGCCAAGAAAAAGCTGAAGTGCAAGGAACGCGCTGGTGAGTTTTCCCGGGACTGCGATCGTGCAACGACGCAACGACTCGCGCGCACTCTTATCACTGGTTGAAGTGTTGAAGTGTTGAAGGGTTGAAGGGTTCGGCGTTCGATCTCCGCTGTTCGCTGTTCGATATCTTCTGATTAATAACGGTCCGTATCCGTCGCCCATGCTCGCTCCGCACGGCAACAGCGCATATTTGTCCGCGACATAGGCGTAGGCGTGAATGGAGACGGCGGAAATGTGCAGCTCTCCGCGGCGTGCCCGCTCGTTCAACGTCTGAATGTCTTCCAGCCGATGTTCAAACCGGTAACCGCGTAGATCGATCTTGTTCTTCGCGATCGCATAGAACATGAACGCGTCGTCCGGATCGGGCGAGTGGCCAAGCGTAAAGCTTTGAGTGGGATTCTCTGTCATTTTTGGAATTCGTCATTCAGACCGTATTCGCGTTTGGTAGCTATACAAAGCGCTGTGTAACTCAATTTACGCACTCTCGAGCGACCGACGAATTTAGCTGTAGCCGCCGCTCTGTGAGAGGCGCCGCCGAATGGCGCCATGCGCGCCTTGGGATCGGCGCTTCGCACAGCGAAGCGGCTACAGTACAAACAAAACAGCCGCCGCGCGGATTTGCGCGGCGGCTGAATTTGCATCCAGGAACGCTGACTTCTCTAACAACGCTCCTTCGATAACAGTCTTATTGATTTCCAACCACTCGTGGCGTCGGCCGGATCATCTCAAGCTGAGCGCTCACTCTCTGAATTTGCTCGGCTTGCTGCTTGAGGGCTGCGGTCAGGGTTTGAATTTGCCCTTCCTGCAAAGCAATCCTTGCCTTCATTTGCTCCATGGTCTGACGCTCTTTGAGCAACTGATTCATCGAAAGAGGATGGCCCGCAGGCGCGACGCCGAGTTGGCCGTTCGAATTTACGACAACGGGATCGCCGGTCACTGGTACACCCGAGATGCCGCCGACAAAACAGGCAGCGATGAAATCGGGATCGCCGATACGGATAGTAAAGCTTTCGTCGCCGGCAGCGTTACCAGCGGTTGCGCCGACGTAGATGTTATCGCCGCCGTCGACGAGGTTTTGTCCCGCCTGATCGCCGACCACCGTGTTAAAGTTCAAGTGTGAACCGCTTCCGTTAGACAGCGCCGAGTCACCAATGGCAATGTTTGCCTGGCCGTCCACATTACCAGACAGCGCGAAAGCGCCGAAGGCTTGGTTGAACGAACCCACGCCGTTACCCTGTAGCGCGGAAACGCCAACGGCGTTATTTGAATCGCCTTCCATACCGCCGTCAGCGCCGAAGAGCGCCTGAGCGCCAAGCGCTGTGTTAAAGTTCGCTGCGCCCTCTCCGCTTAGGTCGTTGTTCTGCAGCGCCTCATCGCCAACGGCCGTGTTTTGAGCGCCACTAACATTTGCAAAAAGCGCCGAATCGCCCACAGCGTTGTTGCTGAATCCGTTATTGTTGGTAAACAGCGCGAAGGCGCCGTAAGCACCATTGAAGTCGCCGCCGGTGAGGGTGAACGTGTTAAATAGAAGTGCGTCTTGTCCGACCGCAGTGTTCCGCATGCCGCTGATATTGACCAACATCGCCCCAGCGCCAACGGCAGTATTGGACTCGCCGTTATTGAGAGCCAGTGTTCCACCGCCACAACCGGTATTGAATCTGGCGGTGGTATCAGAAAAGAGCGACCGCCAACCGATCCCTGTGTTTGCAGAGGCAGTGGTGGTGAGAAACAGGGCGTCCTCACCCTCCGCGGTGTTGAAGTTGGGATACCCCCCGTCGGGCGGCGGGAGGATCGCGTGCATTTGCGGTGCAAACGCAAAGCACACCAGAATGAGCGGGACGAGAAGGAAGCCGCGCCATAACGGCAGCGAGCGACCCGGATCTCGTCCGCATGAAGCTAACGTTTTAACTTGATTCAATGTATACATGGATGTGTTCTTTCTCTGTCCCGGTGCTGTTTTGATTGTTCTTTTTGTGTATCACTGGAATCCGCACAGACAAAGAACCTACCGGGCAGAGTCCTTTGTCTATTTTGGAACATTCCGCAGTGATACTCAATTTCGGTTCTGAGTGTCAATACTAGATTTTCGATGTTCAACATTTGACGTTTCTCGCGACCAGGGGGTCGGTATCCGTTCCCCATAGTTGCTTCACCGGGGCAACAGAGCGTAGTCACCCGCGACGTACGCGTACGTGTGAATGGAGATGGCGGAAATGTGCAACTCGCCGCCCCCGCGTCCGCTCGTTCAGTGTCTGAATGCAAGCATTAGAGTTCACCCCCTCCCGATTTGGAAATCGGTGGTACAGCAGGTTGGAAACCGGCGCTACACAAAATAAAACAGCCGCCGCGCGGGTTCGCGCGGCGGCTGAATTTGTATCTAGAGGCGCTGACTTCTCTAACAGCGCTCCTCGATAACAGTTTTATTGATTCCCTACCACTCGCGGCGTGGGGCGGATCATCTCAAGCTGAGCGCTCACTTTCTGAATCTGCTCGGCTTGCTGTTTGAGAGCCGCGGTCAGGGTCTGAATTTGGCTCTCCTGCAAGGCAATCCTTGCCGCCTGTTTTTCGGTCGTGGTCTTCAATTGCTGCATGGCCTGACGCTGTTTGAGCAACTCTCTCGTCGAGCGAGGCGCTTTCGGGGATGCAGGCGAGGCGCCACCACCACATTCGCCGAGCTGGCCTGTACTCGCATCTATGCAGACCGGGGTACTTTCGGTATTACCCACGATACCGGCGACAAAGCAACTGAACACATGCAGCGGGTCGCCGATGCGGATCACCCCGCTCTCGCTGGTGGCACCGGCACCCGCGGTGGCACCGATATAGATGTTATCGCTGCCGTCGGTGAGGTCGGGTCCCGCATTATCGCCGACCACCGTGTTAAACGATCCCGATCCTTGGTTCAGCAGCGCCGAGTCACCAATGGCGACGTTCGCGGCGCCGCTCGTGTTGAGCGACAGCGCGTCAGCCCCCATCGCCTCGTTGAATAAACCATCGACAAGGGCTCCGAGCGCGTTAAAACCGACGGCGTTGTTTGAATCACCATCAACGTTTGCAAAGAGCGCCTGACCGCCTACGGCCGTATTGAAGTTCGCCGTGCCGAGTCCACTTGAGTCATTGTTCTCAAGCGCCAGATCGCCAACGGCAGTGTTTACAGCGCCAGCAATGTTGAAAAAAAGCGTCGAATCGCCGAAAGCGTTGTTGCTGAATCCGCTATCGTTGTTAAACAGCGCGAAGCCGCCAAAAGCACCGTTGAACTCGCCGCTGGTGTTAAATACCATGGCGTCTACTCCGACGGCCGTGTTTTCCAGGCCGGTGCCGTTCAGCAAAAGCGCCGCAGCGCCAACCGCTGTGTTGTTGTCACCGTTGTTGAGGATCAGCGACGGGCCGAAACCCGTATTGAAGCTGCCGGTGCTATTTGAAGTGAGCGTCCGCCAACCAAACGCTGAATTCCCAGCGCCGGTGCTGTTGTTCAAGAGAGCATTATCACCTTGAAAGGTGCCGAAGATGGTGTCGCAACCGTCTAGACAAGTGTCCGCTCGTGTTTGCGGTGCAAACGCAAAGCACACCAGAATGAGCGGGATGAGAAGGAACCCGCGCCATAACGGCAGCGAGCGAGCCGGATCTCGTCCGCATGAAACTAATGTTTTAACTTGATTCAATGAATACATGGAATGTGTGTTCTTTCTCTTTCCCGGTCGTGTTTGTTTGGTTTTTGTGGTGACTGGGATCCCAACAGACAAAGAACCCTACCGGGCAAAAGTCCTTGGTCTGTTTTGAACCTTCCGCCGTGATACTGAATTTCGCTTTCGAGTGTCAATACTTTTTTAAAGGTTTTTTTGTACCGCCGTAGCGCAGATTTCTCAACGCGCTGGATCCCCAATTCCGATCGGGCCGGCGTGTCAAGCATTGCTGTTTGCGTTGGGGAGTCTGTTCCGGTAGCCTCAGGCGCATGGCACGCTCCGGTTTGGGTAAAGGTCTTGGCGCGCTGATAGGTACGCCTGTGGTCCCCGCGCCCAGAGACAGAGCGGACGCCGGGGAGAGAGTGCACCAGATCGACCTGGCGAACATTGTCCCGAGCGCATTGCAACCGCGGAAGGATTTTGGGCGTGAGGCGCTACAAGAACTAATCGAGTCGATTCGGCAGCACGGGATCATTCAGCCGTTGATCGTTCGTCAAGTTGGTGCGCGATTTGAACTGATCGCCGGTGAGCGCCGGTGGCGCGCGGCCCAGGAAATCGGCCTAACGACTGTGCCCGCGATCATTCGCACGGCGAACGATCTGGAAGTGCTTGAGCTTTCGTTGATCGAAAATTTGCAACGCGCTGACCTTAATCCGATCGAAGAAGCCCAGGGCTACGCGAGATTAGGTAATGAATTTGGAATGCGCCAGGAAGATATCGCGCTGAAAGTCGGCCGCAGTCGGGCGGCTGTGGCCAATGCGCTGCGGCTTTTGGATCTGCATCCGCAGGTGCAGATCTGGTTGGCTCAGAATTTAATTTCAGTTGGCCACGCGAAGGTGCTGCTGGCGTTGAAAGTCCCCGAAGAACAATTGCTCGCTGCGGAAACAGTTTTGCGGCGCAACGCCACGGTGCGTTCTACCGAGCGAATGGTTGCGCGTCTGCTTGGCATTGGACGCGGACGGCGAAAGGCGAGGCGTGCGGCTTCCGATCTAAGCGCAACGACAACAGCAGTAGAAGATTTACAAAACCGTCTGCAACAACATCTGGCCACCCATGTCACCATCCATCATGGAGAAAAGCGCGGACGAATCGAGATCGAGTATTACGGAACGGACGATCTCCAGCGCATCGTAACCGCTCTGGGGCTGCCGGAGGCAGCGGAGTAATCGATTCGAGTGTTAGAGTAGTGGAGTAATGGAGTAATAGTGAATTCGCGCCAGACATTACTCCATTACTCGATCACTCCATTACTCCTCGCGTTGGCGTGGATAGTGTTTGCACAGCAATTATGCGCCGCCGAGACGAAGATCTGGGAGCAATTCTCCGGCGAGAAAGCTTTCGTTCACGTTCAGCGCCTCGTGGATTTAGGGCCGCACCCGGCCGGCTCGGACGCGATTGAAAAGGCCAGAGATTACATCGAGGAGCAGTTGCGGCATTCTGGCTGGCAGGTGACACGCCAAGCATTTACCGACGACACGCCGCGAGGGAAAGTCCACTTCGTAAATTTGATCGCCCGGTTCTCAGCCGATGGGAATGCCGCCTCCTCCTCATTTTTGTTGTCCTCGCATTACGACACCAAATTCTTCGAGGCGATCCGGTTTGTCGGAGCGAACGACGGCGGCTCCAGCACCGGTCTGCTGTTGGAATTAGCTCGCGTGATCGGGCAGCGCCCGAATGTCGCCAGAAAAATCGAGCTCGTGTTTTTCGATGGCGAAGAGGCATACGAAAATTTTTCGGAGACAGATGGTCTGTACGGAAGCCGCTACTTTGCTAAACAACTCCAGGCCGACGGCGCGAAGCAATTTCGTGCAGGGATATTGTTCGACATGATCGGTGACCGTTCACTAGGGATCACGCTTCCCGCAGATTCACCCGCCGCAATCGCACGCGATATTTTTGCCGCGGCCGAGGCGCTGAAGCTGCGAAATTACTTTAGCTACCTGGACCGTGATCTCATCGACGATCACATGCCGCTGAACGCCATTGGCATTCCGACCATCGACATAATTGATTTTGATTATCCCTGGTGGCACACTGCGAGTGATACGATAGACAAGATCAGCGCGCAGAGTCTCCAAATCACCGGGTTCGTCGCTTTGTATTATCTTTCGGAACTCGCGTTAAAGCATTAACTTCGTCGGGTCCCCTTGAACGCTTCAACGCTTTGACGAATCACGAGAGGCTTCCTTAAATTCTGCATTGCGTCGGAGCACTTTTCTCGGCAGGCTGATCATGAACAGCCGATCCCATGGAGCGTCACACGTCTGCGTCCCAGCCAAAGCAGACAAACATTGGCGTTGTCGGGCTTGGGATTATCGGTCGCGGAATCGCCGCCCATCTTCGCCGCAAGGGTTTTCCGGTGTTCGTTTGGAACCGATCGCCGCGCCCTGTACCAAACTTTGTCGGTTCATTGGGTGACCTGGCAGAGCTGTGCAATTACATCCAAATTTTTGTGTCTGATGACGACGCGCTCCTGCAGACCGCGGAGCAGCTAAGCGAAAAGCTCACGCAGCGTCACGTCGTTCTTGCGCATTCGACCGTCGCTCCGGATTCGATGCGTGCGGCGGCGGACATTGTCCAACGTCGAGGCGCCCGATTCGTCGAAGCGTGCTTCACCGGCAGCAAGGGCGCAGCGGAAAAAGGTGAGCTCGTTTACTATGTTGGCGGAACAGATGAAGCGCTGCGAGAAGGGCGTCCAATCCTCGAGGCCAGCAGCAAAGAGATCGTGCATATCGGAGCAGTTGGGCAGGCCAGTGTTATCAAGGTTGCAACCAACATGGTCAGTGCCGCAAGCGTTCAGGCCGCAGCCGAGGCTCTGGCGCTGGTTCAGGCGCAGGGGTTACCGGTTGAAAAATTCGTCGAAGCCATGCGCGTCAACGCCAGTTATTCCGACACGCTGGCGATGAAACTTCCGAAAATGCTCGGACGCGATTTCGCGCCGCACTTTTCCGTCAAACACATGTTGAAGGACATGCAGATCGCCATCCAAATCGCCTTGTCGCATTATCAGGACCTCGGAGTCACTGCTGCGGCACGCGATCAGTTGTTCGAGCAAATGCAGTGGGGTCATGGCGACGACGATTATTCCGCCGTGCTGCGCAAGTATTTGCATGAGCGAGTTCCGGGATTTTCCGAAGAGCCACAAATTCAGGAACCGCTCGAACAATCCGATGCGGAAGAGTCGATTACCGCTTCGGCAGGAGCGGAGACGCAAAACATCGAACGTGAGGAAGCGGGCCTGGTTGCGTCCTCGGAGTCTGTGCTGGGCTTCAGCGGAACGATGAACGCGACGGCTCCTGCTGCAACGCCGTTGCGGCGTGGGTTTCTCAAACAACTGCTAAGCCGTTTTTCATCCGGAGAGGAATGACGCAGCGCTCAGAGACGGCGCGAGTCTTCTTTCAGGATCTCTCCGCGCGCGCAAAGCTTCGCGTCACCGGGGCTGACCGATTCCGATTTCTAAACGGGCAAATCACAAACGATTTGCGCAAGGCCAGTGAAACCGTTGCGGTGGAAGCCTGCGTGCTCAATGCGAAAGGCAAACTGAACGCATACACTTTCATCGCCGCGCTCGGGGAAAGCTTGCTGATCGATGCCGAGCCGGAGCTTCGCGAAACGCTTGGCGCACGCCTGGAGCGCTATGTCATTGCCGACGACGTTCAGATTGAGGACGTAACGGACGAATTCTCGCTCTTTCACGTTCTTACCGAGCAGCCGCCAGCACCCGACTCTGGGCGGATCGTGTCGGCGCGCCGTTTTGCGGCGACAGGTTGGGACATCTGGAGCGACCCAGCACGCCACGATGCTGTGCGACATGAATTGGCCTCAGCATATCTGTTTATCGATTCTGCAGCCGCGGATGTAATACGAATCGAACAAGGACTGCCGCGCTGGGGACGCGAACTTACGGATGAGATTATCCCGATCGAAGCAAATCTGGAACAACGCACAATCGATTACCAAAAGGGTTGTTACATCGGCCAGGAAGTGATCTCCCGGATCAAAATGTCCGGACAAACCAATAAACGATTGTGCGGATTGATCTCGCTGAACAACACGCCGCTCCAACCAGGGATGAAACTCGTCGCTCCCTCAGCACCTGGAAAAGAAGCCGGCTGGATTACGAGCGCCACGCGCAGCCAACGACTTGGAAAAGAAATCGCACTCGGGTACGTGAAACGCGGCTTCAACAATCCTGCCACGAATTTGGAGGCACTTTCGCTGGATCCGGCTGGAGCAATTCCGGTCGAAGTTGTTTCGCTTCCGTTTCTCTGAGGAATTTCGCAGCTTCCAGAATTCTTCACGCGATATCAACGAGCGAGCCGGCAGTGAAATTGGAAAAAGAAATTTTGTTTTGCCCTCGGGCTGTGAATTTATAGAATCCTCGTTGCTCTCCAGGTAACGATTAACCTTAACCCTTTGTAGCGTCTGAACGAAGCATATCCCGACCACAGTTTTCATTCGTTGGTAGCTTGGCGGCTGCGCAGCGTCGACGCGGAGGCCGTCTAGCACCATGGCCAATTTCTTTCCACGCTGGACGAATTGGATACCCCTCAAGGTGATCGTCTGCGTGATTGTGATCGCTTGTGGGTTAACCGGGGCGACATGGTATTACGCTACGCCGAAGTACACGAAGGTCGGATATCAACCGATCCAGCCGGTGCCGTTTCCCCACGATATTCACGTGACTCAACTGGGGATGGATTGCCGGTATTGTCACAGCTTCGTGGAAGTGGCGGCGCAATCGAACGTGCCCAACACTGCGACATGCATGAACTGCCATACGCAAGTGGCGAAAGATAATCCCAAGCTACAACCCGTGCAGGAGAGCTGGAAAAGCGGTCAACCCGTCGAGTGGGTATGGCTCTATCGCACGGTCGATTACGTTTATTACAACCACTCGGCGCACGTGAACCGGGGCATCAGTTGTTTCAGTTGTCACGGCCCCGTCAATCACATGTCGGTGGTGCACATCGCCCAACCCCACAGCATGGCGTGGTGTCTGGATTGCCATCGGCACCCTGAGAATTATCTACGGCCCGATGATCAGGTTTTTAATCTCGATTGGAAACCTGAGGACGTTAAGCCGGCGGAGTTTATCGCGAAGTACGGTCAGCCTAGCGACGCGCGCGAAGATTTTTCGAAGAAGAAGCAGCTCACCCAAGCCGAGATAGGCCAGACGTTGAAGGAGCGCTGGAAGATTACTCCGCCAACAAATTGCCAGGGGTGCCACCGATGACCACCAGGCGAAGCCCATGAAACGCGTTTTCCATCATCCGCCCGAGCCATCCAACGGCACAAAATATTGGCGCAGCATCGGCGAGCT
>Ga0066709_100005694_pt1 | contig 10336 bp, 10 predicted proteins | sample GraSoiAngelo_158_FD_79665 | JGI IMG/M metagenome (GOLD analysis project Ga0066709, IMG submission 79665) | Grasslands soil microbial communities from the Angelo Coastal Reserve, California, USA - 14_1009_16_30cm | ecosystem: Environmental > Terrestrial > Soil > Grasslands | place: USA... | reverse complement strand
TATGAAGGCATACTGAAAAGCTTGGTAATTGTCGAGAGTATGACGAAAGCTTATATTGTATATAGTGATTTTAGTAATTGAAGCTTGAAGTATTTTAATGATTATGTTTGAAGATAACGATAAGACACTTACTAATACATTTTACTTTTGAAGATATATGAAGCAATTGAAGATGTACTTGCTTTAATTAAACTAGGAAAAATTGAAATTGTAAGTAAAATAATTAGTGATCGAAATATTTAGTTTATGTAATTTCATAAAATTTATTTCTTTAATTAAAATTTCTACATTTAAATGATGATGATTTTTTTATTTAATCATCTATTATTAGGAATACGATAACGATAGTATAGATTCGAATTTAATTGTTGAGCGAGTTAAACAATTTAGTGCAAAATTATTAGTATGTAATTTGAATTTTCTTGTTAGCATCGGTAACGTTATTATTCATTAACGTAAATTTAATATATACATTTAGCTTGCTGGTGAAAACGAATTTGAATATAAAATGTACGAGAACCTAGCACAGAATATAAATGATGAAGAATACGAACATATCGATTGGAAAGACCCTCTAGCTTCGAATATTATATCAGATCAATCTAACATCGTATTAAAATTACTCCCTAAATATAAAAAATTATTTATGGTATGGTTGATTATTTGTAAATTTTTATTATTGCAATTCTAATTTATTTTAAAGTCTCCAGCTATCAATATGAGTCCAAGGTTGAGAGATCACATTATTTCTGAAAGTCAAGATTTAATTGGCAACTATAATTCTTTAAGTGAGGACGATATCGAAGTTTTCGACAAAGATTTAATAAACCATGAGAAAAAATGGATCAGTGATGTTGGTGAACAAATAAAAATTACCAAAGATATTTTTAGTATATTGTTAGTATATTGTTAGTAAATATCGTAATAACAAATATAAATAAGAAATTATATTATATTATAACGCTGTATTATTAGGTGTCGAATGTGGGAGAACCATAATTTTACCGAACATCATATGCGGAAGGAAATAAGCGAGGGGGCATACATGGCAGAGGTTATATTGCCGTTAATATCGACTGTGTTACCAACTAAGAGAGGAGTACGATTAACCAGGTATTTGTGCTGTACATTTTGTATCTTAGAATTATAATGAAAATGGGTTATAACGAAATTTTTTATAGTGCTGAAAAGCAAAGCAAAGCATGTGTTTGGCGTCGACGTAAGGAGGGTAAAAAATTTGGATTGAAACCAGATCTTATGACTATTGTGAAAAATAAAAATGGTCTTGAATTTGAGATTATGTATCTTGAATGTTCGCGCATATCGAGTGAAGGTAGAAAGTTGAAAGACGACGAGATCAAATTGTTTAGAGAGTGCAACACTGGGATGGACTTTGCTCATGCAGGCTGTGATTTATCAACTGAATTTGGAATAATTGGCATACAAATAGCAGGTAGGATACGATGTAAATTGAGTGTGTATTTCATTCATCTTACTTACGATACTTCAATGCTAGGTGAAGAGATATTTTTAAACATTTTAATTAGAGATGATTATAATATAACACGGTATTTTCATTTATGTGAAGCAAAAATTCCATTTAATGTCTGCAATAGTGATGAGTTTATAAAACTTGTGAATTTATTGCTTACATTTAGGGTAATTACATTATTCTTATCTAATATTTACAGATATTGTTACGCTGTATAATTTATTAATTATTTTTATAATCATTAGAATGTAATTACTGTGAATATGAATATTGTGAAGAAATGTTCATCTAAAAAACAAAGTAGTCGTAATAAGAATATTAATAATAGTAATAGTACTATGCCCAGTCCAAAGAAGAATAAAAAAAAATAGTTAATTTCAAAATCAACAACGATTAAGCAAAAAAATTATTGAATTTTACAGTGACGTAAAAAGATTTGCCGCCATGATTTTTTTAGTCGCGGCAATGATGCTGGCAATTTGTTAGTCATCAATTGTTTTGATCTCGCCATTTTTACTTCGACGTAATGATCAAAAGTGCTCAAAATCTTCATTTTCTGAAACTTCTACTATTCCATTTTCTTCGGAATTAAAATTAGTTGAATTAGTTGATACGTTATCGTTATTTCATATTCTCATATTTGGTATTATTGATTATTAATAGGATAAGACTGATACTGTATAATACAATAATTATTTTACTATTAATTATCCGACAAAGATAGCGTTATATCAATTCAAGTTCATTTTGTAATAAGTCATAATAATTTTAAATAAAAATGAATTGTGATTTTTGTAATAAAAATTTAAATACTACACTTATTATTATTAAAAATTATGTACAATGCAACATAGACAATTGTCAAAAAAAAATTTCGCATAAACATAACGTATGACTTTATTGCATAAATGAAAGAATAAGCTTCATCGAGTATCCTTCTAAATCAGAAAAGTTTGTTAATAGAAAATAGTTAATTTAAATGTTATTTATTAAATATTATTGTTGTATTATTATTTAATTTACAATAAAGGATTATAAAATTAGAAGTGTAATTAATGTAGGCTTCTAATAAAATAAAGATGAATTATATTTATTTTATTTAAAATTAATTACAAATTGATGTATGAAGCTCCTTTAAAAATAAAATTAACATAATCATTTAAATTAAAAAGATTAACACTCTTATTATTTAATTTTAATATAATTAAGTTATTCAATGCAAATAATCTTAAAGCTTCTCGTTTAAAATCAAAAATGACTTGAAAATCCAAGTTTTTTAAAATTTTTTCATTTTTTTGAATTGCATGCATGTGATCGACAAATTTAACCCTTTTTTTTAATATAACGAGAGTGCCGATCTTAGACGAATCGGCAATTAATTAAATATTATGTATTACGTGAATCTAATTTCATTGGATCCTTAACGGATTAGAATTCTATGCTGCTACGTAATTGGCGTTACCATTATTTCTGATTCTACGACCAACATTTATAAGAGCCACAATTATCGGACTAAGAGCCGTAATTATCGCACAAACGATTAAAATTATTTCCTTTAAATCATTAAACAATTAATATTTTTTCATGGCTTTAGACTTTAGTTTATAACGATAACCACATGATATATACTTACTTTAATCTGAATCGTTGGCTGTAGTGTTTCATCTTTACCAGAGTTTGTTTTTAATTCACCACCACTGCGAGTACACTCTACAGCGTGCAAAATAAGAAAGATCATGATTAAAAAATAAGCAGAATCCAGATAGGGAATATCTATATAATAATAGTTTTGTGTGTAACGGGTAACGTTTGTTATTTCAATTGTATTACGTTACGTTGATTTTTCCAAAAAGGGATTTTGCAAAAAAGTAAATACCGTTGCAAAGGACCTAATTATTAAGAATAATTTTATTAAGAACAAAAAATTTTTTTTTAAAAATAGATCAATTCTCAGGTTTTTTATAAGAAAAAATTGATCAATTTCTCGAATAATTTTTGCCAAACAAGCCAAAAATAGAAATGACCACCATATATAGAACCACAACCATATATAGAACCACAACCATATATAGAACCACAACCATATATAGAACCACAACCATATATAGAACCACAACCATGTATAGAATTTATAACCATATATTATATATAGAATAATTACCGATCAAAACCACCCTATTCGCCTGATCGGCAAGCGATATTTCGCTTTCTATTACTAAAGAAATTGCTGGGACATATCTTGTGACCGATAACGATAATATTTGCAGAACAATTGTTAGTCCATCATAGCAAGCATAACATTTTACAACTAAATTAAAAATGAAAATAACATAATTTTCCAAGATTGGTTTACTTTAATTCACCTATAAAATCACTGTATCACACGATTTGTTTAGAAATATATCGATAAAATAAAAAATGACATACATATATGAAATGTTTCTTTTTTTGTTGTTTTAAGCAAATTATCATTAACTTTATTTGTAACTCAACGATCCCCCATTTTAGTATTCGGATTATCGATCACAAAATCAAATAATTTCCGAAATTTACCCGGCATAAATTTTGAAATATAATAGCACGTAAATCGAGGGAAAAATGTACTAAATAATAGCGAATATCAATAAATAAATTTAAATATAATAATAAATTAAATTTTTAAAAAAGAAACATTACCGCTTGCTACTTCGATTTCTTCGATTTCTAATAATAGCGAGTTCAATAATCATTAATATATTTTTATGTTAAAATATTTTTAATAAAGAAAAAAAAAGAATTATTACCATCATTGTCTTCAACCGATAAATTAAACTCGTGTAGATCAACTACTTTAAGTAATTCTTTCCATTGAGCATTTGTAATTTTTACAAATGACGTTATTGGAGTTTTTATCATTTTATAAACTCCCTTCGGAAGTCTATTAGAATATTTTAAGAAACGCTCAACTCCCTTGAGATTCCGTGTGATTTGGTACTTTCTATTCTTAATCTTATTAGAATCAAGCGCATCAGAATATTCACCATTTTCAGAATTTTCAGTAATTCCCTCGAAAAGAAAACCTACAAGTTTTTCTTTATCACTCAAATAAATTTTAAACCTTCGCGCTATCTTTACTACTAGATTTTTTACCAAAGCAATATAAATATAATTGTTGCAATTTGGATTCTATTTCACTTTGTTTGTCTGGTATATTTACTTCTACTATTACTTGATCTTCTTCTTTCAAAAGTTGATTAAATTCATCCGTCATTATTGAAACATAATTAACTTTAGAGCGCGGAAGTTGCTTGCGTTGACCGTAAAAGTAACCAGCTCTCTCAAAAATCGTTCTAGCGTCCTCGTCGGCTTTTTGATAAGTATACATATTTTCGGATTTTTTGACTTTTTTCAAACCGATTTCATCAGATCCTTGATCTACATCTTTAATTATGACAAAATCTCCGAAAATAAAATAAGAATTATTTCCCTTAAATTTATTTAGCGACGAAATAATTCTCTTAAATTCGGCGGTTTCGTAAATTTGTTTGGACATAATTAATACTTCGAGTAAGAAGAAAAGAGATAAATTGAAATTAAAAAGGATCGAACTTAATTATACATTTTTTGGGGATCATGATAACAAACGCGTGAAATAATCAAATCACTATCTATTTATAGTAAAATGTTTAGACTATAATTTTTAAAATGTGCGATCTAGCCATGTTTGTTATAATTATTAACATGTAACGGTAATAAGTTTAAAATGTTTATTTATTTATTGTTTTATGAATAAAATTTAATCTAACCGGTTGGCTAAAATATATCGATATAAATACAATATATACAGTAAATACAGAATTTTTTAATTTTAAAAAAAATTCTAACGAACACTTTACAACTACAGCGGAATAAAGATAATATTCATATAACGAATCATGTCACAAACGTTAATATGCAAATTACAAATTAAAAACAATCATATTTTTTTATCATAAGTAAAAGTAAACTTTACAAAAGATAAAAATATATTTTATTCATTTTTTCTTTTGTTAACGCCTTAAGGCCTTATTCTTAACGCCGACGATCCTTTTAATCGATATCCGAAAAACCCATTATGAAATTACTTAAAGAGAAATTAAAAGGAATAAAACGTTTTTATCTCTTTATTTTTTTAGATAGATCTTTAAAAATTAACAAATAACGTATACATTTGACTAAAAATTTTCTTTTCTTAGCGTTAGTAACAATAATTTGAAGTACAATAGTCCGGATATTACTTTTAGTCGTTTATACTTTCAGAATTTCCTAAAGAATAGTTCGGTTATTAACTTTCGGAGTTAACGTTAATACAATCTTTGTGGAGTTTGAAATATTTATATAAAGACTCAAAATTATATTCAAATTGTTCTAAAAAAATATTTCTCTCTGAATTAAAGGATAAATCAATTATTTAATTCAAGATGATTTCACGATTGCAGAAAGAGAATAGTCAAATGATTCAGATTATACAAAAAGATACGAAAGAAATTCAAAACTTAAAAGAAATAAATAAGGATAAAGAAAATTTACTTAATAACTTTATTGGAATAGTTAAATCATCAGACGAAAAAAAGAACAAGGATATTAAAAGACTTGAAAAAATCAACTTTTTATTATTTATAATTGTATTACTTTTAATATCATTTATTATTAGCGTTAGCGGATTTTATCCGTTTGCATATATATACTACATGATCACAAGGATGTATAACGATAAGACTGTCTGGGATCATGATCACAAGGATGTATCAAATTTGTTACTAATAGAATATTTTTCATGCCGGCTAAAATTACTTAACATCTCAAATAAAATTTTGTATAAAACAAGTCTTAAAATAAAAAATAAAAAAATATATCACATTTGAATATAAGCTAATATTTTATTTATTTATCGTTATTTTTACATAAAATAGTAAAGAAAATTTCTAAAGTTTTTACATTTACCAATTAATTATAATAGTAACGCCGCCATCAGTAATTATAGTATGGCCTTTTAATTTAAAAAATATAATCATAGAAATTATAAAAAATGCATGAAAAAAATTTATAACCTTATCAGTAAAAATAACAGCAAATGAAACAAAAATAAAAATAAAAATTGAATTCATTAACGTTAATTGTTGTAAATAATTACCTGCTTCAGCACCATGTTTCTTAGGCAAAGGTATAGGCGAATTATCTATTTTGTTTTTTTAAAAAAATATAATTATAAAAATTATAAAAAGGAATGTTTATGAAAAATTTATAATCTTACCAATAAAAATAGTACCCTCAGGTGGTCCTATGGTATGGCTGGTATGGCTAGGCGAAGCTTCTATTTTGTTTAATTTTAATTTAAAAAATATAATCATAGAAATTATAAAAAAGCATGAAAAAAATTTATAATCTTACCAGTAAAAATAATAGCAAATGAAACAAAAATCAAAATAAAAAAATTGAATTGCATGATTTCGATTGGTAATGTTAATTTATTTTTTGTTGTTTATTTTGTTTATTTTATTAAGATGTTTAAAAAAAATATTCTACCGCTACTTTTATATATTTAGTTAAAAAGCCTCTTAAAAATACTGTTATGATGCCACGTTTCTATGATATTTGATAACTTGTAACTTTATCTTCTTAACACGTATACAGCCACACCACCATTTGTAACTTTATCTTCTTATCACACTACCATAAGACTTTGCCACTCTATTCAAGGAGATTATCAGGAATGGATATCGATATGTCGACCGTTCTGCACTGAACTACTTGACTAATACCTGGACCAAGCACTTTTCTTATCGTTGGCAACAAGATTTAACCGCACCTGATGGCGCGGTAACTAATGGAGCAATTCAAGGAACGGCTAATTAATGTCAATCACCGGCAAAAAAATCTATATAACTAAAAAAATTTGGGTGATGTTTAAGAAACTAAATAATAAAATAATATAACCAAATGAAAAAATGCAGGCGCAACATGTTCAATTAAGGTTTCATTTTTTTTTTAAAAAAAAAAAAAGTACATACTCGTCCATTCGGTCTCAACCCTAACGCCACCTTTACGATAAGGTCGAAGACCAACTCCGTGTATCTTGATAATTAGGTGAGATTGATCCTTTGGCAAGAGATCCGGACGAATGGCAAGACATCGATGAATAATTGCAGCAGCGATATCATAATCAACATCTATCGAACTTACATTTGGATTCAATTATATAAATAATGTACTGTAATTAGATTCTTGTCAAGTTTAAATCAAATGGTAACTTTTATTTGAAATTTTATTGATTGAATGTATAAATATATCTATTAATTCGTCAATTTACTAGTGAGATAAAAAAATAATAGTAAAACTGTGATTCATTTTTTTTTCTTGTTATAATACGTTTGGATCCCAATGAAACTAACGCTAATAGCCAACCTCCTAAAATGCTATCTCCTAGTTCAAATTTAACTCTCTCGTCCAAAACACCAATCTTATTATTATTTATCCCACATTGACCTTTTTTAATAACCTTTATATAGTTTTTAAGTTATCTTTCTAACGGAAGTCACACATTCCTTTTATAGTAAAGATCGACATAACCTGGCACAAACAAATGATTTAACTCAAAAGGCGGACAGTGTCCAATCGTATAGGACTTATATTTTTAACAAATGTGCCGATTATAATAGGTAAATTATATAAACTATACTCGATGCCTATTTTAGGTAGTACCATACAAAATCAGGTGATGATCACTCTTTGTGTATATTGCATATTTAGTAGTTGAATAATGATAAATCAATTTCTAATTTGAATAGGAAATCCAAAATACTTTGTCAAAAGCGAACAATTGTCAATTGGTGTTTATTTTTTTTTTTCTAGAATGCTTGATTAGATAAAATTTTCAGCCAAAATTACGGCTTATATTAAATGAATATCCAAACTCTATCTGCATCATAAGCACATCAGCTGAACAACATATATAAGATTAATTATTTGGAGATTTAAGGAAGAGAACGTGATTCTTTTACTTCAATATTCATTTTGATAAAGTTTTTGATCTCTATTATCCTATTAATAGATGAACAATATATACAAGATTATCAAAGATTAATAATTATTTGGAGATGGATAACTCCAAATTTTTAATCAAATTTAAGGAAGAGAATGATAAAATCAATCTTTCTTGTGATTCTTTTGTTTGTTTCTTTTGTTTGTAAAAATTGTACAGATTAAAAATGGCGTAAATTTATTATTCATATAAATATTGTTCGTTGCTTGGGGTGCGTTAATAGATTGCCAAAAATTTAACGAAACGTAATAAAATGTACGTGACTATTTTCTTGTAAATTTATTTTTTATTAATTATTATACAGTACATATTAATTATCAATATTTATATTTTTAGTTTTTATCATGGTACTGAAATATTTTTTTATTGCTGTTTTGATTGTAATTGGCTCTATTTTAGTTGCTTCTGGGCCGTGTTCCAAAAATAGCTCCAATTCTAATGGTAGTTGTTCAAGACAAGTGGGTAGTACTAATGGCCCGTATTATTGTAAGTATCTTTATTTAGAATTTTTTTAAGCTTATCGTTATTTTATTTATTAAAAGAATTTTTAATAAATTAGGTAGTGGTAAAACATGCTCTATTTGCAATAATTGTATATGCCAAGCATGTTGGATAAATGAAGGTAGTTATGAACGCAATTATAATTGTGGATCTTGTTCAGCATAATCGAATCCTTATGCGCGCGCAACATGTAACTACTGTAACACTATTGTAACAAATATAATTTACCGTATTGACGTATTGTTGTACGCGAAATATTATCGAGATCGGATTCAGTAGATTCATCATTCTAAAAACACAGATTTTTACTATCTTGATAGAGCTGAAGTTTATATCATACCACATTTTAATTGCTTGACTTATATAATCATTCAATGGTTGTATATTTTCAAATAAAAAAAATTAAGCAACTTGATTGTTTTTTATCCTTTAATTATAATAGTATTGTTAATCGTTTGTATTTTTTGTCGATCTAAATATTATTTTGCGTTAGCTTAAATTTATATCAATACACATTACAATAATACAATAATGCTGAAATATTTCTTATATATGCGCAAACTTAATACATAATTCGCAAATTACATTGTAATGTTATACCCTTATTTTGTTTTTAACGAGTTTCCAAACGAAATTACGAGTCAATGCTGCTACTATTCAAAAGATGTTCGAAAAAAGTTATTTGATGAAATTTTTAATATATCAAATGATTTAATAGATAAAATTGAAAAGTATTGGTCAAATATAGAAATAAAATTTAAAATCAATAAAATTAATGTTGGAGATAATATGAAGGGATTGAAAAAAGCAATAAATAAAATGATTGATAAAATTGATATCTTTATAAGAAATCAATGATTTTTTAAAATCAATTTGGATAAATTGCTCACTACTTTACCAAATCGAAGCATTTATTTTACCTTATCCATTATTTACCTTAGGTTTTGATAATTTATGCAAAAATAAGTTTAACAAATTAAAACGAAGCATTGCTTACGAAACATTTCTAACGAAAAAAATGTTAGAATGCTTTCTACGAGATAGAAAACATATTTATTTGAACAACTCTGAAATGCCAAAATGGATAGGTCCAGATGTAGAATGTATAAGTTTATCTAAAAACATAATTGATTTTATTTCATTAGAAACTATAAATGAAATGATTGCAGAAGTTAATTACTGGTTATTGAGTGAATCTACTTTATCAGCCGATACAATAAAACTTTTTAATGTTGATATTAAAAAATGGGCACAAATAGATTACTTTTGGATTTGTAATATCC